>FWWM01004313.1_pt1 | contig 31403 bp, 33 predicted proteins | sample 2228351 | NCBI WGS metagenome assembly FWWM01 (sample SAMEA103939774, study PRJEB20133) | metagenome | reverse complement strand
TGATAGCATCGGACTGCACCTGACCTCCTTTCGCAGCCTTGGTTTGTGGTTTTGCCCTAAGGCTACAGGAACGTCAGGTGCTAATTGCTTAGATCCCCTACCTGTATCCACACTGAAGAGCGTAGAGCCGTTATCTACATACTCGGCGATGTTGAGAGGAGCGTGAAGCTCTGCGCCGTCAGTTTTGCGACGCGTCGGACGCCCACGTCTAGTGAGCGGGCAGGGCAGCGCTCTTCACCGAGGTCGAGTCCTTGACCTGCGCCCCGCCTCTCCCGCTGCTACGATGCGAACGTGACCGCCGACGACTTCGAGCCCGCGACGGAGAACGCGCTGCTCCGGGACGCGATCCTGCGCCGGATCGACGAAACGGGCGGGATCACCTTCCGCGAGTTCATGGAACTCGCCCTCTACCACCCGCAGCACGGGTACTACCGCACGCGGGAGCCGATGGGCAGGCGCGGCGACTACGTGACGAGCCCGGAGGTTCACCCCATCTTCGGGACGCTGGTAGCGCGCCAGCTCCGGGAGATGTGGAAGCACATGGGCCGGCCCGAACGGTTCGACATCGTCGAGTTCGGGCCAGGCACCGGGCTCCTGGCCCGCGACGTCCTTCGCTGGGCGTTCACCCAGGACGAAGCCTTCGCCGCCGCCATCCGCTATGCGCTCATCGAGACCAGCGCGTCGCTCGTGGAGCGGCAGCAACGAACGCTCGGGTCGTTGGGGCTGCCCGAGGCAACGGTGGCATGGGCGGACCGACCCCCGAAGAACATCGAGGGATGCGTGCTCAGCAACGAGTTCCTCGACGCCCTGCCCGTGCACCGCATCGCGGTGCGCGAGGAACGTCTGCACGAGATCTACGTCGTGCGCAGCGGTGACCGGCTAACCGAGGAGCTGCGCGACCCCTCGACCCCGGACATCGAGGCGTATTTCCAGCGCCTGGGCCTGCGCCCCGGCGAGGGATGCGAGGCGGAAGTCAATCTGGGCGCCGTCGAATGGATGCGCGGGGTCGCTCGCGGGCTCGCTCGCGGCTTCGTCCTCACGTTTGACTACGGCTACCCGGCCGAGGAGCTTTACGCCCCCTGGCGTACGCAGGGCACGCTGCTGTGCTTCTACCGTCAGAATCCATCGCACGACCCGTATGCCCGCATCGGCAGGCAGGACATCACCGCGTCGGTCGATTTCACGACGCTCGTCCGCACGGGCGAAGCCGCGGGACTTACGACCGTCGGCCTCACGACGCAGGCGCGGTTCTTGACGGCGCTGGGCATCGGCGAGGCGCTCGAGCGCGTCCAGAGGGACAACCCGGCTGCGCTCGAGGAATACTATGCGCGACGGCGCGCCGTGATGGAGCTGCTCGACCCTGCGGGCCTGGGCCGAATTCGCGTGCTCGCCCAGGCCCGGCGCCTGACGTCGACCCGTCTTACGGGATTCGCTGAAGCTCCAGACGCGGGCGATTCTCGTACACTGATGGCGTGAGCGGAGGCTACAGCGAGCGGTTACTCGACCATCTGCGCGAGCCGCGTAATACCGGCGTCCTCGAGGACGCCAACGGCGTCGCGATGGTGCGCAATCCGGTGTGCGGTGATAGCGCGACGTTCATGGTGCGCATCGAGGACGGGCGCGTGGTCGCGGCCCGGTTCACCGCTCAGGGCTGCGGCGGCGCCATCGCCGCGCTCAGCCTGACGACGGAGCTCATCGAAGGCGTCACGCTCGACGCGGCCCGCCAGCTCGACCGCGATGCTATCGCCGATGCAGCGGGAGGCTTCCCTACGAGCAAGGTCCACTGCGCGGTGCTGGCGGTCGACGCTCTGCGGCTGGCACTCGCCGACTACGCGCGCCGCGCCGGCCTCTGACATTTACAGCCCGATGCTCTCCAGGAATTCACGGACGACCCGGTTGAAGAATTCGGGCCGGTCGATATTGGCTGCGTGTCCCGCGCTCGGGACGACGACCTTGCGCGCGCCCGGGATCTTCGCTGCCATGTACTCCGTACCCGCGAAATAGCGCTCGTCGTGTTCACCCACCATGACCAGCGTGGGAACGGCGATGGACGGGAGCGCATCGATGATCCGCGAGTCGAACTGAGCGAGCATTCCCTCGGCCGCCATGGCGAGCCCCTCGGCCGAGCGGTGCAAGGCGCGCGTGGCCTCGATCTCGGCGCTGCCGCGGAGAGCGTCGAGACCCTGCTCCCGGAGCCGCTTCGCCATCCCGAACGCGAACGCGTTCCACTGGGCACGTGCTTCGGCGTTCCGGTACCCGGGGCCCGTGTCGCACAGGATGAGAGCGCGCACCCTCTCGGGATGGGCGACGTAGAAGGCGAGCGACATGTACCCGCCGAGCGACAGCCCGCCGACCACGGCCTCCCGTTCTCCCAGATGGTCGAGCAGGGCAGCCATGTCGGCGACGGTGAGGGCCTCGCTGTAGGCCTTCGGGTCGGGTGGGCTATCTGTACCGCCGTGTCCTCGCATATCCCACGCGATGACGCGGAACCGGTCGCCCAGCGCCTCGCCCTGACCGCGCCACATGCGTCCCGTTGCACCGTAACCGTGGGTGAGCAAGATGGGGAATCCGGAACCCCACTCTTCCCAGTGAATCGTGATTCCGTTGAGGATCGCGTCCGGCATCGAGGCCCCCTTCTGAATCGCTGCCCTGTATTATCACGGTCGATGACTACGGGCCAGCCGCTCGTCCGCTCGATCCGTCCCGCCGACCTGCCGCACGTGTTCGAATTGCTGCGCACCTGCTTCGTCGGCACCCCGGCCGATCACTTCGTGAAGCAGCACCTGTACGACTCGACGTTCCGGCCCTGGCAGGGCCGCGTCGCCGAGGTGGACGGCCGCATCGCCGCGTACGTGCGCATCTTCGACCGGCGAATGCGGGTGCGCGGGGCGCCGCTCCGCGCCGCCGGCATTGGGTCCGTTGCGACGCATCCGGACTTCCGGCGCCAGTCGCTGGCGTCGACCTTGCTCATCGACGCCATCCGCATCATGGAGCGGCGAGCCTACGCGATCTCGTACCTGTACACGGGCATCACCGGGTTCTACGAGCGCCTCGGCTGGCGCGTCGCTGCACAGCCATACCTGAGGGCGCCCGTGGCAGAAGTCGCCGCCCTGGCGCCGGAGGGCCAGAGGTACCACGTCAGAACGTTCGAAGCCGGCGACCTCCCGCAGGTTCGCCGCGTGTTCGCGCTCGCCACGCGGCGTGCCACCGGCGCGGTCGTGCGCAGCGAGACGTATTGGCGCGACCACTTCTGGTGGGCGAACGACGATCCCCGCTTCTTTTTGGTCGCCGAGCGGCACGGAAGGGTCGTAGCCTACCTTCGGGGTCAAGTGGAGGCCAAGCGCCAGCGGCTCGTCGTGCTCGAATGCGAGACCTTGCCCACCGAACGGGACGCCGCTCGTGCGCTGCTCGCCGAAGCGGCCCGCCGAGCCCTCGGTACTGGGCTCGCCATGGTCTACTGCCAAGCGCCGGCGGACAGCGCGGTCGCGGATGGCTTTCGGCTCTGCCCCCATGCGGAGTCTCGGCCATTGGGGCGCGCGCCGGACATGCAGCTCCTGGTTCGCCCCGATCGCGCACTCCGAGGACTGCTCCCGTGGCTGCGCCGGAGCGCTCGGAACGTGCCCGGGCCTGTCGTGACCCTGGCCATCGGCAGCGCCGCCGTCCGCCTCGAGGAACGGAACGCGAGGGTCACAGCCCCCGACGAGGACGCCGTCCGCCTCGACCGCTACGACGCCATTCTGGCGCTGGTCGGGCAGCGAAGCGTGGTCGAGTGCCTGGAACGGGGGAGGCCGACATCTGCCGCGGTCGTCGAGCGGCTCGAAGCCGCACTGCCGCCTCGCGCGTACCACTTCTGGTACCCGGACCGCATCTGAACGGGGCTCACCGTGCCGTCCAGCCGCCGTCGACCGTGTAGAACGCGCCGGTCACGTACGATGCGTCGTCCGAGGCGAGAAAGGCCGCCACCTTCGCGACCTCCTCCGGCTTGCCCATGCGACCCATCGGCGTCTGCTGGTTGATCCACGCGGTGAGCTCCGGGCTATCGAGGATCGGTTGGTTCATCTTGGTCTCGATGAAGCCAGGACAGATGGCCACGACACGGACACCCCGCTGAGCATAGCGGATCGCCCACTCTTTCGTGAGACCAATGACCGCGTGCTTGGAGACGGTGTACGCCCCGGCCATGCCCAGACCGACGAGGCCCAGCACGGACGCGAGATTGATGATCACCCCGCCCCCGCGGGCGGCCATCCGGTCCGCCGTGTGCTTGACGCCGTAGTAAACGCCATCCACGTTGACCGCCATCGTCGCTTCCCACTCGTCCGGGCGGGCGATCCCAGCGTTGTTCACCATGATGTCCACGCGCCCGAACTCGCGTTCCGCCATGTCGATCAGCGCCTGGACGTCGCTCTCCTTCGCCACATCGCAGCGGACGAACCGCGCCAGTCCGCCGGCGCCAGTGATATCGGCGACGGTCGCGCCTCCCATCGTTTCGTCGATGTCCGATACGACCACCTTGGCGCCCTCCCGGGCGAATTCGAGAGCAATAGCGCGACCGATGCCGTCGCCCGCGCCCGTCACGACCGCAACCTTGTCCTTCAGCCGCATGGCAAACCTTTCACTCCTTTCGGGCTCGTTCCGCGCGAGTCTAACAAGGCCCGGCGCCGGCGAAAACCGGCGTTTGACCCGCGCACGCCTGGGCGGCTACAATACGGCGACAACTGAATACCGGGCGCTCTTATCAAGAGTGGTGGAGGGATCGGCCCTACGAAGCCCGGCAACCAGTCCGCTTCGCGCGGACAAGGTGCCAAGTCCGACCCGCCTCCGGGCGGGAAAGATGAGAGACGAGTAGGAGGAACTTCTCGCACCACACGAGAAGTTTTTTGTTGCCCGGACGCCCGCCCCAGAGGCTCGCCTCCGGCATCATGCATATGCATCAAATCGACGTCATCCGCTGGCTCCCCGAGGGACGCCTGCTCCTGCTGGACCAGACCCGCCTCCCGGCAGAGGAGGTCCACGTCGAGTGCGCTGACGAGCGGCAGGTCGCCGAGGCCATCGCATCCATGCGAGTGCGCGGCGCGCCGGCCATCGGCATCGCGGCCGCGTACGGCATGGCGCTGGCTGCCTGGAACCTGCCCGAGCACGCATCGCGTTCCGCCGCGATCGAGCGCCTGCGCGCTGCTCATCGCCTCCTGTGCGCGAGCCGGCCCACCGCGGTCAACCTGTCGTGGGCGGTCGGCCGGGCGCTCGCCGCTGCTGAGGCGTGTGGTTCCGGCGATGACCTGCAAGACGCCATTCTGGACGCGGCGCTGAGCATCCACGCCGAGCAGCTCGCCGCGGACGAACGCATGGGAGCGCTCGGGAGCGATCTTCTTCCAGACGATGGAGCCGTGCTCACCCACTGCAATACGGGCGCGCTCGCCACGGGAGGCCGCGGCACGGCGCTGGGGGTCGTCCGCACCGCGTACGAGCGCGGCAAGCGCCTGCACGTCTTCGTCGACGAAACGAGACCGCGCCTACAGGGCGCGCGCCTCACGACGTGGGAGCTCACACGGCTGGGCATTCCGTGCACGCTCATCGCCGACGGCGCGGCTGGGCTGGTCCTCCGTTCAGGCCGTGTCACTGCCGTCCTCGTGGGTGCCGACCGCATCGCCCGCAACGGTGACGTGGTGAACAAGGTCGGAACCTACTCACTCGCGCTGGCAGCGCGGGAAGCGGGCGTACCTCTGTACGTCGTAGCGCCGACCAGCACCATCGACCCGGCGACGCCTACAGGGGACGATGTTCCCATCGAAGAACGGGACGCCAGCGAGGTGCTGCTCATCGGCGGCGTGCGCATCGCTCCGGACGGCGTCGCTGCGTTCAACCCCGCGTTCGACGTGACGCCGGCCCATCTCGTCACGGCCATCGTGACAGAGCGAGGTATCGCGCGCCCGCCGTACGAAACGTCGCTCGGCGAGCTCACCGGTGCGGCCGGCCCGGCGAAGGGTCAGACTCTGGTGGGAGAGACAGCATGAGTGCGGGCCGTCCCAAGCTCGCCATCATCGGTGGCTCCGGGTTCTACGACATGGAGGGGCTCGCCGACGTCACCGAAGTGCGCATGAGCACGCCGTTCGGCGACCCGTCCGACGCGATCGTGGTCGGCACGCTCGAGGGCGTGCGGACCGCGTTCCTCCCACGCCATGGCGTCGGGCACCGGATCCTGCCGGGGGAGATCCCGGCCCAGGCGAACATCTGGGCGCTGAAATCGCTCGGGGTCGAGCGCATCGTTTCCGTGAGCGCGGCGGGCAGCCTGCGGGCAGACATCGAGCCGCTCCACATGGTGGTGCCGGACCAGCTCATCGACCGCACGCGCAACCGGCGCTCGACCTTTTTCGGCAATGGCATCGTCGCGCACATCGCGTTCGACGAGCCCTTCTGTCCACAACTTCGCGAGGTGCTCGCCGCGGCGGCGTCGGCAGCGGGAGCCGTCGTCCATCGCGGAGGCACCTTCGTCGTGATGGAGGGCCCGGCGTTCTCGACCAAGGCGGAGTCGCTGCTGTACCGGTCCTGGAACGCCGACCTCATCGGCATGACGGCGCTGCCGGAAGCGAAGCTCGCCCGCGAGGCCGAGATCTGCTACGCGACGCTGGCGTGCATCACCGACTACGACACGTGGCACGAGGGACATGAGCGCGTGTCCGCCGACCTCATCCTCGCGAACCTTCGCGCGAACGTCGAGGCGTCCAAGCGCGCCGTCCGCGAGCTCGTTCGCAGGCTTCCCGAAACGCGTGCCTGCGCGTGCGGCGACGCGTTGGCGACGGCGATCGTCACGTCTTTCGATCTCGTTCCCGACGAAACCAAGCGCGCCCTCCAGCCGATCATCGGCAGATATCTCGCCGGGGCGGGAGCGCGGACCGCGGAGTCGGACAATGGCTGAGACCACCGGCGGGCGTGTCGTCTCGCGCGAGCGCGAGGTCGAATTTCTCGTTCGGCCGTTGACCGACCGCGACGAGATCCGGTGGCTCCTCGAGCCACGTAGGGCGTATGCGGCGTACGCCCTCGGGCAGCTCGAGCCACTGCTGTTCTCGTTGTCCCGGTGGTGGCAAGCTCGAGGGGAGGCGGGCTGGGGACTCCTGCTACACTCGCGTGGCGGGCTGGGCAACGCGCTGTTCGTCCTTGGCGAGGCCTCGGCCATCGAAGCGCTCCTGTCCTTGCACCCCGGTCCTCGCCAAACGTTCATCACCTGCGAGCCGCACCACCTGCCCGCAGTCGAGCGCTTTTTCGTCCTCACCCAGCGCCAGGCCATGCTCCGCATGACCGTGACGCCGACGACGTTCCGGCGCTTCCCAGGGGCGGTGCGTCGGCTGCGCGGCGCGGACGTGCGCCTCGTGAACCGGCTGTACCGCACCGACGGCGCCCCGGCCTTCTACCTCCGTGAGCATATCGAGTCCGGCGTCTACTACGGCGCCTTCGACGGTCCGCACCTCGTCGCCGTGGCGGGCACCCACGTCGTGTCGCCGGAGCAGGGCATCGCGGTCGTGGGCAACGTGTACACGCACCCCGCCTACCGCAACCAGGGTCTGGCGAAGGCCGCCACCAGCGCGGTGACGGAGGCCGTCCTGCGACGTTGTCGCGAGGTGGTCCTCAGTGTGGACCCTGCCAACGCGCCGGCGGTCGCCGCGTACCGCGCGCTCGGCTATCAGGAGACGCATCGCCTCATCGAAGGCAGCGCGGTGCGCCGATCGTGGCTCGGACTCGGGCCGGCCATCGCGCGGTTCGTCGCGCGCGCTCGCGGAAGGCGATACGGGGCGGAGCTGGCACGGGTTCGCCTACCCGTCGAAGCATGACACGCAGAGAAAGGAAGCGGTTTCGAATATGACGACACAGTCCGTCGGCGGAGACATCAGGAATCCGGCGCTGGCCGAGGAAGGCATCCGCCGTATCGAGTGGGCGGCCCGAGAGATGCCGGTCATTCGGCAAATACGGGAGCGCTTTCAGCGGGAGCGCCCGCTCGAAGGCGTGCGCATTGGCGCCTGCCTTCACGTGACCACGGAGACGGCGAACCTCATGCTCGCCCTACGGGACGGCGGCGCCCAGATCGCGCTGTGCGCGTCCAACCCGCTCAGCACGCAGGACGACGTGGCAGCGGCTCTCGTAGGCGTGTATGGCGTCCCTACGTTCGCCATCAAAGGTGAGGACAACGAGACCTACTACCGCCACATCCACCAGGTGCTGGACACGAAACCCCAGGTGACCATGGACGATGGTGCGGACCTCGTTGCCACTCTGCACCGAGAGCGCACGGAGCTCCTCGCGGGCGTGATCGGTGGTACGGAGGAGACGACTACAGGTGTCATTCGTCTCCGCGCCATGGCGGCGGACGGAGCGCTCAAGTATCCGATCATCGCCGTCAACGAAGCGGACACGAAGCACCTGTTCGATAACCGCTACGGTACGGGCCAGAGCACCATCGACGGCATCACGCGCGCCACGAACGTTCTCTGGGCGGGGAAGCAGGTGGTCGTCGCTGGCTACGGTTGGTGCGGGAAGGGCGTCGCCAGCCGCGCTCGTGGCCTCGGCGCGCAGGTCATCGTCACCGAAGTGAACCCCATCCGCGCCCTCGAAGCCCTTATGGACGGCTTTCGCGTCATGCCGATGGCGGAAGCGGTCGCGGTTGGAGACATCTTCATCACGCTGACCGGCGACGTGAACGTGATCGACCGCCAGCACCTGGCGGCGATGAAAGACGGCGCGATCGTCGCCAACAGTGGCCACTTCAACGACGAAATCAACATCGCAGCGCTGGAGGAGATGGCCGAGTCGAAGCGCGCCGTGCGACCGTTCGTAGACGAGTACCGGCTGGGCGATGGCAGGCGCATCTATCTGCTCGGCGAAGGCCGGCTCATCAACCTGGCGGCAGCCGAAGGACACCCCGCCAGCGTCATGGACATGAGCTTCGCCAACCAGGCGCTTTCCGTCGAGCACATCGTCCATTCCGAAGGGAAGCTGCCGCTCGGCGTGCATCCGGTGCCCCGCGAAATCGACGAGGAGATCGCGCGGCTCAAGCTCGCGTCGATGGGCGCGCGCATCGACACCTTGACGCCGGAACAAGAGCAGTACCTGCGCAGTTGGCAGGCGGGAACATGAGGCCGAAGCGCAGCGATCAACGGATGGTACCTCTTCAGGGCTACGCCGACGAATGGACACCGCATCCGCGCCCCGAGGAGCACGCCATCGCTACCGAATGGCTCCGAGGGCTCACGTCGCCCCGGACCGCATTCGCACATCAGCAACCGAGGAGACCGCTATGAGCACCACCTTCATGACCTCGCCATCCCTGTTCCTCACGTCCGAATCCGTGACGGAGGGACACCCGGACAAGCTCTGTGACCAGATTTCGGACGCCGTACTGGACGCCATCTACCGCGACGACCCGTATGCGCGGGTGGCATGCGAAACAGCCGTCACCACGGGCCTCGTCGTGGTCATGGGCGAGATTACGACGGAGACCTACGTCGATATCAACGCCATCGTCCGCGAGACGGTGCGGGACGTGGGCTACACCCGTGCGAAGTACGGCTTCGATTACGAGACGTGCGGGGTCGTGGTCTCCATCAAGGAACAGTCGCCGGACATCGCCGCGGGCGTGGAGCAGCCACTGGAGGTGAGAACCGGCGAGGCCGAAGAGGAGGCGGAGTTCGAGATCGGTGCCGGCGACCAAGGCATGATGATTGGCTTCGCCTGTACGGAGACCCCCGAATACATGCCACTCCCGATCTCGCTCGCGCACAAGCTGTGCCGTCGCCTCGCGGAGGTCCGGAAGAAGGGCATCCTCGACTATCTTCGCCCCGACGGTAAGTCGCAGGTGACCGTGGAGTACGAATACGGCCGGCCGAAGCGGGTGGACACTGTCATCGTCTCGGCCCAGCACGACCCTGTGGTCGACCAGGAGCGACTCAGGGACGACATCCTCCAGCACGTCGTGGCGCACGTCATCCCCGCCGATCTGCTCAAGAACACGCGCTACCTGATCAACCCGTCCGGCCGATTCGTCATCGGCGGGCCCATGGGCGACGCCGGCCTGACCGGACGGAAGATCATCGTCGACACGTACGGCGGCGTCGCCCGGCACGGTGGAGGCTGCTTCTCGGGTAAGGACCCGACGAAGGTGGACCGCTCTGGCGCCTACGCCGCGCGATACGTGGCCAAGAACATCGTGGCGGCGGGCCTGGCCGAGCGAATCGAGATTCAGGTGTCCTACGCCATCGGCGTCGCGCGGCCGACGTCGCTCATGGTGGAGACGTTCGGGACGGGCAAGGTGGATGACGAGACCATCCTGAAGCTGGTGCGCAAGCACTTCGACCTACGCCCGGGGGCCATTATCAAGAACCTCGACCTGCGCCGTCCGATCTACAAGCCGACGGCGGTGTACGGACACTTTGGACGCGACGACATCGACGCACCATGGGAGCGCCTCGACAAGGTCGACGACCTTCGCGTCGCCGCGGGCCTCACCGGCACCGCGAAGCCCGAACCGTCGGGTGGCCAGACCGGCGACTGCCTTGGGGCAACGCCCAAATTGCCCGGCTGAGAGGCTCATGCTACCATCCGGCTGAGATGCGCTCGCTCAGGCGAGAGGGGCCTGCCCCTCTCTTCCTTTCCTGAGGCGGTCCCTTCCATGCCCGAGATGACGAAGTTCGAACGCGTCCGCGCCGCCCTCGAGGGCGACCCCGTGGATTGCACGCCCGTGAGCTTCTGGGGCCATGACTACGTTCGCGAGTGGTCCGCCGAGGGAACGGCGGCGGCGATGGTCGACACCATCCGCAGGTTCGACTGGGACTTCTTGAAGGTCAATCCCCGTGCGACGTATTACGCGGAGGCATGGGGTTGCCGGTACCGACCGTCGGGAACGCCCACGGAAGGGCCCGTGTGCGAATCCTGGGTGCTCCATCGCCACGAGGACCTGTCACGAATTGCCCCGGTTGACCCCCGCGGCGGCCCATTCGCAGAACAGCTCCAGGCTCTGCGACTGATTGCGAACGAGCTTGGCGGACAGACGCCGTTCATTCAGACGGTCTTTTCGCCGCTGGCCACGCTGGGACTGCTCGCGAATCGTGATGTGGCCCGCGTCCGCGAATGGATGCGCTATCACCCCGACGCCGTCGAGAGCGCCCTCGCCGTCATCGCCGAGACGCTCGCCGGGTACGCCCGCGCGTGTATCGAGACGGGCGCGGCCGGCGTGTTCTTCGCCACGGTCGAGTGGGGCACATCGGACAACGTGACGCCCGAGGAATTCGCCCGGTTCAGCAGGCCCTACGACCTCGTCGTGCTCAAGGCGGCACGAGATGGCTGGTTCAACGTCCTTCACGTGTGCCGCCGCAACAACCTGCTGGAGGCCGTCCTGGATTACCCGGTCCACGCATTCAGTTGGTCCATCCACGAAGAGGGTAACCCCTCGTTCGCAACGATCCTCCGGGAAAGCGACAAGGCGGTCATGGGTGGAATCGACCAACGGACGCTCCTCGATGGTACGCCCGAACAGGTCAAGCAGCAGGCAGAGGAGGCCCTGATCGCCACGGGCGGCAGGCGCCTGCTGCTAGGCCCGGGCTGTTCGATCTCGCCCCTCACGCCGGAGGCGAACCTCCGGGCTGTCCTCGCGGCGGTGAGGCCTCGGACATGACGCTTCTCGCTCGCGAAGAGCTCGCGCGGGCCGCGCCCGGCCGGCCATGCGCCATCACCATCGGGGTGTTCGACGGCGTTCACAGAGGCCACGTGCACATGATCGAACACGTGAAGGCACGGGCACGTGAGCTCGGCCTGGCGAGCGGCGTCATCACCCTCCATCCGGACCCCGTACAGGTCCTGCACCCGGAACAGCCCATCGCCTACCTGACGAGCCTCGAGGAACGTATCGAGCTCCTGCGCGCGACGGAGGTTGACTTCGTCGCTCCGCTCACGTTCACGTCCGACGTCGCGGAGCTCTCCGCGCGAGAGTTCGTCGAGCTGTTGCTTTCGGAGCTCCAGATGCGCCTCATTCTCATGGGGCCCGACCACGCCTTCGGCCGTGGCCGCGAGGGCACGCCCGAGCGGCTGCGTGAGCTGGGGGCCGAGCTGGGCTTCGCCGTCGAGCTGCTGCCGGAACCGCTTCGCGCTTCGAGCGGCCCGATCAGTGCGACCGCCATCCGCCGGGCGCTCGCCGAGGGAGACATGGAGACCGTACTCCACTACCTCGGTCGTCCTTATGCGCTCCACGGACCTGTGGTGCACGGCGCCCACCGCGGCAAGACGATCGGATTCCCGACCGCGAATCTGGCCGTGGCCCCGGACCGTGCGGTCCCGGCGTTCGGGGTGTATGTCACGAAGGCATACGTCAACGAAGTGGCGTACCAGTCGGTCACCAACGTCGGCCGGCGCCCGACCTTCGACGCGGGCGAACGGACCGTCGAGACGTTCCTGCTCGATTTCCAGGGCGAGCTGTACGGGCGCTCGATGCGCATCGAATTCCTCAAGCGGCTGCGTCCCGAGATCAAATTCGCGTCCGTCGACGATCTCGTGGCGCAGATACGGCGCGACGTGGAGGCCACGAGGGAGTTCTTCGCATGACCAGCGCCGCCGGCGCATCCCGCACGGGAGACCCCGTGCTCGACGACGTCATCACGCGCGGGGTCCAGGAGATCATCCCAGAACGAGAGTTCATCGAGGCATTGCGGTCGGGCCGCAAGCTGCGTCTCAAGCTCGGGCTCGACCCCAGCAAGCCGGACCTGCACATCGGACACGCAGTGCTGCTGCGCAAGCTCCGCAAGCTACAGGATCGCGGCCATCAGGTCGTGCTCATCGTCGGTGACTGGACGGCACAGATCGGAGACCCATCGGGGCAGTCCGTGATGCGCCCCATGCTCACGCCCGAGGAGGTTCGCGCGAACGCCGAAACGTACATGCGCCAGTTCTTCCACATCGTCGACCGCGAGCGCACGGAGGTTCGGTGGCAGAGTGAGTGGTACGATCGCTTCACCCTCGCTGACGTGATCCGTCTTGCGGCGAAGTTCACCGTCGCCCAGTTCCTCCAGCGGGAGGACTTCCGCGAACGCTTCCAGGCGGGCAAGCCGCTGGGCATCCACGAGCTTTTGTACCCCCTGCTCCAGGCGTACGACTCGGTAGCTGTGCAGGCAGACGTGGAGTTCGGCGGCAGCGATCAACGGTTCAACTTGCTGGTCGGGCGCGAGCTGCAGGAGGCTATGGGTCAACGGCCACAGTTCGTGTTCATCATGGATCTGCTCGTCGGCATCGACGGCAAGATCAAGATGAGCAAGAGCGTTTCCAACACGGTCGACCTAGAGGACCCGCCGCTCGAGAAGTACGGCAAGATTATGTCTATTCCCGACGCCGTCATCATGGATTACTTCACGCTCGCGACGGACGTGCCCCAGGAGGAGCTCCAGGAGCTCGCGCGGCAGCTCGCCGAGCGCCGCGTGAATCCAATGGAGCTGAAGAAGCGCCTCGCTCGAGAGATCGTCGCCATGTTCGACGGTCAAGACGCGGCCCGAGAAGCGGAGGCGGTGTGGACAGCCACCTTCCAGGAGCGGCACATGCCCGAAGAAGGTGTGCCGGAATACCATCTAGGCGCCAGCGCGCGGGAAGTGCATCTGGTCGACCTCCTGGTCGAGCAGCGACTCGCTCCCAGCAAGAGTGAAGCTAGGCGGCTTCTCCACCAGCGGGCTATCGAGATCGACGGCGCCGTCGTCGAGTCCCCGGTCGTCGAGCTGCGCGCGGGCTCGGTCATACGCGTGGGCAAGCACCGTTTTCTGCGGGTCGTCGAATAGCTCTTCGGACAGCTTCGCAGCACCCACTCTGGTATCATGGGTACGTAGCCCGCGCGGCCCGACAGAGGACGCCGTTCGAAAGGGGTCTTGCTTGGATACCGACTTCCGGATCGACATCGCCGAGGTCAACCGCAACATCGACAGCGCCGAGATCATCGCACTGTACTTCCCATTGCTGCGGAAGACGCTCCTCATGGACACGAGGACCAACGATATCGATGGCCCGATGATCCGCGTGGTCCCGATGGCGTCATCGCCGGAAGAGCGCTTCCGCAGTCTGATGCGCATGCGTCCCCGGTTCCCCCGGCCGGAGAGCATCGTCTTGATCCCGTGGCCCAAGTATGTCCGCAGCCTCGTCGACCTCGAAGTATGGGACCACGTGGTTCGGCGGTTCACCGAGTTCGGCAACCCAGCCATCGTCCGCAAGGCGGAGGCTTGCCTCCGAGACCTCTACCGCACGGAGCGCGAAGAGATCCTCCGCGCGATCCGAGGCGAGCGATACCAGACGCTCGCAGGAAAGCCCGGCCCCGATGAGGATCCGGTCGAGGATGACGAGGAGTTCGACGACATCCTCGACGATGACGACGAGGACCTCGACGGGCTCTTCGACGAAGAGAACTGACGTCCGTCGTTCCCCCTGCCCGCGCGCGCATTCCACGCCGTTGCTCAGGCGAACCGGCGATGCTACCCTGCGAACGCCGGACGTCCCGCTGGAGGTGTTGCCCTGCTCCGCATCTTTCGGCGTACCCCACAGACCCAGGCACAAGCCGAACACGCCGTTGAGCGCACCCGCACGACCTGGTTCTCCCATCTGACGAGCGTCTTCGAACGCAGCGAGATCGACGACGCGCTGTGGGAGGAGCTCGAGGAGCTGCTCATCGGCGCGGACACGGGCGTCTCGACCACTCACAAGATCCTGGGTGAGGTCCAGCAGCGCGTGGACCGTGAGCGCGTGCGGTCGGCGGCGAAGGCGCGGGAGCTGCTGCGCGATGCCCTTGTGGATCTGCTGAACAGCGCGGAGGACCGCGGGCGGCTCTGGAGCGCCGCGGCGCAAAGCGACGGTAATCTCCCTCGGCCTGCCGTGGTCCTGGTCGTGGGCGTCAACGGCACTGGAAAGACGACCTCCATCGCGAAGCTGGCGCACGCCTACCGTACGGACGGAAGCAACGTGATCATCGCCGCGGCGGATACGTTCCGGGCAGCGGCCATCGAGCAGATCAAGGCGTGGGGCGACCGCGTCGGCGCCACGGTCATCGCCCACAAGCAGGGGGCCGACCCAGGCGCGGTCGTCTTCGACGCCCTCTCCGCCGCTCAGAGCAGGGACGCCGACCTGGTCATCATCGACACCGCCGGACGCCTGCACACGAAGTTCAACCTCATGGAGGAGCTGGGAAAGATCCAGCGCGTCATCCAGCGCAAGTTCCCCGACGCCCCTCACGAGGTGCTGCTCGTCCTCGACGCCACCATCGGTCAAAACGCCCTCGCCCAGGCGAAGGCGTTCGCTGAGGTCGTGAACATCACGGGCGTCTGTCTGACGAAGCTGGACGGCACGGCCAAGGGAGGCATCGTGTTCGCGGTCGTCGATCAACTCGGTATCCCGGTCCGCTTCGTCGGTACGGGCGAGCGCGCGGAGGACTTCAGTCCCTTCGACGCGGAGACCTTCGTGCGGGCACTGATGGATTGACGTTCTGTAGGTCTTCAGCCCCCAGCGGGCCTTGGGGTATACTGTCGACGCACGGGGATATAGCTCAATTGGGAGAGCGCTGCGTTCGCATCGCAGAGGTCGGGGGTTCGAATCCCCCTATCTCCACCATCGACAAAACCGGGGCCGGACGAGCGTCCGGCCCCTGCCGATCTCAACGTCGCTGATCTGGCTCGCGTCCACCCACGAACCGCGGCTTGTACTCCGGTTCGCGCCCCGAGATCTGGTCGATGTGCATCCGGTCGTGGCGGTAGTACGAGCGCAGCCACTGCAAGACCGTCAGCGTGCCGAACATCGGCTGCGTCGCCGTCCGGTCGAAGTCCTCGGGACGCATCCGCGCGATGAGCGCGAGTGTGAGGTCCCGCTGGCGTCGCAGCTCCGCCACGTGCTCCGCGACCGAATGAGCGTGGGCTCGCTCGAGCGGGATCGCCGGTGGCTCGCCGCGGACGCGGCTCACGTCCGCGCCGTCCTGCTCGAGGGCGCGCTCGACCCAGGCTCTGTACGCCGTCTCCATCTCGGCGAGGTGAGAGAGCTGCTGCTTCACTGACCACTGGGCCTCGCCCTCGGCATCGGTCGGCACGCGCTCTGCTTCTGCTTCGGACAGGGACTGGACGAGCGACAGCAAGCGTTCGCGCTCCGCGGCCATCTTGGTCAGCAACTCGTCGATCTGGGCCTGCGTCGCCATGCCGGAGCGTCTACTTGATGGCGGCGGCTCGATGGCGCTCGACGAAGCGCTCCATCCTCACCAGCGCTTCCTCGATGAGCGCGTACGACTGCGCGTAGCAGAGGCGGACGTGTCCCGCTCCCGCTGCGCCGAACGCCGAGCCCGGAACGACCGCGACCTTCTCCTCCATGAGGAGGCGCTCGGCGAAGAGCTCGTCACTGAGGCCGGTGACAGCTACCGATGGGAACGCGTAGAAGGCGCCCTTCGGCTCGTTGCAGGTCAACCCGATACGGTTCAAGCCGTCGACGAGCAGCCGCCGCCGGCGGTCGTATTCCGCGACCATGCCACGGACGTCCTCCTCGCCGTGCAGGATGGCTTCCAAGCCGGCCCATTGCGCCGCTGTGGGCGCCGACATCATCACGTACTGGTGGACCTTCATCATGGCTTCGGTGAGCTCCGCCGGAGCACACGCGTAGCCGAGCCGCCAGCCGGTCATGGCGTACGATTTCGAGAAGCCGCCGAGCAGAATCGTCCGGTCGCGCATACCCGGCAACGACGAGAAGCAGACGTGCTCGACCCCGTAGACCAGGCGGTCGTAGATCTCGTCCGAGACCACGAAGAGATCGTGTTCCTCGACGAAGGCGGCGACCGCTTCCAAGTCTCCTCGCTCCATGACCGCGCCGGTGGGGTTCGACGGGTAGCCTAGCAGGAGCGCCTTTGTGCGAGGCGTAAGGGCGGTCTCGAGGTCCTGCACCCGCAGCTTGAACCCCGTCTCGGCGCGCGTCGTCACGGGCACGAAGACGCCGCCCGCGAGGACCACCGCGGGCTGGTAGGCAACGTAGCCCGGGTCCGCGCTGAGCACCTCGTCGCCGTGATCCAGAATCGCGTGAAACGCGATCTGGAGCGCTTCGCTCACGCCGGAGGTCACGATGATCTCGCTCGACGGGTCGTACACGACGCCGTACAGGCGCGCGAGATGGCGCGCGATGGCCTGACGGAGTTCGATAATGCCGTAGTTGCTGGTGTAATACGTCTGACCTTCTTCGATGGAGCGAATCGCGGCTTCGCGAATGGACGCGGGCGTCACGAAGTCAGGCTGCCCGACGCCGAGCGAGATGACTCCCTCCATGCTGTCGATCAGGTCGAAGAACCGACGGATGCCCGACGACGAGATGGCCTGGACCGTCTGGGAGATGGAGCCGCGTCGAGCTACGTGCGGGTCAGTCATCTGCTCCTCTCGAATGCCGGCGGGCTCTACTCCTCCGGCGCGTCACTGCGGCCAGAGCCCATCGGTCCCGCCGACCACAGATCGAATTCTGGGACATAATACAGGAGCCATTCGCCATCGTCTCGTAGTCGGACGCGGAATCCCAGCCGATCCTGCTCCCGCCAGCGCGCGAGCACCCGCTCGACCTCGATCATCCGCCCACCTACCTCCATCCGCCGCGGCTCCTCAGGGTACGAGGAGCCCGCGTAGGCTTCGACTCTGACAGCGAACGCTCGCAGCCCCTCGGTTTCGTCAGGCACGCTGTCCCTCCATCGACATCCGATAGCCTCGCTCCGTGCGCTCGACGACGACCCTGGCGCCAGGGACGAAGTCCAGAAGGTGCCGGAAATGCCCGACCTCGAGATGGTAGTGCTGGTGCGGCTCGCCCGAACACGCACAGTCCTCGGGCACAACCGTCGTCATGAACCGCTGGTCGCACACTTCCATCGCGAACTCCTGCAGGGGCGGCGGGAACATCCGCCAGTGTCGCTTGGTGATGAGGACGGTTCCGGTGTCGGCGTCCTCCCGCGACAGCTTCCGACGATAGACGGTGGCTGGCATGAGCGGCCTCGATGGCGGCAGCTTACCACGCTCGTCTCCCCGCGGCGGCGCGGCATCACGACAGGCTACGCGTCACTAGGCCAACCAGTCCGCCTCCGACGACGAGCCACGCCAGATTCAATCGCCATCGCAGCAGCGAGCCCCACGCCGCAATCGCTAGCCCCGCCGTGACGGGATCGACGATGGCCGACCGCCCGAGCTGTAGGGTAACGCCAGCCATGAGCGCCACGGCCGCGGCGTTGACGCCGTCGAGAAAGGCGCTCGCGAGCCGCGAGGTGCGGATCCGCGGGATGAAGGGGTGGGTAGCCGCCACGAACACGAACGACGGCAGAAAGATGCCCACGGTCGCGATGACGGCGCCCTCCCAGCTTCCTACGAGGTATCCAACGAACGTGGCCGTGGTGAAGACCGGGCCAGGCGTCAACTGTCCGATGGCGACGGCGTCCAGCAACTGCTGCTCGGTGAGCCAGCCTAACCGCTCGACGAAGTCGGTCCGTAGGAACGCCAGTAACACGTACCCACTGCCGTAGAGCACGGAGCCAATCTTGAGAAACACCAGGAAGAGCTCGCGGTGACTGTACGCGGTCGCAGACCCAGCGACTGCCGCGCCTCCCACGAACCAAGCGCCGGTCAGTCGCCAGGCGGGGACAGCCAGGACCGCCCCGAGGCCGGCCGCGGAGCCTCGCGACGCGCGCAAGGCGCGGACCGCCAGCACCAGTGCGCCGCTGCCGAGGAGCAGCGGCACTTCGTTGAAGCCCAGCAGGTAGAGCACGAGCACAGCGGCCACGAGCGCCACGAGGCGAGCGCTCCGAATTGCGGCGCGACCCAGCGCCCAGAGCGCGTGCGCGACGATCGCGATGACTGCGGGCTTGATGCCATAGAGCAGCCAGTCGGCCTGCGGCCGGCTACCATACTCGACGTAGGCCCAGGCCAAGCCCGCGACGATGCAGAACGCGGGCAGGATGAACGCCGCGCCCGCCAGCACGAGCCCAGCCCAGCCCGCGCGGCGATAGCCGAGGTGAATCGCCATCTCGGTCGAGTTGGGTCCGGGGATGAGGTTCGTCGCTCCGAGAAGGTCGAGGAACTCCTCGTCGGACACCCACCGTCGGCGTCGCGCCACTTCGTCGCGCATCATGGCGATGTGGGCCGCCGGCCCGCCGAAGGAGACGGCACCCAACCTGAGGAACAGCAGTCCGACCTCGGCGAGGCGGCCGGACCGGCGGACGGGGGCCTCGTCGCTCATGCAGGCTGGGTCATCGTGATGGCGTCCGACTCGAGTTGACCCTACAGCGGTGGTCGTCGCCGGGTCCAGCCCGTCGCCTGCTCATACGCATGCGCGACCCGCAGCACGGTCGCTTCATCGAACGGCTTCCCGATGATCTGCAAACCGACGGGAAGGCCGTGATGGAATCCACAGGGAACCGAGATTCCGGGCAGCCCTGCGATGTTCACAGGGATGGTGAAGACGTCGCTCAGGTACATCTCGTACGGGTCGTCGAGCTTTTCGCCGAGTCGGAACGCCACGCTCGGGCTGACGGGGCCCACGAGCGCATCGACCCGCTCGAACGCCGCATCGAACTCGCGCCGGATGAGCGTACGAACCTTGAGCGCCTTGAGGTAGTAGGCGTCGTAGTAGCCCGCGGAGAGGGCGTACGTGCCCAGCATGATGCGCCGCTTGACCTCGTCGCCGAAGCCGTACTGGCGCGTCCGCTCCATGTTGTCCCACATGCTCACGCCGTCCTGGTAGGAGTAGCCGTACTTCACCCCGTCATACCGCGCCAGGTTCGCCGAGGCCTCGCTCGGCGCGATGATGTAGTACACGGCGAGCGCCGCTCCAGTGCTCGGCAGTGAGATCCCGGTCACGATCTCCGCACCCTCGCGCTCCAAAACGCGCAGCGCTTCTTCGATGCATGCCCGCACCCCGCGGTCGAGGTTCGGCGGCAGGTACTCGTCGGGCACGCCCAGCCGAAGCCCGCGTACGCCACCGCGCAGCGCCGCCGTGAAGTCTGGCGTCTCGACCGGCGCCGAGGTCGAATCCCGCGGGTCGTGCCCGCAAATGGCGTTGAGCACGATGGCGGCGTCCTCGACCGTGCGCGTGAGTGGCCCGATCTGATCGAGCGAGCTGGCGAACGCCACCAGGCCGTACCGGCTTACGCGCCCGTACGTGGGCTTGATGCCGACGACGCCGCAAAGCGCCGCCGGCTGCCGGATGCTACCCCCGGTGTCCGAACCGAGTGTGTACACGGCCATCCCCGCCGCCACGGCAGCCGCGGACCCTCCCGACGATCCCCCGGGCACCCGATCGAGGTCCCACGGGTTCCGGGTGGGGAAGAAGGCCGAGTTCTCGGTGGAGGACCCCATCGCGAACTCGTCCATGTTGAGCTTTCCGAGCATCACCGCGCCCGCAGCCTGGAGACGTTCCATGACCGTGGCGTCGTACGGCGGCACGAACGACTCCAACATCCGCGACCCGCACGTCGTGCGCACATCGCGCGTAACGATGACGTCTTTGATCCCCGCAGGGACGCCGGTGAGCGGCGTAGCCTCCCCAGCACGCAGACGGCGGTCAGCCTCGTCCGCTCGAGCCAGCGCGAGGTCGGCCGTGACCGTGATGTACGCCCGGACCTTCGGGTCGATCTCCCTGATGCGATCCAGATGCGCCTGCGTCAGTTCGCGGGACGAGACCTCTCGTCGGTGGAGTAGTGAGGCCGCTTCCGCGATGGTCACGCTGGTGAGATCGACTGTCATTCGAGCACCGCCCGCACCCTGAACAAATCGCCTTCTCGAGCCGGCGCATTGCGCAGCACGTCTTCGACCGGCATCGACGGCCGCACCTCGTCGTCCCGCTCGACGTTCACGAGGTCCAGCGTATGCGCTGTCGGGGGCACTCCTTCGGTATCGATCTGCCGCAACACGTCGAAGTGGTCGAGGATGTCCGATAGCTGCGTCCGGAAGCGCTCGACCTCGTCATCGTTGAGCGCGATCCGTGCGAGGCGGGCGACGTGGAGCACGTCTTCGCGGCTGAGGGGCATGGTGAACCTCCCGATTGCGTTCCGATGGTAGCACGCGCGCGGCTTCCGCCCTACCCGGGCGCTTGCCCGCGCGCCCGCAGGTCCGTACAGTCGCACTGACAATCGCCAAGGGAGGAACGCATGGATCGGGCGGCAGCCTGGGACCTGCTGTGCGAGTACACGAAGACCGACGCCTTGCGGAAGCACGCGCTCGCGGTCGAGGCGATCATGCGCCACTTCGCCCGGAAGGAGGGCGAGGACGAGGAGCGCTGGGGCATCGTCGGCCTGCTGCACGACTTCGACTACGAGCGCTGGCCCACGGCCGAGGGCCATCCCTACGAAGGGAACAAGATCCTCAAGGAGCGCGGGTACCCCGACGACGTGTGCGAGGCGATTATGGGCCACGCTGACTACACGGGGGTGCCACGCCGCACCAAGATGGCGAAAGTGCTGTACGCCGTGGACGAGCTGTCGGGTCTGGTGACGGCGACGGCGCTGGTGCGGCCCAACAAGAGCATCTTCGAAGTAGAGCCTTCGTCAGTCCGCAAGAAGATGAAGGACAAGGCCTTCGCCCGCTCGGTGAACCGCGACGATATCGTGAAGGGCGCTGACGAGTTGGGAATGCCGCTCGATGACGTGATCGCCGAAGTCATCGAGGCGTTGAAGAGCGTCGCCGGACAGATTGGACTCCAGGGCACGACGTAACGGCGCGCTCGGCGCGCCCGTTTGGATCGGGCGAAGGACGACGGGTATACTCCAGCGAGCATCACTGGGAGAGAGGCAGTGCCCAAACGACGCCATCCTGGACGCGCTCCCCTGCCCCGACCGTCGGTACGCCCTGCCCGCGGCGGCGCGTACGACCGCGGGGCCGGCCTGTCCGCGCTTCCCACGAGCAGCGTCTATCTTCCGCCCGCTCCACGCCCGCAGCAGCCGAAACGCCGCGAAGACCTCCCCGAAGCGCTGCACGAAGTCGACCGCGCGTACGTCATGCGCGAGCTGCGCCGCATCCTCGCCGTAACGGCGATCGTCGTCACCCTCCTGATCGTGGCCGCGGTCCTCATCTAGCGGCTGGCTCGACGCGAGCAGTCGTGCGCCGCGCTCGCCCTCTGGGCGTTTCCTGCGCGCGCAAGAATTCCGCGGGTGCCGCGCTCGCGGCCATCCACCGGCACCACGCGCTCGGGAGAGAACGCGACGCTATCAGAACCGCACGCGGCCAATCGCGACCATCACCGCGATGACGACAGCGATGAGCGCGGCCACGTCATTCCGGGGCAGGATCTCCCCTACCGCAACGTTGCGTACGAAGAACGCGAGCACGACGCCCACGGCGGCCAGCACCTGAAGCGGCGGGCCGGCCTTGCGGTTGGTCGCGAGGCTCACCGCCTCACCGACCAGATAGCCCACCGCCAGTCCCATCGGCGCGCCGAAGAAAAACCCCGTGAGCGGATCGAATAACCACCATCCGGCGCCGGCGATCGCGCCAGCCACGAGCGCGGCTGCGGCGCCCCGAAGCAAGAACGGCGCAGGAATGTGGTACGTCGGGATTCGCCGCAGTCGCGCGCACTCCCGGCACCGCGCTCCCACGGGCGTCTGCACCAGGCAACGCGGACAGATGTAGGTCCCGCATTTCCCGCACTGGAGCGCCGTCTCCACATTGGGATGTGTGGCGCAGTAGGTGACGCCGGTGTCGGAGGTCGTCGCGCGGACAGCTTCGTCAGTCATGATTCCGCCCGGGGCCAGGGCTGCGCGGCGGCGCCCGGCCTCCGGCTCCCCACTCCAGGCTATCGCATCACGCCGAGAGGAACGCGACGATCTCGCGGTTCACGGCATCGGGCTGTTCCCGTTGCATGAAGTGGCCGCAGCCCTCCATCTTCTTCAGCGTGAACTTCGTAAAGACCTGACCCAGGTTATCGGACCACTCGAATGGCAGGATCGGGTCGCGGTCGCCCCATAGCACCAGCGTGGGATGATCGATGGTCGCGGGACCCACGCCGAAGCCGGCGCCTCTGAACATCGCCCGATAGCAGTTGAACCCTCCTCTGAGAGCGCCAGGCTGCGAGTACGCCCTCACGTACTCCGCGATGTCCTCCTCGCTCCAAGCGTCGGGATTGCCGGCCCAGTGCGTGAGGAAGTGCCGCAGGTAGATCTCCGTCGCCTTCGGGCTCGACCCCACCAGATCTTCCGCCCACGGCTGCTGGTGAAAGATCTGGTACCACGACTCGAACGCCTGCGGGAGTTGGAACCAGCGCATGCCGATCCCCGGATACGGTGGGTCGAACAGCACGAGCTTCCGGAGTCGCGCCCCGTGTTCGCGCGCGAACGCCTGTGCCCACACGGCGCCGAAGTCATGCGTCACGATGTCCACACGCTCGAATCCGAGCGCATCCGCCAGCGCCGCGAGGTCGCCGGCCATCGCCGAGGGCGTGTACCCCTGTTCCGGCGGCAGGTCTGGCTTGTCGGTGTAGGCGTACCCCCGCATGTCGGGGGCGACGACATCGAAGCGCTCGGCCAGCGCGGGGATGGTGCGGGTCCACTCGTACCAGAAACCGGGCCAACCGTGAACCAAGAATACGGGGTGCCCAGCGCCATGCCGCACGTAGTGATACCGCAGGCCGTTGACCTGGACGTACTGGTGGTTCCACTCGGACATGGCTCCTCCGGATGCAGGCTCAGCGTTCTGGCTCGAGACGGGTGACGCCTCCCATGAAGGGGTGAAGCACTTCGGGGATGTCGACCGTGCCGTCGGGGCGCTGGAAGTTCTCGAGAATCGCCGCCACGACCCGCGGCAGCGCCGTCCCCGAGCCGTTCAGGGTGTGTACGAACTCTGGGCGCGCGCCCGGTTCACGGCGGAAGCGGATGTTCGCGCGCCGCGCCTGAAAGTCCGTGCAGTTGGAAATGCTCGACACTTCGTACCACTCGCCCGTGGCAGGGGACCACACTTCGAGATCGTACGATTTGGCAGCGTTGAATCCGAGGTCGCCGGTGCAGATCTGCACGACGCGCGAGACCAGGCCCAGTTCCCGCACGACGGTCTCCGCATGGGTGACCATCTGCTGGAGCGCGGCCTCCGAGTCCTCGGGCCGGGTGAACTTGTACAGCTCGACCTTGTCGAACTGGTGACCCCGCTTGATGCCCCGCACGTCGCGCCCCGCACTCATCTTCTCGCGTCGGAAGCACGGCGTGTACGCGACGTACGAAATGGGGAGGGCATCGCCATCGAGAATCTCGTCCTTGTGGATGTTCGTTAGTGGCACCTCTGCCGTGGGTACGAGCCAGATGTCGTCCTCGACGTCGTGATACAAGTTGTCGCGGAACTTGGGGAGCTGCCCCGACGCCCACATGCACGCTTCTTTGACCACGGCCGGCAAGTAGAGCTCGGTGTACCCGTGACGGGACACGTGAAGGTCGAGCATCCACCAGATGAGCGCGCGCTCGAGCCGGGCCCCGACGCCACGCAGCACGTAGAACCGCGAACCGGCGAGCCGCACGCCCCGGTCGAAGTCGATAATTCCGAGCGCTTCGCCCAGCTCCCAGTGGGGCTTCGCAGGAAAGTCCAACGCGCGCGCTTCGCCCGACTGGCGGACGACCACGTTGTCCGACTCGTCCTCGCCCTCGGGCACTAAAGCGTCCGGGAGATTGGGGATCTCGAGCAGTCGTTCGTGCAGGCGGGCTTCGATATCCTTGAGCTTCGGCTCGAGCTCGGCGATGCGCGCGGACACGCCCTTCATCGCATCAATGAGGCGCTGGCGTTCCTGCGGATCCTTGGCCGCGCCGATCTTCTTTCCGGCTGCGTTCTGTTCGGCACGGAGGTTCTCGACCTCGACGAGCACCGCGCGGCGTTCTGCGTCCAGCGCGAGCACTTCGTCCAGCGGCGCTTCTGTGCGACGTGCCGCCAGCGCCTGTCGAACGACATTGGGATGCTCGCGGACGAATTGGAGGCTCAGCACGTGCCCGCTTCCAGCCGCATGAGTTCGATGCCGCGGAGCGCCAGCGCCCGCACGTCCTCCGGGACGCGGATATCGACGCCGCACGAGCCCAGCGGCAGCGCCTCGTCCCTGCGGAGCTGGTCCTCCGTCACCCATGCCAGCACATCGCCCTCGTCGCCGTGGGGCATCGGGTTCGCACCACGGGGTCTGAGGAAATAGATCAGGTCGATGTGCTGATGCGGGCCCTCGGGGATGTCTTCGATCAGGATGGTGTAGGGCGCCGGGACCTGTCCCGGCGTCGCGAAGGGCAACGGCCCTCCGTTGTGTTGGAAGATGTCCACTTCCAAGCCCGCTTCTTCTCGCACTTCCCTGAGGACTGCCTCCGCGGGGTCCTCACCAGGCTCGATGTGACCGCCCGGCGGGAGCCACATCTGGTTCTTACGGTGCCAGCGCAGCAGCGTCCGCCAAGGCCTCCCCGTGGAGGGGTCGCCCGGCTCGATGACGAAGCCCGTGACGGTAAAGTGGCGCTCCACCTTGGATGGAATCTCCGCGGCTCGCCCGATTCTATCAGCCGCGCTCGGAAGCCGTCGAGTCAGCGGCCCTCGACGCCTCGGTGGCCGTGGGTCGAGCGGGGATCACTGCCACCGCGTTGCTGGGCCGAAGAGCCTTTGGTAGGATCAAATCGACCCCGTGGGCGGTTAGCTCAGTTGGTTAGAGCGCTGCGTTGACATCGCAGAGGTCACTGGTTCGAATCCAGTATCGCCCACCACGCTCGTGACCCGGTGCCTCCCGACAGGGAGGCATTTGCACGCGCGGAGCGGTTCGCTTGATGGGCCTCCGCACGCGTGGTAGGCTTCGTGCAACATCGGCCCGCTCCGGCGGGCGAACGAACGGCGACGACCAGGACGAGTAGCGGCGCGCCGGCGCCCCAGAGAGGTCCGTCCGTCCGAGAGCCGCGGACGGTGCTGCGAACGGATTGGCGCGGACGCCGCGAACACCACCTGCGAGCCTGGCTCCGAACCCCCGCATCCTGCGGGGCAGTAGGCGGCCACGGAGGGCCCCGTTACCGGCCACAACGAGTCCGCCATCGCGCTGGTCGCGCGGCGGCGGAGAAGCAGGGTGGAACCACGGGCGCTTCCCGTCCCTCGGGACGGGGAGCGCGTTCGTTTTGGAGGATGTGATGCCCGCGCTGTCCGAACTGCCGAAGGAAGAGCGCCTGTTGCGCATGCGCCACTCGGCCGCGCACGTGATGGCCGAGGCCGTGCTCGACCTGTTCCCCGGCGCCAAGTTCGCCATCGGGCCGGCCATCGACAACGGCTTCTACTACGATTTCGACCTCCCTCGATCGCTGACCCCCGAGGACCTCGAAGCCATCGAGCGGCGCATGCGCCAGAGCATCGACGCCAACTACGAGTTCGTCCGCGGCGAGATGAGCAAGGAGGAAGCGAAGCGGTTCTTCGCGGACCAGCCCTACAAGCTGGAGCTCATCGACGTTATCGACGCTCCGACGGTATCCACGTACACGCACGGGCGCTTCGTCGACCTGTGCGAAGGTCCGCACGTGGAGCGAACGGGCCAAATCGGCGCCTTCAAGCTTCATCATGTCGCGGGCGCCTACTGGCGCGGAGATGAGCGCCGACCGATGCTGCAACGCATCTACGGCCTGCTCTTCGAGACGGAAGAGGAGCTTCGCGACTACGAGGCCCGCCTGGCGGAGGCCGAACGCCGGGACCACCGGCGGCTCGGCCGCGAACTGGACCTGTTCACGACGAACGAGCTCATCGGCGCTGGGCTGCCCCTATGGCTCCCCAAAGGAGCCACCGTCCGACGCATCCTCGAGGAGTACATCCTGCGGCAGGAGCGCGAAGCCGGCTATCAGCACGTCTACACACCGAACATCGCCAAGCGCGAGCTGTACGAGGTCTCGGGCCACTGGGAGCACTACCGCGACAGCATGTTCCCCCCGATGGATCTCGACCATGAGCAGATGGTGCTCCGGCCCATGAACTGCCCGCACCATATCCTCATCTACGCATCGAAGCTGCGGAGCTACCGCGAGCTGCCCGTGCGCATCGCCGAGCTCGGCACCATGTACCGGTACGAGAAATCCGGGGTCGTGGGCGGGCTCAGCCGCGTGCGCGCAATGACACTGAACGACGCGCACATCTTCTGCACTCCCGAACAGATCGAGCAGGAGTTCTCGAACGTGATGCGACTGGTCGAACGCGCATATGCCACGCTCGGCATCACGGACTACGGGTACCGCCTCTCCCTCCGTGACCCGGACGACCGGGAGAAATACGTCCAGAACGACGCCATGTGGGAGATGGCCGAGCAGGTGCTCCGCAAGGCCATGCGCGCGTTAAGGCTGCCCTTCACCGAGGCGCCGGGCGAGGCCGCCTTCTACGGACCGAAGCTCGACATCCAGGTACGCGATGTCCTCGGCCGCGAAGAGACCATCTCGACCATCCAGATCGACTTTCACCTGCCGGAGAAGTTCGACCTCACATACATCGCGGAGGACGGGCAAGAGCGTCGGCCCGTCATCATCCACCGGGGCGTGGTCAGCACAATGGAGCGGATGGTGGCGTATCTCATCGAGTTGTACGCGGGCGCTTTCCCGCTGTGGCTCGCCCCCGTCCAGGCGGTGGTCATTCCCATCGCGGACCGTCACATCGAGTACGCGCGCGCGGTCGCTGACGACCTGCGAGCGGCGGGCATCCGTGTGGAGGTCGACGAGCGAAACGAGCGCATGAACGCGAAGATCCGCGACGCGCAGCTCCAGAAGGTACCGTACATGCTGATCGTCGGTGACCGCGAGCGCGAGGCCGGCGCGGTCGCCGTCCGGACGCGTGCAGGGGACGACCTCGGACCGATGCCGGTGTTTCAGCTCATCGATCGGCTCAACGACGAGGTGCAAACGCAGATGAACCCGGAGCAGGCGGGACCCGACGTGCAGGGCTCCGTGGAGCGCATGACGCCATGAGCATCTCCCCCGGGACGAGCGTCGCCGGCGTCGCCTTCGGCGTCATCGTCCGGGCGCGGACGTATCTCAGGCTGTTGTACCTCCTTCTGGCATTTCCGCTGGGCCTCGCCTATTTCCTGTTCCTCGTCATCGGGCTCTCTCTGGGCATCGGCCTCATCGTCACCATCATCGGCGTGCCGCTCTTGGTCCTGATGATGGAGGCCTGGCGGGCGCTCGGTTTCTGGGAAGCGCGGCTGACGTCGGCCTTGCTCGGGGCCAGGCTGGCGCACGGGAATCCGCCCGCTCGACGCGGCAGCGGATGGTTCTGGCGTCGATTGCTCTCGGAGCTGCAGGACCCGAGGACGTGGACCAGCCTTTTGTACCTGCTCCTCATGCTGCCCCTGGGCACCATCGAGTGCGCTGCGAGCGTGGTCCTGCTCTCCAGCTCGCTGTGGGCCATCGCCGCGCCCCTCGTCTGGCCGGGCACGCACACGCTGTTTCTCTCCGGGCCGGGTGACTGGCGCGTCGAGTTTCCTTTCTGGTCGACGTTCCCTCTGGCTGCTGGAGGCATCGTCTCGCTCTTCGTGGCCCTCCACGTGGTGAACCTGCTCGGATGGCTCCATTCCCGCCTGGCCGAGACGCTGCTCACGCGGTAGCTTCCGGGGCGGGGCGCAGCGTGCGCAGCGCTTCGCGCAGGTCGTCGGGTAAGGGCGACGCGAATTCTAGGCGTTCACCTGTCGAGGGGTGAGCGAACGCGATGCCCGCAGCGTGGAGAAACTGCCGCCCGACGATCGCCGAGCGACGACCGTACAGTGCATCGCCGACCAACGGGTGCCGGATCGACGCGAAGTGGACGCGGATCTGATGGGTGCGCCCTGTGATGGGACGCGCTTCGACCAGCGTGTAGCGCGGTTCGCCTGACCCCGGCCCGATATAGCGCTCGAGCACCCGCCACCGGGTCACCGCCTCCCGTCCCCCGGGGACGACCGCCATACGTTTTCGGTACCGCGGGTCGCGGGCGATCGGCGCGTCGATCACACCTTCGTCCGGCCGGAGATCCCCTCGTACGAGAGCCAGGTACCGCTTTTCGACGGCCCGCTCCTTGAGCTGTCGCTGGAGCGCCTGATGCGCGCGGTCGTTCTTGGCCACGATGATGAGCCCCGACGTGTCCTTGTCGAGGCGATGCACGATGCCAGGCCGCAGCGTGCCGCCGACCCCTGATAGGTCAGGACAGTGCGCCAGCACCGCGTTCACGAGCGTGCCCTTCAGATGTCCGGGACCCGGGTGCACGGGCATGCCCGCGGGCTTGTCGACGACGAGGAGGTCGGCGTCTTCGTACACGATCCGCAAGGGCAGCGCCTCGGGCTCGATGGTCACGGGCTCCGGGGCGGGAACGATCACGGCGACGCGGTCGCCGCTCGCCAGTCGGCGGGCCGGCTTCGCGAGGCGTCCCTCGACCGTGACGAGGCCCTCGTCGATGAGGCGCTGCACCCGGGCGCGGCTCAGCTCGGGCACTACGCGCGCGACGAACTGGTCGAGCCGCTCGCCATCGCGGTCCGCGCGCAGTTCAATCTCTCTCAGCGCCTCGCGCAATGGTCTCCCGCGCCTCGCTCAGCGAGAAGAACGCGATGATGGATACGACGCCGATGGTGATGGCCGAGTCAGCCACGTTGAAGGCCGGAAAGTGACGGAAGTCGACGAAGTCGGTCACTTCGCCCCGGGCGACGCGGTCGATCAGATTGCCGATGGCGCCGCCCAACTGGAGACCGAGGGCGGCGCGCAAGAAGCCGTGCTCCAACGGTGGGTAGAGATAGTACAGCACGATGGCAGCGAGACCCAGGAGGCTGGTGACGATCAAGAAGGTCGTCTGGCCCTGAAGGATGCCAAAGGCGGCCCCGCTGTTGGTGACGTGCGTGAACTTCACGAACCAGTCGGGATCCGGCCACGATTCGCCGAGCAGAAGCCTGTCGCGAATCAGCTTCTTCGACACCTGGTCCGCCAGCACGATGGCGGCGGCGAGCAGAAAGAACGGCGCGTCCATCCGGAGACGGCGGACGAGGGCGCTCTCCGCGCGAGTGACCGTGGAGGTGGCGTCGCTCACGCGGTCAGCTTAGCATTGGTCCGCCCTCCGTGGCACAGGCGGGAGCACGCAGTCGTTGACCGCGATGGCGGTAGGCGTCTACCATGATTTTCGAAAGCGAGGAGTGGAGAAATGGCGCTGGAACTCTTCCGACGACGTATGGAAGAAGAACGTGCAGCCCATGGAGACCGCCTTCCGCCTGGCCAGAAGCTGACGGATGGCTGGCCCGTCCTCCACTACGGCAGCATCCCGCGCATCGACCTGGCCACGTGGCGCTTCGACATGGTGGGTCTGGTCGAAGAGGAGGTCGGCTTCACGTGGGAGGAGTTCATGGCCCTCCCGCAGACGACCATCGTCTCGGACATTCACTGCGTGACCCACTGGTCGAAGTTCGACAACGAGTGGCAGGGCGTGGCCATCAAGGAGCTGCTGAAGCACGTCCGTCTGAAGCCGAACGCGCGCCACGTGATGGTCCACTCCTACGGCGGATACACGACGAACATCCCGCTCGCCGACCTCGTCGACGACGATGTGCTGCTGGCGCACAGCCACAACGGGAAGCCACTGACGCCCGAACACGGCTGGCCGCTTCGGCTCGTGCTCCCGAAGCTGTACTTCTGGAAGAGCGCGAAGTGGGTCCGCGGTTTCGTCTTTATGGAAGAAGAGCGGCCGGGCTTCTGGGAGCAGTACGGCTACCACATCCACGGCGACCCCTGGAAGGAAGAACGGTACTCCTGACGGGTGAGGGCCGATCGGCCGCTGGCACGAGCGGTCCCGACGCGTTACCTTGTGATGCGGATGGTCGAACTGGACCTCACCGACCGACGCTTGTTGAATTTGCTCCAGGGCGCGTTTCCCCTCGTGGAGCGGCCGTTCGCTGCACTCGCGAGTGAGCTCGGTACCACGGAAGACGACGTCCTCGAGCGCACCCGGCGCCTCCGGGATGCCGGGATCATCCGCCATCTCAGCGCGATCTTCGACGTGTACCGCGTGGGCTACCGGAGCGCGCTCGTCGCGTGCGTCGTGCCGCCAGAGCGCCTCGACGAAGCCGCGGCGGTGATCTCCGCCCACCCCGGCGTGAGCCACAACTACAGCCGCGAGCATCGGTTCAACCTCTGGTTCGTCATGGCCGTCCCCGGGGATCGAGACTTCGACGCCGCAGTCGACGCGTTGGTGCGCCGAGCAGGGGTCGAGACGTACCACGTTCTGCCCGCGAAGCGGCTGTTCAAGATCGCTGTCGAGTACGACATGGTGGGTGGCGCGGCGGCGGCCCGCAAACGCGGTAACGGCCACAAGAAGGCCCCTCGTCGCGCCCTCACCGAGGAGGAGAAGCAGATCGTCCGCCTCGTCCAAGAAGATCTGCCCATCGTGTCGCGGCCGTTCGCACCGGCAGCGGAAGCGCTGGGCATCACCCAGGCCGACCTTCTG
>FWWM01004690.1_pt1 | contig 31450 bp, 37 predicted proteins | sample 2228351 | NCBI WGS metagenome assembly FWWM01 (sample SAMEA103939774, study PRJEB20133) | metagenome | reverse complement strand
AGGTGGACGAAGCTTCCCAAGACCCTTCCGTCCGTCCACCCCTCCACCTCCTCCCCCCCTGCCCGCCGCCAGGCGGGGCTTGGGGAGGGGGGGAGGCGGGCGTAGTGGAACTCATGCCCCTTAAGCCTTTCCCCCTTTTGGGCCACGGGGTTATCCCGGAGGGCCTCCACCTCCCGGTAGCCCAGGATGGGCCTGGCCTCGAGGCGGGCCACCCCGGGGGCCAGGCCCACCATGGGGAGGACCTCGCCTTCCACCTCCAGGCCCTGGGCCAGGTACATATACCCCCCGCACTCCGCCAGGATGGGCCCTCTAAAGCTCCGGATGGCCGCCCGCATCCTTTGGTTTTCCGCAAGCCTTTTGGCGAAAAGCTCGGGGTAGCCCCCGCCTAGAAGGAGGGCTTGGGCTGCGGGGAGGGTCTCCTCCTCCAGGGGGCTAAAGGGGATGAGCTCGGCCCCCAGGGCCTCCAAAAGCTCCAGGGCCTCGGGGTAGTAAAACCGGAAGGCCCGGTCCCAGGCGTAGGCCACCCGGGCCCGTTTGGGCCGGGGTTCGGGCAGGAAAGGCGGGGCCTCGGGGAGGGGCGGGGCGGCCTGGGCCAGGCGTAGGACCCCTTCCAGGTCCAGGCGGAGGACCCTCCGTAGGGCTTCTAGAGGCGGCTCTACCTCCCCTGCAAGCACCAGGCCCAGGTGCCGCTCGGGAAGCTCCAGGGTCCCATCCTTGGGGAGCCAGCCCAGGAGGGGTAGGCCCTGGGCGGCCAGGGCCTCCTTGAGGATCTCGGCGTGCCTCTCCGAGCCCACCCGGTTGGCCAGGACCCCCACCACCTCCACCCCTGGCCGGAAGCGGGCAAAGCCCAGGGCCAAGGGGGCGATGGAGCCCGCCATCCCCGAGGCGTCCACCACCAGGAGGACGGGGGCCCTTAGGAGCCTAGCCACCTGGGCGGTGGAGCCCAGGAGGCCCAAGGGGTCCTTCCCGTCAAAGAGACCCATGACCCCTTCAATCAGGGCCAGGTCCGCCCCCCGGGCGGCGTGCTGGAAGAGGCTTAGGAGGCCCTTTTCGTCCAGAAAGAACCCATCCAGGTTGTAGGGCCGCCGCCCCGCGGCCCGCTCCAGATGGGTGGGGTCTATGTAGTCCGGCCCCACCTTGAAGGGCTGGACCCTAAGCCCCTTGTCCTTAAGGGCTAGGGCCAGGGCCAGGGCCCAGGTGGTCTTGCCCGCCCCGGAGTGGGGGGCGGCGAGGAGGAGCCTGGGGAGGCGCATACGCCCATTCTCCCTCAGGGGCCTAGTGCTCTATCCCCCGCTGGGCCGGGACCCCCTGGTCAAAGGCGTGCTTGACCTTCCGCATCTCCGTGACTGTGTCTGCAAGCTCCAAAAGCTCCAGGGGGGCGTTCCGCCCGGTGAGGAGGGCGTGGACATGTTTGGGCCTCCCCCTTAAGGCCTCCAGGACCTCCTCTAGGGGAATCCAGCCGTAGCGGATGGGGTAGGTGATCTCGTCCAGGACGACCAGATCCCAGGCCCCCGATAGCAGAGCCTCCCGGGCCCGGGCCCAGCCCTCCTGGGCCAGCCGGGCCGAGGCCTCTAGGTCTTTGCTCTTCCAGGTGAACCCGTCCCCCAGGCCCTCTATGGGGATGCCGAGCTGGGCCAGAGCCCTATGCTCCCCAAACCGGGCCCCCTGGTGCTTGATGAACTGGAAGACCTTGACCTTGAGCCCCCGGCCGTGGGCCCTTAGGGCCAGACCAAAGGCCGCGGTGCTCTTGCCCTTGCCGTCCCCGGTGTAGACCAGAATAAGCCCCCGCCTCTCCCCTTTTGGCCTTTCGTAAGGCCTCACCCGCTTAGGGCTTTCCATAAGGCGTAGCCTACCAGGGCAAAGAGCTCCGTAAGGAGAATCATTCCCCCCAGGATATCCCCGTTTATCCCCCCAAGCCGGGCCAGGGCCAGCCGGGCCAGGCCCCAGGCCCCTAGGAGGCCTAAAAGGGCGGGGAAGGGGTAGAGGAGGGGGAAGGGAAGGGTGAGGAGAAGGGGCGGGAGGACCGGTCCCCCACGGATGGCCGCCGCAAGCCCTGGGCCTAAAAGGGGGTAGCGGTTCAGGAAGGGGAGGATGACCCCCCGGGCGAACCCCGGGAGGAGAAGGAGCATGGGCCCTGGGGGCCCTAGGGCCAGGGCCTGCCAGAGGAGGAGGAGGTAGACCCCTCCCACCCCGAAGGCGAAGGCCCCGAGATGGGGGTCCTTGAGGATCCTAAGCCGGGCCTCCCGGGGCTTGGCGCCTAGGAGGGCATCCGCCAGGTCTAAAAGCCCATCCAGGTGCAAGAACCCGGTCATTCCAAGCCAGAAGGCAAGGAGGAGGGCCCCAAGGAGGCCTTCAGGGAGGGGGAGGAGGCTTAGGAGAAGGAGCCCTGCCCCAATCAGGTAGCCCACCAGGGGGAAAAAAAGGGTGCTCTGTCTGAACTCTTCCTCTTCCGCCCCCTGGGGGTGGAGGGGCAGGACGGTGAGGAGGCTTAGGGCCAGAAGGAAAGAGCGCATGGGGCCACTATAGCCCCTCGAGGAAGGCCAGGAGCGCCTCCCGATCGGGCTTGGGCAGGGCCAGGAAGCGGGCCCTGGCCCCCTCGGCTTCCCCCCCGTGCCAGAGGATGGCCTCCTCGAGGCTCTGCGCCCGGCCGTCGTGGAGATAAAGGGCCTCCCCTAGGACCCGGGCCCGCAGGCCCAGGCCCCAGAGGGGCGGGGTGCGCCACTCCTCCGGGGCTGCCCCCCCCTCGGTCACCCCGTCGGCAAGGCCGGGCCCTAGGTCGTGGAGGAGGAGATCGGTGTAAGCGGGGAGGCCCCCCAGGCTCTCCCGGTGGCACTGGGCGCAGCCTAGGCTCCGGAAGAGGGCCTGCCCCCTGGGGTTTGGGGTTCGGGGGGCCGGGACGGCCAGGCGCTGGAGGTAGAAGGCCACCGCCTCCAGCTCCTCCGCCCCCACCTCCATCCGCCCGCCGGGCCCGGGGAAGAGGGGGTTTTCCAGGCCCATATCCTCCCAGTAGGCCAGGGCGGCCTGTTCTTTTAGGCTCGCCACGGAAGCTTTCCAACCGAAGCGGCCGAGCCGGCCCTCAGGGAGCCAGGCCCCTCGCCCCGAGATCCCGTCCCCGTCCCGATCCTCTGGGTCGGCCAGGGCCAGGATCACCCCTTCGGGCAGGGCCTCGAGGAGGCCTAGGCCGAAGACGGGGGGGCTTAGGCGCAGGCTGTACCGGCCGGGCACGGGCTGGCCCCCGGGGTCCAGGACCTCGAGGTGGGGTCGGCGGAGCCGGTAAGGGGTGCCGTCCGGGTACCGGCCCCGGATCTCCTCAAAGGAAAGCCGCGCCCGCCCTTCCGGGACCTCCCCCGGCAGGGCCTGGTCCTGAAGCTGGAGGCCGAAAAGGGGATGGGGGCCGCCTTCAGACCCCCGGGTCCGGACCAGGGCCTCGCTCCGGGGGGCGAAGCGCAGCCGGCCGCCCCCGTCCCGGATGTGGCAGCCGGCGCAGCTTTGGTGGTTGAACCGTGGGCCTAGGCCCTCCTCCCGCACGAAGACCCGGTTAAAGGCCTGGTCCCCAGCCCGGAACCTTTCTAGCTCCGCTTCGGAAAGCCCGGGCCAGGGGTGGCCGAAGGCCCGGGAGGAGGTGTCCTCTACGTAGAACCGGGCAGGGATTGCGGCTAGGAGGAGAAGGAGGGCTATAGGCCAGAGGCTTCTCGCCATAGGGCCCCCTAGCGCACAAGCTCCTCCAGTACCCGGACCAAGGCCTCCACTTCTTCCTTAGGGGCCTGGGACTTCATCTTGGCCCTAAGCCTCTCCAGGAGGGGCTGGGCCTCCTTCCAGAGGGGGATCCCTTGGAGGGCCCTTTCCAGGCCGGTCAGGGCCTCGAGGCCCTCGTCCACCTCCCCTTCCCCCAGGTACTCCTCCCGGAAGGCCCTGAGCCAGCCCCGGGCCTGTTCCCGGGCGTCCTGATCCTCCAGGAGGCTCCGGTGGAAGGCCCGGGCGGCGCTCCGGTAGGGGTCCAGGGCCGGTCCCTCAAACCGCCCCTCCAGGGGGGCCGGGAGGGCGGTGAAGCTCCTTTCGAGGGCCTCGGCCCCCTGGTAGACCCGCTCGGAGAGAGGGAGGAGGGCTAGGGCCTTGAGGAGGCCCCGGAGGTTAGCCCGGTAGTCCTCGGCTGAGCGGCCGGCGTAGGGGCTTTCGGGGCCCGAGAGCTTTTCGGCGAAGAGCTCCTCGGCAAGCTCCTCCACCGCCCCACGTAGCTCGGCCTTAAGTTCCTCCTCCCCGGCCCGGTCCAGGTAGGCCTCCACCTGGGCCCTTAAGGCCTGGGCATTTGCCGCTAGGTCCTGGGCCAGTGTCAGGAGCTGGGCCCGCTCCGCCGGGGTCTTAGGGGGATGGGCGAAGAGAAGGTACTCTAAGGCGTGGAAGCCCCGGGCCTCCGGGGGGAGGGCCTCCCGGGGGGTCCCCTGCGTCCGCTTCAGGTCCTCCGGGCTGATGGGCCAGGTGTCCAAGAGGGGGTCCAGCTCCTCCACGGGCGGGAGGACGAAGGCCTCGAGCTCCTCCCAGGCCTCCCGCGCCCCCCGCCAGAGGAGGCGCAGCCGGTAGAGCCCGGCCTCCGAAGGGGTCTGGGCCCAGGCCGTTGCCCCTTAAGCTAGGAGGCCTGCCTGCCCCTCCAGGGCCTTTAGGAGGGGGTCCAGGGTGGCGCGGAGCTCGGCCTTGAAGCCTTGGGCCAAGGTGAAACCTAAAACGAAGACTAAACTGATCCAAGGGCGCATTTGTGCCTCCCTAAAGGCCTATGGCCTTGAGGACCTCTTGAACGAGGGTGCGCGCCGAGTAAGGGCCTCCGTAGGTCCAGGTGGCGGGGTCTAAAGGGTAGAGGTTAGCCTGGAACTCCCGGATCAGGGGGCCGAGGCTCGGGTCCTCGAGGGGATTGTTCCCCCTGGGCGCGATGAGGAAGACCTGGACCCCAGGGTGCTCCCGGAGCAGGCGGAGGAGGCCTTCCGGCCCTACCCGGGCGAGGCCGTAGGCTTCGGCTTTCCCCCGGAAGGCGTTCTTGAGCCCGAGGGCCTCGAGGAGCTCCGAGGCCAGGGCGGAAGGGGTGGAGAGGTTGTAGACCTTTTCCTGGGCCCAGGCCTGGACCAGGAGGAAGGGCCGTCCCCCCAGCCCAGCCTGGGCCAGCCGGTCGCGAGCCTCCTGGAGGAACCGATCCAGCTCGGCGAGGCGCCGCTTGCCCTCCTCCTCCCGGCCTACGAGCCGGGCGTGGAGGAGGAAGTGCCGGCGCATGGCCCCAAGCTGCCCCCCTTCGGGGAGGTAGTCCCAGAGGGCCGTGGGGGCGATCCGGCTGAGCCCGGGGTAGAGCCGGCCCTGGAAGCCCGTGTAGCCCAGGATGAGGTCGGGTCGGAGGGCGGCCAGCTGCTCGAGGTTGGGCGAGGTCCGGCCTCCTAGGTCCTCTATGCCCCTGGAAAGGGGCATCTTGACCCAGGCCGTGAAGTCCTTAAGGTCGGCCCCGGCGATGGGGGTTATGCCGAGGAAGAGAAGGTCCTCGAGGGGACGCCAGTCCAGCGCTGCGACCCGTTTGGCCGGAGCCCTGAGGCAGAGCTGGCCCAGGTCGTGCGGCGCCTCGAGGGGGCAGGGACCCTGAGCCAGGGCCAGGCCTGCCAGGAGCCCTAGGGCAAGGTTGCGCATTCCGATCCTCCTAGTTCGCAAACCGGGGGGAGGAATCCTGCAGGGTGGGGGCCTTGAGGTCCAGGGCCAGAAGGGCCCTGAGCTCCTCCCCTTCCGCCCGGCTGAAGCGGAGCCCCGCGGGGCCCAGCCAGACCACCCCTCCATCCCCTAGGGCCAGAACCCGGTCCAGGGCCTGGCGCAGGGCAAGAAGGCCCTGGGGGGTGAGCCGGTAGGTGGCCGGCCCCCAGACCAGGTGGTAGATCCCCCCGCGGCAGCTGCAGCGGGCCAGGTACCGGTCCTCGTCCAACCGTGCCAGGATGCGGGCGTGCTCAAGTCCCATGGACTACCTCCTTGGGGTAAGGGAGGAAAAAGGGGGGTCCTCCGGGCCGCCCTAGGGCTAGGAAAGCGACCTCATAGGCCGCCTCCAGGAGCTCCGGCTTCAGGACTTCAGGCACCGGCCCCTGGGCCAAGGGCCGACCCCCCTTGAGGAGGAGGGCCCGGTCGGCGAAGAGGGCGGCCAGGTTCAGGTCATGGAGCACGGCCAGCACCGCGCACCCCTCGTAGGTCAGGGCCCGGAAGAGGGCCAGGAGCTCAAGGGCGTACCGGGGGTCCAGGTGGTTGGTGGGTTCATCCAGTAGGAAGACTTTTGGCTCCTGGGCCAGGAGCCGGGCCACCTCTACCCGGGCCCCCTCACCCCCAGAGAGACTGGGAAAAAGCCGCTCGGCAAACCCCAAGGCCCGGGCCCGCTCCAGGGCCCTTTCGGTTTTGGCGTGGTCCTCCGGCCCTTCCCGGCCCTTGAGGTGGGGGAGCCGGCCCAGAAAGGCCACCTCGTAGGCCGTGAAGGGGAAGGCCAGGCCCCGGGTTTGGGAGAGGACGGCCCGCCTCTGGGCTAGGACCTCCGGGGGGAGGTGCCGCACCCTCTCCCCCAAGAACCGTACCTCCCCTTCGCTCGGGGAAACCTCCCCGGAGAGGAGGCGGAGAAGGGTGGTCTTGCCCGAGCCGTTGGGACCTAAGACCGCCAGGAACTCCCCAGGTTGGACCTCGAGGTCCACGCCCCTTAGGATCCAGGTTCCCCTAGGAGTCTGGTAGCCTAAATTTCTTGCCTCAAGCACGGAATACCTCCTTCTTGTAGCGCAGCACCAGGTGGAGGAAAAGAGGTCCCCCTAGGAGGGCGGTCAGAACCCCTAAGGGGAGTTCCGCGGGGGCGGCTAGGGTCCGGGCCAGGAGGTCGGCCAGGACCGCCAGGACCGCCCCCAAGAGGGCCGCCCCGGGCAGGAGGTAGCGGTGGTCTGGTCCAGCCAGGAGTCGGAAGAGGTGGGGGGCGATGAGGCCGATGAACCCCACCCCCCCGGCCAGGGCCACGGCCGTGCCCACGGCCAGGGCCCCCCCGGCCACGGCCCGGCGCTTAAGGCGTTCCAGATCTACCCCCAGGTGGAAAGCCTCCCGTTCTCCCAGGGCTAAGGCGTTCAGGGGCCGGGCCAGGGAAAGGAGGAGGAGGATGGCCAGGAGGGCAAAGGGCAGGCTGGGGAGGAGAAGACGCCAGGTCAGGGCGGAAAACCCCCCTAGGCTCCAGAAGGTGAGGCTCCGGAGCTCCTCCTCCCGGGCCAGAAAGGTAAGAAGGCCTAGGGCTGCCCCCACCAGGGCGTTCAGGGCCAGGCCCGCGAGGAGGAGAACCCCCACCTCCACCCCAAAGGGGGAGCGGGCCAGGCGCCAGAGAAGAAGGGTGGCGAGAAGCCCTCCAAAGAAGGCGAAGAGGGGGAGGGTGTAGGCCTCGAGGGCCCCGGCCCCCGGGAGGAGGACGATGAAGACCGCGGCCCCCAAAGCTGCCCCCGAGGAGACCCCGATGAGCCCCGGGTCCACCAGGGGGTTGCGGAAAAGCCCCTGGAGCGCCCCGCCTGCCAGGGCGAGTAGCCCCCCCACCAGGGCCGCCCCTAAGACCCGGGGAAGACGGAGGGCGGCGAGGACCTGGTACTCTACCCCCTCTCCCCTCACCAGAATCCCCGGGATTTTCAGGGGCGGGATGGGGTAAGCCCCAAATCCCGCCCCCAGGAGGAGGGCCAGGGGGAGGAGGAGGGTGAGGCCAAGGAGAGCCGCCCGGTAGCGCTGGGCCCGTGGGAAGGCTCTCACCACGTCTCCACCTCAACGAACCCTTCCTTGAGGTAGGCCGCCCGGAAGAGGTCCAAAGCTGCCCGTCCTGCTCGGGGGCCGAAGCTCCCCAGGTAAAGGTCATCCATGGCCACCACCCGCCGTTTTTCTCCGGCCGGGGTCTGGGCTACCCCAGGGAGCTTGAGTAGGCCCTCCAGGCCCCCCACGCTTTCAAGGCCCCGTTTGAAGACCACAATCACCTCAGGCCGGGCTGCCGCTACGCTTTCTGCGGTCATGGGCTGGCATTCCCGGATACCCTTGGCCGCGTTCTCCAGTCCGGCAAGCTCCAGTATTCCCACCGGGTTGCTCCCTTCTCCGCAGACGAAGGTGGTCTGGGGTCCCCGCAGGTAGAGGAAGAGGGCCCGCTTCTTCCCCTTGGGGGTCTGTTGGGCCTGGAAGGCCTTAAGGGCCAGGAGGTCCCGCTCCAGGGCCCGCACCACCTCCTCCCCCCGCTCGGCCCGGCCCACGGCCTGGGCAATGACCCGTATCTTGCGCTTCGCCCCCTCCACACTGGGCTCGGTGGGAACCAAGACCACGGCCACTCCGGCACTCCGTACCGCTTCCAGGGCTTCCTTGGGCCGGGCGTCCTCCCGCCCTATGACCAGGGTGGGCCTCAGGGAAAGGATGCCCTCGGCCGAGAGGCGGAACTGGTACCCCACGCTGGGCCGGCTCAGTACCTCCTTGGGGTAGTAGCTGGAATCGTCCCGCCCCACCACCTTCTCCCCCACGCCCAGGGCGAAGAGGATCTCGGTGGTGATTCCATCTAGGCTTATAATCCGCTCTATGGACCGGACCTCTACCGTCCGGCCTGTGGCGTCCGTGACCCGGAAGGGCTGGGCCCAGGCCAGGGCAGTTAGCAAAACAAGGGAGACCGGTACCAGGAACCTCATACCTCTACCTCCTCCAGCTTGAGAACCATGAGTTGAAGCCCGTTTTCGTGCTCAACCCTGACCTCCCTTTGCACTGGGAGCCAGTAGGAGCCTATGGTGCGGTAGTGGTCTTCGAAAACCTCCAACCTGATGAGTTTGTCCCGATTGTCCCGCCAGGTCAGGATGAAGCGATGGGGCAGGAGCCTTTCCCCAGCCGCTACCCAGTCCAGGAGGTGGATGCGGAACCCTCCTTGGCCTAGGTGGCGTTCAATGGCCTGGAGCCGGCCTTCCCGCACCCAGATGCGGGAGCGGTAGGGGTCTTCCAGGGCGATTAGAGCCCCTAGGGGGGTTTCCTCTAGGAGGCGCATGGGGTACTGCCCTTCCCCCTGGTTAAAGGGAAGGGGTTTCCGATGGGCCAAAAGCGAGGCGAGTTCCCGCTCCGCCAGGGACTGGACGCCTTCCATAAGGCGAACCCTAGGGGTAAAGCCTTCCACCTCTAAGGCCCCGTGGTGCCATACCCCTTCCCAGTAGAAGGCCAGCTGGGCCCGGAAGCCTGGGAAGTCCTCAGGTAGGGTGTAGACCCGTTCTCGCGCCTCCTTGAGAAGGGCATAGGCCGAAGGGGCCTTAACCATCCTCCCCTCCCGTGTCCAGGATGGCGGTGAAGGCCTCGAGGCGGCTTGGCCCTAGGAAGACCTCCTTGGGGAGGCTTCCCGCCCGGGCGTGCCCTTCTTTGAACTCTGGGCTTTCCGTCCAGGCCAGGAAGGCCTCCCGGCTGGCCCAGAAGGTCATGACGATATAGGGGTCCCCAGGGTTTTCCGGGCGGAGGAGGAGGTTCCTGATAAAGCCAGGCATCCGGTCCACCAGCCGGGCCCGGTTCCGGAAATGTTCTTCAAACCGCTCTGTATGCTCCGGGTTTACGGGGATTCGGTTCATGGTCACGAACATCTCCACACCCCCTTGAGGGGGAGTCTAGCCCAAGGGGGTTAAAAAGTCAAGTATTCAGGTCGAATTTTATGGTATTAGAAGCGATAATCGTTCCTCTTAGCCTTTGGCAAAGGCCCTTAAAAGGGCTAGGCGCCCAGTTGGGCGCCTAGCCCCCTCTCCTCCTTAACCTGCTAGACAGGCCCTCAGGCGGGCCTCGATCTGGGCCTGATCTTGCCCCAGTCCTTGGCTTGGCCGATAAAGACAAGCTCTGTGGGCATACCCCGGAGGGCCTCGAGGTCATGGCGGTACCGCTCAGCTGCTTCAGGAGGCAAGGAGGCCAGCTCCTCAGGGCTTAAGTGGGGAAGGAGGGGCTCCAGTATGAGCTGCTGGCTGGCCTGGGATAGGGCCATGGGTACGCCTTCCGCGAAGACCACCCAGCCTTTGGCCCGAACCACCTTTGGGGGCCAGTCTTCTAGAAAGCGCTCGAAAGCTTCAGGGTCTAAGGGGGTTTCGCTTCGAAAGACAAAGCTTTGGAAACCGTATTCTTCTACCTCCGAGCTTGGCTTGTTCAATCCCTCTTCCCAGGCGGGGTGCGCCATACCCCGTTCGTAGTCGTATAGGCCAGTGTGGAGGAGTTTGTCTGGGTCTATCTGCCCCCGAACGGTGCGGTAGATGCGGGCGTAGGGGTTCAGGGCCCGCACAAAGCTTTCCAGACGGTCCAGCTCCTCCGGGCTCACCCGGTCAGCCTTATTGAGGAGGACAATGGAGGTGAACTCCAGCTGGTCCGCCAGTAAAGGAGCCAGGGGCTGTTCCACGGGATGGCCCTCCTCGTCCTCTACTACATCCTTCCGCTCCCATTGGCTCCAGAAAGCCTCTGCGTCTACTACGGTGATGATGCTGTCCAACCGCACTCGCTCGGGTAGGTCCTCCATGTAAAAGGTCTGGGCGATGGCCAGGGGTTCCCTAATCCCAACGGACTCTACTAGTAGGATATAGTCCAAGTCTAGTTCCGAGAGGGCCCTTAGCTCCGTGAGGAGGTCTTCCCGGAGGGTGCAGCAGATGCACCCATTGGACATCTCCACCAGGCGTTCCGTGGTGTACCGGACCAGTTTGGTGTCTATGTTGATGGCGCCAAACTCATTCACAATGACCCCGATGCGCCGACCGTGCTAGATGGAGAGAAAGTGGTTGGTTGCTGTAGTTTTATCTTTGCCTAGAAAACCGATCAAAACACTTACAGGAACGGGGTTTTTTCATTTCGTGCCTCCTTTGGGTGTAAGAACTCCCTTAGCCGTCAGGGGGGTCTGGGTTAGTGGGGCAGGGCTAAAGGGTGATGACCTGGTCCGGGGGGTTTTGGGCCAGGGCGGCGTAGAGGTCGGGGAAGCAGCCCACCTGGACCCCTTCCACTACCCCCTCCGCCACCTGGCACGCCCCGGGGCTGGTCCTTCCCGTGCCGTCCGGGTTGCACCATCTGGGCTCCCCCACGGCCAGGCCCCGTTCCAAGGCGCAGGCGTCGCACATCATGAGGAGGATGCCCTTTTCGCGGGCGAGCCTAGAGAGCCTTTCCCCGATGGGGTTCCCTTTCTGGAGGATCAGGGTGTTGTCGCCAAAGAAGAAGATGCCCACCACCTCCACCCCGTGGACCCCAGCCTCCAGCTGGGGCAGGATCATCTGCCCGAGCTTGTAGCTTGCGGCCCTGGGTGTAGCCAGAATGTACGCCACCTTCATCCTTTACCTCCTAGAAAACGCAGAAAATCCTTCCGGTGCCTCCGCGCCAGGCTGGGGAGGGCCTTAAGGGCATCCTCCAGCCTCCAGGGGCGGAGGCGGGTTGCTTGGTCCTGATAGGCCAGGAGAAAGGGCCGGAAGTGCGCCAGCCCCTCCCCAAAGGCCAGGGGCTCCGCCTCCGGGTGAACCCCCGGGGGGTAGGGGGGAAGGGCAGTCCGGTAAAACCGCTCCTTGGGCCGGTGGTAGAGGACCCCCCGGTACCAAAGGCCGGTGGAGTGGAGAACCGCCTCCTCCCCCAGGTAGAGGCTGGACCCCACCCCCTCGGGGTGGGGGGCTTTGCGGAAGCCCAGCCCCTCCAAAACCCCCTCCCGGGCATCCAGGCCCATGAGGAACATGACCACGGGCATGGGGTTCATGGCAGGGGGACAAGCCGGGTGGGGTTTCCCCCGACCCTTAGGAAACGCAGGACCCTAATCCGGTCCCCCCCAAGGCCCACCTCGGCTAGGAGGCCCCGGTGGGGGAGGCTCAGATAGGCCTTATCCCCAAAGAGGGCGATATCCGGCAGGATGGCCCCCCCGGTGTCCTCATCCTTGTCGGGGAAGGGGGTGGTAAGACGGGTCTCGGCCAGGAGCCGTCCCTCCCCCCCCTCCCGGAGCTGGAGCCGGCCATCCTTAAGGAGGACGAGGAGGCGGGTCCCCGCGCTTTGCATCCAGATGAGGCTGCCCCCCAAGGGGATGGGAGTTAGGCTAAGCCCGTTAAGGTCTAGGCGCTGAAGGGCCGTAACCCCATCGCTGTACCCGAAGAAAACCCCTTCTCCCTTGTGGAAGGCCCCGATGCGCTCCCGGCCCGGATAGGGGAGGCGGGCCACCCCCTTCCCTCCTTCCAGAATCAGGACCTCCTGGGCGCAGGCGAAGAAGCTCCGGCCGGTTCCGGGGTCAAACCCTTCCCCGTGCTGCACCGGGCAGGGGAAGCTGGCCTTGGCCTCCTGGAGGTCCCGGTCGTAAAGGAGGACCTGGCCCCGGGCCAGGAGGGCCAGGTAGACCCCTTCAGGGGCCTCCACGATGTGGTAGTGGTCGGGGTTGGGGAGGCGCCAGGTCCTGGCCTCGAAGGCCCTAAGGGGGTGGAGGGCCTCTTCACTGAAGAGGTAAGCCACCCCGTCCCGTTCTGCAAAGGCCACCAGCCTGTCCCCCAGGGTGTAGGGCTTCTGGCCATGGCCGATGTTCCAGCCCCGGCCCAGGAGGAGGCTTTTGGCCAGGACGGGACGGCGCCACCCCCCTTCCTCCTTGCCCGTCCAGATGACGCTCAGCCACTGCCGGTCCGTGTCCCGGCCCCGGCCCACCAGCAGGTACTGGCCGCTGGGGCTTGGGACCATGCTCATCCCTCGGGGAGGGAGGCTAATCCGGGCCACCACCTCCCCCCGGGGCAGGTCCAGGGCCAGGACCTGGGTTCCGCCTGGGCCGTTGTCCAGGACGAAGAGCCGGGCCTCCGTCTCCCGGTAAACCTCCGGGGCCTCGGGCACGGCGGCGTGGGCCAGGGCTGGGGCCCCGGCCAGCGCCAGCAGGATAAGACCTAGCCGGACTGGTCTCATTCTCCCTACCTCCCTCTGGGCCCGTGCGGCCCGAAAATAATGATAATGCATTATCATTACCTGTCAAGACTAACCCCCGCTGCCCCAGGGCAGCGGGGGGAGACCCTCTGCCCTAGTGCTCCTCCCCAAAGACCTCCAAGACCACGATCCAGGTAGGGATCCCACCCAGCTTGAAGCGGGCCTCTTCCTGAAAGGCCTTAAGGTCCACGGCCACCACCTCCCCCCGCTTGGGGTCCGTGAGGTAGGCCTTCCCGTGGCCCAGGGCCAGGTCGGGCCGGGGCTCGCCTTGTTTCCAGGCCTCCACCAGCTGGAGGCTACCCGTGACCCGGCGGGCCTTGGGGTCTATCCGGTGGAGTTTGCCGTCCGCGGCAAGGGCGTATAGGGCCTCCCCTTCGGGGTCAAAGGCGAAGCGGAGGGGGCGGGCCGTAAGGGGCAAGGGTTCCATCCGCCCCTCGGGGAAGATGAAGACCAGGCCCTCCCCGAAGTTCCCCACGAAGTAGGGGTGGCGCGGGTGGGCGGTTAGGGTTCCCACCCGGACCCCTTCCGGGGCCCCCGGGGGGCTTAGGAGTTTCCGGGCCACCACCCCCTGGCCCCGGCGCTCCACCAGGAGGACCCCGTCCAGGCAGCCAAAGGCCGCCCGTTCCCCGAGCACGGCCTCGCCGTGGAGCTGGGGGCAGGCCTCCTTAAGCTCCAGGACCCGGTTTCCCCTAAGGGTATAGGCCTCCACCCGGCCCGATTCCAGCCCCCCCACCAGGAGGAGGTTCCCCAGGAGGGCCACCGCCCCGTGGTCCGGCCGGCCGGTGGCCACTTGGGTGAAGCCCAGGTCCAGGCCAAGCCGCCGCAGGTCAAAAAGGGCCACGCTCCCATCCCCGTCGTGGAAGACCGCGAGGTGCGCCCCGTGGGCGAAGACGTGGGTGGGCTGGGGGCCGGTCCTTAGGGTAGCGAGCACATAGGGGGGTTCTTCCTTAAGGTCCTTGTGGTCCCCGTGATCCTCCAGGGCCAGACCGCTAAAGAGGAAGCTCACCCGGCCCGCTTCCCGGGCCACCACCAGGGCGTGCTCCCCATCGGGGAGGGGATAGAGGCGCACAGGGAAGGGGTAGGTGAACCGGCCCGTGACCTCCCCCTTTCCGGGGTCCAGGACCAGGACCTGCCTACCCCCTTCGTCCGCCAGAACCAGCCGGGTCTTAGCCTCATGGTCGTGCCCGTCGGCCAGGGCCAGGCCTGTGAGAAGCCCCATGAGAGTAAACCACCGCGTTTTCCGCATGCCCTTGCTCCTTTCCGGGCCCTGCGGCCCTAACTAACATTGATAGTGCGTTATCACTAGCCTGTCAACGCCTGACCCCATCCTCGAGGCCCAGGAGCCCTCGGCCCGGGTTTAGCCAGAGGCTTCCCGGTGGCCCTACCCCTCCCGGTCCGGGACCCCAGCCTCCTCAAAGGTGGCCATGTGCAGGATCCGGGCCGCGGCCCGCAAAAGGGGGATGGCCAGGACCGCCCCCGTCCCCTCCCCTAAGGCCAGGTCCAGGTCCAGAAGGGGCCTTAGGCCCAGGGCCTCGAGGATGGGCCGGTGCCCCGGCTCCCGGGAAAGATGCCCGGCGAAGAGGTGGTCCCGGATGCCGGGCTCCAGCCGGTAGGCCAGGAGGGCCCCAGCCGAGACGGGAAACCCGTCCAGGACCAAAGGCAGGCCTGCCCGGTACCCCTCCAGGTAGACCCCGGCGATGGCCACGAGCTCCAGCCCCCCCACCTCCGCGGCCACCTCCAGGGGGGAGAGGCCCGGGCGGAGCCGGGCCAGGGCCCGGGCCACCGCCTCCCGCTTCCGCTTAAGCCCCTCCTCATCCACCCCTGCCCCCCGGCCCACCACGGCCTCCGGGGGGAGGCCGAGGAGGGCGGCGGTAAGGGCCGCGGCCGCGGTGGTGTTCCCAATCCCCATATCCCCGGCGGCCAGGACCGTAGCCCCCTCCCGGATGGCCCAGCGGGCCGCCTCCCGGCCGGCCTCGAGGGCCGCTTGGGCCTCTTTTATCCCCATGGCCGGGCCCCGGGCCAGGTTGGCCGTCCCAGGCCGGACCTTGCGCTTTAAAAGCCTCGGGTGGTCAGGGAACCCCCCCATCACCCCCACATCCAAGACGTAGACCTCGGCCCCGGCCACCCGGGCGAACTGGTTGATGGCCGCCCCGCCCCCTAGGAAGTTCAGGACCATAGCCTGGGTCACGGCCTGGGGGTAGGCCGAGACCCCCTCGGCCACCACCCCGTGGTCGGCGGCGCAGACCACCACCGCCCCGGGGCCGAGCTCCGGCTTGACCCGCCCCTGGATGCGGGCCAACTTCAGCGCGATCCCCTCCAGCACCCCCAGGGAACGGGGGGGTTTGGTCAGCCTTGCTAACCTCTTTTGTGCAGCTTCCAAAACCTCCATACCAGCCGGATTCTAAGGGAGGGTCCTGGGGCGTTCAAGATTTTGAAGGATTTTTGTCGCAGAAACGGGATCTCCCCCTTTGGCCCAGTGGATCTGGGAGGTCCTGGGGCCGCGGGGCTCATATCCCAAAGGCCCCATGGTGTGGGCCCATAAGGGATACCGCCGGGATTCCCGCCGCGACCCCGTGCCTAGACCAGGCCCCGCCGGTAGGTTAGGGCCTCGGCCAGGTGCCGGGCCTCCACCCGTTCCGAGGCCTCCAGGTCGGCGATGGTCCGGGCCACCCGGAGGATCCGGTCATACCCCCGGGCAGAGAGGAGGAGTTTTTTGGCCGCCTCCTGGAGGAGGGCCTCGGCCTCGGGGGCCAGGTGGAGGTTTTCCCGGAGGGCCTTCCCCACCAGGAATGCGTTGGCCCGGCCCTGGCGGCGGAGCATCCTCTCGCGGGCTTCCAGAACCCTTGCCCACACCGCCTCCGTTCCCTCCCCCTCGGGGGCCCGGGCGAGCTCTACCGGGGTGAGGCGGGGCACCTCCACCACCAGGTCAAACCGGTCCAAAAGGGGCCCCGAGATCCGCCCCGCGTAGCGCTGCCGGGCGGAGGGGGTGCAGGTGCAGGCCCGCTCGGGGTCCCCGTGCCAGCCGCAGGGGCAGGGGTTCATCGCCCCCACCAGGAGGAAGCGGGCGGGGAAGGTGAGGCTGGCCCGGGCCCGGGCCACAGTGACCACCCCGTCCTCCAGGGGCTGGCGTAGGGCCTCGAGGGCCGCCCGGGGGAACTCGGGGAGCTCATCCAGGAAGAGGACCCCCCGGTGGGCCAAGGAGACCTCCCCGGGTCTCGGGATGGCCCCCCCGCCGATGAGGCCGGCGTAGCTTACCGTGTGGTGGGGGGCGCGAAAAGGGGGGTGGCGGAGGAGGCCCCGGACCGGGAGGCCGGCGGCGGAGTGGATCCGGGTCACCTCCAGGGCCTCCTCCCGGGTCAAGGGGGGGAGGAGGAAAGGGAGGCGGCGGGCCAGCATGGTCTTTCCCGAGCCAGGGCTCCCCACCATGAGGAGGTGGTGGAACCCGGCCGCGGCAATCTCCAGGGCCCGCTTGGCCTTGGCCTGGCCCTTTACATCCCGGAGATCCAAAAGGGCCTCCCCTTCCGGGGCCTCCCGGGGCTCGGCCTGGGGGAGGGTGGCCTCCCCCTTGAGGAAGGCCACGGCCTCCTCCAGGCTCTCTGCCCCGTAGGCCTCCACCCCCTCCACCAGGGCCGCCTCCTGGGCGCTTTCCTTGGGGAGGAGGAGCTTTAGCCCATCCCTTAGGGCTCCTAGGGCTAGGTTGATGGCCCCGGGGACGGGGCGGAGGCGGCCGTCCAGGCCGAGCTCCCCGGCTACAGCCAGGTCTTTTAAAGCCTCTAGGGAAACCACCCCTTGGGCCGCGAGGAGGCCCAAGGCGATGGGGAGGTCAAACTGGCTCCCCTCCTTTCTAAGCTCCGCCGGGGCCAGGTTCACCACCACCCGGGCCTGGGGGTAGGGGAGGCCGGTGTTCTTGAGGGCGGCCCGGACCCTTTCCCGGCTCTCCTCCACGGCCTTGTCCGGAAGCCCTACTAAGGCGTAACTCGGAAGCCCCGGGGAGACGTCCACCTCCACGGTCACGGGGAGGGCCTCGAGGCCAAAGAGGGCGTAGCTTTGGACCTGGGCCAGCACGAAGAGGAGTTTACCGCCTTAGAAGCGGAAGGTAAAAGAGGAGGGCAAAGGCCAAGAGGAAGAGTAGGCCCAAAAACGCCCCCCCATACCCCACCCCCTCCACGGCCACCCCCACCCCCCACTGGAGGAGGAAGGTCCCCCCAATCCCAAAGAGGTTGACCAGGGTGGTGGCCCGGCCCACCCCGTGGGGGGGGACGAGGCTTCGGGCCTGGGTTAGGGTGAGGATATTCATCCCCCCCATAAGCCCCATGAGGAGGTAGCCGGGCCCCAAGGCCCCCAGGAGGGCCAGGCCCAGGCCCAGGCCAAACCCCACCCCTCCTGCAGGGAGGACCCGGCCTGTCCCGAACCGGTCGGCCAGGGCCCCAGCCAGGAGGTACCCCACCACCGCCCCCCCGCTATAGAGGAAGAGGAGGTTCCCCACGGCTATGGCCTCGAGGCCCCTGTGGTAGGCATAGGCCCCGGCCCAGAGGGTCTGTAAGGCCAGGAAGCTTCCTGAAAAGGCCAAGGAGAGGAAGGCTACCCGGAAGAGGTCTAAGGAGAGGATCCCCTTTAGCCCTCCGCTCCCTTCCCCCTTGGGCCAGGCCACCCCAGGTGGTGTGTTCCGCACCCCGAGGGCGATGAGCATGGCCACCAGGACCACGACCCCGCCCCCCCAGAGAAAAACCCCCCGCCAGCCTAGGGCCTCCTTGAGGAGGGCCAAGGGGGTGGCGGCCATGAGCCCCCCCGTGGCCCCGAGGCCCACCAACAGGGTGGAGACCGTGGCGTACCGCTTGGGAAACCAGAGGCTAAAGGCCTTCAAGGCCCCCATCAGGGCCCCGGCCATCCCCATCCCAATCAGGGCCCGGCCCAGCGCCAAAGCGGGGAAGCCTTGGGCCAGGCCAAAGAGGAGGCTGCCCAGGGCGGCCAAAAAGAAAAGCCCCGGGGTCACTAGCCTGGGACCGAACCGGTCTAGGAGGTTTCCTAAGGGAAGCTGGACCGCGGCGAAGGCCAGGTAAAAGAGGCTGGTCATGAGGCCAAGCTCCCCGGGTCCTAGACCCAGGTCCTGGCTTAGGTCCTGGGCTAGGACTGCGTTGGCCGAGCGGTAAAAGTAGGAGAGGAAATACCCCAGGGTGAAAAGGAGGAAAACCCTTAAGGCCACGGCCTACCTCCGGTTTAAGGCTACACCCAAAAGGATGAGGACCCCGCCCAAAACCCCCTCTGGGCTTAAGGGCTCCCCAGCCAAGGGCACGGCGAAGAGGGCCCCGGAGACCGGTTCCAGCATGGCGATGAGGGTGGCCTGCCGGGCTGGTACGGTCCGGGCCCCGAGCAGGAAAAGGCTAAAGGGTAGAATAGTCCCGAAGACCACCAGGTAAAGGATCCCGCCCCACTGCGTGGGGGTTAGGGCGGGGAGAAGGGGGAGGTGAAGAAGGAGAACCGGTAGGGCCAGAAGACTCCCCACCCCCGTGGCCACCCCGAGGCCCACAAGGGGCGGGGTCCTAAGCCCATGGGCGAAGAGGGCGTAAAGGGCGAAGGAAAGGGCGGCCATTAGGCCATACCCCACCCCTAGGGGGCTGCCTTTAAGCCCCGCGGGTCCCGCCACCAGGAGGTAGGCCCCCAAGAGGGCCACCCCCACCCCTAAAACCGCCCGGGCGGGAAGCCTCTCCCCCCTAAGGAGGGCCCAGAGGGTGAGGAGGGCCGGGGCCAGGTACTGGAGGAAGATCCCCGTGGCCACGCTGGTGGCGTGGATGGCCAGGTAGTAAAAGGCCTGGGCCCCGGCCAGGGCCACCCCCACCTTCAAAAGCCGACCCATCTCCCCCTTAGGGGGGTGGTGCAGGACCAGGGGCAGGAGGAGGAGGAAACTTAGGAGAAACCGCAAGGGGATGAGGAGGCCCGGGGGGATGTCCTGCATCGCCCGGCCGGCCACCGCCCCGCCCAGACCCCAGAGGAGGGCGGCCAGAAGGATGGGGATCACCGCCTACCCCCCACCACCGCAAGCCCTGCCCCCAGGAGGACCAGGCCTCCCCCCAGGAGGACCCTAGGCCCCGGGGCTTCTTCCAGGAGGAGGAAGGCGAGGAAGCTCGCCCCCACCGGCTCCAGGAGGATGACTAGGCTTACCAAGACCGGAGGGATGTGCCGGGTGGCCCAGTTGAAGCTGGTGTGCCCCACAAGCTGGGGGCCTAGGGCCATGAGGAGGAGGTAGAGGTACACGGGCCAAGGGTGTCCCAGGTACCCGCCGCCAAAGAGCCAGGGCAAGGGGAAAAGGAGGAGGGCGGCCATGGTGTAGGCCAGCCGGATATGCCCGAGGAGGGGGAGCCCCCGCCTTTGGGCCTCCCGGCCCAGGAGGAAGTAAATGGCCACGGCCACCCCGCCCAGGAGGGCCAGGAGATTCCCCAAGGCGGGGTTAGCCCCAGGGGTATCCCCTCCTCCCGCGAGCAAAACCCCTCCTAGGAAGGCCACCCCCACCCCTAGGAGGGTGGGGCCTGTGGGAGCCTCCTTAAGGAGGGCCCAGGCCAGGAGGGTGATCCACAAGGGGTGGGTGTTGACCAGAACCGTGCTGGCGGCCACGGAGGTGTAGCTTAGGGAGCTAATCCAGAAGGCGAAGTGGAGGGCTAGGAAGACCCCAGCTAAGAGGCTCAAGGGGAGGGCCTGGAGTGGGGGAAAGCCCTTCCAGCCGGGCAGGAGCAGGAGGGCGGCCAGGCCCATCCGGCCTGCACTTAGAAAAAGGCTGAACTCAGGACCTCCCTCCGGCACCTGGTTTAGGGCCAGCCGGACCAGGATGCTTCCAAAGCTGATGGCCAAAACCCCCGCGGCGAGGACCAGGAAGACCTTAAGCCCAGAAGGGCGCATGGGCCTATTCTTCCCTTGGGTAGGACGGATGTCCAGGCCCTGGGTGGTATACTGCCTCCGGGTAAGGGAGGTGAGGATGGTCACGATCGCAGTCCCTAAGGAACGGGCCCCAGGGGAACGCCGGGTGGCCCTGGTGCCCGAGGTGGTGGCCCGCCTGGTCAAGGGGGGAGCCCGGGTCCGGGTGGAGCGAAGCGCAGGGGAAGGGGCGTATTACCCCGATGCCCTCTATGAGGCCGCCGGGGCCGAGGTGGTGGAGGAAGGGCGGCTTCTAGAGGGGGCCCAGATTCTCTTCACCGTTCAAGTCCCTTCAGGAGACCTCCTGGACCGCCTCGAGGCTGGCACCCTGGTGGTGGGCTTTGTCCAAGCCCACAAGGACCCAGACCGGGTCCGGGCCCTAAGCCAAAGGAAGGCCACGGTCCTCGCCATGGAGCTCATCCCCCGGATTACCCGGGCCCAGGCCATGGACGCCCTCTCCAGCCAGGCCACGGTGGCGGGGTATCTGGCCGCCCTCCACGCCGCAAGGCTTTCCCCAAGGTTTTTCCCCATGCTCACCACCGCCGCCGGGACCATCCGGCCGGCCAAGGTCTTGGTCATGGGGGTGGGGGTGGCGGGGCTTATGGCCATCGCCACGGCCAAGCGCCTGGGGGCTCAGGTCTTCGCCTACGATGTGCGCAAGGCTGCCCTGGAGCAGGCCCTTTCCCTGGGAGCTAAGCCTATTGAGCTCCCCATCAGCGCTGAGGGGGAAGGGGGGTACGCCCGGGAGCTCACCGAGGAGGAAAAGCGCATCCAGCACGAGGCCCTGCGGGAGCATGTGGCGGGGATGGACGCCATCATCACCACGGCCCAGGTCCCGGGCCGCCGGGCCCCAATCCTCCTCACGGAGGACATGATGGAAAGGCTGAAGCCGGGCACCGTGGTGGTAGACCTGGCCGCGGAGAGTGGGGGGAACTGCGTCCTCACCCGGCCTGGGGAGGTGGTGGAGGTGAGGGGGGTGCGGGTCTATGGGCCTCTGAACCTACCCAGCGAGCTTTCTGTCCACGCCTCGGAGATGTACGCCAAGAACCTCCTTAATCTCTCCAGCCTCCTTGTGGAAAAGGGTGAGTTCGCGCCCAAGTGGGAGGACGAGATCCTTAAGGCTGCCCTTCTCATGAAGGAAGGGGAGATTCTGCACGGGCCCACCCGGGCCCTCTTGGGAGGTGCGTGATGGAAGCGCTGGAGTTTGGCTTTTGGGCTTCCCTCTATATCTTTATCCTTACGGCCTTCCTAGGGTATGAGCTCATCACCCGGGTCCCCGTAATCCTCCACACCCCCCTGATGTCCGGTTCTAACTTCATCCACGGGGTAGTGGTGGTGGGGGCCATGGTGGTCCTGGGGCATGCGGATACGGCCTTGGAAAAGGTCATCGGCTTCCTGGGGGTCATCCTGGGGGCGGCCAACGCCGCCGGGGGGTACGCGGTGACCGTGCGCATGCTGGAGATGTTCCAGAAACCTGGGGGGAAGCGGGGGTGAGGTATGGACCTAATCCAGTTGGCCTATTTTGCGGTAGCCGTGCTCTTTATCGTGGGCCTCAAGATGATGGCCCACCCCACCACGGCCAAGACGGGGATCGTCTGGGCAGGGGCAGGGATGGTCCTGGCCGTCCTCGCCACCTTCTTTTGGCCAGGGATGGGGAATTTTGGCCTCATCCTGGTGGCCCTCATCGTAGGTACGGTGGTGGCCTGGTGGGCCGCGGTCCGGGTGGCCATGACGGATATGCCCCAGATGGTGGCCATCTACAACGGCATGGGGGGTGGGGCGGCGGCCACCATCGCCGCGGTGGAGCTCTTGAAGGGGGCCTTCGATACCTGGGGGCTTATGTTCCTGGCCATCCTGGGGGGGCTGATTGGGAGCGTGGCCTTTACCGGGAGCCTCATCGCCTTCGCCAAGCTCCAGGGGATTATGGGAAGCCGGCCCCTCCTCTTCCCCGGGCAGAAGCCTTTGAACGCCCTGGTCCTTCTCCTTACCTTCGCCCTAGGCCTTTCCCTCCTCTGGAACGACGCCACGCCTTCCATTCTCCTTTTCTTCCTCCTGGCCCTGGCCTTTGGGGTTCTCATGACCCTGCCCATTGGGGGTGGGGATATGCCCGTGGCCATCTCCTTCTATAACGCCTTCACCGGGATGGCGGTGGGGTTTGAGGGGTTTGCCGTGGGCAACCCCGCCCTGATGGTGGCCGGGACCCTGGTGGGGGCGGCGGGCACCCTGCTTACCGTCCTCATGGCCCGGGCCATGAACCGCACGGTCTGGAGCGTCCTCATGGGTGGGTTTGGGGTGGAGCAGGCCGGAGGGGAGATCCAGGGAAGCCTCAAGCCCATTGACGTGGAAGACGCGGCGGTGATGCTGGCTTACGCCAACAAGGTGGTCTTCGTACCGGGGTACGGGATGGCCCTTTCCCAGGCCCAGCATAAGGTCAAAGAGCTGGCCGACCTCCTCGAGGCCCGGGGGGTACAGGTCCAGTTCGCCATCCACCCCGTGGCCGGCCGGATGCCTGGGCATATGAACGTCCTCCTGGCCGAGGCGGGGGTGGAGTACGAGAAACTTAAGGACTTGGAGGAGATCAACCCCGAGTTCCCCACGGTGGATGTGGCCGTGGTCATTGGGGCCAACGACGTGGTGAACCCCGCGGCCCGCCGCCCGGGTAGCCCCCTTTATGGGATGCCCATCCTAGACGTGGACAAGGCCAGGAACGTCATCGTCATCAAGCGGGGGCAGGGCAAGGGTTTTGCCGGGGTGGAGAATGAGCTCTTCTACGCGGACAACACCCGGATGCTCTACGGGGACGCCCAAAGCGTCCTGGCCCAGCTCGTCCAGGCCCTGAAGAAGCTTTAGGCCTTTCCCCCTGGGGCTTGACGGGCCCCAGGGGGGTTGGTATATTGGGTCTTGCGGTCGGTCCGCGGTAGCTCAGCAGGTAGAGCGGCCGGCTGTTAACCGGTTGGTCGCAGGTTCGAATCCTGCCCGCGGAGCCAGATGGGGGGCCAAGGGCCCCCCTGGGTCTTTTATGGGGACCCCTTTTGGGGTATAATTTCCCCTCGTGGCCTGCCGGGCCATCTCGGAGGTGAAGCTTTGCGGAAGTACGAGATCAACGTCCTCTTAAGCCCCAACCTGGACCCGAACCAGCTGAACCTGGAGAAGGAGCTCATCGCCCGGGCCCTCGAGGCCCACGGGGCCCAGGTGGAGCAGGTGGAGGAGCTGGGGATGCGCCGTCTGGCCTACCCCATCGCCAAGGAGCGCCAGGCCTACTTTTTGGTCTATCGGGTGAACGTCCCCGAGGATAAGGCCAACGCCCTAGCCCAGGAGCTCCGCCTGCGGGACAACGTCCACCGGGTGATGCTGGTCCGGGCGGCCGAGCCCTATCTGGCCAAGGGGTAAGGCATGGCCCGGGGCCTGAACCGCGTCTACCTCATCGGGACCCTCACGGATACCCCGGAGATGCGCTACACCCCGGGGGGCTTAGCCATCCTGGAGATCACCCTGGCTGGACAGGATACCCTCCTGGACGAGACGGGGGCGAGCCGGGAGATTCCCTGGTACCACCGGGTCCGGCTTCTGGGCCGGCAGGCCGAGCTCTGGGGGGATTACCTCAAGGGGGGTCAGGTGGTCCTGGTGGAGGGCCGGCTGGAGTACCGCCAGTGGGACAAAAACGGGGAGCGCCAGAGCCGTCTGGAGATCCGGGCGGATTTCCTGGACCTGCTGGATCCCCGGGAAAGGGAGTTCCAGGAGGACGGGCGGGGCCAGCCCCGGCTCAAGCATGCCCTTAACCAGGCCTACCTGATGGGCAACCTCACCCGGGACCCCGAGCTCCGCTACACCCCCCAGGGGGTGGCCGTGGTCCGTCTGGGCCTGGCGGTGAACGAAAAGCGCCGTGGCCAGACGGGGGGGCCGATGGAGGAGAAGACGCATTTCCTCGAGGTTCAGGCCTGGCGGGCCCTGGCCGAATGGGCCGCGGAGCTCAAAAAAGGGGACGGGCTTTTCGTCATCGGTCGGTTGGTCAACGACTCCTGGACAAGCTCCACCGGGGAGCGCCGCTCCCAGCTTAGGGTAGAGGCGCAGCGGTTGGAGCGCCCCACCCGTGGGCCCGTTCAAGCCGGCGGAGGCGGGCCCCAGAAAGCCCAAACGGGTGGGGTGGATATCGATGAAGGTCTAGAAGACTTCCCGCCGGAGGAGGATTTACCATTTTGAGCAAGGAAGCTAAGACCAAACAAGCGCGCCCTGTGCGCAAGAAGGCCAAGGTTGTCAAGTCTAGCCTTGGGGAGTTTGACCTTAGGGACTACCGGAACGCGGAGGTCCTGAAGCGGTTCCTCTCGGAGACGGGGAAGATCCTGCCCCGCCGCCGCACGGGCCTTTCCGCTAAGGAGCAGAGGATCCTGGCCAAGAGCATCAAAAGGGCCCGGATCCTTGGGCTTCTCCCCTTCACGGAGAAGCTGGTCCGGAAGTAGGAGGTGGCGGTGAAGGTCATCCTGCTGGAACCCGTGGAGAACCTGGGGGATGTGGGCCAGGTGGTCCAGGTCCGCCCGGGGTACGCCCGGAACTACCTCCTGCCCCGGGGCCTGGCCGTTTTGGCCACGGAGGGGAATCTCAAGGCCCTCGAGGCCAAGATCCGCGCCCAGGCCAAGCGCTTAGCCGAGCGCAAGGCCGAGGCGGAAAGGCTTAAGGAGCTCCTCGAGGCCTTAACCCTCACCATCCCGGTCCGGGCGGGGGAGAGCAAAATCTATGGCTCCGTCACCGCCAAGGACATCGCCGAGGCCTTAGAGAGGCAGCACGGCATCGCCATTGACCCCAAGCGCCTGGACCTCAAACGGCCCATCAAGGAGCTCGGGGAGTACACCCTCACCTACAAGCCCCACCCCGAGGTCTCCATCGCCCTCAAGGTCAGCGTGGTGGCCCAGGAGTAAGGCCCTTGGTCCCGGCAGGCCCATAGGCCCCCTTGGGGGGCCTATTTTTTGCCCCTAGCGCATGATTTCCACAAGCGCTAAGGCGGCGGGGTTAGTCAGCCCTTTGGGATAGATGAGCCAGAAGTAGCGCCTCACCTCCCCCACAGGGGGGGCAAACCTGAGGGCCTTGAGGTTACCCACCTTGAGGTTCGGCTGGACCACCACCCGGCTTACAATCCCCACCCCAGTCCCAGAGAGGACCAGGCGCTTGGTCACCTCGTTGTTGTCCGTGTAAAAGGTGGGCTGGACCCCCACACCGGCTTGCGCCAAAGCCCTTTCGCATTGCGCTCAAGCACACCCTGCCCCGGTTGGACCTCTCCGAGGTCCTGCACTCGGCCTATGAGGACGAGGCCCTGATCCGCCTCGAGGCCCGTAAGGGGGCGGATGTGCTGGACATCACCGGCAACCTAACCCCCGAGCAGGCCCGGGCTTTTGAGCGGATCATCTGGGACCAGTTAGGCCCCCACGCCGAGCATTTTGACCCTAGCCTGGTGGGGACGTTTTGGGACCGGGCGGGGCAGAGCTACCCTTTGGCCCTAACCCAGCTCATCATCGCCTACTATCTGGTCAAGATGCGGGAATTGGCCTTAGAACGGGCCCGGCTCCAGGTGGGCTAAGCTAGAGGTATGCTCATCGCCCCCTCGATCCTTACCGCGGATTTCGCCCGCTTGGGAGAGGCCATCCGGGAGGCGGAGGAGGCTGGGGTGGACTGGATCCACCTGGACGTCATGGACGGGGTCTTCGTCCCCAACCTCACCTTTGGCCCCTTGGTGGTGGAGGCGGTCCGCCGTTCCACCCGGCTCCCTTTGGATGTCCACCTCATGATCCAGGCCCCGGAGCGGTACCTCAAGGATTTCGCCCAGGCTGGGGCTGACCGGATCACCGTCCATTTTGAGGCCACCCCTCACGCCCACCGGGCGGTGCAACAGATCAAGGAGCTCGGCCTCAAGGCCGGCCTGGCCATCAACCCCGCCACCCCTTTGGAGGCCTTTGAGCCCCTTTTGCCCGAGCTGGACCTGGCCCTCCTCATGAGCGTGAACCCAGGGTTTGGGGGGCAGAGGTATATCCCGGGTTCCACCCCCCGGCTCAAGCGGCTTAGGGCCATGCGGGATGCCCTGAACCCAGGCTGTCTCATCCAGGTGGACGGGGGGATCAACCGGGAGACCATCCGGGAGGTGTTCCAGGCGGGGGCGGATGTGGTGGTGGCCGGGAGTGCGCTTTTCAATGGGAGACCGGTTCGGGAGAACCTTTTGGCGCTGAAGGAGGTGTTGGATGCCCTTGGTCGTGGGTAAGGAGGTTCTGGATAAGGCGCGGCGGGAAGGGTATGCGGTGCCTAGCTTCAACACCAATAACCTCGAGACCACCCAGGCTATCCTCGAGGTGGCCGAAGAGCTTAGGGCCCCGGTTTTTATCCAGGTCTCAGACGGGGCTCGGAAGTACGCGGGGATGGAGAACCTGGCCAACCTGGTCCGGGACATGGCCAGCCGGGTCCGGGTTCCTGTGGTCCTCCACCTGGACCACGGTTCCAGCTACAGGATGATCATCGAGGCTCTGCGCGCTGGGTTCACCAGCGTGATGATCGACGCCAGTCACCACCCCTTTGCGGAGAACGTGGCCGAGACCAAAAAGGTGGTGGAGGCGGCCCACGCCGTGGGGGTGAGCGTGGAAGCGGAGCTAGGACGGCTCCAGGGGATTGAGGACAACATCCAGGTCTCCGCCGCTGAGGCTTTTCTCACCGATCCTGAGGAGGCCGAGCGGTTTGTAGTAGAGACAGGGATTGACTACCTGGCCATCGCCATCGGCACGAGCCACGGGGCCTATAAGGGCAAGGGGCGGCCCTATATAGACCATCCCCGCCTCGAGGCCATCGCCCGTCGCGTGGCCATCCCCTTAGTCCTTCATGGGGCAAGCGGGGTCCCCCCCTGGCTTAAGGAAAGGCTTCTGGCCACGGGGGCTGAGCTTAAGGAAGCCACGGGGATTCACGATGAGGATATCCGAAAGGCCATCCCCAACGGCATCGCCAAGATCAACATCGACACCGACCTCCGTCTGGCCATGACCCTGGGGATCCGGGAGGTGGTCCTGAATAACCCCAAGGAGTTTGATCCCCGAAAGATCATCGGCCAGGGTCGGAGCTACATGAAGGAGGTCATCCGGCAGAAGTTTGAGCTCATGGGGACGGTGGGCCGGGCTTAAGGCTAGACCTAGCTAGCCCCCCTGCCTTAGGCAGGGGGGCTTTCTGGTCGGGGAGGCCGGATTTGAACCGACGACCACACGCACCCCAAGCGTGTGCGCTACCAGGCTGCGCTACTCCCCGGCGCAGCAAGCCTTAGTTTAGGCCCTGGAGGGGGGGTCCGTCAAGTAGACTTGGGGCATGGAGATCCAAGACCTGAAACGCCTGGCCCGGTTTAACCGGGAGAGGATGGCCAAGATCCCCGTTTTTGACTCCCCGTATATGTTCTACGACCTCTACGCCCTCCTCCCGGGCCAGGCCCAAAGGCCCCACGCGCATCCGGAGGCGGATAAGGTTTACCTGGTCCTCGAGGGGGAGGTCCTGGTCCAGGTGGGGGAGGAGGAGGCCCTCCTAAGTCCGGGGATGGCTGCCCGGGCCCCCGCGGGCCAGGTCCACGGTGTGCGGAACGAGTCCAGTGCCCCGGCCCTCCTCCTGGTGGTCATGGCCCCCCGGCCTTAACCGGGTTTTCACAGCCGGGGTTTAGCCTGAAACCGAGATGGCCCTACACACCCCGCCCAAGGACCTGGGCTTCCTGGCCGAGCTTTTGGACCGCTACCCCGTCCAGCTCGTCTACCGGGGGGAGGTCTTACCCCAGGAACCCTTGCGCGGGGCCAAGCTTTGGCAGGAGGGGGAGCTAGCCCTCTACTGGCACGGCCCCCCACCCCCCAAACCCCTCCTGGACTCCCTGGGCCTTCTCCTCAAGGCTTTCCATGAGCTCCTTCTCCTGCGGGAAAGGGAGCTTGCCCTCCTAAAGGCCCAGGGGGAGGCGGCCCGGCTTTTCCGCCTCCTCCTCCACGAGATTAAAAACCCCCTGATGAGCCTCCTCGGGGCCTTGGAGCTTCTGGGGGAGGAAGGGCTTACCCGGGAGCAGAAGGAGCTTTTGGAAATCGCCCAGCGCTCTGCGGAAAGAATCCGGAACCTCCTGGCCCGGGCCCAGGAGTACCTGCGCCTGGGGGAGGGGGTTCGGCTTAAGAGCGAGCGCCTGGACCTCAAGGCCTTGCTGGCTCAGGCCGTGGAGGAGATCCGGCCCCTGGCCCGGCGTAAGGGCATCCGCCTCGCCTTGAGCCTGCCCCGGGGAGAGGCCTGGGTCTATGGGGACCGGGACTGGTTGTACCAGGCCGTGCTCAATGTACTGAATAATGCCGTGAAGTACACCCCCGAGGGAGGGAGGGTGGGGGTGCGGCTCCTTTTGGGCCGGGACCGGTATGGGATCGCGGTCTCGGACACCGGGCCCGGCATCCCCAAGGAGGAGCAGGACAAGGTCTTTGAGCCCTTTTACCGGGCCTCCACCCGGGGGGAGGCCGAGGGGACGGGGCTGGGCCTGGCCCTGGTGAAGCGGGTCCTCGAGGCCCACGGGGGGGAGGTGCGGCTTAAGAGCCGGCCTGGCCAGGGGTCCACCTTCCTCCTCCTCCTGCCCCGGCCCCGGCCCGGCCAGGCCGTGCCGGTGGGCCGGCTTCTTTTGCTCTTCCTGGCCCTCCTCGCCCTAACCCGTCTTCCTATTTACCCGGCCCCTTTGGGAGAGGCGGCTTTCGGCCGGTTGCCCTCAGGAAGGGTGGTGGAGCTTGGGGGGCTGGAACTCGCCTTTGCCCCTGAGGCCCAGGGCCAGGCCTGGCGTTGGCGGAGCCTTTGGGGTGGGTCGGAACGGGTCCGGGTGGCCCTGGCGGCCGGGGAGGTGGAGGCGGTGCGGGAAGGCCCGGTGGGCCTCGTCCTTTCCACCCCCCAGGGGGAGGTCCAGCCCCTCGGGACCCATCTCCGCCTGGGGGAGGGGCGGCTAGCCCTCTACCGGGGCCGGGTGGGCCTGGATGGGGGGGAGGTGGCCCCTGGGGAGGGGGTGGTCCTAGACCGGAAGGAGCGGCGGGCCCTTCTCCCCGCCCCTGTCCTACGGGCCACCCCCGACCCCATGGGCCGGGTCCTCTTCCGCTTCCAGGGGTCGGAAGGGGCCAAGGGGTATCTCCTGGAGATCCGGGCCGAGGGCCAGGTGGTCTTCTTGGGGCGGGTGGAAACTGGGTACACCTATACCCCCAAGGCCGACCGGAGGGCCGTGGCCCGGGTCTTCCCCCTGGATGAGGTGGGCCTCTGGGGGTATCCTTCTGACCCCCTTCCTTTCCGGGAGCGGTATAGCTACCACCAAGGCAAGAGGCGGCTTCCGGCCGATCCCAAGGGGGCGGAGGCTTTCTTGAGGCGGGCCATAGAGGTCTTCCCGGACGACTGGGAGGCCTTGGGGGAGCTGGCCTTTGCCCTCTACCTGCAAAGGCGCTACCCCGAGGCCCGGCCCCTCTACGAAAGGGCCCTGGCCCTGGCGGACGCCCTGGACATCCGGGTCCGGTACGCCCGCCTCCTCTACCACCTGGGCCAGTACGCCCTGGCCGAGGAGGAGTACCGCCAGGTCCTGGCCCAGGACCCAAAGAACCGGGACGCCCGCTGGGGCCTGGCCGAGGTCCTCCTGGCCCTGGGCCGGCCTCAGGAGGCTCAGGCCCTGGCCCGGGGGGTCCTGCGGGAGGACCCCACCTACCCCCTGGCCCGGTTTACCCTGGCCAAGGCCCTCTTGGAGCTGGGCCGGCGGGAGGAGGCCCGGGTCCTCTTAGAGGAGGAGTACCGCTTAAACCCCGACCCTGAGGTCCAGGCCCTCCTGGCCAGGCTTAAAAAGCCTTAGCATACAAGGGGGATGCCGCGGATCCTGGTGGTGGAGGACGACCCCACCGTGGCCCGGGTGGTGGAGCTCGCCCTAAGGCGTGGGGGGTATGAGGTGGCCCTTGCCCGGGACTACCTCGAGGCCCAGCGCTTCCTAGAAGACGCCTGGGATGCCGTGGTTCTGGACATCAACCTCCCGGGGGGTTCGGGGCTGGACCTCCTCCGGTTTTTGCGCCGGAGGCTCGGGCGGTCCACCCCCGTCCTGGTCCTTTCCGGGTTGAAGCAGGAAAGGACTATCCTCGAGGCCCTGGCCCTGGGGGCCCAGGACTTCCTTACCAAGCCCTTTAGTCCCCTGGAGCTCGTGCTCAGGCTTAAGCGGTATGTGGCGCCGGGGTGAGTGGGTTTACGCCCTTTTTGTCTTCCTGGTCCTCCTCCTGGAGGGTCTAGCCCTGGGGGGACTGGTCTGGGCCGCCACCTCGCGCTTCTTCCGCCTGGTGGAGGCTTCCTGGCTGGGGGCGGCCCTCCTTCTGGCCCTGGCCCTGACTGGGATCGCCCTCCTTTTCCTTTCAGTCTATCTTCTCCTTTACCACGCCTATAGCGCCGTCCGGGAGATCCGGGAGAGGCAGGCCCAGGAGGCCTGGGTGGAGCGCTTCACCCTGGCCCTCCTGGGGGAGGACCCGCCCCCACCCCCCTGGCCCAAGCCGGCCTGGCGGGCCCTTTTGGAGCTTAGGGAGAGGCTTAAAGGGGCGTACGGGGAGGTCCTGGCCGGATGGATCCGCCAGGGGAACCCCCCTTGGCCCCGGATGCTTTTGGGGCGGTTTTACACCCCCCTAAGCCGCCTCGAGGCCCTGGAGGCTCTGGCCCAGGCCCGGTTGCCCGAGCATCTGCCTTTAGTCCTGGACTACCTCAAGCACCCGGACCCCGTTTTCCGCATGGCTGCGGCCCGGGCCGCGGCCCGGATGGCCCCCCCGGAGGAGACGGGGGCCCTGGCCCAGGCCCTAGTGGAGGCCGGGCTTTCCCGCGGGGTCCTTTTGGAGGCCTTGCTCCTTATGGAGGACCGGGTGGGTCCTGCCGTCCGCTATCTCCTCCAAAACGGGAGGCCCGAGGAGCGGTGGGCGGCTTTGGAGGCCATCGGCCGGCTTAAGCTATTGGACCTAGCCCCCCTGGCCGAGGCCCGCCTGGAGGATCCCGACCCCGAGGTCCAGGCCGCAGCCCTGAGGGCCCTTTACCGCCTAGGCTACCCCCCCTTGGACCGGCTGGACCAGATCCTGGCCCTTCTCCAGGCGGAAAAGGAGGGTTTAAGAATCCAGGCGGCGAGACTCCTCGGGCTTTTCCCCGGGCACTGGCCCCGGCGCTTCCTCTGGAAGGCCTTGGCCGACCCTTCCTTCTTTGTGCGCCGGGCGGCCGCCGAGGGGCTCTTCCGTGCCGATCCTAAGGCCCTGGCCGAGGCCGCCCGGGCCCACCCCGACCCCTACGGGCGGGCCATGGCCGGCCAGGTCTGGAGGGAGGCCCGGTTGGATCTAGGGCAGGAGGGAGGTTAGTGGAAGGGGTAGCCCAAAGCCTCAAGGGCCTTTTCCTTTGGCTGGTATGGGCCTACCAGCTTTTTATCCTCTGGTACTTTGCCCTTTTGAATTTTTTCTATGGGCTTTCCACCTACCTGGGGGTAAGGGCGGTGGCCCGGTACGCCCGCACCGTTTCCGAGACCGCCCTTAAGGACCTTTTGGAGCGGGAAGGGTATCTGCCCATCTCCATCCTGGTCCCGGCCTACAACGAGGAGAAGACCATCGTGGCCTCGGTCCGCTCCTTTTTGGCCCTTCATTAC
>FWWM01004680.1_pt1 | contig 31473 bp, 26 predicted proteins | sample 2228351 | NCBI WGS metagenome assembly FWWM01 (sample SAMEA103939774, study PRJEB20133) | metagenome | reverse complement strand
CCCCCGGTCAAACAGAGGACAGAACTGAAGTGAGCCAGCAAGAGCTTTCGCAAGCCTTTGGCCGCCTGTTGCAACCTATCGGCCTTCTGGCCAAAAAGCTCTTTGCTGTGGACATTGCCGGATTTTCGCCACCGCCCTTGCCGCCTCCCGCGGCGCTTCCCGCCTGCGATCCGGTGATCCCTGCCCTGGCCCTGGACTGGGGGTGGCTGCGGGATCTGGCCTTCAAGCTCCTGCCTGCACGGCTCCGCGCCCCGCTGGCGGTGGCCCGGGGGCGGCAGCTAGCCACCGAATGGTGGCGGCGGGGATACGGTGAGCTGCAGGCTCGCTACGCCGAGCTCGTGGACGAAACCGTGCGGCGTGGGCAAGCGGTCATGGAAGAGCGCCGGCGACAGCTGGAACAGGAAATCCTGGCAACCCTCGAGACCGCCCGAAAAGCCCGAGCGCAGGGCGAAGCCCAGGTGGCCACCGAGCTTTCCCGCCTCCACCGTCTGCAGGCCGAACTGGAAACGCTTGTGGCCCTGAGCCACAGCTGAAGCACCGGCGTTTGCCGTGCCCCGCCAACGGCTGCTGGCGCACTCATTGGCGTGAAAAAGTCACGACGCCCCGGTCACCTCTCACGCCCCGAGAACCGCCCGCCGGTACCGCGCCAGCGACTCAGGGTCATCAATGGATCCGTGATGGTGCACCTGGCGCCAGCCAAGCTCGCCGCCAAAATACTGAAAAACACGGGTCGTTCGGATGGCCAGGGGGACTGTAACGCCGTCCCGAGTAAACTCGCCCCGCTCGCGACCGGCAAACACCACGGTGTCCTGGCCTCCACACTCCACCACATCCTCGCGGTGAACCATGACCGCCGTGCTTCCAAGCAGATGGTAACGGCGCCGATGCGAAAAATACGCCGCAAATAGCACCCCTATCTCTCACCACGATGGCGGCAGCGCCACCCAGATTAAAAGGCCCCGGTTCAGCCGCCGGCCTGTGAAAGCGTTTCGGTCGGCTGGAACACCTTCCTGGGCATCGGCCGGCAGACGAAGATTGCTGCCACAATTGTACTGAGGGCAAGGCCCACCCCGAACTCGTCTATGACATACGCGGTAATGCCGGTGTTGACCGTGAGCGGCGTGAATATGCGCTGAATAAATGCGTTGTGGCTCGCGTGAAGAAATACTGCAGGCCAGAAGCTGCCAGACTGCAGCCGCAGTGAGGCGAGGATGAAGCTCATGGCCACAACCATGACGGTAAAACAGGTCACGCCGAACCACACGGGGGTTCCGCTGTTGTAGCTTCCGAAGATAAGAATTGGGTAGTGCCAGATCGCCCACATTAAGCCGCTGATGAGGGCAACCCACTTAAAGCCGACCACCTTTGCCAGTTCCGGCACGAGGAATCCGCGCCAGCCTATTTCTTCACCCAGGTTACCCGAATACTGAACGATGCCGACGGTGGCAATAAGCAGGATGTAAATGACAAGAAACGTGCCGTCGGATGTTCCCGCCAACCCAAACGTCTTTTTGGTTTCGGTAATGAACTCGGTGTTGGGAACGCCACCGAGCCCGCTCAGCCACACGATAACGTAAACCGGCAGGACGTAAAGGATCGGCAAAAGGTAGCCCCAAACTACATAGCGATTTGAACCCCATTGCCAGCCGAGGGTGGAAATTTTCTCGTGAAATAACGCTTTGGTGGCCAGAGCAGCGACGCCCGGACACCACATGAGGCCGATGACATAAAGAAAGCCCCCGGCCCACAAACCCGCTTTCAGCGCGGCCCAATAAAAGGGGATGCTGAACAGCAAGGTTAGGCTGTAAAAGGTTGCTACTTTTTTCCACGTTCTGGAGTTTTCCATAAAATCACCTCCCTTTGGTCCAACTTCCGATGATATGGTTTCCACATAAAACGGCGTCGCCGTTCTTTTGTGGGCGTAATACGCTGGTTTTCGTGAGGTATTAAATTCCTCGAGGACAAAACCCTCAATCCGTTCATTGACACGGTCGGCTTCCTATCTGGCTCAAGCATAACATGCCATCGTGGTTGCAGCTACCACGCCCATCGCCTCAGCAGAAATCTGCCCAAAAGGGAATCGGACCCCCACCTACGGATTTGCCAGGAAAGAAGAGAGCGACGAAATTGCCTGCCAAGCGGGTAGCGACATTGGTGCAAACCATGGCGTCGGGAAGGGCGCGCTTGGAGGGCGCCACCTGGCCCCCAGAAGGTGCGTACTCATTGGGCCAACTCAACCCATCGCGTTTTTCGTGCCCAAAACCCCACCCTGCAGCAGCGCTCGGAGGCGAGCTCCAGTTTGGACCCATACGTGCCGCGGCCCCCACGAAATCAGCGAGACCTTTTGCCACTGTTACGCAGATTGTTCATGAGGCTAGCCACATTTCCTCGGGGACATGGATGACGAGGGATAAGGCAGAAAAAGCGGAGTGCGGTAATTTTAGCCTCTGCCTCCTCCTTCGGCGACGATAAATTGCTTCTGGGCCTTGCGAAGGGGCGACAGGCAACGTTTGCCAAAGCCGGGGGTCAGGTGTCATCGGTCCCTTTCCTGTTGACACCATCCCTTACTGAGGCCGGGACAGCACCCCATCAATTACGTCCGTATTTTGTGCGTCGGTGTTCAACCAGGTCCCAGAACTGCGCGTAAGGACGGTGAGAAGGATGCCGCTGCGTGGAGGAAGGGGCGCGCCCTCGGGGGAAACATACCCCTCGAGAACCCAACGAGACCGAGCAATGGCCATACCCGCCACAGAAACCGAACAGAAACCTCTGTGATGGTTAATCGGCTGTTCTTGAACATTGTGGCGTGGGTGCGTTCGTGTGCCCTCTTAATTTCATCTTTACCTTTCCACCACAGACCCACCACGTTGACAAACTCCGCATCCGGCGCAAAGACCTCGGCAAAGGCGTTCATGTCATGCCGGTTCCAGCATTCAGCAAATGTGTCCACCACCTTCCTCACTTCCCCAGCCGCAACGGTTCCTCCCTGTGGGCTCTTGTCAGCGACCTCGGGCTGGTCCGCAGCTCCCACAGAGGCCGCGAGCAGCGCTCTGACGCTGAGGGCCAAGACAGTCGCACTTTGTCCTAGAAACATGCTTTAACCTCCTTGCTCCTGCAAGCAGGACCTGAAGGCCGCCCGCGGTTACCTCGTGGTCCTCTAGGTCGTGGGTACCCTGTACGTCCCCCGCGAAGGTTTACGGTACGGGGATGATGCCGTAGCCCTTGGCCTGGTAGCCCCCCAGCGAGTTGAACGTGTTGGCCACCACCTTCACCTCAGGGAGAAAGGACTCGCGCTCGAGCTTGAGAGCCTGCACCGCAAAGTCGCAGGCTTCCATTGCCGCGCCATGCTGCTTCAGGTCAGCCAGCAGCTTGGCGATTTGCTTTTGCTCTTCGGTAGCTTCGCCGGTCGTTTTCTGAATGAGCTTGAGCGCCGGCCCGCGGAAGGTGAGCACCAGCTCCGGCTTGACGTTTGCCGCCAGCGCACGGTCGCGGGCGTCGGCAATGGCCTGCAGGAACAGGACCATCATCTTTGGCTCGGTGACGGCGCTGATGTCGTAAACCACCTTCAGCGTCTTGACGCCCTTGAGCGCATCGGCGTCGTTGGGCTCCCCTGTGGCTTTCTGGGCGTGTCCAACCCCCAGACCGCCAACCAGGGTGGCCACCAAAACCACAACTCCTAAGCCAAGTTTCCGTGTTCCGGGTCTCATGTTCGGTCCTCCTTTCCCAGTACCCCGGTGGGACTTTCCAAAACCTTCAAACGTGCGTCTTGTTTCGTTTCGAAGAACAGATCACGCCGACCAGAAATTCCCCACCCCTTCGAGGCGCGCCTTACGCGTGTTCCTCCACTGAGACGGCCCACTAAGCCGAGGTGGCTAAAGGTGGGAGCGTTGCCTGCGGTTAGAGGAATCCTCGGCCTGGGGCTCGCCTAAGTTGTGTCCTTGCGGGTTATGAGGCGGCGCGGTTTTATGGGCAAGGCGTTGTGGTCCACTAGCTTTTTCGCCTGGAGTACGTACAAACAAAGGCAGGTATATCCCCCTTTTCGAGGTAACGGTTCGATTTTCGAGTTACGCCTGCTGTTTAGCGCTTTTCCGGTTGGTAGCGGATGATGCGGGCGCGTTCCAGGGTGATGAGGCCGCCGCAGTTCACCTCGTCCAGCATGGCTTCCACCTTGGCCACGAACGGCTCGATGCGTTCGGGCATTTCCACCACCTCGATGACCATGGGCAGGTCCTCGGAAAGCCGCAGGATGCGGGCGGTGTGGACCACCGAGTCGGCACCAAAACCCTCCACGCCGCGCAGCACCGTGGCTCCCGCAAGCCCCATTTCCCGCGCCAAAAGCACGATGGCCTCGTAAAGGGGCTTGCCGTGGTAGCGGTCCCCTTCCCCCACGAAGATGCGAACCAGCTCCCCTTCGCCGCTTATGCGCGTCATAGCCCCTCCTACCTTTCGCCTAAGAACAGCCCAATCCAGCAGAAAAGCAAGCCCAAGACGAGGTTGGCCAGGACCATCCCCAGCGCTTGCACGGGGCTGCCGCCGCGCACGGCCTCCACGGTTTCGTAGGAAAGCGTGGAAAAGGTGGTGAAGGCGCCGAGGATGCCAATCCCCACGAAGGTTCGCCAAGCGGGATCCAGGAGAAAGCGCCCGGAAGCGGTAGCGCCCATGAGCAAGCCCAAAAGGAAGCTCCCCACCACGTTGACCACCAGCGTACCCCAGGGAAAGGCCGGCCAAGCCCTGCCAAGGGCAAAGCTCACGGTGTAGCGGGCCACCGCCCCCAAGGCCCCGCCCAGGGCCACCAAAAGCAAGCGCCAGAACACCTTTTGGTTCCTAGCCGCGCTTGGTTAACACGTTGAGCGCCGAGCCGGCTTTAAACCAGCCAATTTGCTCTTCCGACAGGCTGTGCCGGCAAAGCACCTCGTCCTGGGTGCCGTCGGCGTGGTGGAAGATCACCCGCACCGGTTTGCCGGGGGCCAGCTCCGCAAGGCCCAGGATGGAGCAGCGGTCCCCTTCCCGCACCTTGTCGTAGTCCGCCGGGTCCACGAAGGTGAGCGGCAGGATCCCCTGCTTTTTCAGGTTGGTTTCGTGGATGCGGGCAAAGGAGCGGGCAATGACCGCGGCACCACCCAGGTGCCGGGGCTCCATGGCGGCGTGTTCCCGGGACGAGCCTTCGCCGTAGTTTTCATCGCCCACCACCACCCAGCGCAGGCCGCGGTTCTTCAAATCCCGGGCAATTTTGGACACCTCCATGACCTCGCCGGTCAGCGGGTGCTTGGCCTTGCCGGCCTCGCCGGTAAAGGCGTTCACCGCGCCCAAAAACAGGTTGTTGGAGATGTTGTCCAGATGGCCGCGGTACTTGAGCCAGGGACCCGCCGGGGAAATGTGGTCGGTGGTGCACTTGCCCTTGGCCTTGAGGATGACCGGCAGCTCCACGAAGTCCTTGCCATCCCAAGCGGGGAACGGCTGCAAAGCCTGCAGGCGATCGGAGTCCGGGCGGATCTTCACTTCCACCGCGCTGCCATCCTCCGGGGGCGGCACGTACCCTTCGGCCTTAAACACAAAGCCGGAGGGTGGGACCTCGGGGGCCGGCGGGGGAGCTTGCAGGCGCACCCGCCGCCCGTTCACGGGGATTTCGTCACCCACCGGGTTGATGTCCAGCCTGCCAGCAATGGCGTAAGCCACCACCACCTCGGGAGAGGCAATGAAGGAAAGCGTTGCCGGGTTGCCGTCGTTGCGGGCCGGGAAGTTGCGGTTGAAGGAGTTGACGATGGTGTTGGGTGTGCCCTTGGGCACGTCGTCTCGCTGCCATTGGCCAATGCAGGGGCCGCAGGCATTGGCCAGCACCACCGCCCCAAACTCCTGCAGGGTGGGCAAAAGCCCGTCCCGCTCCATGGTGGCGTACACCTGCTCGGAGCCGGGGGTGATGTACAGGGGCACCTGGGCTTTGAGGCCCAGGGCCAGCGCTTGCTTGGCCACTTCGGTGGCGCGGCAGATGTCCTCGTAGGAGGAGTTGGTGCAGGAGCCCACCAGGCAAGCGGAGATCTTGGCCGGGTAGTTGTTTTCCTTCACCGCCTGCGGCACCGCGGAAAGCGGGCGGGCTAAATCGGGCGTATGGGGACCCACCAGGTGGGGCTCCAGCTCCGAAAGGTTGATCTCGATGACCCGGTGGAAGAACTTCTCCGGCTCCGCTTCCACCTCGGGGTCGGCGGTAAGCAAGTCGCGGTTTTCGTCGGCCAGTTTGGCCAGCTCCTCCCGGCGGGTGGCGGTCAGGTAGGCGGCCATGCGGTGGTCGTAGGGGAAAATCGAAGTGGTGGCACCGTGCTCGGCACCCATGTTGGTGATGGTGGCCTTGCCGGTGCAGGAAATGGAAGCGCAGCCAGGCCCAAAGAACTCCACCACCGCGTTGGTGCCGCCCTTCACGGTGAGGATGTCCAAAAGCTTCAAGATCACGTCCTTGGGAGAGGTCCAACCGGAAAGCTGGCCGGTGAGCTTGACGCCAATGAGCTTGGGCTGCAGGACTTCCCAGGGGAAGCCGGCCATCACGTCCACGGCGTCGGCACCACCCACCCCCGAAGCAAACATGCCCAGGCCGCCGGCGTTGGGGGTGTGGGAGTCGGTGCCGATCATCATGCCGCCGGGGAAGGCGTAGTTTTCCAGAACCACCTGGTGGATGATGCCGGAGCCGGGCTTCCAAAAGCCAATGCCGTACTTGGCGGAAACGCTTTCCAAAAACTCGTAAACCTCGCGGTTTTCCTCAATGGCCCGGGCCACGTCTTCGGCAGCTCCCGAGCGGGCGCGGATTAAGTGGTCGCAGTGCACGGTGGTGGGCACCGCCGTTCGCGCCAGCCCGGCGGACATGAACTGCAAAAGCGCCATTTGCGCGGTGGCGTCCTGCATGGCCACGCGATCGGGGCGCAACGCCAGATAGGCCTGTCCCGGCGCCAGTTCCTGGTGCTCGGGGTCATCCAGGTGCCCAAACATGATCTTTTCGGCCAACGTGAGCGGCCGCCCCAAGCGCTTGCGGATCACGTGCAAGCGTTCACGAGTGCGGGCGTACACTTGGCGAACCATTTCAGGCGTGGTTTCGACTTTTAGCATGGCCACCTCCGGAAACCGGCCCACGACCGGCTACCGAAGTATACCCCTTCTTTGAAAACCCGGGTTTGGTCCCGGAGCTTCCCGCCGTATACTCTCGCCATGCCGTACCGGTTGACGCTGGCCGACATCATGACCCGCGAGGTGGTCACGCTTTCCGAGGACGACTCCCTGGAGGACGCCCGCTCCTGCATGGAGCGCGGCCGCATCCGGCATCTGCCGGTGGTGCGCGGCGACAAGCTGGTGGGCCTGGTCACCCACCGCGATTTGCTTGCCGCCTCCTTTTCGGTGTTTGCCGAGGTTTCCCGCCAGGAGGAGCACCGCCTCTTTTCCCAAATCCCGGTCACCGAGCTCATGCACGATGCGGTCACCGCACCCCCCACCATGCCCGTGCGGGAGGCGGCCAAGCTGCTTCTGGAAAACAAGTTCGGCTGCCTGCCGGTGGTGGACGAGGAGGGCAGGCTCCTGGGCATCGTTACCGAGGCGGATTTCTTGAAGCTAGCGGTGAAGATGCTGGAAGCCATTGACGCCTAAGCCCCCGTTCAAGAATCCGTTCAGGGCTTTTCGACGTTCAAAAAGTTGGATACAATTCGAAACCGTGAACAGGCCAGCTTCCGACTCCACGGCTTTCCCGGTCCCTAAGGTGGCCGTGGGCGCCCTCTCCGCCCACCCCGCCCGCTCCCTGCTGCTTTTAGCCGTGGGCCTGGTGGCGGTAGTGGCCGGGCTTTTAGGGGTCATGCAGCGGGTCAGCCAGTTCCGCAAGCTGGACATGCGGGTGATGCCCCTGGACCGCGGCTTGTTGGTGACGCAAGTGCAAGCCAAGAGCGGAGCTTTTCGGGCCGGCCTGGGGCGCGGGGACCTCATCGTAGCGGTGGACGGGCGGCCGGTAGCCCGCCCCGAAGAGCTGGAGGAAAGCCTTTTCCGCTCGCGGGTGGTCACGCTTTCGGTGATGCGGGGCAATACCACCCGGGAGATCGCTTACTACGCGCCGCCGGTGCACGTGGATGTGCGTTACCTGCTGGTGGCCTTTGCCGCCATGTTTTCGCTGCTGGTAGCCACGGTGGTGTACCTGCGCCAGCCCTCCTCCCACGCCGCCCGGTTTTTTGCCCTTACGTCGGCGCTTTTTCCCACCGTGGCCATTTCAGGGGAGCCGGAAGCCATTGCCCAGTGGCTGCTTTTGGTTCGGGACTTTGGGCGGCTGTTCCTCCCGCCTCTGTTGGTGCTTTTCTTCGGGCTTTTTCCGGTGGTGGCTTTGAACCGCCGGGCACGGGTCGCGGTGTTCGTGCCCTCGCTTCTGGTGGCGGGAGCCAAGCTCCTGCAGTCCGCCGGCATCCTGCCACCGGTGGTGGGCGACGTGGTGGTGCCGGACGCCCTGGACCAGCTCATGGCCCTGCTGGTGGTCACCGGCGTGGTGGCCGCCGCCGCAGTGGCGGTGCGGGTTTACCGGCGGGCCCGCCCCGATCCCACCCGCCGCCGGCAGGTGGAGTGGGTGGCTGCTGGCGCGGCTGCCGGCTTTATCCCTTACTTTCTGCTTTCGCTCATCCCGCAGCTGGCCGGTGCCGAGCTGGAGGTCTTAAGCTGGCTTTCGCTTTTGCCTTTGACGCTGGTGCCTTTGGGCGTGGCCTCCTCGCTTTTGGAGTTCCGGCTTTGGGACTTGGAGGACGTGCTGCGCCAGGTGCTGGCCACTGGCGTGGCGGTGATCCTCGGAGGGGTGGCCTTTGCCCTCTTCAACCTGTGGCTCACCCAGGTGGGTTTTGGCTTGGGCCAGTTCCGTACGGTTTTGGCGGCTGCCGCCGGAGTGGCGCTGGTGGGCCTGGCGGTGCCGGTGCGCCGGGCGCTTTTGGCAGCCATCGAGCGGTTGCAGTACCGGGAGCGGCTGGCGGCCCGGCAAGCGCTGGCCACCTTTGCCGAACAGTCGGTGGGGATTTCCGATCCCGAGCTTCTCCTCCGGCGCCTGGGGGAGCTCTTGTCCCAGGCGCTGGCGGTGGATCAGGTGGTGCTGTACCGGATTGCTGCCGGGCAGCTCATTGCCGCCTACCCCCACGACGGCTTCCCCACCCTGGAGCCCGGCACGCTTTCCGGACCGTTTCCCACCCCTGGCGAAGCTGAGCTCAAAAGGCTCGGCATCTGGCACCGCTTCCCCATGGTGCGCGGCGAGCGCATCCTGGGGGTGGCGTACCTGGGGCGCAAAGAAGGGGCCATGCCCCTCACCCATGCCGAACGGCGGCTGGTGGGGGCGCTTTTAGCCCAAGCTGCCCTGGCCCTGGAAAACAGCCTGCTGCTCGCTGACCTTTACCGCCAGGTGGAGCAGCACCGCTTGCTCGAAGAGTACTTGGAGCGCGTTTTCGAGTCGGCCGCAGCGGCGCTGTTGATTTGTGATGCTTCCGGGCTGGTGCTGCGGGCGAACCAGCGGGCGCAGGCGCTTTTGGCCGGCGAGGCTGGCTCCATCCACGGCCGGCGGCTGGGAGAGCTGGTGGTGCTCCCCGAGTCCTGGCCGCTCCTGCCCGAGCGCGCCGCCGGTGTGCAGGTGCGGATCCCGGGGGAAAGGGAGCGGGTGGGGGTGTTGTCGGTGTCCACGGTGGAGCTGCAGCCGGGCCAAAGGGACGGCCGGGTGGTGGCCATGGAGGACATCACCCAGCAGCTGGCCCTGGAGCACAAGCTGGCCCAGCAGGAGCGCATGGCGGCCCTCGGTCGCCTGGCGGCGGGGCTCGCCCACGAGGTGAACACGCCGGTGACCGGCATTGCCTCTTACGCTCAGCTCCTGCGAGAGCTCACCCCCGCCCACGACCCGCGGGCTTCGCTGGTGGAGAAAATTGAGGAGCAAGCCTTCCGCGTGGCCCGCATCGTCACCAACCTGCTGGAGCTTGCCCGCCCCGCCGGTTTTGAGCGGGCGCTGGTGGACCTGGCGGCGGTGGCCCGGGAGGAGTGGCTGTCGGTACGTTCGGAAGCCAAGCGGGCGGGCATTCAGTGCCTTTGCCGGGTCCCCGATACCCTGCCCCTCCGCGCCAACCGCGTGCAGCTGGAGCTGGTGGTGCACAACCTGCTGCGCAACGCCCTGCAAGCCACCCCACCCGGTGGTCAGGTGGAGGTGGAGGTTTGGGAGGAGAACGGCACTGCGGTACTAGAGGTGCGGGATACGGGTCCCGGCATCCCCGAGGAGCTCCGCTCGGCAGTCTTTGAGCCGTTTGTCACCACCCGCGCTGGCCAGGGCGGTACGGGCTTAGGCTTAGCCATCACCCAGGACATCGTGCGCGCCCATGGTGGGCGAATTGAGGTACGGCCACGGGAGCCCCACGGCACGGTAATGCACGTGGAGCTGCCGCGGGAGGGAGAACAGCATGCGCATCCTCATCATTGACGACGAACCGGTTTTGCAGGACGTGTTGGCCACGCTTTTGCGGCGGGAAGGGTTTGCGGTGGTGCAGGCCACCACCGCCGCGGAAGGCCTCAAGGCCTTCGAGGAGCAGGAAGTGGACCTGGTGCTCCTGGACCTCATGCTTCCCGACCGTCCGGGGCTGGAGGTGCTCAAGGAGCTCAAGAGCAAGGACCCGGAAGTGTGCGTGATCGTGATTACCGCCTTTTCTTCCGTGGAATCGGCCATCACCGCCATGCGGGAAGGAGCTTTCCACTACATCCCCAAGCCCTTCAAGAACCAGGAGGTGGTGCTCACCGTGCGCAAGGGCCTGGAGCAGCGCCAGCTGCGCAAGGAAAACCGCGTGCTGCGCCAGCGGCTGGAGGGCCTGGACCGCATGGTTTGGCGCTCCCAAGCCATGGAGGAAATCATCGAGCTGGTGCGTCGGGCGGCGCCCTCCCGCTCCAACATCCTGCTCACCGGAGAATCGGGTACCGGCAAGGAGCTTTTGGCCCGCGCCATCCACCAGCTTTCCCCCCGGGCGCAAGGGCCTTTCATCGTGGTGAACACCAGCTCGGTCCCCCACGACCTTCTGGAAACCACCCTTTTTGGCCACGTGCGCGGCGCCTTTACCGGTGCGGTGGCCACCAAGAAGGGGCTTTTTGAGCTGGCCGACGGCGGCACGATCTTTTTGGACGAAATTGGCACCGTGCCCTTGCCCACCCAGGCCAAGCTGCTGCGGGTTATTCAAGAGCGGGAGTTCATCCCGGTAGGTGGTGAGCACGTGGTGCGGGTGGACGTTCGCATCATTGCCGCCACCAACGCCGATCTCCAGCAAATGGTGGCCGAGGGAACCTTCCGGGAAGACCTCTACTACCGCCTCAACGTCATCACCATCAAGCTGCCGCCGCTGCGCGAGCGCAAGGAGGACATCCCGGCGCTGGCCAGCTTTTTCCTCAAGCGCTTTGGCGAGGAAAACGGCAAGCCCCACCTGACGCTTTCTCCCCGGGCTCTGGATGTGCTCATGGCCTACCACTGGCCGGGCAACGTGCGGCAGCTGGAAAACGTCATCGAACGGGCGGTGGTGCTGTCGCAAGGTCCGGTCATTGAGCCCGACCTTTTCCCGGCGGAGGTGCTGCAGCCCCCCAGCCAGCCGATGGAGGTGAGCGTGCCCGCCGACGGTTTGGACCTCAAGGAAGCGGTCAACCGCTACACCAAAGCGCTCATTGAGGCTTCCCTGGCCCGCTGCGGGGGGGTCCAGCGGCGGGCAGCTCAGCTTTTGGGTGTGCGCCCCTCCACCCTCAACGAGATGATCCGGCGGCTGGGGATCAACGCCGAACCCGCCGGCAGCGTGGCCAGGAGCAGCGAAAAGCTCAGCTAAGCGAGCGGGCCAGGGCCAGAAGCGCTTCCAGGTCTTCGGGGAGCGGTGCCTCGAAGGTCACCGGTTCGCCCAAGGTGGGGTGGCGGATGGTGATCTTCCAGGCGTGCAGCGCCTGCCGGGGAAAGTCCCGACAAGCCTCCTGCAGCGTTTTGTTTTTGATTTCCCGCCACTGGCGGCCGGAATACAGCGGGTCCCCAACCAGGGCGTGGCCCAGGTGGGCCATGTGCACGCGGATTTGATGGGTGCGGCCGGTCACCGGGCGGCACTCCACCAGGGAAATCCCGGAAAAGCGCTCCCGCACCCACCACAGGGTCCGCGAGGGGCGGCCGTCCCTGACCACCGCCATGCGCTTGCGCTCGCTGGGGTGACGGCCAATGGGGGCATCCACCACCCCTTCGTCGGCTTTGGGGGTGCCGTAAACCACCGCCAGGTAGCGCTTGTCGGTGGTGCGCCAGCGGAAGGCCAGCTCCAGCATGCGGTGGGCCAGGTCGTTCTTGGCCACCAGCAAAACCCCCGAGGTGTCCTTGTCCAAGCGGTGTACGATGCCCGGCCGCTCCACCCCGCCAATGCCGGACAAATCCCGGCAGTAGGCCAAAAGCGCGTTGACCAGGGTGCCGTCGGGGTTGCCGGCAGCCGGGTGAACCACCATCCCCGGCCGCTTGTTGATGACCAAGAGGTCCTGGTCCTCGTAAACCACCTCCAGAGGGATGGCCTGCGCCTCCACGGTGGCCGGTTTCACCGGTGGAGGATTGACGGTGATGACGTCCCCGGCCTTGAGGAACTGGGCCGGCTTGGTGGGGGCGCCGTTGCGCAGCACAAACCCCTCTTCCACCCAGCGGGCCGCCTGCGAGCGCGACCAGCCATGGCCGCTGCCCGCCAAGAAGCGGTCCAGCCGCAAGCCGTCCGCTTCTTCCGGCACCACCAGCACCACTTCCTGGCTTTCCATGGCTTAAGTCCGCGCGCGACGGAAGCCCCGAATCGTCAGAAACACACCCACCGGCACCATGAGCAAAGCAATGGCCTGGCTGGTGGACAAAAGCCCACCAAGCACAAAGCCGCGGTCGGCATCGCCGCGGAAAAACTCAATGACAAACCGCGCCACCCCGTAGTTCACCAGGTAAAAGCCCAGAATTTGCCCACCCAGCCGACCCGGCACGCTCTTGCGGAAAAGCCAGGCCAAAAAAGCGTAGTTGGCCAAATTGAAAGCCGCTTCGTAAAGCTGCGTGGGGTGCAGGGGAACACCCAGAGGAGTGCCGGAAATAGCGGCCGCTTTGGGGTCGGAAAACACCACCGCCCAGGGGGCGTGGCAGGAGGCCCCGTAACAGCAGCCGGCAAAAAAGCAACCCAGCCGGCCAAAAAAGTGCCCCAGGGCTACCGACGGAGCGAGGCTATCGGCCAACGGCCAAAAGGGCAGCCGCCACCGGCGCACCAGCACCACTGCCGAAAGCAAAGCCCCCAGAAGGCCCCCGTAAAACACGCCCCCCGCCCGCAGCAAGCTCAGGAGGCCCTGGAAGCTGGCCAAATAGCTGGGGTCGGTCACCACCAGCAACACCTTGCCCCCCAAAAGCCCCCCCAGCACCACCCAAACCCCGAAGTCCACCACCTTTTCCGGGGGCAAGCCGGCCTTTTGGGCCCGCAGCTTGGCGGTCCAAAGCCCCAAAACCAAACCCACGGCCAAAAGCACACCGTAGGTGGGCAGCTCAATAAAGCCCAAATCAATGAGGATGGGATGCATGGTCAGCCACCTTGGCGAAGAAAAGCTCAAACGCCAGAAGCCACAACGCCCCCAAAGTAATGCTGGCATCGGCTACGTTAAAGGCCGGCCAGTGGTAGCTGCGACCGCCCCAGGAGAGGTAAAAGTCCAAGAAGTCCACCACCTCCCCCCGCACCAGGCGATCCAGCAAGTTGCCAAGAGCGCCCCCCAGGATCAAGCCGAGCCCCACCCGGGGGGCCAAGCGCTGCCGATGGTGCACAAGCTGCCAGGCCACAAAAACCACCAGCACCACCACCAGCAGCAAAAGCACCACTTGCGAAAAAGGTCCGGCCTGGGCAAAGAGCCCAAAAGCCACGCCGCGGTTGCGGGTGTGCACCAGGTCAAAAAACCCCGGGATGACCGTTTTTTGGCTGCCGTAAGGGAGGCTTGCCACCAGCCAAAGCTTGGTGAGCTGATCCAGCACCACTACCAGCACCGGAAGCCCAAAGGTGCGGGAAAAAGCCCTCACGCTTGAGCTCCCCAGTTCCGCACCACCGAAAGGCAGCGGGGGCAAAGCTCCGGGTGCTCCGGGTCACCGGCCGGGGGCAAAACCCGCCAGCAGCGGGGGCAGGCCACCCCCGGCGCCCGGCCCACGGCGAAGTTAAGTCCAGGGTAGGCGGAAGAAGCGGTTTTCCCCTCTCCGGCCAGCACCTGGGCCACGATGAAGAGCTCGGGGAGGTCAACGCCAGCCCGGGCCAGGTCGGCGTCCAGGGCCTCGCGGTTGCCGGAAAGCCAAAGCGCGGCCTCCCCGGTTTTGCCGGCCACCCCTTCCCGCCGCAGCACCTCCAGTTCCCGGTACACCTCCTCCCGGAACGCCAAGAGCCGCTCCAGGGCTTGCTCCTGCTCGGGGTTTTCCGGAAGGCGCTCGAGCTTTTCGAACTCCTCCAGGTGCACCGACGGCAATTTCTGCCCGGGAAGGTACTCGTACGCCTCGTCGGCGGTAAACGGCAAAACCGGAGCAATAAAGGTCAAAAGCGTGCGGGCCAGGTGGTAAAGGGCGGTTTGCGCCGAGCGCCGCTCGCGGGAAGCGGGGTGCGAGCAGTAAAGGCGGTCCTTGAGCATGTCCAGGTACAGAGCCGAGAGGTCCACCGCGCAAAAGTTCACCAAAGCGTGGTAAACGGCGTGGAACTCGTAGGCCTCGTAAGCGCGCCAGAGCTTTTCCGCAAGCTTTTTGGCCCGCCTTAAGAAAGCCGCGTCCAGGGGCAGAAGCTCCGCCAGCGGCAAGGCGTGGGCTTGCGGGTCAAAGCCCGCCAGGTTGGCCAGGAGGTAGCGCAAGGTGTTGCGGATCTTGCGGTAGGACTCCGCCACCCGCTCCATGGAGTCGAAGGAAAACGGCATGTCCTCGCGGAAATCCACCGAGCACACCCACAGCCGCAGCACATCGGCCCCGAACTTCTTGGTCACCTCCATGGGGGAAACCGCGTTGCCCAGGGATTTGGACATCTTCCGCCCCTGGGCGTCCAGCACGTGGCCGTGGGTCACCACCGTGCGGTAGGGCGCCTTCCCATGGGTGACCACACCCACCAGCAGTGAGGACTGGAACCAGCCCCGGTACTGATCGTGCCCCTCCAGGTACAGGTCGGCAGGCCAGGAGAGCCCGTCAAAGCGGCCGTTGTCGCAAACCGCGTAATGGGAAGCACCGGAGTCAAACCACACGTCCAGGATGTCGTGCTCCTTGGCAAACTCCCTGCTACCGCAGCGGGAGCAAACCAAACCCTCGGGAGCAAAGGTACTCACCGGGTGGCGGTACCAGGCATCGGCCCCCTCTTGCGCGAAAAGCTCCTCCACCCTGGCAAAAAAGCGCCGGGCCTGCTCCTGATCCCCACCGTCCGGCCAAATGTGGCCGCAGGACGCGCACACCAGCACGTTGATGGGCGAGCCCCAGCGCCTTTGGCGGGACACGCACCACTCGAAGCGGTTGGCCACCATGCCGGTAATGCGCTCCTGCCCCCAGCGGGGCACCCAGGTGACCTTCTGGATGGCCGCCAGGGCCTCTTCCCGCAGGTTCAGGCGGGCGTGGGGGGTGGCGTCGGGGGTGAGGGCAATGAAGTACTGCTCGGTGGCCCGGAAGATCACCGGCTTCCGGCAGCGCCAGCAGTGGGGGTACTCGTGGCTGCCTTCGGTGGCCAGAAGCAAAGCCCCGGCTTGCTGCAGAAGACCGGTAATCACCGGGTTGGCGTTAAACACGTGGCTGCCGGCCAGGGCCTCCACCTCCGGGGTGTAGCGGCCGGCTTCGTCCACCGGCGAGAGCACCGGCAAACCGGCAACCTTGCCGGTGCGGAAGTCCTCCTCGCCGTGACCCGGGGCAATGTGCACCAGGCCGGTACCGGTATCCAGGGTCACGTAGTCCGCCGCCACCACCCGAAACACCGAAGCCCCTTCGGGGACGCGCACCCGGTGCTCGGGGGCCAGGGGGTGGCGGTAGGCAAGCCCCACCAGTGAAGCACCGGTGGTCTTCCCCAAAACCGCTCCGGTAAGCCCGAGGCTTTGCTGGAGAGGCTCCAAAAGCCTTTCCGCCACCACCAGCGCCCCTTTGGGCGTATCCCACAGCACGTAGCTGGCCTCCGGATGCACGGCCACAGCCAGGTTAGATGGGATGGTCCAGGGGGTGGTGGTCCAAATCACGAAAAACACCGGCTCCTGGCCGCCAAGCCCAAAGCGCGCCCGCACCTCGCCGGGGTTGCTGGCGGCAAAGGCCACGGTGATTTCAGGGTCGCGCTTGGTTTGGTACTCCAGTTCCGCTTCCGCCAAAGCGGTGCGGCAGCTCCAGCACCAACGGATGGCCTTGCGTTCCCGGTACAAAAGCCCCGCTTCCACCACCTTGCCCAACGCTGCCGCAATATCCGCCTCGTAGCGCGGGGACATGGTGAGGTAAGGGTTTTCCCAGCTCCCCAGGCAACCCAGGCGCCGGAACTCCTCCTTTTGCACGGACACAAAGCGCTCCGCGTAAGAACGGCAGGCGGCGCGGATCTCCAGATCGCTCATGCCGGCCTTGCGGGCCCCCAGCTCGCGGTCCACCTTGTGCTCGATGGGCAAGCCGTGGCAGTCCCACCCCGGCACAAAGGGGGTATCAAACCCCATCATGCTGCGGGAGCGCACCACCAGGTCCTTGAGGATCTTGTTGAGGGCGGTGCCCATGTGGATGTGATCGTTGGCGTAGGGCGGGCCGTCGTGCAGCAAGAACTTGGGCTTTCCCGCCCGGGCCTGGCGGATCTTTTCGTACAAGCGCTCCGCTTCCCAGCGGGCGAGGCGTTCCGGCTCCTTCTTGGCCGCCTCGGCTTTCATTGGAAACGCGGTGGCCGGTAGGTTCAACGTGTCCTTGTACATGCCTTCCCCTCACGCTGCCTGTGGCAGCAAACCGAAACCGTAAAGCCTTCGGCGTCTTTCGTCAACCGCCAGGGGGAAAACCCAGGCTCACTTTGCCGGGGTGGGCGTGGGCTTGGGCTTGGCCAGCTCCTTGAGGCCCGAAAGCACCTCTTCCACTTTGGCCTTGTCCACGGCCAGGGCCTTGGGGCGCCCCTTCACCACCGCCAGCACCTCTTCGGGCTTAGAGCCGGGGTAAAAGCTGGCGGTGACGTCCAGGCCTTCCTGGCCCACAAGGTGCACCCGGCCCAGCGGCTCGCCGGAAGGCTCAACTTGATCAAAGGCCAGCACTTTGAGCTCGGAAAGCGTGTTGAGCCGCGAAAACACCGGCCCCGAATCCACCTCCCCCTGGTTGCTGCGCCACACCCCCTCCTTGCGCTCCAGCGTGGCCTTTTCCTGGCCCCGCTCCAGCTCCAGCTTGTCCACCTGCCAGGTGGAAAACTGCAGGAGCTTACCGGAACGGAACGCCGCCGGCTCCTTGACCAGGTGGCTGGTGGCCGAAGCCTCCACCCAGAACACCCGCTCCCCCCGCCGGCAGGCCACCTGCCTGGCCCCTTCTTTGTCCCGCTCCTGGCCAAAGGCCAGGGTGAGCGGCGAGCCCTCCTTGCGCACCAGGGTCACGGTGAAGCGGGGGGCTTCCAAACCCAAAGCCTTCAGGTCAAAACCCTGGTCCAAAAACTCCTTGATGCGGGCCCCGGAGAGGTCGGCAAGCACCCCTTCCACCTCTTCCCTTTCCGCCAGGTCAGCAAACGGCTCGGTGAGCTGCCAGCCGTTGCCGGCCCGGGCGGCAGCCCACCGCCCGGAGGGCCCCACCACCGTGAGCGCGTTCACGTCGCTGGTGAAGAAGCCCAAAAGCTCGTTGGAGCGCCAGCCGGCCAGGTCCTTGTCCAAATCCGAGAGGATCCACTTGCTCACCAGGAAGACCTGGCTGCCGTCGGTGAGGGCGGCAGCGGTGTTGCCCAAAGGCAGCTCGCTGCCAAAGCTCACCTTGAACGTATGCCCGGCAGCATCGGCAGCCCGCACCCACCTTTCCGGCTTTTCCAACCCGTAATCGGCAAGCTTCACCTCCGAGCGGGGCAGGGTCCTCTCGGCCTTGAGGTTGGCAAGCTGGGAAAGCAAGCCGGATACGGCCCCCTGGTTGGCCTGGTCCTTCACCGGCCGGGTGAGCTGCCAGCTATCCCCTTCCTTCTTGAACTCAAACTCCCCGTGGGCGTTGTGAAGGACAAGCGTTTGCACCTTTTCGGTTTCCATGGTGGGGAAAAGCTTGCCTTGCCGCTCCTGGAGCTCTTCGGTGGTGGGTTGTTTGCGCTCGTAAAACCAAATGAAAGCGAAAAGCCCAAAGACCACCAGGGCTAACGCAATGAGACGACCCAAACGCATGGCACGCCTCCTACCGCCGACGCCGCCACCAAACCACCACGCCCAAAACGATGCCCAGAGCCGGAAGTCCCACCAGCGAAATCAGCATGATGGCCTTCAGTTGGCCGGCGGAAAGCACGAGGTTCACCTGCTCCGGCTGGCGGGGGGCAATGCCCAGGCTCTGCTCCTTTTGCCCCAACCAGTTAACCAGGTTCATGGCCAGGTTGGCGTTGCCGGCGTTGGCCAGCTGGCCGTTGGTGGCGAAGTCCGAATCCCCCACCACCACCAGGCGCCAGGCCGGGCCTTCGGCCTTTTCCGGTTCCGCTGCCACCGCCAGGGAAACCGGTCCCGGGGTGTCGTTGGGGTTTTTCTCCACGGTGCGGCGCAAAAGAAGCCCCTCCAGGTCGGTTTCACCAAAACCGGCAGAAGAGGTGGTGAACAGCACCGTGGTTTTCGCCCCCTGGGCCTGCTGGGTGCTCACCGAGCGGGCCACCGGCAAAAGCACCGCCATGCCTTTGAGCCCATCCACCGTGGGGTGGGCCCGGAACTCGTTCACAAACACCGCCGAGAGGTCAAAAAACGGCAGCCGCCGTTCGGGGTCCACCACCAGGTCGTTGCCCACCTTGATGCCCCGCTTGGCCAACAGCTCCTCCAGCCCGGAGGCTTGCTGGCGGCCGGGGAGCACCGGATCCAAAAGCGCTAAGAGCCTGCCTCCCTTTTCCAGGAAAGCCTCAATGGCTTGTTTTTCCACCGGGGCAAAAGGCGCCGTGGGTCCGGCCACCACCAACAGGTCGCAGTCTTCGGGAATGCTGGTGGAAAAAGGCGGAAGCTTGGCGGTTTCCCAGTTGTCCCGCTTCAAAAGCTCCTTGAGCTGGGAAAGCCCCCCCTCGTCCCAGCCCTCCAGGTCGTGCTCGCCGTGGCCGGAGGTGAAGTAAGCTTTGGGCACCTTGGGGTTGGTCACCTGGAGAATCGCGGAAGTAAACTGCTCTTCGCCTTTGAAGGCCTTGATCTTGGGGGCCTGGCCAAACTGCATGCCGGTGTAGTCGTATTCGGCAATTTGATCGGAGCTCACGTACTTCTTGCGGTCACCCTGGGCAAACACCACGGTGTTGGCCATGGAAACCCCAAACTCCTGGGCCAGCTGGCGGGTGCGCAGGGGATCGCGGTCGGGGTCAATGAACTCCACCGCCAGCTTGGGGCAAGCCGCCTGGTAGCGGCCCAAAAGCTCCTTCACCTGGTCAAAAAGCGGGGTGGTGCCGGTCATGAACACCACCACCCGCACCGGCTCCTTCACACCCTTCAGGACGTTGAGGGTTTTTTCGGAAAGCGAGTAAACCTTGGCGCGGGTCCAATCCCACCGGAAGTAATGCCGGTAGGAAAGCCAGTTCACCATGCCCACCAAGGCCAACACCAAAACCGCGCCAATAACCAGCGTGGACGCAAAAAACACCTTTTCCTTGCGCACGGCTACCTCCCCTTCACCGCTTCCAGGGCCTTCACCGACAGGAACAGGAAAAAGGCCGAAAGGCTCACCGGGTAAACCAGCCGCCGGGTATCCACCAGGCCCTTGGCAAAGTCGTCCATGTGGTCCCAGAGGTTCATGTAGGACAGGGCGTTTTTCCAAATGGGGTTGGTGACTAGGTTTTCAATAAGCCCCACGGAAAACACCACCACCAGCGCGGCAAAGGCAAAAATGGCGGCAACGATTTGGTTTTTTGCCAAAGCCGAAGTGAACACCCCGACGCTCGCAAAAAGCAAGCCCAAAAGGGCAATGCCCAGGTACCCGGCAGCCACCGGCCCAAAATCAATGGTGGCGTAGCTTGAGAGGATGCCCACGTACACCAAAGTAGGCAGCCAGAGGAAGAGGTAAAAAAGCCAGGCAGCCAGGAACTTGCCCACCACCACCTGCCCTTCGGTAACCGGTGCCGTCAGCAAAAGCTCAATGGTGCCGGTGCGCCGCTCTTCCGCCAAAAGCCGCATGGTGATCACCGGCACCACGAACAAAAGCAAGAGCCAAAAGTACATGGTGCCGCCAAACAGCAAACGCAGCGGCGCCATGGCGCGGGTCCTGGGGTCGTTAAGGTAAGCAACGATGAGCCAGAAGACAAAGCCGTTGACGAACAAAAAGGCGGTCAGCACCACGTAGGCCAACGGCGAAGAAAAGTACGCCAAAAGCTCGCGCTTTATGATGGCCCAAAGCTTACGCATGGCTCACCTCCCCGGCAGCTTCCGCCTCCACCTCCTCGCGGGTGGTGAGGCGCAGGAACACGTCCTCCAAGCTGGGCACCGACTGGGAAAGCTCCAGGATTTGCCAGCCCCTGGCTACTGCGGCACGAAAGACCTCCCGCCGCACTGCTTTGCCATCCCGTACTGAAAGCTGGAAACGGCCGTCGGCCAGCACCTCCACCTTTTCCACCCCTTCCAGACGGGATAGCACCTCGGCCGCCGCCGCACCGTCGGCGCCTTCCAGCTCCACGGTCACCGCCGAAAGCCCGGAAAAACCGGTGCGCAGGGCATCCGGGGTGCCGTCGGCCACGATTTGCCCCTGGTCAATGATGAGCACCCGCCGGCACACCTGCTCCACTTCCGGCAGGATGTGGGTGGAGAGGATCACCGTGTGATCCCGCCCCAGCTCCACGATGAGCTCGCGGATCTTCACGATTTGCCTGGGGTCCAGGCCCACCGTGGGTTCGTCCAGGATGAGCACCGGCGGCTTGTGAATGAGGGCAGCCGCCAACCCCACCCGCTGCCGGTACCCTTTGGAAAGCGTACCGATCACCTGCCGCTGGACATCGCCCAGCATGCAGCGGTCAATTACGTAAGCCAGGCGCTCGGGAACCTCCTTGGCCGGGACCCCCTCAATGGCCGCCCGGAAGCGCAAGAACTCCTCCACCCGCATTTCCGGGTACAGGGCCACGTTTTCCGGAAGGTAACCGATGCGCGAGCGCACACCCAGCGGATCCTGGGCCAAGTCCACCCCCGCCACTTTGACGGTGCCAGCGGTAGGCGGCAGGTAGGCGCAAATCATGCGCATGGTGGTGGTCTTTCCCGCACCGTTGGGGCCTAGAAAGCCCAACACCTCGCCTTCCGGAACGAAAAAGCTCACCGACTTCACCACCTCGCGGTCAAAGTAACGTTTGGTTAGGTCTTGGACTTCGATCACGGGCACCTCCCCAGCGCTGCCGCGGTCGGGCAGCGGCTTTAAGACAAGCAACCGGCATGCCAGTTTACACAAGCCTGCAAGCCACCCGAGCCTGGTAGGGGAGCCACTTTGGCGCTTTACCCCGCCGGCGGGGGTAAAATCAAACCGTGAAGCTGGTGGGATTTTGTCTGTTACTGGCGATAGCCACCCAACCGCTTTGGGGCCAGGACGCGTCGCGGGTGGCGCTGGCCCGCAGCCGGGTAGCGGAAGGGCAAAAGCTCCTGCAAAAGGGCGACCTGTCAGGGGCCGAGCAGCGCTTCCGGCAGGCCATGGAGGTGTACCCCGAGCTTCCCACCCCCTATTTGGGCCTGGGGCGGGTCCTTTGTCTGGCCCAGCGCTTCCAGGAAGCCATCCCGGTTTTGGAAGAAGCCCAGGAGCGCTACGTGCGCTGGCAGCAAATCGCCGCCTCCGCCGAGCTGGAGGCCCGCCAGGAAGCGGCCGACCGCGCCCGGCAGTTTGCCGACCTCATGCGCTTGCAGCAGGGGAAAACCCCAGCTACGGGGGCGGGAGGCCGCCCCACTTCCGGCCTTTCCCCCATGACCAACCTGGCCCGCACACGTGTCGCCACTGAAGAGTTTTTGGCCCGGCGCCGCTGGCAGGTGGAAACCATGGCCGGCATCCCCGCGGAGGTCTTTTACCTTTTGGGCCTGGCCCGCCTCCGCAGCGGCGACCGCCCCGGCGGCATCAACGAGCTTTACCTCTGCCTGGCCCTGGACCCCAAAAACGGCCCGGCGCATTACAACCTGGCGGTGGCGCTGTTAGCCGAGGGGGATCCCTGGGCTGCCAAGGAGCACCTGGAGGCCGCCAGGGCTTTGAAGGTTACCCCGCACCCCCAGTTTGTGCAGGAGCTGGAAAGGGTGTTGGCGCAAGTGCCGCCCCCACCCCCCAAGGAATGAAAGGGCAACCCCGGGCGTTAAAAAGCAACGGAGGATCATCATGAAAAAGCTTTTCACCCTGTTAGGTTTGCTGGTGGCCGGTGGGACCCTCGCGCAAGAGAACACCTCCTCCTGGGGGTTCGTGAACAACCTGCCCCCGGGCCGACCGGCGATCTTTGGCTACGTCACCACCGTGGACGGCCAACCCATTGCTAACGCCATGGTGGAGGTGTACCTCAACAGCGAGTTTCGCTCCGACTACGCGGTCACCGACTCCCAGGGCTTTTACGCCCTGGCCCTCCCCCAGCGCAGCGAGGTGTGGGAAATCCGTGTGAAAGCCGATGGGTTTTTGCCGTGGTCCACCCGTACCGGTATTTTGGCCAAAGAGCGCCTGGACATCGTGTTGCGCAAGGACCCCCGGCCGGCCACCGAGGTGAAACCCGAAAGCAAGCAGCGCCGGCAGGCCCGCAAGCTCATGCAGGAAGGGCTGGAAGCGGCCCGCAAGGGGCAAACGCAAAAGGCCCTGGAGCTGCTGCGCCAAGCCGCAGCCACCGACCCCCGGTACGCCCCGGCGTACAACAACCTGGGGGTGCACCTGCGGCTGGCCGGGGATTTGGAGGGGGCCGAAGCGGCTTTCCGCCAGGCCCTGCAGGCCGAATCCTTTGACTTTTACTCCCGCTTCAACCTCGCCGCGCTGCTTTACGACACTGGCCGCTACCACGAAGCGGCGCCCATGGCCGAGCAAGCGGTGCTGGCCGATCCCACCTCCGCAGCTGCGGAAGCGCTATTGGGACAAAGCCTGCTTGCCCTGGGCCAAGGGCAACGGGCACTGGAGCACTTCCAACGGGCACTCACCCTTTCCCAAAGCCAGCTGGATCTGGAGCTGGAAATTTCCGACGCTTACGCCCTTTCCGGCCGCCTTGCCGAAGCGCTGGCCGCCAAGAAGTCCTGGTTGGCCAAGCACAGCAGCGACCCGAGAGCCACGCACGTACAGGCTTCGGTAGCCAAACTGGAGGCCAGGCTCAGCGCCGAGCCCAAGCGCTAGCGGTTCAGGAGCAAAAGCAAAATCGCCTTTTGCACGTGGAGGCGGTTTTCGGCTTCGTCAAAGATCACCGACCAGGGACCGTCAGCCACCGCTTCGTGCACTTCCTCCCCCCGATGGCAGGGCAAGCAGTGCATGAAGATGGCCTTCCTGTCCGCCAGCGCCATGAGCTCAGGGGTTACCTGAAACCCGGCAAAATCCCGCTTGCGCTTTTCCGCTTCCGCCTCCTGGCCCATGGACGCCCACACGTCGGTGTACACCACGTGGGCGCCGGCCACCGCTTCCTCCGGACGGTCAAAGATCTCGATGGTAGTGCCGGCGGCAGCGGCATCCTTCTTGGCCAGCTCCACGATTTCCGCCTTGGGCCGGTAATCCCTGGGAGTGGCCACCCGCACGTGCATGCCCACCTTGGGGCCGCCAAACATCAGGGAGTGGCACATGTTGTTGCCGTCGCCCACGTAAGCCAAGGTGAGCCCTTTGGTGTTGCCGAACTTCTCCCGCACCGTGAAGTAATCGGTGAGGGCCTGGCAGGGGTGCAGCAGGTCGGTGAGACCATTGATCACCGGCACCGTGGCGTGGCGGGCTAACTCGGTTACGGTTTCATGGGCAAAGGTGCGGGCCATGATGCCGTCCACGTAACGGGAAAGCACCTTGGCGGTGTCGTGGATGGTTTCCCCGCGGCCAATTTGAATGTCGCGGCTGGAGAGGAACGTGGCCAGGCCTCCCAGCTGGTACATGCCCACTTCAAAGGAAACCCGGGTGCGGGTGGAGGCCTTTTCGAAGATCATGGCCAGGGTCTTACCGGCCAGGGCTGAACGGTAGCGGTCCGGGCGCGCCTTAACGTTTTCCGCGAGCTGAAAAAGCGCCTCCACCTCTTCGGCGGTCAAATCGTGAATGGAAATGAGGTCCTTGTGACGCTGCCATGGGTTGCGAAACATGCTCAATCCTTCTTGCCATCGGGAACCAGAAACGTCCCGGCCTTGCGCGCCAGAGCATCTTTGAGATGCTCGGCGTCGGTAATCAGCACTTCCTTGCCGGTTTTTTCCACAAACTGCACGGCGGCGCGGATCTTGGGGCCCATGGACCCCGGCGGGAACTGGTGCGCCTCCAGCATTTCCTTGGCCTTGCTCACGGTCAGCCGATCCAACCAGCGCTGGTTGGGACGCCCGTAGTTTTCCGCCACCTGCGGCACCTGCGTGAGGATGATGAAGAGATCGGCGCAGAGCTCCTGGGCCAAAAGCGAAGCCGAGTAGTCCTTGTCAATCACTGCTTCCACACCCCGGAAGTAGCCGCCCACGTCCTGGTACACGGGAATGCCACCGCCACCGCAGGCAATGACCACCGCACCGGAGGCCACCAGGTGCTTCACCACCTGCACGTCCAGGATGCGCTTGGGCACCGGCGATGGCACCACCTTGCGCCAGCCGCGCCCCGCATCTTCCACCATGAGCCACCCCTGCTCCTGCATGAGCTGGTTGGCCCGGTACGCCGTGAAGTAAGGGCCCACCGGCTTTGAGGGGTTTTCAAAAGCCGGATCTTCCCTGGAAACCTCCACCTCGGTGAGCACAGTCACCACCGGCTTGGCAATTTGCTCCTCGAGCAGGCGGTTCCGCAGCTGGTTTTGCAGCATGTAGCCAATGGAGCCCTCGGTTTGCGCCACGCACACGTCCAGCGTTTGCGGAGGGATCTTGGTGATAGCTTCCTCCACCTGGATCATGATGTTCCCCACCTGTGGGCCGTTGCCGTGCACAATTACCAGTTCGTAACCCCGGTGGATGATTTCGGCAAGCCACCGGGTGGCTTTCCACGCTAAGGTGAACTGCTCTTCCTGGGTTCCGTGATCTTGCGGCCGCAACAGCGCGTTGCCACCAAAGGCGATCACCGCTATGGGCTTTCTGGCGTCGCTCACCGCCACCTCCCCGGGTCCCCCCGGAGCCGACATTGTGCCTTTGCGTCACAAAGGGGTCAAGGTGGACCTCGCGCCGAATCCAGACTTTTCTCGGTTTCCTTTGCCAAGAGCCGCACCCGCTCTTTGGTGCACGCCACCGGGGAACAGCTGGCGCAGGAGCACCGGCCCCGCAGGCAAACGCTGGAGCCACGAGGGAGCAAAACCGTGTGGGACCTCCGCTCCGTTGCGGGTTCTTCCGTCGGCGCCCGCGAAGGCAAATCGCTAAACGTGGGTTCCCAGCGCCCCATTGCTAACTGGGAGGTTCGCTGCAGCCGTGGCAAAATGGCGGCATGGACGAGTTCGTGCATCCCCTGACGACCCGCTACGCCTCCAAGGCCATGCGGGAGCTCTTTTCCCCCCGCCGGCGGGTTTTCCTGTGGCGCAAGCTGTGGCTGGCCCTCATGAGCGCCCAAAAAGGGCTGGGCTTGCCCATTCCCGCCGAAGCTCTGGAGCAGCTGAGCACCCACCTGCAGCCCACCGATGCGGAAATGGCCCGGGCGGCGGAGCTGGAGCGGGAAACCCGCCACGACGTGATGGCCCATATCCGCGCCCTGGCGGAGGTAGCTCCCGCCGCCGGCCCCTGGTTGCACCTGGGGGCCACCTCCTGTTACGTCACCGACAACGCCGACCTTTTGCTTTTGCGGGAAGCCGCCAACCTCATCCTCGCCCGCGGGGCGGCGGTGGTGGCGGCTTTGGCAGATTTTGCAGAGCGCCACCGGGAGCTGGTGTGCTTGGGGCACACCCATTTTCAGCCGGCACAACCCACCACCGTGGGCAAGCGGGCCTGTCTCTGGCTTTACGATGTGCTTTTGGACTTGCAGCACCTGGAAGACGAAAAAGACAAGCTGCTCCTGCGCGGCGCCAAAGGCACCACGGGAACGCAAGCTTCGTTTCTGGAGCTTCTGGGCAGCCACGAAAAGGTGGAAGAGCTGGACCGGCGCATTGCCCAGGCTTTTGGCTTCCCCGGTACCTACCCGGTGACCGGGCAAACCTCTCCGCGCAAGGTGGAGTTTTACCTGCTGGCGCCCATTTCCGGCCTGGCACAGTCGGCTTACCGCTTTGCCACCGATGTGCGCCTGCTCTCCCGCCTGGGAGAGCTGGAGGAACCGCAAGAGGCCGGGCAAGTGGGCTCCTCCGCCATGCCCTACAAGCGCAACCCCATGCGCTGCGAGCGGATGTGCGCTCTTGCCCGCTACCTCATCGAGCTTTTGGGCAACGCCGCCTGGACCGCTGCCAGCCAGTGGCTGGAAAGGACACTGGACGATTCCGCCAACCGCCGCATGGTCTTGCCCGAAGCGTTTCTCGCCGCCGATTCACTGCTTTTGCTGTGGGAAAGCGTGGCTTCCGGGCTTACCGTGTACCCGGCCATGATTGCCCGCCACCTCAACGAGGCGCTTCCGTTTCTGGCCACCGAAGCCATCCTCATGCGCGCCACAGCCCGAGGCGGTAACCGTCAGGAGCTGCACGAGCGGTTGCGCAAGCTTTCCCGGCAGGCGGTGGCGGCGGTGAAGCTGGAAGGCAGGGAAAACCCGCTGCTGGAGCTGGTGGCCAACGATCCGGCTTTTGGTCTTACCACGCCAGACCTCAAGGAGCTTTTAAAGCCCGAGCGGTTTGCCGGCCGGGCGGCCGAGCAAGTGGTCGCCTTCCTGGCCCAGCACGTGCGTCCGTGGCTGGCATCCCACCCCCTGCCCGCGGATGGGGCCCGCGTCGAGGTTTGATCGTGCGCATCGTTTTGGCAATGGTTGTGCTGTTGGCCGCCTGCACCAGCAGCCGCCCTCCGGAAGTGCGACCCGTAACGCCTGCGTACACCGAGGAAGGCCTGGCCTCCTGGTACGGAGAGCCCTACCACGGGCGGCCCACAGCCTCCGGGGTCACTTACGACATGTACGCCATGACCGCGGCCCACCGCACGCTGCCCTTTGGTACGTGGATTGCCGTGACGAACCTGGAAAACAGCTTGCGTGCTGAGGTTTTGGTCAACGATCGCGGCCCCTTTGTGCCCGGAAGGATCCTCGACCTTTCGCGAAAGGCGGCGGCAAAGTTGGGTATGCTGGAAAAAGGGGTGGCAAGGGTGCGCTTGGCGGTGGTGCGATGGGGGGACGGGATGATGGCTTACCCGTGCTGGGAGGTGCAGGTGGGGGCCTTCGCCCGTCCGGAAAACGTGGAACGGGCCGTTGCCACCTTGCGGAAAAGTGGCTGGACCACGCGAACCGCGCCCGCTGGAGGTGGGCTTACCAGGGTGAGGGTCACCGGCCTTTCCGGGCGCACCCGCGCTCTGGAAGTGGCCCGGGGGCTTTCTGCAGACTTCCCGGGAGCCATGGCGGTTCCCTGCCCGCCGGCGGTTGACGAGGGAAGGCCGTGAAGCTGGGTGGGTTGGCCCTGGGGCTTTTGGCCGCTTCGGCCCTGGCACAGCCGGCCACCCGGGTGGTGGACTCCCTCCCCTTTTCCCTGGAAGGGCAGTGGTGGTTCCGGACCGGCCATGACCCCGCATGGTCTTCGCCGTTCCGGGAAAAAACCCACTGGCAGGCGATCCAGGTCCCGGGGCCGTGGGAAAGGCAAGGTTTTTCTGGCTACAACGGGCACGCCTGGTACCGCCTCACCTTTCAGCTTCCCAGCCGGTTTTCTGGCGAAAGCCTGGGGGTGGATCTGGGGACGCTGGGGGACGTGGACGAGGTTTTCCTCAACGGGCAGCGCATTGGTGAAAGCGGCGCCTTTCCTCCCACCTACGACCCAGCCACCCTGCAACGGCGGATTTACCGCCTGCCCCGGGCTAGCTTGCGCTTTGGCGAGTTTAACGAGCTGGCCGTTCACGTGTACAACGAGTGGCGGTTCGGCGGTTTCCTTGGCCCCCCGCCGGTGCTGGACCGGTACGAAAGGCTGCTGGCCAACCAAACGGCCCGGGACGTGGTGTTTTGGGTGGGCGCAACAGTTTTGGGCGTGCTGGCCCTGCTCCACGGTTTGATTTCGCTCTTTTACGGTGGGGGGAGGGAACAGTGGCCGTGGATTGGCTTTTTGGTGAGCTTTGGGCTTTACCAGGTCACCTATGCCGGCTTTGGCCCTAGTTTGTTCTTTTCACCGGGCCTGGCCTTCCGTCTCAACGTGGTGTTTTTGCTCTTGAGCGTGGGGCTTTTCCCTTTGGTGTTAGCCACCGTGTTTGCCCGCCCAGCTCCCACGCTGGCTCTAGTGTTTGCCAGCGTCATGGGGGTGGGATCGGGTTTTGCCTTACTTTGGCGCCGGGCTGCCGATCTCTACCTCTGGGTTTACCTGGCTGAAGCGGGGATCGTGGTCATTGTCGTCCTCGCCCTTTGGCTGATTTTGCAACGAAGGCGGGCCCAGCAGGCTTTCTCGTGGCCTTTGATCTTCACCGCAGCGCTTTTCTTCGCCACCGTCTTGGCTGATGTGGCCGTGGACCTCTCCCTGCTCCCCCGACCCAACATCCCCGCCGTGGTTTTGTACTCCGCGGTGGGCGTGCTTCCGTTTGCTTTCACCCTGTCTTTTACCCTTACCACGCGGTGGGCTCGGCTCCACGCGGCTAGCCTTCTGCCGCACCTGGGCCTTTTGCCGTGGACAACCTTTACCCACGAGGTGCAGAAGCGCCTGGCCACCTCCCCCCCCTCGCCCTTTGCCCTGGCCCTGGTGAGGTTTTCCACAGCAGCCGGCACCCCGGTAGATGTAGAAACCGTAGTTTCCCGCCTACGAACTCACTTGCGGCACTGCGACCTGTTGGCCCGTTACTCCCGGGAAACCGTGGCCATCCTGCTGGACGAACAAGACGAAAGGGAAGCGTTGGCGTACGTGGAGCGCGTGCGGCGCGCGTTACGGCAGCTCCCTGATCGACTCTTGCTGCGACCCACCGCAGGACTTGCCGCCTTCAAACCCGGGCGTTACGCCACGGCCGAGGAGCTGGTGAAAGCCGCCGAGGCCGCCCTGTACGCCGCCCGCAGCGAAGGGGGCGACTGCACCGCCACCGCCCCCTAGCTTTTCGGCGGTGCATCCAATTTCCCGAACATCGCAGCCTCTTAAGAACATTGCGAAGCCATCGTAAGTCGGCATCTCTTTTGCTAGTTTCCTGGTAGCTACCGCCCCCCACGGATCGAGGTTCGACCTGTGGGCGAGGCTTTGGTAGCGGGAAAGGAGGACAGTATGAGGCGAAGCTGGCATTTCCTTTTGGCCCTCGTACTGCTCGCCGCGCCGGTCTTGGCGCAGCAGCAGTACGGCTCCATCGCCGGCACGGTGGTGGACAACCAAAAACAGCCCCTACCAGGGGTGACGGTGACCTTGTCGGGTCCTGCCATGCAGGGCACCCGTGTGGCGGTCACCGACGCCCAGGGGCGTTTCCGCTTTGTTCCGGTTCCCCCGGGCAAGGACTACACGCTTAAGTTCGAGCTTTCGGGGTTCAACACGCTGGAACAAACCGGGATCATCGTGAACCTGGGCAAGGAAACCCCGATCCTCGCGGAAATGTCCCTCTCCCAGTTCGCTGAGGCCATTACTGTGACCGCGGAAAAGATCGTGGTGGACACCACCAAATCCACTGTGGACACCACCGTGGATTGGACCCTTGCCGACACCCTGGCCACCAACCGCACGTTCCAAACGCTCATGCAGTTGGCCCCGGGGGTGAAGGCCGCTAACAACCCCAACGTCCACGGCGGTTCCGGGGACGATAACGCCTACCTCATTGACGGCGTAGACACCACCGACCCCCGTACCAACACCTGGGGCACCGCCATTAACTGGGACACCATTCAGGAAGCCCAGGTGCAAACCGCAGGATTTGCCGCTGAGTACGGCCGCGCCACCGGCGGCATCGTGAACCTGGTGACCAAGTCCGGGGGCAACAACTTTTCGTTTACCGCGCGGGTGGTGAAGCAGGACAGCGACTGGAACGCCCGTCCCGGAATTGAGAAGGAAACCGGGCGCAAGAAGGCATCCCAGGTGGCCACCGACGAGTTGCGGCCCTCGGCCACGTTTGGTGGGCCATTCGTGAAGGACCGTTTGTGGTTCTATTTGGCTTACGAGCGCCGGGACCGTGACCAGACTTTTGGACGCTACCAAACGCTGGCAGACGCCAGGGCAGGTAATTCGGTGCAGGAGATTTCCAACTACAAGGGGCACTACTTCTCCGGGAAGCTCACCTGGCAAGTCAATCCCAGCCACTCTCTGGTAGGCTTCTACAACGAAGACCCCATTGACATTTCCAACGCCAACGGGCGCTATTACTATGGCCCAGTCATTGCTAAATCGGCAGAAAACACCCAGTTCCAGGGCGGCAACAACTCGTCGCTGCAGTGGTACGGCGTCCTTGCCGCGAATTTCTTCATGGAAGCCAAGTTCCAGCGTCACCGGCAGGAGCTGAACTACTCGCCACAGTCCAGCGCCCAGTGGGGTCAGGTGCCGTTCATCCTTGACCGCACCTATGGTTACTACTACGGCGCTCCCTGGGAAGACTATCGCTCCAAGCGCGACCGTGACGGTTTCCAGGTGGCCGGCTCCTACTACCTTGATACCGCCACCGGTTCCCATCAGTTCAAAGCCGGCGTTGAGTACTTAGACATCAAGCCAGCAGCCGGTTCGGTTCACAACCCGGCGGGGTATTACCAGACCTCGGGTTACGTGGGCTCAAACCCCAAGCCGTTCCGCCGGTATTTCTACTCCCTGGAGCCGGGTCCCATCACCAACAAGGACCGTTACTGGGCCTTGTTCGTCCAGGACGCGTGGAAGGTAGGCAAGGCCACCTTTAACATCGGGGTGCGAGCGGAATCCTGGAAAGGGGAAAACAACGTGGGGCAGGAGTTCCTGTCCTTCTCCTTCACCGACCAGCTGGCTCCCCGCTTGGGTTTCGCGTACGACCTCAACGGTGATGTGATCCGCGCCAGCTTGGGCCGCTTCTACGACCTGGCCAACAACTACATTGGCAACACCCTGAGCTCCACGCCTGCGCTTTACGAACGGTGGTCCTGGAACAACACCTGCACGGTGGATGGGCGGAACATCTGGACCTACCCGGACTCCATGTAGCCTCACGTAAAAATCTGCCCGAAGTGATGGTGGTAGCCTCATGAAAAATCTGCCCGAAATCATGATAGGCTCTCCCGCGTCTCGTCGG
>FWWM01004679.1_pt1 | contig 31480 bp, 29 predicted proteins | sample 2228351 | NCBI WGS metagenome assembly FWWM01 (sample SAMEA103939774, study PRJEB20133) | metagenome | reverse complement strand
AACTCCGCTTTGAGGTGCTCAAGGGCCCCTACGCGGGCCGGCTCATCTTCGACAACTTCGTCTTCTCGGACGCGGCGCTCAAGCGCGCCAAGCTCATCTGGTCGCGGCTCGGGCTCGACGTCAGCAAGGAGCTGGATCTGACGCCCGAGACGATCAAGGGCGGGTGGCGACGCTGACGGTCGAGGTCGAACCCTACGAGGACGCCGAGAACCGCACCAAGCAGCGCAACGTGGTGCCCTTCGCGCGCTACGAGCGCGCGAGCGAGAGCGACCCGGCCCCCGCCGCCGCCGGCGACGACGATTCGGAAGAAGACCTGCCCTTCTGAGCCACCCCCAGGGAACGGAACCGCCCGGCGCTGGCGCGCCAGGAGCGGACGAGAAGCTGCTTGAAGGAGGAGCGCGCTCACGAATGGCGAACGACACGACAACGCTCACCGGCGTCCTCGAGGCGATCCGGTTCCACAAGGCGAACTTCCTCATCGGGAAGCTCGATAACGGCGCCTCGGTCAAGGGGCACATGCTCTCGCCCCAGGTCGGGATGGAATACGAGTTCCGGGGCCGGATGGAGCGCCATCCGCGCTTCGGGGACACGTTCGTCTTCACCGACTACAAGGCCTCGTATCCCAAGGACGCGACCGCGATCCGGGCCTACCTGATGGAGAACTGCAAGTGGATCGGCCCGGAGATCTCCAAGCGCCTCGTCAACGCTTACGGGCAGGAGACGCTCTCCGTCTGCAAGGCCGGCCCCGAGCGCGTGGCGCACGAGATCCCGGGGCTCACGCATCGCCGAGCCCTCGAGATCGCCGCGATGCTCCGCAACAACGAGGCCAACGAGGAATTGCAGCTCGCCCTCAAGGAGCTCCTGGGCGGCACCAAGGTCAACCGCCGCTCGGTAAACCAGATGCTGGAGAAATGGGGCCAGGATGCCCCGGCACGCATCCGCGAGAATCCCTACGCGCTCATCGACGCCATCGACGGCATCGGGTTCCTCACGGCAGATGAGGTCGCCCGGAAGATCGGATACGACTTTGTCGGCCCGCCCCGCATCCGGGCCGGGATCATCCACACGCTCAAGGAGCAGGCCTTCGGCCAAGGCCATACCTGCCTGCCCAGGACGAAACTCCTGGAAGAGACGGGGCAACTTCTCGCGGTCCCGCCCGAGCGGATCGGCGCGGAGCTCGATCCGCTGGAGAAGGACGGTCTCGTCGTCTGCGTCGACGGCTTCGTCTACCTCAAGGGCTACCACGACGACGAGCGGCTGATCGCCGAGAACCTGAAGGTCCTGGCGAGCCAGACGCTCCCGCCCGGGCAGCCCGACTTCGAGGGCCTCGCCGAGGACCAGAAGGAGGCCCTGGCCAAGGCCGTGTCGAGCGGCGTCTTCATCCTGACCGGCGCGCCGGGCACAGGCAAGACCTTCACCATCAAGCGGATCATCAGCTCCTTCCCGGAGGCGCGCGTGGCGCTCGCGGCGCCGACCGGGAAAGCCGCCAAGCGCGTCTACGAGCAGAGCGGGCGCCTCGCCCTCACGATCCACAAGCTTCTGGAGCCCCAGAAGGTCGGCGACCGCTTCGTCTTCACGCGCGACGCCGAGAACCCCATCGAGGCGGACCTGATCGTCCTCGACGAGGTCAGCATGGTGGACACACCGCTCATGGCACGGTTCCTCGAGGCCGTCGCGCCTGGGACGCGGCTCATCCTCGTGGGCGACACCTACCAGCTTCCCTCGGTCGGCCCGGGGAACATCCTCAAGGATCTCATCGCCTCGGGCGTGATCCCCTCGACCGAGCTCACGATCATCAAGCGGCAGGACGAGGGGCTCATCATTCGCAATTGTCATCGCATCAAGAACGGCGAGGACATTCTCCTCGAGAACTCGACCGCGAAGGACTTTTTCTTTTTCAAGCGCGACGGCGAGGAGGAGATCCGCGAGACCATCCTCGACCTGGTCGCCCGCCGCTGCCGGGAGTCGTACAAGGTCGACCCCCTGCGGGACGTCCAGGTCCTCACCCCGCTGCGCGAGAAGACGCTCCTCTCCTGCAAGGCGCTCAACGAGGAGTTCCAGCGGCGCGTCAACCCCAATCCGAAGATCGAGGGGGTCCGCTTCAAGGTCGGCGAGGTCATCCAGACCAAGAACCAGTACGACCTCGACGGGATCGCCCTCGTGGGCCAGGTCAAGGAGACGCTCGCCGTGGACCTCAAGATCGCCTTCGAGAGCGAGCTTGTCGCCATCCCGCGGAACCGGGAGCTGATGGGCCAGATCCACTCGATCAAGAAGACCCCGACCCAGGCCGGCTACGCGCGGTTCGACACCGAGAAGAACGAGCGCCACCACGCAGACAAGTTCTGGGCGCTGGCCCTCGCGGTCCACGCGGCGGGCGTGACGCGCGACACCCGGAGGCGCCGGCACCGCATCACGGCGAGCATCGTATGAAGGTCGTCTACATCTGCCATCCGTTCAGCGGAGACGTGGGCGCCAACTGCGAGCGGGTCCGGCGGTTCTGCTTGGCGGGACCTCGCCCTGCGGCACGGCTTCGCCCTCCTTCGGCTCGCTGACGAGGTCTAGGTGATCTCGGACCGCGTCAGCCCGGGCATGCACGGCGGGATCGTGGAGGCCCAGAAGCTCGGAATACCTGTCTCCGATACGAGCGACCGCTGCCGTTAGACACATCATGGCGAACCTTTGACCACCTCCAATGTATGCCGTATAATGTCTAAGCAAGTCGATTCTCGACCTATTACGGCGAACCTTGGAGGTGATCCAATGAACGCTGGACGAAATCTAAAGCGATCCCAGGTGGGGGTCGAGCTGATCCGGGTCTTGGCCGCTGAAGGCGACCGGATTTTCACGACGGAGCGGGCCCGGCAATTGAGCCCCCGCGTCGGGCTAAAGGACGCCTACCTGTGGGAGTCGCTGCACCATCTCCATCGGAGCGGCTGGATCGTCTCGCTCCGCAGGGGGCTCTATGCGATCTCTCCGACGATCCCCGGCGTGACGCCAGCCCACGAGTTCGAGATCGCGATGGCCCTGGTCACACCCGCCGCCATCAGCCACTGGTCGGCTATGAGCCATCACGGCCTGACCGAGCAGGTGCCCCGGCGCGTGTTCGTGCTCACCACCGCCCGGTCGGTGCCGCGCGTCCGCGGCGCGAAGGCGAAGTCCGCCGGCGAGGGCTACCCGGTGGGCGAAACCACCTATCAGTTCATCCAGGTGAAGCCCGAGCGGTTCTTCGGAGTCGAGGACGTGTGGGTGCACGAGGCGCGGATCAAGATGACGGACCCCGAGCGGACCTTGCTGGACGGCCTGATGATGCCGCAGTACTGCGGTGACCTGCCCGAGGTGCTTCATGCCTTCGAGGTCAGGGTCCCCAAGCTCGACGTGGACCGCATCGTCCGCTATGCCCTCAAGCTGGACGCCGCGACGGCGAAGCGGCTGGGCTGGATCCTGGAGCGGCAAGGGGTCAAGCGCGAGCGGCTCGAGCCGCTGCGGAACGTCCCCATCAAGGGCTATCGCGTGCTCGATCCCACCGGCCCACGGCAAGGTCCCTGCGATGCCGGCTGGATGATCCAGGTGAACCTGCCGGGGAAGGTGCGCTCATGAAGCCGCTGCGTACCCGCTTGCAGGAGGCCCGCAAGAGGCTCGGGCTACCCTGGGAGGTGCTCGAACGCGACTACCTCCTCTCGTGGATTCTGGCTGGCATCAACCGGGTGGAGGTCCTGCGCGACGCCCTCGTCTTCAAGGGCGGGACGGCGCTCAAGAAGTGCTACTTCGGCGACTACCGCTTTTCCGAGGATCTGGATTTCAGCGCCCTCGGCTCCGCCCCGACCGGCGCGGCGATGGAGTCCGCCATCCGCGAGGCGTGCGCCGCGGCCGCGAAGCTCCTCGACCCCTACGCGCCCGTCGAGATCGTGTGCGAGCGCCACGTCGAGCGCGATCCTCATCCGGCCGGGCAGGAAGCCTTCGACATCCGGGCGCGGTTCCCGTGGCATCGAACACCGCAGACCCACGTCATGATCGAGACCTCGATGGACGAGAAGGTGCTCAAGCCGACCGTTCGGCGGGCCCTGCTCCACGACTATGGCGAGCCCCTCGAGGTCCAAGTGCTGGTCTACTCGCTGGAGGAGATCGTGGCGGAGAAGCTGCGAGCCATCCTCCAGCACCTGCGTTCGCTGGAACGTCGGGGCTGGGTGCGCTCCCGCGCCCGGGACTACTACGACCTCTGGCGGATCCTGGGCACCTACCGCGACCGCTTGGACTTCTCAGGCTTCGAGTCATTCTTGCGGAAGAAGTGCACGCTCAAGGACGTGGCGTTCTCGGGCCCCAACAGCTTCTTCCCGGATGCCATGCTTGCGACCGTGGAGAAGACTTGGAAGCGGTGGTTGGGACCGCTCGTACCGAACCTCCCTCCGTACAAGACGGTCATCGAGGAGCTGCGCCCGGAGGTCGCCGCGTTGCTCGGGTCCAAATAGCAGAGGCACCGAACCTCAAAGCGTCGGTACTTCTTGAGGATTACCGACGATACGGAGCATCCTCGCGCGCGGGCATACAGGTGGCTCTTCCACCACCGCCGTCGTGCGTCGAGTCATGTCCGATTACTTCGTCGCCGCCGAGGGAAGCGGCGGGGAGGAGAACGTGATCGTTCCTCCCCTACGACGAAATCCCGAGCCCGGTCCGGGTGGACGCGGTGTCCGCGATACGGCAGCGCCGGGCCTCGGCCTCGGGCCGCTTTAACTTCGAGCTTTCAGGACGCCGGTGGGCGAACAGTCAAACACTTCACGCCCAGCGGACATAGCGTAATCCGCGCCCTGGCGCGCCCTTTCGCGCCTAAGGCGCCCCGGGGCCGGGTGCGTTCTCCGGCCTCGAGAACCAGAATGACATCGTGAACGGAGGCGGAGGCGGAGGCCTCACGGTGAGGGTGGCCAGCTTCATGCCGCCTACCGCGTCCGCGATCCTCGTCATGTACGACGTCGAGTCGCACATTCGGGTGCGTCCCGCGGCCCACGTGGCGCTGGGGGCGTCCGGCATGGGCTTCGAGGGCTTCGGCGCCGTCCAGGAAGGACCGTACATTCTTCTCCCGGACGAGAGCTTCCAGTTGCACTTCCCGCAGCTCGGTGGCGGCACGGTCGACGGGCACCGAGCCGGGTCCTACGGCTACTTCGAGGACATCGACAACCCGGGTGGGGCCGTTCGGGTCGTGAGGAGTGTGAGCGCGTGAGTACGAAGGACCGGATCTTGAAGGTGAGCGGGGGGGTCGCGGGGCTGCGGGCCCAGATGGAGCTCGTGCGCGGCGGGCTCGACCGCAACGTCGACGCCACCTGCGCCCTGCGCGTGGACTTCTAGCCCGCATTATTCACCAGAGCTCATGAAGGACGATGGCAGCGGGTGTCAGATAGCGTGAAGCCGTCCGACGCGTTGCGGATCGTCAGGCGAATGCCATTTGCAGCGTTGGTAACGAGCGCGACGAGGGTTGCGCGCGTGGATTCGCACGGGAGAAGGCACACGTCGGCTGCGGTGAAGACGTGAATCGTACCGGGTTTGTCGGAGGGCCCATTCCGAGAGAGGATGGGACCCATGGGACGACCCAGCAAGCATTCCCCGGAGGTACGCGAGCGTGCAGTTCGGATGGTCTTCGACCACATGCCCGAGTATCCGTCGCAATGGGCGGCGATTCGGTCCGTCGGCGAGAAACTCGGCATCCGCACGGAATCGTTGCGCCGATGGGTGCGCCAGGCGGAGCGGGAGAGCGGGCAGCGCCCGGGTCTCACGACGAACGAGCGCGAGGAGCTGAAGCGGCTCCAGCGTGAAAACGTCGAACTGAAGCGGGCCAACGAGATTCTGCGGAAGGCCTCGGCGTTTTTCGCACAGGCGGAGCTCGACCGCCGAGCGAAGTGATGGTCGCGTTCATCGACGAACACCGCGACACCTACGGAGTCGAGCCGATGTGTGCGGTTCTGCCCATCGCTCCGTCGACGTACTTTCTGCGCAAGGCGCAGCAGCAGCATCCGGAGACGCGATCGGCGCGGGCCCGGCGCGACGAGGAGCTCCGCCGGGAGATTCGGCGCGTCTGGGACGAGCACCAGCAGGTCTACGGTCCGCGGAAGGTGTGGCGACAGCTACGGCGCGAGGGCGTCCGGGTCGCGCGCTGCACGGTCGAGCGCCTGATGGGCGAGATGGGCTTGCGCGGCGCCGCGCGGGGGCGCGCGTGGAAGATCACGACCCAGTCCGAGGCCGCTGGCACGCCGCCGCCGGATCGCGTCGATCGCCAGTTCACCGCCACGCGGCCCAATCAGCTCTGGGTCGCGGACTTCACCTACGTCGCCACGGGGCGTGGCTTCGTCTATGTGGCGTTTGTGATCGATGTCTTCGCGCGGCGCATCGTCGGGGGGCGGGTCTCCGCATCGCTGGCGACCGCCTTCGTGCTCGATGCGCTCGAGCAAGCGATCTACGACCGGCGTGGCGCCGGCGTCGAGGACCTGGTGCATCACAGCGATGGTGGCACTCAGTATCTGTCGATGCGCTACACGGACCGACTGGCGGAGGCCGGCATCGAGCCGTCGGTCGGCAGTCGGGGCGATTCGTATGACAACGCCCTCGCCGAATCGGTCATCGGCCTCTTCAAGACAGAGGTGATTCAACGGAAAGGCCCGTGGCGGCATCTGGAGGCGGTCGAGTTCGCCACGCTCACATGGGTCGACTGGTTCAACACCCGCCGGCTGCTCGAACCAATTCGCTACGTGCCGCCCGCAGAATATGAGGCCCGGTACTATGAGCAGCTGTATCGGCACGCGGCGATCGACGCAGCGCTCACCGTGGACGCCGATGCCGGAGCGCCACGATCATCGACGCGCGACGCCAACGGCGTCGCGGCCGGGGGATACTCCAGCTTGCACCGACCGACGATCGTCGTTCCTGGGGCATCCTATGAGGTCGAGCTTCCCTCGATCGCCGGCACATTCACCGTCGTTGCCGAATTCACTGGGGGGCGCTCGTCGGCATCCCCATTCAACAACGAGGTTGACGCGAAGGCCGCCGAGCGCCTGCAAGACGTTCTTCGAAGACTGCAGAATGAGGTACTCTCAGCAGAAGGGACAAGTGGACGTCTAACTCACACTAACAGCTCTCCGACAAACCCGGGATGGCTACGTTGATCCCGGCGTGACGGCGTACGAGACGCGCTACCGTGAACGGGTTGTGCATCAGCTGAAGCGGCGCGCCAAAAGCCTGGGTTTCACGCTCGTCGAGCAGGCTGGCTCGTGACAGGAGTTACTTAGGAAGCCGCGGACTGGTTCGTCCGAGAGACCGGTTCGATCCCATCCGGGTCTTCGAATTCGTGAAGGCGCACCGGGCGGCCATTCGATCGCGACCCTGTGCCGCGTGCTGGACGTCTCCGCCAGCGGGTCCTCTGCGTGGCTGACCCGCGCGCGGAGTGCGCGGGCCCAGGAGGACGCGCGGCTGACGACGGAGATGCATCGGATCCATGCGGCGTCGAGCGGGACGTACGGCGCCCCGCGGATGCACGCGGAGCGGGTCGCGGCCGGCACGCGGGTCAGCCGCAAGCGCGTCGCGCGGCGGGCGTCCGGCCGTCGATGGGGTCGGTCGGCGACGGCTATGACAACGCCCTGTGCGAGAGTATTTTCGCGACGCTCGAGTGCGAGCTGCTCGACCGGTCGTCGTTCCGCAGCCCCGCCGAGGCACGGCTCGCGATCTTCGACTTCCTCGAGGGATGGTATAACCCGCACCGGCGTCACTCGGCGCTCGGGTACGACTCGCCGCTCACCTTCGAACGACGGCACGATCAGGCGGCGCGTGCCGAGGCGACATGGCCGACATCGATCCACGAGGCAGATGTGCGATGAGCGGGGGGATAGTACACCCTTCGGCGTCGGGCGATCGCCGTTCCTGGGACATCCTAGATGGTCGATCTGGAGTCGACGAGGTGTCCGCATCACGCGGCGCCAGTGCCGCCGCGGCCCACGGCGCCCCGCGGAAGCTGCCGGAGCTGTGGACGCACAGACCGCGCCCACAGCTCCTTGGAAACCACAGAGCAGGTTTTCCACAGCTACCACAGGGCCTTCTTCTTCTCATGCGAACCAAAACCAAAGGGCCGAGCGAAAGCGTTAACCTGTCCACGAAACCGGGGCAGGCCCAACACAGATGTAGACACCGCACTGCACGAGTGGAGCCACGGCGGACTGGGTCGTGCGCCAGGTTGCCGCGGGTCCCGCGCTCGAAGACATGGCGGTGTCGGCACCTCACACACAGCGTGGCGAAAGACCTCGTCACGCGCCGTCGGGGGACAGGGTGGCAGCGGCGGTCGCTGGGCGCGCGCGACTCAGGACGAGTGAGCCTGGCGGTTGAGCGGCACGGGTTCTGGCGCAGCGGGCTGGGCGTATCGACGGAGGACATCTGCCACAAGTTTCAAGTAGCGGATCCCAGAGCCGTCGAGGATCGCCGCGAGTGAGGTGGCCAGCGGGGAGACGTGCTCGGCCAAGAACCGCTCGGCTGCTGCCGCCGTGAGCGCGGCGTGCTCGCTCTCGCCGGAAAAGCTGGCATACGCTTCCTTCAAGCGCAGATAGGCGAAGAAACCGGCCTCGACGGCGAAATGATCGGCCGGTTCGGAGAGGCGCGGCTGGTAGGCGAACGCTGAGTAGTGAGCTTCGAGCTCGGCCAGGAGGGCGCCCGGCTCGAGGGTGTCCGAGTAGCTCACCTCGCGAGGAGAGGCAGGTCCTCCGGGACCGAATGCGGAGTAGTAGACCCCTTCCGAGGCTTCAGCGGCGGCCACCTCCGCTGCGGCGCGCAGCCCGGGATCGCCGGTTTCGGCCGCCAGTGCGAGGACCCGCTCGCGCCAGCCCGGCCCCGGGGGCTCGAGGAGTAGCCCGAGCAGGCGCCAGGCAGTTGCCTCGGCGACGAGCGCGCGTGTGCGGCTGTCCAGCGCAGCGTTCATCGAGTCCGGGCCTCGATCAGCAGCGGAATCCAACCAGTCCGCATCTTGCGGGCGCCGGCCTCGCCGTGCGAGCCTTCCCAAATCGCGAAGGCGACCTGCGTTCGGGAACGTGGGGCGACCCCGTGCGGGGCCGGACGCCGCAGCACGACCATCCAGCCATCCCGAGTACGGACGCCCTTGCCCTTGGAGAACTGGTTCGGCGCCGGCGATAGTGTGCCCGGGCCCTCGGCGATGAGGTCTTCGACGGGAGACTCGCGAGGCCCGGCGCGGCGGTTGCCCAGGGCAGCAGCGGGCGAGTACAGCAAGGCCATCTCCCGTTGTGCCGGGGAACCCGGCTCGAGGGGGAACGCCTCGAACGGATAGTGGTCCACCGAGGCATTGGGGTGCAGCTCGCGAATCGAATCGGAGCGGCCGTCGACCCATGCCTGCCAGTCGGCACGCCAATAGCTGACCTCGACGGGCGAGCCGGCGTTGCCCATCTGCGGGTCGGGCGGCTCCGGACCGGGTGTCTTGGGCAACTGGACGGCGCAGGCGTCGGCGAAGCGCCCGGAGTCGGCGCGGTCATCGACGGTTGCATCGGCCCAAGCGAGGCGGAAGGCGACCTCGGTGCCAGAGCCCAGCGCGCGAATGCGAACCTCAGGTGTCGACGCCGTCGTCAGCCGGGGTTCGACCAGGTCTTGCAGCAGCAGTCGGGCGACGTGCTCGGGTGCGCCATGCCAGGCCTTGTCGAGCGGGTCGACCGGCAGTTGGGCCGCCGGCACAGCGACGACCTCGCCTACCGGCCGGGGCGCCCTTCGGCAGGCAGGTGCGAGCATCAGCAGGCTTACGAGCCAGACGAGCAACCACCGCGATTTCACGTTGTCCTCCTACGGGCAGTTGGTCCGGACCACCTGGAATTTGGCATCGAAAGCCGGCCGCACATAGACGGGTTCGGCGAGCGGCACGCGGACGATGAGCGATCCCGAGGCGTCGAAGGCGCTGACGGTTTCACCCTGCCGTGACCAGCGCGCCACCAACTGCTCGGTGCAGCCGAATAGACACAACAGGCCGGCCAGGTCACTGTCGCGCGCCGCCGATCGATAGGTCTCGACCGCAGCGCCGGCGCCCGGCCCGAACATCTGCCGGAGGAACGCCACCGGCGCGTGCACGGGCGGGATGTAGTACACGTTGGGTTCCAGGCCGAACTGGGGAAACAGCGGCAGCGCTACCTTGCGAATGTGGACCAGATAATCGATCGGATTATCGCGCCGCGCCTTGTCCGATGTCGAGATCCAGCCCGCCAAGCGGATCTTGCCGATGCAGTTGACGAAGCACTGCGGTTGAAGTCCCTGCTCACTCTTCGGGAAGCACGCGATGCACTTCTCGGAGGTGCCGGTCATCGGGTTGTAGAAGACCTTCTTGTACGGGCACCCTTTGACGCACTCCTGGTAGCCGCGGCACCGCTGCTGGTCGACCAGGACGATGCCGTCTTCGGGTCTCTTATATACGGAGCCTCGTGGGCAAGAAGCCAGGCAGGCCGGATAGGTGCAGTGGTTGCAGATCCTGGCCAGATAGAAGAACCAGTGAGCATGGGGAAGGTTTAGGACAGTCCCGCGGTCGACGCGTCCGGCACAGTCGTCTTCGCCGGTGTTCGGATAGGCGAAATCCCGCGAGTCGGGACGCCAGCCGAGCACGCGCTCGCCCGGCGCGGCCGCTTCGAAGATGGTGCGGCCCTCGTAGCGCCCGCCGCGCCAGCGCTGGGCGTCGAGCAGTTCGAGCATCTTGAGGTCCCAGGCGAGGGGATAGCAGCCGTAGGGCTTGGTCTCGACATTGTTCCAGAGCATGTACTCCTGGCCCTTGCCGGAGGTCCAGGTGGTCTTGCACGCCAGCGTGCAGCTCTGGCAAGCGATGCACTTATTGATGTCGAAGACGGCGGCGAACTGGCGCTGCGGCCGGCTCTCGGGATACCAATAAGACATCTCGCGATTGATCTGCCAATTGAAGACGCGCGCCATGGCTTACTTGTTCTCCTCGGACAGTTCGACGAATCCGCCCTGGAGGTACCGCTGCATCGCAGCGGACTCGTACGTGGGACGAATGCCGAGCGCGGCGGGACGCCACAAGCCCTGCCCGTCAGGTCCGCCGGGCTCGGCGCGGGTGATCTTGACGATCGCCTCGCGCGGCGCACCGGTCGGACAGTGCACGTCGGGCAGAAAGCCCTTGCCGATGCTTTGACCGAACAGGTTCTTGCGAACCAGCGAGTCGGTCATCAACGTCGGTTTGAGCCAGCCGCGCGTGGCTGATTGATGGGACCCACTCCGGAACATGGCCTGATAGTTGGTCCGGGGATTTTTGGCCAGGCCGTCGGCGCGTCGCGTGTGGGCTTCGACGGAACCGGGCGTGGCGGCGTACATGTTGAACCACATCCGGGTGACACCGCGCGGGGTGCCCGGGTAGTAGCGGGCGCGGCACAGCAGGCGGGCGAACTCCATGTCCCGGCGGTTGCGCTGCCAGCCGCGGAAGGGGCGGTCCTCCGGGTCCGGGTCGATCCAGACGTAGTCGCCGTCCTCGATGCCCAGCTCGCGGGCGTCGGCGGGGTTGATGTCGACGTAGCCCTCGGTGACGAACGGGCTGCGCTTGTCATGGCGGTAGATGTCGCCGAAGGGCCCGAAAAGGATGGCCACCATGTCGGTGTCGATCGGCGTGGTGTGGGAGCCGTGGCGGTACTTCGGCGTGTGGAAGATGAAGCGGAATCCTTCCTTCGCGCGGGGATGCACCGTCCTGCGGGCCTCGGGCCAGGGCAGCGCGACGTTGCGGCCGCAGCGCGTCTCGCAGCGCAGATCGTCGCGCCGCACGCCGTAGTGCTCCGGTCCGACCGCGCGGATCGCTTCGTGCGTCGGGGCAATGATGATGTTGGGTTCGAAGAAGGTGGAATCCACCGGCTCGCGGTGCACGGGCAGGTTCTCGCCGGCTTCGATGAACTCGTCCTCCTCGCGGTAGAACTCCAGCCGGCCAGACTTGGTGTACCAGGGGCGCGAGTCGGCAAGCTGATCGTAGCCCACCGCTTTGGGCGTGGTGCGGCTGTTGACGAGGGCGGGAACCCCCTCGCGGGCCTTGGCCTCGAGGTCGCTGCAGCGGTAGCCTTTGGTGTTGGTGGAAAAGTCGAGGACACGCTGGAGATAAACGTCGACGCGGCCCTCCCGAACGAACTTCCAGGCATCGCGGAAGCGCTGATCGCCGGTGAGCTCGGCCAGCTTGTCGCCCACCAGCGCCAGCACCTCGATATCGCCCAGGGTCTCGAAAATGCGCTTGAGCGGCGTGCGGGGAAAGACGTTCAGGAACGGGTTGGTGACCGAAGCGGTCATGTCGGGGTGCTTGAGCTCACACCAGGAGTCGACGCCGAAGACGACGTCGGCCCACTCGCAGGAGCCGGACCACCACCACTCCTGCACGGCGATCATCTCGATGCGCGGCAGAACGTTGATGACGGTGTTGTAGTGCCACTTGACGTTGCCGAGAATCGAGTTGGCGTTGGCGAACCACAGGGCTTTGGTCGGCGTCGGGATGTGGCTGGGGCCGGTGAGCAGGCGGTTGCCGACGCGCAGCGGGTGGTCTTCGTGGTTATAGTAGTGAGCCGATTCGGGCCGCCAGTACTGGCGCGGGCGGGCGGGCTTGGCGGGGTCGAGCTCCAGATCGAAGGGATTTTCGTTGATGTACTGCGGCGCGCCGTTGAACAGGGCGACGCGATAGTTCCCCGCGTAGGAGCCGACGTTGCCGCCGATGCGGCCGACGTTGCCCGTGAGCGCGGCGAGCAGGAAAATGTCGCGATCTTTGTTGTCGTTGTTGAAGAACTGGTTGGGGCCCATGCCGACGGCGAACAGCGTCGTGCCGGGGTTCTTCGCCAGATCGCGGGCGAGCGACTCCACCGCCGAGGCGGGTGCCCAGGTGATCTCCTCGACGGTCTGCGGATCGAAGTGCGCGGCGTATTCCCGAATGAGATCGAACACTGGGCGGCAGCGGACCCGCGTGCCGTCCTGGAGCGCGACCTCGACGGCGCCCTCGAGCCGCGCGTGGCCGATCGGTGAACGCTGGCCGACCATGTCGCGCGTGACGGCTCTCGGCAGATGGGCCACCCGATCCCACCAGACGTAGTCGCCCCATTCCTGCCGCATGGCTTCCGGGACGATCATCTCGTTGTGCGTCACCGCCGGGGGCTCGCGTTCGCCGGTTTTGAGCAGGCGCGTACCGGCGAGGGCGGCCGGGGGGGTGCCGAAGACCTCCTGCGCGCGCAGCAGCTTGAGCGTGTCCATGCGGACCAGCAGGGGCAGGTCGGTCCAGCGCCGGATGTAGTCGGCGTCGTACAGCTTCTCGCGCAGGACGACGTGCGCCAGTCCCAAGGCGAGAGCCGGGGTGGTGCCCGGCCGCACGACCAGCACGTCGTCGCCCTTGCTGGCCGTGGCCGAGTACTCGCAGGCAATCACCACCACGCGGACGCCCTTCAGGCGCGCTTCCGTGAGCCAGTGGGCGTCGGGCATCTTGGTGGTGATCCAGTTCATGCCCCAGACGACAACCGTCCTGGCGTGCTCCACTGCCGACAGGTCGAACTCCACGGTCTGCTGGCCAGTGACCATCGGGTGGCCGGGCGGCAGGTCGGTGTGCCAGGAGTAGTTGTCGAAACCGCGGCCGCCGAGAGCCTTCTCCGGACCCACCTTGCGGATGTGGTCATCGAGCAGCACCATCGTGTTGGCCATGCGGTAGAGGCCGAAGATTCGCGTGATCCCGAGCAGGGGCATCCCGCCGCGAAACTTCAGCGTCTGGGTGCCAGCGCCCTGCGTGGCGTCGACCGTGACCGGGTCATAGTGCTGGGCCAGCAGGCGCCGCTTGCCCTCCTCGCCGCTGTAGGTCTCCGCGATGTTCTTCAGCGCGGCGGCGACGATCCGGGCGGCCTCGTCGTGCGACACACGCACCCACTCGTCCCGGGCGCGATTGAAGTACTCCTTGGGCGGCACCCCGTCCCGGTTGCGCGGAAAGCCAGCTTCGTACCAGCGCTTGAAGCCGGCGCGCACCATGCACCGGCTGACCCGGCGGTCGCCGTAAAAGCGGCGGGTGAGGGCGAGACCTTTCTGACAGATGCGGGGATCCCAGCGCGGCGTCACGCGATTCCCGGCCAGATCCGTGGCATCTCGGTAGCGCATCGTGGGTCCGATGCGCGTGACGACGCCGTTGCGCACGTACGCGGTGAGCAGGCAGTTATGGCTGTCGTTGGGAGCGCAGAGAAAGGTGAAGGTGGAATCATAACGGAACAGATCGCGGTAGACGCGCTCCCAGCCACGGTTGGGGTAAGTGGCCAGCGGGTTGGAGATCGCCTCCAACGCCCAGCCGTCTCTGACCGACGCGACGAAGCCGGAGAAACCGGCGGCGGACAGCATTGCCAGGAAATCACGCCGGCGAATCGACTCTGACATAAGTCAACGTCCTTTCTCCCAGGTGCGCAGGAAGGCCACGATGGCCTCGATCTCAGCCGGGCTCAGCGCGCGCCGCACCGGTGTCGGTTCGAGGAACCCCTCCATCGGCGTGCCGGCGCGGCCCCGGCGAAGGGTTTCGACGAGATAACTGTCCGTCGCGAGTTCGAGCAAAACCGGGTTGTGGAGCGCCGGGCCGATTCCGCCCTCGCCACGGGCGCCGTGACAGCCAGCGCAGGCGGAGGCATAGAGCCTTTCCCCCTCGGCGGCCGGCGCAGCCACCCAGCGTGCAGGCCTGCCGTCGGGCTGATAGCCGGTGCCGGCGAGCTGCCGCACGTGCCGGACGATCTCCCGGATCTCCGCCTCGCGCAAGCCCCCGGCTGGTTTCCCCAGGCGATCATCCGCGTGCCTGGTCGGCCGCGGCGGATGCTCTCGTAGAGGAATTCGTCGGAGACCAGACGGAGCAGGTCGGGATGCGCGATGGCGGGGAAGCGGGTCTCGGCGAGCGCCTGACGGCCACGGCCGTCCGGGCCGTGACAACCGGAGCAAAAGGCCGAGTAGAGCGTTGCACCGTCGGAGGAGAATTCGCGCTCCTGGAACTTTTCGGCGCGGATGCGGTCTCGGGGCAGGTAGTCGCCCGGAAGCGGCCGGCGCCGGAGCGAGAGCGTGTACAGGGTCAGCAGCTCCAGATCCCGCTCCGGCAGGGCGACGGGGGGCATTTGCGAGTCGGCCACCAAGGCTACGGGCGAGCGCAAATGTTCAGTCAACCAGGCTGACAGGGAACGGTTTTGGCCCGGGACCCGCCGGACATCCAGCCGGCCCGGGTCCTTTTCGCCCGCGCGCGACAGCTCCGGCCCCTCGTCGCCACCGACGCCGCTCACCTTATGGCACCCGAGACAACCTGAGGAATGGAAGAGGGCCTTGGCGCGGACGAGCTCAGACGCTCCCATCAGGGTAGAGAGATAGGTCGCCAGCAGCTCGCGGTCGGCCTCCCCGATGGGCGCGAACGAGGCGGCCCAGGCGCCGGTCTTGAACTCGGCTGCCTTCTTCACGTGCTTGGCATACCAGTCCCGGTCGTAGCCGGTGAGACCCACCCGCGAGAGGTCCGGTCCTTCCATGCCACGGCCATCGGGGCGAATCGTTCCGCCCCGGCCCTCCACCTTGTGGCAAGCCAGACAGTCGAGGCGTTCGAAGGCGAGACGCGCCTGCTCATAACGCTCTCGGTTGGGTACGGAAAGTGGCACGTGGCAGGTGCCGCAACCGGCCTGGCTGAAGCGAACCGGAATCATCGGCTCCGGCCAGAAGGGGACCCCGCCGTGGGCGTCGGCCTTCACCGTGGCTTGCCCCTGTCCGCCATGGCAGGGCGTACAGCCGAACTCCGCCGGGTCGTGCACCACGGGTGTGTGCGGCGTGAGCACGACGGGGCCGACCGCACTTTGTTCGCCCGCGGCCATGGCGACGTGGCAGGAGGTGCACCGGTCGCTCAGTCCGAGCTTCGGGTTGACGATTTGTCGCAGCCGGACGGGAACCGGGCCCTCTTCGGAGCGTGCGGCCCGCTGGATGGTGCGCCATTCCTGGAAGAGGTGTTCCTGAGCCGCTGCCACGAGCAACAGAGCGAAGGTGCCGAGGCTGGAGACGAGCAGCAGATATTTGTTCTTCGCCATGGCGTCAGTGCACGGGCCAGTCAGCGGGGACCCAAAAGAACTCCCAGTTCGGGCCGCGGAAGTAGGTACCGATGACGGTCAGCACCAGGAATCCGCACAGAAAGCAGGTGAACAGCCCGAGCGCTCCGGCGCGGGTAGAGTCGTAGCGGCGCACCAGCCAGATCGAATAGAGCGCATAGACGGTGGTCAACAGCGTCGCAGGATTGACGAAGATGACGATCAGCTGCGGGATGTTGGGGAACCACTCACGCAGCCAGCCGAAGCGGATGGCGAAGGCTTCGAGTCCGATCGCAGCCCCGAATCCCACGCCCAAGGCCTGGAAGAACAGCGAGCGGCCCCCGGGCCCACCAAACCACTCGCCCGTGCCGGCCGTTTCGCGGTCGAGGTAAGGAATCAGCGCGAGGCCGAGCATGGCGATCACCGGCACGCCGATGCCGCCCATGAAAGCCGAAAAAGAGACCATCTCCTGAAGGCCGAGAAAATACCAGGGCGCCTTGGCGGGGTTTTCCGGAACCAGCGGATTGGCCATCTCCTTGAGCGGTGCGTCCCAGAGGAGCGCCAGCGCCAGGCAGATGACGGTAACCAGCATCAGCACACCAAGTTCGGCATAAAACAAGTGGGGCATGGACGGGACGGTGTTTTCCGGGCCGCGGTTGACGTGCGGGCTGCGGCCGCGAACGATGGCGGCCAGCGAGTAGGTCTTAGCCGGCGCTTCGGTGAAGACGGGGTAGGTGTCGGCCGAAGGAGGACCGAGCCGGAGATCCGCGTCGTCGGGCCGGGCCAGGCCTCCGTCCTTGCGGATCCGCCAGAAGTGCACGGCCATCAGCGCCGCCAGCACGAGCGGCAGGATCATGACGTGGAGCAGATAGAAGCGGATGAGCGCCTCGGCGCCCACCTCGTTTGAGCCAAGCAGCAGCAGCCGGTTGAGACCCCCGGGGTCGAAATAGTCGGTGATGCCAAGCGCATCGGTGAGCTCGCGCGGGGATTGAGCGATGTTGGCACCGATGGTGATCGCCCAGTAGGCGAGCTGGTCCCAGGGCAGCAGATAGCCGGTGAAGGCCAGTGCCAGAGTCGTCACGAGCAACACGACGCCGATCACCCAGTTGAATTCACGCGGCTTCCGGTAGGCGGCGGTATAGAAGACCCGCGCCATGTGGAGGATCACCGTGACCACCATGACGTTACCTGCCCACCGGTGCAGATTCCGGATGAAGCGTCCGGTGGGCACCACGAAGTGAATGTCCTTCATCGACTGGTAAGCGACATCCGGATAGGGTTTGTAGTAGAACATCAGCAGCACGCCGGTGACGAGCGTGATCAAAAAGGCCGCAGCCGAGGCGACGCCGAGGCCAAGGGTGGTCGTCCAGCGCAGGCTCCAGCGATGCGTGCGGACCGAGTGCAGGTGCAGGAAGACATTGCCGAAGACGAAGCTGGAGCGCGAGCGGTCCGTGGTGGGCCTCCCGGTCCGGAAGGCGCTCTCGAGAAAGGCGCGCGGAACGGTGCGGAGGTTGCGCCAGAATGGCTCAAGCGAAGATTGGGCACGCGCCTGAGTCGTCATGACTGCTCACACCTTGGTTCCCGGGGGCACGGTTTGGCCTCCGTCAACGATGAGGGCGTCACCGCTGCGGCGCACGGCGAGCCACGGTAGCCCGCGAGGTGCAGGCCCCTTCGTGACGGAGCCGTCCGGGGCGAAGCGCGAGCCGTGGCAAGGACACTCGAAACCGGCCGTACCGGCACGGACAATGCAGCCCAGATGCGTGCAGACGGTGGAGACGGCCCAGGCTCCTTCAGCATCCTGAAAGACCGCCACGGAGCGCCCAGGAGGGATGTAGGGCTCGCCGGCGGCGAGCGTCTCTGGAAGCGTGACGCGGAACTTTTTCGTCGGCGAGGAGAGCACCGCCGCTCTCGGCAGCCGCAGCATGCCGACGGCGGCAAACAGCAGCGCGGCGGCAGCCCACCCGAGCGAAACGAGACCGAGCACGTCCCGGCGAGGCACCGGTTCCGGATCGAGCCGGGAACGCGCAGGCTGGGCCTGTGTCGTCATACGGTTCTCCAGGTGGTGGTGAAGGTGACTCGTTCCATGGTGATGGCATCCACCGGACAGCGCCTGGCGCAGAGGGCGCACCGGATGCAGCGGTCTTCGTCCTTGAGAATGGCGGAATTGGCGGCCGGGTCCGCGTTCGGGCCGAGCAGGCGTTCGAGGGCGGCGGCCAGCGCGGCATCGGGCGCGAGCCGGTCCAAGGAAACCAGCTTCAGGCATTGGGTCGGGCAGACATCGACACAGCCGCCGCAGAGCACGCAACGGGCGCCGTCGAAGACTGGCGTTACGCCGCAATCGAGGCAGCGGGAAGCTTCGCGCCGGGCCAGTTCCGGCGTGTAGCCGAGCTCGACCAGGACGTCAGGAGCTTTGAGCCGCTCCTCCGGGGAGAGAACGGGCACCGGCACGCGGCGGAGCGCCTCATAGCCGCGCTCGCGCCGGTAGCCGGGAATCGTCACGTGGGCGGTGAGCGCCTCGGCTTCCAGGCGCCGGCCGGTCACGTAGTGATATACCGAGCGGGCGGCGGCCTTGCCGGAGGCGACGGCGTCGATGAGGAGCTTGGTACCGTGCGCCAAGTCGCCGGCGGCGAAAACGCCAGGCGCGGTCGTCGCCAGCGTCTCGGGGTCGATCTTCGGCCAGCCGGGCCGGGTCATCTCGATGTCGGCGCCGCCCTCCTCCAAGAAGCCGAGCACCGGCGCCTGACCGACAGCGAGCAGGACGGTGTCGCAGGGCACGGTGATCTGTTCGCTGTCGTCATAGACCGGTGCGAAGCGGCGCGCCTCATCGTAGACGCGCAGGCAGCGGCGGAAATGCACGCTCCGCACGGCGCCGCCGCCGTCGCGTTCGATGGAGACCGGCCCCCAACCGTTCAACCGTTCGATGCCTTCCTCGTCGCCCTCGAGAATTTCAAGCGTGTCGGCGGGCATCTCTTCGAGGCTCTCGAGCGAGACCAGGCGGACACGGTGGGTTTCGGGCAGGCGCGCGGCGGTGCGGGCGGTGTCGTACGCGATCTGGCGGAGCACGGTGCGAGCCACGTCGTAGGCGACGTTGCCGCCGCCGATGACCACGACATCGCGACCGATGTCGAGCCGGGAGCCGAGCGCCACGGCGCGCAGTAGGTCGACGCCCCCGTAGACGCGCGGGCCGCGCTCGCCCGGAAGCCCGAGCGCACGCGACGACTTGGCCCCGACGGCGACGATGACGGCAGGAAAGTCACGACGCAGCGCGGCGAAGGACAGATCCTTGCCGATCGTGACGCCGCAGCGGATCTCGACGCCGAGCGCCTGGATGACGGCGACCTCACGCGCGATGAGTTCGCGGGAGAGACGATAGGCGGGCACACCGACAGCCAGCATGCCGGCCGGAACCGGTTCGGTCTCGAAGACCACCGGAGCGAAGCCGAGCAGGGCCAGGTCGTGGGCGGCAGAAAGGCCGGCCGGCCCGGCGCCGATGATGGCCACACGCTCGCCAGCGGCGGGCACGAGGCAGCCCGCCAGCGAGGAGCGGATCAGTGCAGCCATCTCCTCGGCATTGGCGCAGACGTCCGGGAGGTAGTTGCGCGCCGCGCGAAGCACATCTTCGGGTAAGCGGCGCTCCGGGCCGAAGAGATGGCACACAAAACCCTTGAGGGCCCGAATGGCGATCGCGCGGTCCGTGCCGATAAACCGGCCGTCGTCGTCGACCCGGGGGACCTTGCCCCGCCGGCAGGCGGCTTCGCAGGGCGCGCCGCAGATGCGGCCGCAGATCGATGCGAACGGGTTGGGCCCGCGGGCGATCAGATAGGCTTCTTCGAAGCGGCCTTCGGCGATGGCGCGCACATACCCGCGGGCATCAGTGTGAACCGGGCAGGCGCGCTGACACGAGATCAGGTCGCGGTGGTGGCACTCATCGGGAAGCGCGACCTGGAGCCACGACATCGCCTGCGGGCCGGCCCGTCGTGCCGGACAAGCAGGCAGCCTACGACCCGCGACGGCCGCCGGCTATGATTGGGATCATACGAGGCTGTCCAGACGCGGAAAGGTGTCGACACTTGCCGAGAGCCCTTCATCACTTCAGCTCGCGGCGGCAGCGACAGTGCCCCAGAACGTTCCGCCGGGGTACGCCCCCGCAGGCGGTAGCCCCGGTGGGGCCGCTGCTCGTTGGAGAGGCGCATGAAGGCCTTCAGGCTTCGCTGCATTGCCGCCAGGCGAGCGAAGTCGCGGCGCCGGAACTCAATGCGCCAGGGCTCGCGCAGGATCGTGGCCTGCGGGATGTTGGAGCGGGGCGGGTGGACCTCATACGCCTGGTGCGCGGCGCTGTGCCCCTCCCGTTTCGAACAAGGCGGAAACCGTACGTGGTTGCCTGCACTTGAGGAGCCCGTTCCGGCCACGCCGGCGGCACGGGCCTCACGGGCAACTCCGGGAGTCCACTCCGGGCGACGCGGTGCCTCGCGGAACAACGGCGCCTCACCCGCGCGTCGTCTCGGGCGCGTCGACGTCGTAGACGAGCTGACCCGCCGACACGCGCGCCGCACGGTGCAATCGGTGCGGCTCGGTCTTCCCCGACTCGACGATGTGGATGACGGTCACGCCGGAGCAGGCCGTGAGATAGTCCGACACGAGCGCGCGGTGGCACCGCCACCACAGGCGCTCGGCGCACATGATGGCCACCCGGTGCGCCTTCGCCAGCGACAAGAGCTCGGCGACCCCGTGGCGGAACGTCTCGGTGTCCATGTGGTCCGCATAGTTCCGGAAGCCCCGACTGCGCAGGGCGGTGTGCGGCGACCGCGCATGCCCCTGGCGGCGATAACCGCCGAGCGCCAGACCCAGCCATCGGTACGCCAGATGGCACTCGGCAAGCGCGCTGGCGAGCGCGTCGCGGGCAAAGTGCGGGTGGCGCGCCGAGCTCGGAAAGCCCCGGATGTCGGCGAGGAGCTCGACGTCGACTTCGCGCAGCAGGCCGACCAACTCGGCGAGCGACCGCGTGGAATGGCCGATGGTGTAGATTGTCACGCCACGTGCCCCCGGGCGATGCGCTGGACCCGATCATAGCGGGACGACGCCTGGCGCGCGGGGGACAGGCCGAGTAAAATCGCGCGGACGCGCGATGCCCCCGACCCCCCCGGACACGGCGCTCCGAAAGGCACGCTGGCGCCTGCTCCCGTTTCTCTTCCTCCTGTATGTGGTGGCGTACCTGGACCGCATCAACGTCGGATTCGCCGCGCTCCAGATGAACGCCGCGATCGGCCTGAGCGCCGCCGCGTACGGCCTCGGTGCCGGGATGTTCTTCGTGAGCTATACGGCGTTCGAAGTGCCGAGCAACCTGATTCTGTTGCGCGTGGGGGCGCGGCGATGGATCGCGCGGATCATGATCACGTGGGGCGCGGTCTCGTCGGCCATGATGCTCGTCCGCGGCGAGGCGAGCTACTACGCGCTCAGATTTCTGCTGGGCGCGGCCGAGGCGGGGTTCTTTCCCGGCATCATCCTGTATCTCACCTACTGGTTTCCCCCGGCCGAGCGGGCGAGGGCCACCGCCTACTTCATGACCGCCACGGCGCTCTCGGGGCTCATCGGCGGTCCGGTGTCGGGCGCGCTGCTCGCCATGGACGGCGCGCTCGGCCTTTCGGGCTGGCAGTGGATGTTCCTGGTCGAAGGCTTGCCCGCCGTCCTCCTCGGCCTGGTCGTGCTCGCGTGGCTGCCCGACGGCCCGCGCGACGCGCCGTGGCTGACGGCCGACGAGCGCGCGGCGCTCGAGGCGCGGCTGGCCGAGGAAGCGGCCGACCCGCCGGGCGGCGGGCGCCACCACACGTTGAGCGCCGCCGTCAGCTCGGGGCGGGTGTGGCTGCTCGCCGCCCTCTACTTCACGATCGTCATCGGCCTCTACGGCATCAGCTTCTGGCTGCCCCAGATCCTGCAGGCGCAGTCGAGCTGGAGCAACGTGCGGGTGAGCGTAGCGTCGGCCCTGCCGTATCTGGCGGCCGCGCTCGGCATGGTCGTGGTGGCCACGCACTCGGACCGCACGGGCGAGCGGAGATGGCATGTCGCGGCCTGCGCGTGGACCGCAGCCCTCGGCTTCGTCGCCGCGAGCCAGACGCGCTCGGCCCCGATGTCGCTCGCCGCCCTCGCAGTGGCTGCCGTCGGGGTCTGGGGCGCATTCGGACCGTTCTGGACCCTCCCGTCGGCGTTTCTCTCCGGCCGGGCGGCGGCGGGCGGCATCGCGCTCGTCAATTCGGTGGGCAATGTCGGCGGCTTCGCCGGGCCATCGCTCCTCGGGGTCGTCCGCGACCGGACGGGACAGTTCGAAGCGGGCCTGCTCTTCGTGGCCGGCACGCTCGCCCTAGGAGGCCTGCTCGCACTGGGCGTCGGGGGCGCGCGACCGGCCGCGCAACCCGACCCAGCCCGGCCGACCTAAAGGTCGGCCGCGCCCAATCGCCCGTGACCGAGCGCGCGGGCGCGGCGCGCGGCATCAGCCGGACGCCCGGCGGAGCGCCGCCATCTCGCGGGGCGCCAGCGTCGCCACCGACAGCTTCGGCACCTTGGGCGCGAGGGGGATCTCGCCAGCCTTCGCGGTCTTGTAGCCGACCGTCAGGGTCTTGCCCGTGATCGTGAGACTGAACGCTGTCGTCGATCGCCACTCGACCCGCGCGGTCAGGTCGAGCTGGTCGGCCGCCGTCCTGAGGACCTGGGCGAGACGAGTCTGCGCCGAGGCGTCGAACTTCTTCCCGAAGGTCACCTGGTATTCGACGGCGTCGGTCTCGAGCACCTGCACGATCAGGAAGTTTTCGGGTCTCGTCAACTTGTCCCGGCACGCGGGCGACAGCTTCTCGGCGTACTCCTCGATCGCCAGCTCGGTCATGAAGCGCGTCTGCAAGAACGGCTTGGGGAACGCGAGCCGCACCTCCCGGGCCTTGTGTTCTGACAGGTCCACGCCAAGCAGGCCGCCGAACGTGCGGAAAAAGCTACCCCACGAGAACGCGCTCCGCCGCCGGTAATTGCCCAGCACGACCGTACCGGGCTTCTCGACCTCCACCCCTTTCAGGCACTTGCCGTTGTCGACGACGATCTCCTGGCCGTCGGGGTTGAAGCGCCCGACGTAGCCGGGCTGCCGGACGTTGTCGAACGGGAAGGCGAGGGCGTACCCCCGGCTCTCGAGGAAGCGCGCAAGGTCCTTGAGCTCCGCCGGCGGCTTCGGCGGTTTCGGCGGCGGCTTGACGGCCATGGCGACCCATCATACGCCTCGGGCGGCCCTTCGTCGACCCGACTTGCGGCGGCGTGCGCCCGGGGCACTTGACCTTGCCCGCACGGGGGACTAGCCTGACGGCGGCTCCGAGTGACCCATCGCGCCGGCCGACCCGGCATCGCCCTCGTCAGCGGGTTTCTGACCGGCACGGCCGCCGGCCTCGTCGGCGTCGGGGGCGGCGAGTTTCGCCTGCCGATCCTCGTTCGCATCCTCGACGTCCCACTCAAGCTCGCCGCCACCACCAACCTCGTGATCGGTTTCCTCACCGTCGCGGTCGGGACGATGGCGCGGTGGGGCCGGTATCGCTGGACGACGGACGACTGGATCCTGATGGGCGCGATGGCTGTCGCGTCCGTGGCCGGGGCCGTGGCGGGCTGCCTCTGGCGTCGCGCGTTGCAAGTCCGCCGGCTGAAGGTGTTCCTGGGTTCGTACCTCGTAGTCGTCGGGCTCTGGATGGTGTACGAGGCGGCCGCCCACGTCGAGCACGTGCTCCTCGTCCCGACCGGGACGCCCCGGCTCGTCCTGGGTGTCGCAGGTGGTCTGCTCGTCGCGCTCGTGAGCGGCGCGCTGGGCGTCGCCGGCGGCGAGCTGCGCCTGCCACTGCTCCTCTACCTCTTTGGGATGCCCATCGAGATCGCCGGCACGTTCAGCCTGGCCGTGTCGATGCCCACGGTCGCGGCCGGGGTCGTCAGCGATTGGCACCTGGCACGCCCACCTGGTTGGGCCCTCCGGATCGCCGTCGCCATGGGCCTCGCGTCGGTCGTCGGCGTCATGGCGGGCGCGGCGCTCGTGCCGCTCGTCGACCGCCGGGCCCTCAAAGGCCTGCTGGGCCTCATCCTCATCGCCGCGACGATCCGCTTGGCGAACCGGATGGAGGCGTCGACTCCCTCCTCGTCGCGGGTGCCGCCAGGAGCTGGTGAGCGCTAGTCCGGGCGCTGCGCGGCCTACCCGAAAAAACAGATTGACGACCAAATCGGTCGGGTATATGCTGGGCTCTGGAAGTTGAGACCGAGTCTCATCTTCCCGGGGGCGGCCGACCTCGGCGGACCGGACGATTCGGCAGATTCCGCCAGGTCGGACCCCGGCCGTCGCCCGTCGCGACCCCCTGAGGGGTCCGCGGGTTCGAGGAGAGCGTCGCCATGTCCAAGCACTCGTCTTCGCAGTCACCATCGTCTCCGCTTCATCCCTCCAGCCGCTCGCGGCAGTCCATCCACTCGCGCTCCGCGTGGGGACCGTTCGGCCTGGCGCTAGCGACGACGTTGTTGGCCGCCTCGGTGCAGACGGCCAGAGCCAGCGCTGCAGGCGCTGGCCAGAGTCCAGCGTCGGCGTCCGTCCCAGCTCCGCGGGCGGGCCTGGCCGAGTCGCCGGAGAGCTGCTCGCCCGCTTCTGCGGGACACGGCCCGGTCTCGACCGCGGGATCTTCAGCGGGAGCCCCGGTGGGGGGAGTGGTCGGGAACTGCGGTCAGCCATCGCAGGAGCCGTTGACCGCAACGGGCGTGGGGGCGGGCGCGGCGGCGACCGAAGGCGCGCCGACCGCCCGGCCGCAGGCTCAGCAAGCTGAACTCCAGGAGCTGCGGCGGCGGCTCGAGGTGTTGGCGGAGGAGCTCGAGCGCCTGCGCAGCGGGGAAGCGCCGGAGCAGGAGCTGACCGAAGCGCGGCGTCGCGCGCTCGGCCTGGCGCCGTCGGCGGCCTCGGTGTATCGGCGGCGCCATGGGTTATCGATCGCGGGCTACGGCGAGATGCTCTACGAGAACTACGCCTCGGCGAACGAGCGCGGCGTCCGCGTCGTCCGACCCTCGCAACTGGATTTCCTCCGTCTGGTTCTCTATTCGGGCTATCGGTTCACTGACCGTTTCGTCTTCAACTCGGAGATCGAGCTCGAGCACGCGAACGAGATCTCGGTCGAGTTCGCGTTCGTCGATTTCGTCGCCTCCGACGCCTTGACGCTGCGAGGTGGGATGGTGCTCGTCCCCATGGGCCTCGCGAACGAGTTCCACGAGCCGACGGTGTTCGTCGGCGCCCGGCGGACGGAGACCGAAACGCGCCTGCTGCCGTCGACGTGGCGGGAGAACGGTGCCGGCGTGCTCGGCGCCATCGGGCGGGTGAGCTTCCGGGCCTACGTCGTGAACGGCCTGAACGCGGCGGGCTTCACGGCTGCGGGCCTGCGGGGCGGACGGCAGAAGGGCAGCCGCGCCCGGGCGGACGATCTCGCCTTCGTCGGCCGCCTGGACATCACGCCGACGCCCGGCGTGTTCCTGGGCGGCAGCGTCTACGGAGGCCAGTCGGACCAAGGGCAGTTCACGGTGGACGACCGCCGGCTGGCGGTCGGGACGCGCATCGTCGAGCTCCACGCGCAGGTGCAGGCGCGCGGGTTCGACCTGCGCGGGCTCTACGCGCGCGCGCGGCTGGACGATGTCGCAGGCCTCAACCGGGCACTCGGGCTCCAGGGCAGCCAGTCCATCGGGGAGGTGCTCGCCGGAGGCTACGTGCAGGTGGGCTACGACTGTTTCGCGCAGACGGGCCGCGGCGTCTCGCTCGTCCCGTTCTACCGCTTCGAGCGCGTGAACACGCAGGCGAGGGTGCCGGCGGGGTTCGCGTCGAATCCGGCGACGAACGGCACCTACCAGACGTTCGGCGTGGAGCTGAAGCCGCTCGTCCAGGTGGTGGTCAAGGCGGACTACCAGCGGGTCTCGAACAGAGCGGGAACCGGTGTCAGTCAGTTCAACGTGGGGCTCGGCTATGCGTTCTGACCCGAATCGGCGCGTTGCGCCGAAGGTCCGGGCGGCGGCGTGGACGTTGGTCTCGACCGCGCTCCTCGCCGCGCCGGCGGCGCGTCGGGTCGAGGCCCAGGCGATCACACGCGAGGAAGCCCTGGCGGCCGTGTATCCGGGCGCGACGATCCGGGGCGAGCAGATCTTCTTGACGCGCGAGCAGCTTCGGCGGGCGGCCGTGCTCGCCGGCGTCGAGATCCCGAGCGCGCTGGTGGCGCGCTACGTCGCCGTCACGAACCGACGCGTGGTGGGACGCGCCTACGTCGACACGCACGTCGTCCGCACGAAGGTCGAGACGCTGCTCGTGTCGCTCGACGAGGCCGGGCGCGTCAGGCGCGTCGACGTGACGGCGTTTCTCGAGCCGCCCGAGTACCGGGCGCCCGAGGTGTGGCTCGGCCAGTATCGGGGCCGCGCGCTCGACGATGACCTCAGGCTGCAGCGAGCCATCCGGCCGCTCGCCGGGGCGACGCTGACTGCGCGCGCGGCGACCGAGGCGGTGCGGCGCGTGCTGGCGATCGACCGCGTGCTCGAGGGCCGAGGCGAGGAGGGGCGGCGATGAAAGCCTGGGAGAAGTGGGCGTTCAACCTGCTCGCCCTCGCCGTCTCGGCGAGCGGGTCGGCGTATCTCTGGATGAAGTACGGCCTGAAGAGCGACGATCCGTTCGCCGTCGTGAATCATCCGTGGCAGCCGTGGATGCTCGCCGTCCACGTGTTCACCGCGCCCTGGCTCCTCGTCCTGTTCGGCGTCCTGCTGAACTCGCACATCCTGCGCCCGAGGGCCAACGGCACCGCCGAGAACCGGCGGAGCGGATGGGTCTCGCTCGCCGCGTTCGCAGGCATGACCGCTTCCGGCTACGGCCTGCAGGTCGCCACTGCGCCTCGGCTGCGGGAGGCCATGCTCGTCCTGCACCTTGCGTCGAGCGGCCTGTTCGTCGTCGCCTACGGCGCGCACCTCGTCATCACGTGGCGCCAGGCGCACGCGCCGCAGGCGACGGCCGAGCCGGAGAGGGGCGCTCGGGCCGCTTGCGGGGCGGGCGCCGCGAGGAGCCTGTCCGCCATCGGCGAGGGGGACCAATCGTGAGCGGCGTGGCGGTGGTGGCGCTCATCCTGTCTTCCCACCTCCGTCCCGTGGCCCGCGAGGCGTACCTGATGGGGACGCGTGCCACGCTCGTGACCTACGATGCGAGTCGCCCGCGCGCCCTGGCGCGCCTCGAGCGCCTGCTGGACGCCCTCGAAGACACCGAGGCGGAACTGAGCACCTGGCGGCCCGACAGCCTGATGAGCCGACTGAACCGGCAGCCGCCCGGCGTGCCCCTGGCGCTCTCGCGCGCGGCGTGCGACGAGATGGCCCAGGTGTTCCGGTGGCACCAGGCGACTCGGGGGGCTTTCGACCCGACGGTCGGCCGGTTGATGGCCGTCTGGGGCCTGCAGCGGGCTGGACGTCTGCCGGCGGCTGACGCGCTCGCCGGCGCCTACCGCCTGACGGGTCTCGGCGCCCTGGATCTCGATGACCGGACGTGCGAGCTCGTGCGCGCGCGAGTGGTGGAGGTGGACACCGGCGGCTTCGGCAAGGGAGCGGCGCTCGACCGCGCCGCGGCCGCGGTCTCCGACAGCGGTAGGTGGCTCATCGACCTCGGCGGACAGGTGGCAGTGAGGGGATCGCCGCCGGGCCTCGCGGGCTGGAGCGTGCGCCTCGCCCACCCCGTCCGGCGCGACGAGCCGCTCCTCGAGCTGAGCCTCGCTTACGGGTCGCTCGCCACGAGCGGTGGATCCGAGCGCGATCGGTTGGTGGACGGCGTGCGGGTGGGGCACATCCTCGACCCCCGCACCGGGCGGCCGGCGTCCTTCGCGGGCTCCGTCACGGTCTGGCACCCCTCGGGACTCGTGGCGGACATCCTCTCGACGGCGCTGTTCGTGATGGGACCGGCCGACGGCCTCGCGTGGGCCGAGGCCCACGACCTCGCCGCGTGCTACCTGGAGCGCGGAAGAGAGGAACCTGACGTCATCGACGTGCGGATGACACGTGCCTTCGAGCGCCGATTTCCCCGCCGGCGATGGCTCCGGTCGCCCGCCGCGCCGGTGCCTCACCTGGCCGGCGGCTTGCCGATCTCCAGGTAGATCGTCTCCTGCTGACGCCCGACGCGAGCCTGGATCTCGTAGCAGCCCGTCTCGGGGAACCACCCGTAAATCAGGTCGAACCCGTATCGCCTGAGTTCCTCGGGCGGCGCCTGCTTGGGCTTGTACCCGAGCGGGTCGAGCGCGAAGCGCGCCTGGCGCTCGCCGAGCGTGTCACCGAACTTGGTGAACCTCAGGAGCGCCTTGGTGTCGCGGTTCCGGCCGGTGACGAAGATCTGGCCGCGCGCCGCCGCGTCGATGACCCAGAGGAGCTGGACCGGGTAGTTCGGGCCGTCCCACTTGATGGGGAAGCGGCCTGGCGTTACCCAGATGGGACTCTGCCCGACCACCGGTCCGAGGCCGCGCACGAGCGACGCGGGCTTCCCAGTCGGGCAGGGCGCCTGGGCCGCGAGCGCGTCGGCCGTCGCCGGGCCGACGGTCATCGAGACGATCAGGAAGACCAGGACGCTCAGGAAGAGGAAGACGATCGGGATCCGACCGGACGTGCAAATGGGCATGGGCGCCCCCTACTTCACTTTCTGGCCCTTGAGAAGGGCGGTGACGCGCTGTTCGAGATCCGGGTCCTTCCCCTGGCGAGCCACCATCTCGTCGAAGTGCGTCTTCATCTGTTTGACGCGCTCGTCATCCTCGGGACCACACGGGCATCCTTTCTTGATCAGGCCGAAGTAGCACCATGCGGCGCCCCAGTGGGGGAGCCACCACTTCGGCGAGAGCGCCGCCGCCTTCTCGAACCACCCGAGCGCCTCATCGAAGCGCCCGGTGTCCTTCAGGGCGAGGCCCAGCACGGCGAAGCCCATGGGATGTCTGTAGTCGGGCTGTCCCGCGGCCTTGCGAATCAGCTCGATCGCCCGCTCGCCCTGCTTCGCCTCGTACAACGCCACGCCCAGGTCGGTGAGGAAGTCGGCGTTCTCCGGGCTGAGCGCAACGGCCTTTTCCAGGCTGGCGAGCGCCGCCGCGGCGTCCTTCTTGTGCTCGCGCAGCAAACGTCCGCGCGCGTGATGGGCGGCGGCGAGCGACGGGTCGAGCTCGATGGCGCGCGTGTTGGCGTCGAGCGCTTCGTCGAACCGCCTGGTCTGCTCGTACAGCGCCGCCGCGAGCCGATACGCTCGCGCCGACGAGGGCAGGAGCTTCACCGCCGTCTCGGCGAGGTTCACGGCCTCGGCCGTCTCGCCGCGCGCGGCCAGTACCTCGCCGAGCTCGAGGGCGGCTGGACCCAGATTCGGGGCGAGGGCGAGGGCCTTCCGGTAGTGGTCGATGGCCACTCCCATGCCGCCCTGCTTGCGCTGGAGCTGCGCGAGGAGCAGATGCGCCTCGGCATCGTCCGGGCTCGCCGTGAGCGCCATCTGGGCGTCGGCAAGTGCGAGCGTGGCGTTGCCGCGGGCGTCGTGCACGCGGGCGCGGACGAGGTAGAGCCGGGGAAACCCGGATCCGAGTTCGAACGCCTTCGACGCGGAGGCGAGCGCCTGATCGAGGTCGCCCCTGCGGTACTGAATCTCCGCGAGGGCGGCGTAGGCCTCGGCGCTGCGCGGGTCAACCTCGATCGCCTTGCGCAGGGCGGCCTCGGCGTCGCTCGGGCGCCCACCGGCGAGCAACGCCTCGCCGAGGGCGATGTGCGCGAGGGCGTTCGAGGGCGAGATTTCGACCGCCTGTTCGGCTGCGGCGCGGCCCTCGTCGATCTGGCCGGCCCGCACCAGGCTGTAGGCGAGCGTCACGACCGCGGACGGGTGCGCGGCGTTGACGGCGAGCGCCGCGCGCGCCGCCTCGGCGGCCTCGGCGTAGCTGGATCGTCGGAGATGCACCGCCGCCAGGCCAGCGTAGGCGTCGCTCCGCTCGGTGCCCTGACTGGCCCTGGCCGCCACGCCGTACGCGTTCGCCGCGCACTCCCACTCGCGGAGACTCTCGCAGGTGCGCGCGAGCTTGAGCGCCACGGCGACGTTGGTCGGGTCCTGCTCGACCACGAGGGCGTAGCGCTGCCGGGCGTCGATCAGCTTGCCTTCGGCCGCGAGCTTGTCGGCCTCCGCCACAAACCTCGCGGCGTCTTTGGGGGTGAGGGGTTTCTGCGCCGAGACGTGCTGCTGGGCGCACAATGCGAACAGCACGGCCAGCGCCAGCGGTGCAGGTCCACGGACCTTCATGCGGACCTCCTGGAAAGAACCGGCGCCCGAGCCAGAAGACCCCTGTGCTCCCGACGGCCGGTACTCTACACCCCGCGGCCGGAACTGTCCACCCGTCAGGGCCGCGTCCCCAGAGGAACGTCTCAGCGCGCGGGGCCGCCTCTGGTCGCCTCGACCTTGATTTGCATCAGCACCTCGGCTCTCGCCTCGAGCGCGGCCTTGCCGGCGGGAAAGCCGTTCGCGCGCAGCACGTAGGCGATCGTGTCGATGGTGTCCTGCCGCGGCAACCCGCCGGCCCGGTCCGGCGGCATTGTCAGGCGGATGCGGTCGTAGAGGTCGTTGAGCGTCAGGCCGTTCCAGTTCGCCATGAACGCGGGGCCGGCGAGCGGCGGCGCCATCTCCCCGCCGGCGAGGTCGTGGCCGTGACACGGCGCGCACACGTCCTGGTAGACCGCCGCCCCGCGCTTCGCCTGCGCCTCGGAGTACACGCCGTCCCAGACCGAGACCGCCGCGGGTGCGGGGGTTCGCGCCGGGGCCGGCGCCGACGGTCGAGATGCCGGTGACGGGAGGGCGTCCGCGACCACGCGCGCGACGATGACAGTCACGAGCCCTGTGGCGGCGAGCAGCCACGCGAAGCGTCCCACCATCTTATCTCCCCACTGGTCCCACCGTGGTTTCCGAAGGCGGCAAGGCGTACGCGAGGTACTCGCCGGAGTAGGCGCCGCCGCTCACCGCCACGACGATGAACTGCCGGCCGCCGGCCAGATAGGTCATGGGAGAGCCGCTCTGCTGCGCCGGCATCCAGACGGCACCGACTTCCTCGCCGGTCAGCTTGTCGTACGCCCGGAGCATCGCCCCCCGGGGGCGCCCGGGCATGGTGGTTACCTGCGGGTCACCCATGATGACGAGCGTCTTGGTGACGACGAGGCCGACGGCACCGTTCTGGCCGGTCTTGGGGATGGCGAGGCCCTTCAACCGGGGATGGTTGCGCACGACATCGGGCGTGTCGCCGTGCGGGACGCGCCACCTGATTCGACCACGCTCGAGGTCGATGGCGGCGAGGACACCGTACGGCGGCTTGAGAATCGGCAGGCCCTCGACGGTGAGCGCGAAGCCCTCTCCCCCGCCGCCCGCCGCCCCTCGACCAGCCGCGGCGGCG
>FWWM01004678.1_pt1 | contig 31481 bp, 27 predicted proteins | sample 2228351 | NCBI WGS metagenome assembly FWWM01 (sample SAMEA103939774, study PRJEB20133) | metagenome | reverse complement strand
CTGCCAACCTCCTGATCCGGCCCAGAGCCTGAATCACAAAACCGCCTCTGTGTGAATCCTCAACGATTCAGAAGGACCGGAAACCGCTCTAGACAGCATTACCCACCACTGTGACATCGCCGAGACCGGCAACGACAGCTGGCGCTTTAGATGTTTGGTCCCGGCGATTGATGGTGCAACAACCACAAGCGAGTGGAAGGAAGCGCTATGGGCCAGATTCTACACGGGAGCGCCACGACGACAGAGGTCGTCCGTCGAGCGATACAGCATAGTAAAGAGAGCCTGAGAGCGCTGGCCAGGCGCCACGGCGTTAACCAGAAGACAATCGCCGAGTGGCGCAAGCGCTCGTCGACAGCCGATCTGCAAACCGGCCCCAAGGAGCCCAGGTCCACGACGCTGACGATCGAGGCGGAGGCGGTCGTGGTGGCGTTCCGACGCCACACGCTGCTGCCGCTCGACGACTGCCTCTACGCGCTACAGGCCACGATTCCGCATCTGACCCGCTCCTCGTTGCACCGCTGCCTGCAACGTCATGGCATCAGTCGGCTGCCAGATGTTGATGGCAACAAGCCCGCCCGGAAGAAGTTCAAGGCGTATCCCATCGGCTACTTCCATGTCGATCTTGCCGAGGTGCGGACCGAGCAAGGCAAACTCTACCCACTGGTGGCAATCGACCGGACCTCAAAGTTCGCCTTCGTCGAGCTGCACGAGAAGGCTACTCGCCGGAGCGCTGCCGATTTCCTGCGGCATTTGGCCGCAGCCGTGCCGTACCGGATTCACACTGTGCTCACCGACAATGGTACGCGCTTCACCGATCCAACCGGCGACGGCTGGACGCCCAAGGACATCAAGGAGATGCGCGCCAACAAGCTGCCGTTCCTATGCCACGCCTTTGAAGGCGCGTGCGCCGATCTTGATATCGAGCACCGCCTTACTAAGCTGCGGCATCCATGGACGAACGGTCAGGTCGAACGGATGAACCGGACGATCAAGGAAGCAACCGTCAAGCGCTACCACTACGAGACGCATGACCAACTGAGGCAGCACCTCACCGACTTCGTCGCCGCCTACAACTTTGCTCGGCGCTTGAAGACCCTGCGCGGCCTCACGCCATACGAGGCCATCTGCAAAGCATGGACAGATGATCCAAGCCGGTTCATCTCAAACCCGCACCATCAATCGCCGGGACCAAACATCTAGGGATGCCCATCTTATTTCGTTGCCCACAGAACCGGCAGCAGCTCATCCACCATAGTCGCGGCGCTGCACGCTTCACGATCTGGCCCATGCTCGATAGTTGCTGGGCGACTGTAGCGACGATGCTGGCGCCGGTTTTGAGGCCAACCCTATTTCAGCGGCGCCAGAGACCGTGCGGCGCCCATGGTCCAGCGCCGCAACGTGTCCGGCGCAGTATATTGGTCAATCCCACGCGACAATTTTTCGATATAGACTCCAACAAGTTCGCCTTCTGAGCCGGGATCCAGCACGATGGCTCGTTCGGGTTGTGGCGCGACGAACCGTACGCCTCGTATTGACAGACCCTGCCCAATCACATGAATGCCGTCCTGGCACTTGCGGCCATCGACGCCAATCAAATTTATGCCGTCTGCGATTTGTACCTGATTCAACAGTATGGCCGTGCGCACGGGTGGTTTTTCCGCCGTGATTTGTTCAATAGCCAAGTTCCGAATTGATCCTCCGGGGGAAGAAAAGTAGCAACAGCCATCCGCTGTCAGGTTCGTGAAGTTTGAAAAATTGGAATGTATCCAATAGGCATATCCGCCAGACATGACATTGGTGACTTCAAGGTCTCGAAAACTGTTATAGGTAACGTCTTCAAATTCAGCGTCTGAGTAGAAGCCGTATTTAAAAACCTGGCCAGAAACTGTGATATTCTCAAAGATTGATCGGTACACGACACCTGCTATCGAAACTCCGGTTCCGACATTGCGGATAAAAAGATTGCTTATTTCGGTTTGATGGATGGCGGAGCCGCTGCCGCTTGTTGACAAGCGAATGCCATCGCAGGGGTGGTCTTGGACCGCGCCGACCAGGGAAAGGCCGAATATCACCAGGCCAATGATGGAGTCTGTCGGTTTGGCCCGAGCGTGAAAGATAGGATTTCCCGCGCCGGCCGACCCCAATATGACGCTGCGCTCCACGCCATCTCCCTCGATCCAAATACCCCGGTGGATTATCAAGGTGCGCGTGACCTTGTAACGCCCGGCAGGAATGCGCAAGCGTCGACCTTGTTCGGAAGCCAAGCGGATCGCTTGTTCGAACGCGCTGGTGTCGTCGGCGACGCCATCACCTTTCGCGCCATATTGCGTCACGACGATGTCGTCTGTCGACGGGGCGGGGGGGGATGGGCGTTCGGCTGCCTGCGTGGCGATCGGAACGGCCATGCTGGATGCCAGTGCTTTTATCGCATTTCGGCGAGAAGGAGTGTTGATGGACACGTTCGTTTCGCTTTCGTCGGCCATATGCAATGCGCCGGGCCGCGATGACAACGGCCGTGGCGCAAGCTTTGCTCCCCAGCGCCTACTACCTGTGATTGACGGAAACAGGCATGCGCTGTAGCAGCGATGGCCGTGTATAAGCGGGGTTAGCCCGGCAGGAAAACTTCCGTCGGCCAACGTCGGCGATAATCGCAGGACGTGCAGATGGTGTATTCCGACAAGGGGGTGCGGTGTGTCGCTTTGCCACCCCAGCATCCGCGTTCCTATGAAAAAGAGGTGTAAAATGGCGCATGTCGTTGTTCGCACCCATGGCGGGCTGGGGAACCAACTCTTCCAGCTGCTTTATGCGCGGCTCTACGCGCGGGTGCATGGCGCGGATCTGTCCGAAATTCATGATCTTCGCTATGCGCATGCCTTTGGGCGCAGCGGGGAGTTGGCGCGTGCACCAGCACCGGCGCCGCTCCGGCGCATGATATCCGGCCTGCGTATTCCCAAGCTCGCGACCCGCATCGGATCGGCCCGCAATGCCGTTCACCTTGTCGGTACGACCTATCTGGATGGGTATTTCCAGCAAGTCGAAGACTATGCCGGATTCAGCGATGCTATCCTTCGAGATGAGCTCATTCGGCTTCGGAACGAACTGTGTGTGTCGAACGCCCCAGCGCGCGAACGCGGAATGCACCTCAGGCTCGGCGACTTTTTTGCGTCCGATGCCGATGTCGTCGCGCATCTGGTGGAGCGGTTGAAGAAGCTCGGTCCCGATACCTCCATCGTCACGAACGAGGAAGATCGACTGGCTGCGCCGGAGATCGCCGCCATCCTGACTGCAAATGGTGCCCGCGTCGTGCCGACCGGCGACATGACGCCTGAGCAGGTGTTGCGCACGCTTGCGTCTTTCCGTCACGTCGATGGGAATGACAGTACGTTATTGTTTTGGGCTTCTGTTCTGTCCGGCATGGATTGTGAATACCGGAACGTGAATTTGAGAATGCTGCGAGAACGATTCATTCACGTATTGGCCAGTTGAAAGCGATCACATGACTTTAGCGCGGCCGAGCGTAAACATCCTGCATAGATATCATCATGCACTGTTTGCGCCGCATTTCGACCCGGAGCGAGATGGTTTCGACATCTTTGAAAATTCTCACGAAGATTGTGTCTGGGATGTCGTCATTGTTTTTGAGGCGGTTGATTCGCCGCTGACGCTGCGTGTCCGACGCGGGAATCTGGTTTTCATATCTGGCGAGCCGCCCGAAATCGGCAATCACGCCAAAGCGTTCCTGCGTCAGTTCGATCAAATCTTCTGTGCGGGCGTCACGTCCGGCACGGCCACGATGGTTTCGGGCAAGCAGCACTTTAACAATTGGCATTTCGGGTATAGTCGTAATTCGGGATATCGTTACGATCATCGCTACATCAAGGAACTGCCTGCGCCCGAAAAGCATCAGGCGCTTTCCACAATCACATCGAACCTGAATTATTTGCCCATGCATATCAAGCGCCGGCGCTTGATTGAGCGCCTTGCACAGGATTATGGAGACAAGATCGGTATATTCGGTCGGCCTCATCGCTTTGTCGAGTATAAAGAGGATGCGATCCTCGATTATCGATTTCACCTGTGTGTCGAAAACTGTTCGGTTCCCGATCTCTGGACCGAGAAAATCGCCGACGCCCTTTTGAGCTATGCCGTGCCCGTTTATGCGGGTTGCACCAACATCGAAGACTATTTCCCGGGCGCTACGATCAAGATCGATCTGGACGATTATGCCGCCGCGCGGCGGACGATTGATATGATCCTGACGGAGGGAGAGGATCTTTATCGCGCGCATCTTCCGGCTGTCATCGAGGCTCGCCGCAAATTGATCGAGACCTTCGACATTTCGGCATTGGCGAGACGGGTGCTGGCTGCGTCGGATACGCGTGACGCCCATAGCATCACGCTCAGGCCGGAGGCGGCGTATCCGTTGGCGGGACTTCGCAGTCTGCTGGCGCGTGGTCGACGCAAAGTGCGGACATGGATATGGCGGCAGAGGATAGCCCGGCATGGTTGATCCCCTTTTATCCCTGATTGTGCCTGTCTACGGCGTTGAAGATTATATTGGCGATTGCCTAGACAGCATTCTGGGGGCTTCCGACTTCGAACGGCACTGCGAACTCATCATCGTGGATGATGGTTCGAAGGACGGCAGCATGGCAATTGTCGAGGACCGCTGTCGTGGCCTCGCGAATGTGACGATTATTCGGCAGGATAATGCTGGCCTGAGTACAGCACGCAATGTCGGTATGGTCAAGGCGCGTGGCCAGTATCTCTGGTTTGTCGATAGTGATGACGAAATCTGCCACGACGCGATTACAATATTGGCGGGCTATATCGGCCGCTTTGATCCCGATATAGTCGCTTTCGAATTCGAAACGATGGGAGGGGTGCTTGATCGCATACCTTATCTTCCCGTCTTCGACGAACTCGTCGACCCGGTTCGTTTCATGGTGTCGGGACGCCCGCCCAGCCCGGTGCAGTTCTATCTATTCAAGCGGGCCTGTGTGGACGGGCTTGGGCAACGCTTCATGCCCGGCATTTACCACGAAGATTCCTTGTTTACGCCCTCGGTGCTGGTAAGGGCGGCGAGCTTGGTTCGCACGCGGTCTGTTTGCTATCGCTACCGTCTTCGATCAGGTTCGATCATGTCGCTTAGCAAGCCTGACAAGCATCTGTCGGATATGCTGAAAATCGCCGAAATCTTGAGCATGAACGCCAGGCAGATGCCTAAGGGTACGGCGTCGCGCACCGCACTGGGGCGTGAAGTCGGCTTCGCCTTGGCGTCGGCACGGCATTATGCGGCTCGTACTCCGGGCGCTGACCGGAAAGCAGCTGGCACGCTGCGCCGTGTGCTGGCCGTTGGCGCGGGGTGGTGGCCGACATTTCCGCGGCGTGTCCTGATCAACTACATACGCCTGATCGGCTTGATGGCGTGGCCAGCACCATTCTGGAGCCACCGGAAATGACATTGGCGTTTTCGGTCTATATCAGCCTGACCCTGATCTTGATACTGATATGGAGCTTTCCAGCGCGCAAGGCCAATGTAGGTCTTGTCGAAACGCAGCGTGCCGGTACTCAGGCAGCCCTTGCTTCCATTATCGTTTTCGCCCTTCTGATCGGCTGCCGGTATAATGTCGGAGGCGATTTTTTCGGTTATATCGATTATTATCGCACGACGTCGCTTAGCGATAGTTATAAGGACGTTGTATTTGAGCCTGGATTTTTGTGGTTGATCCAGATTCTCAAATTCATGTCTCTGCCTGATAGATCGATCATAGTGGCAAGCAGCGCTATACAGATAGCGCTTTTTTCGATCTGGATGCGGAAGCATCCACAGATTGCACCTTATGCCGTCTTTACATTTGCCACCCTCTTGCTGCTCGATGTCGATAACATCGTTCGGCAGGGAATTGCTTTTTTTGCTATTCTCCTTGCCTTGTCGGCGGTCGGAGAAAAAAGGTGGGTCGCGTTCCTGGGATGGACGACGTTGGCGTATCTGTTCCACCGCAGTGCGATCGTCGTATATCCAATCGGAATCGGATTGTATTTTCTCCGTCTGCCGCCTGTCTATGGGCAGGCTGGAGCTTTGATATTTTCCTATTCGTTTGTCGGCCTGTTCTTCTCGCGTATCGTCGGGGTGTTTACGCTACTTTCATCGTACACTGGCTATTCCTCTTATTCGGATATCAACCGCGCAGACCTTGCATTCACAGGCGGCGGTGATTCTCTCAGCATCGGCATATATCTCTGGCCGGTCGTCGATCTGATAATCATTGCGTTTTCTGCGAGCGTTTCACGCCATTACAAAGTGATGCAATACAGAATATATCATAACTTCTTTCTGGTAGCGGCGTTATTGCAGCCTGTCGCGAATGCGTGGGATTTTCTTCCTTTCGCTCGAGGGCTGTTTTACTTCGTTGCCATGCGGTCGATCTGTATGGCGTTTGTGCTACATTACTGCATGATGGTGTCTCGCCGGCCGCGTGATAGGCTGATCGCGTCCGGTGTTGCGGGCGTTTTCGTGCTGTGGCTTTTCGTCGCGATCTCTCGTGGGGCGGCGTGGAGCGCTCCCTATCAGTTTTCCTGAGGCCATGATGTCCGAACGCAAACGGGTCCTCGTGCTCGCCTATATGATTTCGCCCGTTCGCGGGTCGGAATATGCCGTTGCATGGAACTATGTGCAGTCGATGCGGAGCCACTGCGACCTGACGGTGCTTTACGGCAGCGCTGGACCGCATATGGGGGACATAAGCGATTTCGCGGCGCCGAATTTCGTCGATCGCACTGCGCCGGGGGATGTCGAGTTTAATTTCGTGCCGGAGCCTCCGCTAGCGCGGCGATTGAATGCGCTGAACCGGCGCGGCATCCTGACCTATAGCTTCTACATGGCCTATCGCGTCTGGCATAAGGCCGCGATGGTCGAGGCGAAGCGTTTGATCGCGCAGGGTACGTTCGACCTCGTCCACTATGTCGGACCGATAGGCTATCGGGAGCCCGGCTATCTGTGGCAACTCCGCCTGCCCTATGTCTGGGGGCCGATCGGTGGTGCGACCAGTTTTCCCTGGGCCTTTCGAAGCGCTTTGCCCGGAAAGGGCCGGCTGCGGCTCATGGCGCGGACGCTGGGGAATCTGTTTCAGCTTCATTTCAGTGGTCGCGTCACAAAGGCCATGCGACGGGCAGACGTTCTCCTCACGGCGACCACCGAAAACCAGGAAATCTTTCGGAGACTCAAGGGCGTCGACTCGCTGCATATTCCGGAAAACGGAATCGAAGGGGAGATCACGCTCAATCCTGCCAAATTTCCGTGTCGGCCGATCCGCATCATCTGGATCGGGTCGCTGGAAGCTCGCAAGGGATTGAGTCTCCTCGTCGATGCGATCGCCATGTTGCGCGATCCCGGTCAGGTGCACGTCGAGGTGCTGGGCGATGGGCCATTGGGTGAGGCGTTGCGGCAGCGGGCCGGAGCACTGGGTGTAGGGGCCAGTTTTACGTGGCATGGACATGTTTCACGGCAGCGGGTGCTGGATCTGCTCGATCGAAGCCATCTGCATGTCATTACCGGACTGAACGAAGCGAATACGACGTCGATATGGGAAGCGTTGAAGCATAGTGTTCCCGTTTTGACGCTGGATCATTGCGGAATGCGGGACGTCATCGCGCCAGCCTATGGCATCGGCATCAAGGTCATTGCTCCTGAACAAGCCAGTCGCGACATCGCCGAGGTACTGCAGGCGCTGGTTGATGCACCCGAGCGCCTCGAAACCATGGCCCAATCCTGTGCCGTCGAATGCGATCGCTTTCGTATAGTCCATCGGCCACGCCAGTTCCTTGATATCTACAACAAGGCGGTCGCCCACTACCGAGCAAGGGCAGGCCATTGAAGTTGCAACTAAATTTTATCGGTTTGCTCGGAGCCCGTGGCGCGAAGCTGACATTGGGGCTGGCGACGATGTTCGCCTATGCCCGTATTTTCGGCGTCAGCGCGACCTATGATGCGTGGGTTTGGGCGCTGGGCCTCGTCAACGCACTGTCGATGCTGCTGTTCGGCCCTATCACCGAAACGATCAGGGCCAGCTACGCTTCGATCGATCAGCGTGACGGACGCTTGGCGGCCGAACAATATATCGCGACCGTCGCCGTGCTAATGATCGGGAGTGCCATCGGCGTTTGCATAGTGTCGATGCTCGTACTGCCGCTTGCTGCGACGCAATTCGTACCGCGGCAATCAGGGCAGGGACCAAGCGCGACCTTTTTCCTTTACGCGCTCGGGCCATCGTTAATCCTGTCTCAGATGGTGGCGATCCTGACCGCCCATCTCAATTGCCGCAGCCGGGTCTATGCCCCGGAAGTGGCTGGCATATTGGGGGGGTGTGTCGGACTCGTCTTCATCGTGGTATTTCCCCGTCTTCCGGCGGCCTGGCTGTTGATCGGCAGCTACTATATCGGATTGCTGGCGCCGCTGGCGGTGGGGGCGTCATTCTGGCCGGAGGTGATCCGGGCGCTATCCCATCTGGAATGGCCGATCTTTCGGCACCATGCCCGTGAGGCACTGATATTTTCGCTGCCCCTTCTGCTGCCCTATGGCTTTGGTCAGCTGGGTGGCATCGTCGAGCGTCAATATGCGCTTCTGGCGGGGACCGGTGCCTTGTCGGTCCTCAGTTATGCCTTTTTCGCCCGGAATACCGTCCAGGCCGTCTTCACAGCGGCCCTGTCCGCCCTGGCGGTGCCTGCGCTGGCCAGAAGCTGGAACACGCACGATACCGCGCCGTTTCGCACGACCCTGGCCCATTGGTTGCACCAATGCCTTATGCTGGCCACCGTGGGCATGATTTTTCTATTTGGCTTGGCGAACGTCGTTCCGCCATTGCTCTTCGGTAAAGCTATTACGGCGGACCATCAGATACTGCTGGCGCAATTGTTACGCTTCTACGCCGTGGCGATCGTTGCGGTGATCTTGTATCTGCTGGGAGGATCGGCACTTCTGGCCGCCCGACGTGGAAAGACCTATGCAACCCTTGGAGCAGCTGCCAGTCTTGCGTCGTTACTGCTGCTGGTGCTGCTGTTTCCGCTAATCGGGATCGCGGCCATTCCCATCGGGGTGGCGATCAGCCACATGCTGGCGGCCATGTTGATGTTTCGATCGATCGACCGTGCCGAGATGTGGCGGGTGCTGGGCAACGCGGCCCTGCGTATCGCGGCCATTCTTGTCGGCGGGTCCGTGGTGCAAGCTGTCGGATATGCGTTGCCCATGGCGTCCGGCCTAGTGCTGCGTACCACGATCATGGGGATGGCGGCGCTGTTGATTGCGGGGGCGTGGTGGCTGGTCGAGCATCAGCTCGGGCGTAAGGCCGCCGGGCCGACTTTTGCTGTCTAGGGGCCTGGGCATGCGGTTTCTGCTACTCAATCCGTTCGATGCCTATGCTGGATCGCAGCGTATCGGGCTAGACGTTCTCGCGGCGCTGAAGGCTGGGGGGCATTCCGTCAGGGTCAAGCTCGGCTTTGGCGGAAACGGGTTTCTGTCGGATCTGCCGAGTGTCGTGCCCGATATGCGTACGGGCCATATCCGGCTTCGCAAGTTGCTCTATCCCTTTTGGTCTTTGCTGACGATGGTGCCGGTGGCGCTGCACGTGCTTCGGGGCGGTATGGTGTGGGCCAATACGGTTTATGCCGTGCCGCCAGCGCTCCTGGCGGCCTCGCTCCGCCCGAAGCGGGTGGTCATTCACCTGCACGAAGCGGTATTTCCCCGAATTTTCCTGCCATTGCTGCGCCTTCTGTCCAGCAGGGGTGTAAGCTTGGTGTGCGTTTCCTTCGATCACGCGCGCCGTATCGGCCTTCCAGCCACCGTCCTTTATAATCCCGTAAGACTGCCTGCGTTGCCGATTCAAAGCCTGCGGGATCGCCTGCTGTTCGTCGGTACGACCCAGCCGATCAAGGGTTTTGCATTGTTTGTAGCGGTTTGCAGGCAACTGACCGGACATCCGCTGCGGAAAGTGGCCTATTTATCGGACGAGGCGCGTCACGATCCCGCGCTTGTCGCCAATGCGCGAGCCGCGGGGGTCGAGGTGGTTTTTGGCGAGTCGGACCCTTCCATTCTCTATCGCGACGGCTTCCTGTTGTTGCAGGCCTCCGATCCGGCGTTATGCATCGAGACTTTCTCGCTGGTTGCGGTCGAAGCCATGGCATGGCAGGTTCCCGTCGCGGGGGCGGGGAGCAGCGTATTCTCAGAGGTGCTGAGCGACGCCATGGCGTTCAATGCGATCTCCCGTGACCCGGCCGCGATCGGGGATGCCATCAAAGCGCTATATGCCGACCCGGTACGCCACGATGCCTTGCGAGCGGCGTGCGTCCATCGGCGCGCGATGTTTTCGGAAAACGCCTTCTCTCAAAAAATTGGTGACATCATTCAACAGTCAGATGTGGGCGTATAACAGTGTCTAAAATGGTTCCACTGGTCGGTACGGTCGGCGTTCCTGCGCGCTATGGCGGGTTTGAGACGCTGGCTGAGCAATTATGCTGTCACACATCACCGGATGACGTGCAATTTCTGGTATATTGCGAGGCCAAGGCCTATTCTGACGATGAACATGGGCGTGAATTTGCGGGCCACAGCCGTGTATTTCTGCCGCTTCGTGCCAATGGCGTTGCCAGCATGTTTCACGACGCGCTCGCATTGCTGGATGCGGTATTTCGGCAAGGCGCCGACGAAATATTCATATTCGGCTATTCCGGTGCCTGGATTTTGCCGATCCTGAAAATGATCCGGCCACGCGTTCGATACATCGTGAATGTCGACGGCATGGAATGGCGCCGCGATAAATTCTCGACGCCGGCCCGGCTGTTGCTCAAGGGCCTGGAGTGGTGTGCCGCGCGGACAGCATCGGTGGTGATCGCCGATAATGCGGCATTGGCGGATTTGTTTCGCGAACGCTATCGGCGCGAACCGGTCGTCATCGCCTATGGCGGAGATCACACCGTTTCGACTGGCCAAGCGATGGTGCTGACGATGGCATCGGAAGGCCATTATCTGGCCATTGCCCGGATCGAACCGGAAAATAACACGGAAATGATCATAAAGGGCTGCATGGTGGCAGGCGTGCCCCTGGTGTTCATCGGCAATTGGAAGGCCAATGCCTATGGCGTTGGTTTGCGAGAGCGTTATGGCGACGCGCCAGGGATAACCTTGCTCGATCCCATTTACGACCAGGATATGTTGGCGCAGTGGCGAAGCGGCGCCGTCGGGTATATTCACGGCCATAGCGTCGGTGGAACCAACCCCTCTCTGGTCGAAGCGTTGTTTCACACGGATGTGCTCGCAAGTTACGACTGTTCTTTCAACCGCGCAACATTGTCTGGGGCCGGCGGATATTTCACCGACGTCGATTCCCTGGCGCAATTGCTGCGGAACGGCCTCTCCCCCATCCCCGCCGTGGACTTGGCGACCTTGCGTTCGACCTATCGATGGGATGAAATCGCGGCGCGTTATCGGGGGTTGTTGGGCAGCTGAGTCGAGCGATCGATCGGGGGGCCTGGCGGATGGATGCCGTTGTGCGGCAGCGTACACATGCCTAATGGGATGCTGATGCCTAAATCTCTTTTCAGGTCCTTCGGCTCGCGGCCCAGTTTGCCAGCCATTTTGCTGTGCTGTCTGATGATAATGCTCTGGATAGCCGGCGGGGCATCGCGATCCGATGTGTTGGGGCAGGCGTTGGTCCGATTGAGCGCGGCTGTGATGCTCGCCATTGCCTTGCTCTGGGGGCCGAGGCCCGACTTGGCCGGGGGGCGGGCGGTTGCGATATTGCTGGGCCTGACGATTGTGCTGGTCGTGCTGCAACTCGTTCCCCTGCCACCATCGGTGTGGACGGCATTGCCGGGACGAAGTGTTTTCGATGCACTGCCTAGGATAGGAGTCGCGCCGTCCTGGCGACCTCTGGCCATGGTCCCCGGCGCGGCCGCCAATGCGCTTTTTTCGCTGATTGTGCCGCTCAGTGTGTTTTTGCTACTGACCATGATACCGGTGCGGGAGCGGACCTGGCTGCTGGATTTCTATCTTGCGCTGATCGCGGCGTCGGCGCTGTGGGCGCTGCTCCAATTCTCAGGCGGCGGTTTCAATAATCCGCTGGTCAACCAGACACCGGGTCAGGTTAGCGGGAACTTCGCCAATCGGAACCACTTGGCGCTGTTCCTGGCGTTAGGGTGTCTGCTCGCCCCGGTCTGGACATTCGCGGGCAGGCGTTTGACGACGATCCGTGTTGTCAGCGGGATCGGATTGCTGGTCCTGCTGATCTTGCTGATCTTGGCGACGGGATCGCGGGCGGGTGTGGCGCTCGGTCTTGTCGCGGTGGTGATCGCGCTGTTTCAGGTTCGATCGCAACTCCTGCATATGTCTCGTCGCTTGCCGCGCTGGGGATTTCCGGTGATTATCATCGGCCTGGTAGTTACTATCGCGTTGGCGATCCTTTTCAGCCTGAAGGCCGATCGAGCAGTGGGCATCGACCGGCTGATGGATGTCGACATCAGCGATGATATGCGGCGACAGGCTCTGCCGACGATCTTGTCTATGGTGTCGCAATATTTCCCGGTTGGAACAGGGTTTGGGAGCTTCGATCCGATGTTTCGGATGCACGAACCCAACGATCTACTGAAACTCAGTTATTTCAACCACGCGCACAACGATTATCTCGAAATCGCGCTGAATGCCGGCCTAGCCGGGATCGTGCTGCTGGCTTCGGCGATCGGTTGGTGGCTGGTGAACAGCATCCGTGTCTGGCGAAGAACATCCTTGTCCAATAGTCGTTTGGGCCGGTCCGGCTCGGCTATGCTGCTTCTGATCTTGGTAGCCAGCGCATTCGATTACCCCGCGCGCACACCGCTGATCATGGCGATGGTGGTTGCTGCGGCCATGTGGATGGGCTGGTCGCTAACCGACACTCGGCGTTCACCTTTACCGGACCAAAAGGTGGACCTATAGGACTACCATCTTTCTCGATCGCGGATTGTCCAGCGCGTATGCGTAAGTTTCTACCTGTGCTTTGTTTCGCAGTCGCTACGGCCAGTTGCGCGGCGCCCGAACCGATACATTCGAGTGGCGATCTCACCGTCGTCGAGGGGGCTGGCGAACTGCCACCTCCCGGACGCGGCGATTTGACCGCAGCCGACCGTCCTGCACTAATCGGTCCACTGGATACGATCGAGGTCGACGTTTTCGGCATTCCCGATTTGGGCCGCGAGATGCAGGTGGATTCCAGCGGCCGGATCGCTATGCCGCTTGCTGGCACGATCGATGCGCGCGGCAAAACCGCCGAGGAGTTGGCAAAGCTGATACAGACGGCCTTGCGTGCCCATTACGTTCGCGATCCTCAGGTCACGGTGAACATCAAGAGTTCGGTCAGCCAGGTCGTGACCATCGATGGTGCCGTCGTTGAGCCGGGTCTGTACCCGGTTACAAACCAGATGACGTTGATGCGGGTGGTCGCATCCGCCAAGGGCTTGACGGAATTCGCCCGCGCCGAAGACGTGGTTATTCTGCGCACGGTCGGCGAACGTCATATGGCCGGACTATACAATATCGCCGCGATTCGACGCGGCGCGTATGGCGACCCGGCGGTTTATGCCAACGATGTCATCATCGTTGGGGATTCGCCGCAGCGACGCCTGTTCCGTGATTTCGTGGCGGTGGCGCCGCTTCTGGCGGCGCCTCTAATCGCCGTTCTTCAGTAAGGTTGCCTCGCATGCACATTGTTCCATCCAGTGCGCAGGCTGCCGCTGGTCTTACGCCCTTGCCGGTCGCTGCCCAATCGGGGCCTGATCGTGAAGCGATGCCGATCATCCGGCAATATCTGCGCGTCGCGATGCGTTGGCGTTATGTCATCGCCGGAACGGCCATTGCCTGCCTCGTCCTAGGGCTGGTGGTGACCCTTCTGATGACGCCGAAATATACGGCGACGTCGATTATCGAAATTTCCCGTGATTCCAGCCAGGTGACCAACTTCCAGGGCGTGGAGCGCGAGACCAGTGTGGCGGACCAGGAATTCTATCAGACCCAATATGGTCTTTTGGAATCCCGATCCTTGTCGGAGCGTGTCGCCAGTCAGTTGCGCCTCGTGGACGACCCGAAATTTTTTGCGCTTTTTGGCGTTAAATCGGAAGATCTGGAATTTCAGCAGCAGAATGGAAGATATACAGCGCAAGGCCGCAATGTCCGAGTGCGCATTGCCGGAGAAATCCTGCTCCACCACCTGAATATCGAGCCGACCCGTTTGTCGCGTCTGGTCAATATCCGGTTCACCAGCCCGAGCGCGGAATTTTCGGCCCGGGTCGCAAACACTTGGGCCGATGCCTTCATTCAGACCAACTTGGAACGCAAGGTCCAAGCAACGTCCTATGGCCGCAACCTACTGCAGCGCGAGCTTGGCCAAGTTAAGGAACGTCTGGATGAATCGCAGCGGCAGCTGGTAAGCTATGCCTCGGCCCAAGGGATCATTAACCTGCCGGGTCAGACCAATGCGAATGGCACCACGAGCGAGCGCTCGATCGTCGCCGATGAACTGGCTGGGCTAAGCACGGCACTGACCCAGGCAACGGCGGACCGCATCGCTGCAGAAGCGCAATTTCGTCAGGCTGGCCGTCCAGGTGTTTCCTCGGAAGCGCTCCGCAACCAGGCTATCAACAGCCTGCGCCAGCGTCGTGCCGAACTGGCGGCCGACTATGAGCGCATGATGGTGCAGTTCGAGCCTAGCTATCCGCCAGCCCGAGCCATCAAGTCGCAATTGGATCAACTCGACCGATCCATCGGGCGTGAGGAAAGCCGCGTGTCTGGATCGCTCGAGGCGAATTATCGACAGGCGCTTGAACGCGAGCGCGGGCTGAATGCCCGGGTCGAACAATTGAAGTCGTCGTTCCTAGATCTTCGTCGCCGTAGTATTCAGTATAACATATATCAGCAAGAAGTGGATACGAACCGCACGCTGTACGATGGCCTGCTTCAGCGGTTCAAGGAAATCGGCGTCGCCGGTGGCGTTGGCATCAACAACATTTCCATCGTCGATCCGGCAGACGTCCCTCAGGCACCTTCTTCGCCGCGCCTGATTATCAATCTGATTGTGTCGCTGTTGGCGGGAACGGTTCTTGGCGCTGCCATCGCGATCGTGCTTGAGCAGATGGATGAGGCTATCGCCGATCCGGTCGAGGTCGAACGGCGGCTTGGCTTGCCGTTGCTCGGTTCTGTACCGAAGGTCGAAGGCATTTCGCCTAAGGAAGCGCTTCTCGACCGCAAGTCGGAGATGGTGGATGCCTATCTGGCGATCCAGACGAACTTGGCCTTTACGACAGAACATGGCGTTCCGCGCTCATTGGTCATTACTTCGACACGTCCGGCGGAAGGCAAGTCGACGACGGCCCTTGCCATTGCCACCATGCTGGCGCGATCGAAAAAGACCGTCATTCTCGTCGATGGCGATATGCGGTCGCCCTCGGTGCACCATCTGGGCGGTGTCGATCATGCTTATGGCTTGAGCAATTTCCTGGCGGGTCAGGACGACATCGCCGGGCTGACCTTCCAGATGACGGACCTGGGCTTTACGGCCATGTCGGCCGGCCCAATCCCTCCCAACGCGGCCGAATTGCTGACCGGAAATCGTTTGGCGCTTTTGATATCGCGGTTGCTGGAAACCTACGACCATGTCGTGATCGATAGCCCGCCGGTGATGGGCCTCGCCGATGCGCCATTGCTTGCGAGCCGTGTCGAGGGTGTGATCTATACCGTGGAGTCGCACGGGATACGGTCGAGCTTGGTTAAGACTGCCTTGAGCCGTCTTGCCTCGGCCAATGCGCATATCTTTGGTGGAGTGCTGACCAAATTCGAAGCGCGGAAGGCGCATTATGGCTATGGCTACGAATATGGCTATGGCTATGGCCGCTCGGCCAAAGCGTCGGATTAACGCCATGTCGCGTGCGCAGGCACGGTTAAAAAAGGTCCAGGACCGACGCTCGATCCGCCAATGGGCGCTACGCGGCGCGTCGGTTTTGATGATTGGCGCCTTGGGCGTCTTGGGCGCTGTGCATAGTCTAGCCTATCGGATGCGCCAGGACTCCCCGGCATTTGCCCATGTCCTGACACCATGGGATGGGCGCATCACGGCCAAGCTTGCCGAGCAGTTGTCAACCCTTGCCGCCACGCCAGCCGAACGAGCCGAGTCTGACCGGCTAGCGATCGACGCGCTTGCCGCCGATCCCATGGCGGTGTCGGCTTTGGCGACCTTGGGTAGCAACGCGGACGTTCGTGGCGATACGGCAAAGGCACGGCGCATCTTCGCTTATTCGGAGCGGCTGTCCCGGCGGGATTTACCAACGCATCTCTGGGCGATTGAAGACGCCGTTAAGCGCAATGATATCGCCGGGGCGCTGCGCCACTATGATTTCGCGATGCGGACGTCCAGTTCGGCCTCAAGCATCCTCTATCCGATCCTCGGGAAAGCCATCGACAGTGCTGACGTGCGGCAACAGCTAACGCTGGTCTTGAAGCGGCAGCCAGCCTGGGCGGAAGGGATGCTGGCCTATGTTGCGTCGACGGGCAATGACAGCGGGTCACTCATGGCACTGTTTTCCAGGTTGCAGCGGGATCGTGTTCCCATTTCTGCGTATATAAACGCGCTGGTCGTCCAGCGGTTGATAGCACTAGGTGCGGTTCAAGAGGCTTGGCAATATTACAGCCAGATTTCGCCTGGGAGTGACCGAAGCCAGCTGCGCGATCCGGGCTTCCGTAAAGTCCTGGATCATCCTACACCATTCGACTGGTCTGTCGTGACCGACAATCCCGGTGCAACCGCATCGCTTCAGGCGAACGGTAACTCCGGTTTGCTCGACTTCTCCGCTTCGACCATGGCGGGTGGCGAAGTCGTGCGTCAGATGCAGCTATTGCCTCCCGGGAAATATATTCTGGAGGGCGTCAGCGAGAATATCGCAATGCCGTCGGGCACCCATCCTTATTGGTCGCTGGTCTGTACAGGGGGCCAGGAACTTGGCCGCGTCGAAATCCCGGATTCGGCCACGAACAATGGCCGCTTCATCGGCAGTTTCACGGTGCCATCGGCGTGCGCGTCGCAAAGTCTGAAACTTATCATACGTCCTACGAGTGATGCGTCGAGCGTCGCGGGGCAGATTGGGTCCGTGTCCTTGCATCCTGCAAAGTGACAGGTGGCGAGATTGTGCAGGAGAAATTCGTGACCGGTTCCCCATGGCAGCGGTGCTTTTTGACGGGGGTCGCCTTCGTGGCAATAGGGACCGGTACGGCGGGAATGGCGCAAACCCGATCGACTCCGTCCGCCATCAGCGAAGACACTCCCCCTCCCATGCCTGTTGTGAGGGAAGCATTGCCGTCTGTTGGTGCGACCGCGCCGTCTGTGGTGGGACAGCCAGGCCAGCGAAGAACACGGGAGCTGCTGGCCCAAGGGGCCGCCGTTAAACCAATGGCGCGTATCGACAGCCGAATCCAAAATCGGGTTCAGTCGCGTATCCGAAACCGAATTGATAGATATTATAATCCGCAAGCCAATAGCTCAACGCCATTTCAAGTCGCGGCAGACCAATTTCTTGACAACCACCATCGCTAAATGTGGACAAGTTTGCGTCGTGGCCACATGATTTTGTATGGGAGTTGAGAATCTTCCGTATATTGCTAGTGTTCTTGATTACCGATTGATTTAGTCATTGCGGACAAATGGTAACCATTATGAATCTGTGAGATGCTGCCGAGTCCTGCATCAGTTTCGTCAGGTTGCGAATGATCTGCTCTTTCGAAATTGCTTCCGCTGAGCTGCTGCCGGTTCCGCGGATACGATGTTATGAACCGCGCCGGGTTTGCCGGAGGCGTTGGGTTGTGAGTCGCGCTGCCATATCGAGGTTGTCTGCGGCAGCATAATATTGTTCTTCGGCTTCGGCAGGCAGGATGTTGCCGATGGGTTCGAGCAGCCGACGATGGTTGAACCAGTCGACCCATTCGAGCGTAGCGAATTCGACGGCTTCGAAGCTGCGCCACGGCCCACGTCTGTGGATCACCTCGGCCTTGTAGAGGCCGTTGATCGTCTCGGCCAAAGCATTGTCGTAGCTGTCTCCGACGCTGCCGACCGACGGCTCTATCCCGGTGACGTGCTCCCCAAAAATCATGCCATTGGTAAGTTAGCTCGTCAGATGGAGACGAGCGATGCGGGGAGGTCGTTTTACCGAGGATCAGATCATAGGCGTGCTGTGTGAGCACGAGGCTGGCGTGAAGACCGCGGAGCTGCGCCGGAAGCACGGGATCAGCGATGCGACGTTCTACAACTGGAAGGCGAAATACGGCGGGATGACCGTGTCAGAAGCGGCGCGGTTGCGAACGCTGGAGGACGAGAACCGGCGGCTAGAGCGGTTTCCGATCAGTCTGCATCGTATCCGGCGTTGGCGAAGTAGTTGGCACACTCCTGTGGCGAGTACAGGTCGAGGATGCGGCCGATGGCCTCCCACAGGCCGTGGATAGTGCGCTCGGCGGCCTTGCGCAGGTGTGCCTTGAGCTTGGAGAACGCCTGCTCGATCGGGTTGAAGTCGGGGCTGTGGAGCCTGCCCCGGCGAAGGCCGGGGGTGGAAGGAATAGCAGCCTGGCGCCCGCCGCTTCGATGGCATCGCGCGCGGCGGGCGCCTTGTGGCTCGACAGGTTGTCCATGATGACGATGTCGCCAGGCGAGAGGACGGGCACCAGCACCTGGCGGACATAGGCAACGAACGCGTCGCGGTTGATCGGGCCGTCGAGCACCATCGGCGCCACCATGCCGGTGCGGCGCAGGCCGGCGACGAGGGTGGTGGTCTTCCAATGTCCGTGGGGCACGCCCGAGCGCAGCCGCTCGCCGCGCCGGCAGCGACCGTAGCGACGCGCCATGTCGGTGGATGCCCAGGTCTCGTCGATGAAGACCAGGCGTTCGGGATCGAGATCGAGTTGCCCATCGAACCACTCTTCCCGGCGCTTCAGGATGTCGGGGCGGTCCTGCTCGGTGGCGTGCGCTGTCTTTTTTTGCGCGTGATCCGGTGCCGGTTGAAAAAACGCCACAGCGTCCCAATCCCGACCGGCGTGCCGCGCTCGGCCAGTAGCGCCTGCAACTCGACCAGCGTGATGTCGTCCTTCGCTTCGATCGCGGCGAGGATAAAGGTCGCGTGTGCGTCGATCCGGGCCGCACGGCGATCGCCACCCTGCGGCTTGGCTGCCGGCGTGCCGTGCTGAACGACCAACTGCCGCCAGCGGATCGCGCTTGCCGCGCTGACACCGAACCGTGTTGCCGCCGCACGGCATGACATCCCACCATCAATCGCGGCGACCACCCGCTCCCGAAGATCCTGTGACAGCACTCGCGGCATCCCTGCCAACCTCCTGATCCGGCCCAGAGCCTGAATCACAAAACCGCCTCTGTGTGAATCCTCAACGATTCAGAAGGACCGGAAACCGCTCTAGCAGCGCAGTGGTCATCGTGGGGTCGCCAGAGACGGTCAACCACTCGCCAAAGGCAAGGTTCGTCGTGACGATGACTGAGGTCTTCTTGTAGAGCTTGCTGACGAGGTGGAAGAGCAGCTGACCGCCCGACCGGGCAAAGTGCAGGTAGCTGAGTTCGTCGAGCACCGCCAGGTCGAGGCGCGAGAGTTGGGCTGTTAGCGCGGCGGCCTTGCCGAGGCCGGTATGCTCATCGAGCCGGTTCACGAGGTCAACCGTGTTGAAGTAGCGCCTGCGGGCGCGGGCCCGCACCACATTGGCGGTGATGGCGGTAGCGAGGTGCGTCTTGCCGGTGCCCGCCCCACCGACCAGCACGACGTTGTGCCGGTCCGGAACAAACTAGCCGCCGTACAGCGAGCGCAGCAGTCCCTCATTGATTGGGGTGCCGTCGAAGACGAAAGCGTCGAGGTCCTTCACCGCAGGCAACTTGGTGGCTAACGTTTGATAATGTCTTTTATCATATTAATAACATACATGCTTGTATGCAATGAGGGCCGGGCTGAGGCAGTTGATAGTCATCTTCTGGCCAACAAGGCCAACGTGCCTGGATAATCGTCTATTAGGTTGACCATCACATTTGATCGTACCGGTTGGTGTCATGAGCGAGGCATCGAATGCGCCGACTGTTATTCAGCCTGGGCAGCAGCGGCCCGACCCGGTGCTGGTTTCGTAAGCAAGATTTCCGCACTCGGCGTCAGCGTTTCCCATTCCTCAACCGCCAGACCGGCATGACGGTCCTTCGTGCCCGCTGCTTCGAGCACGGCGCGCAGATGGCGGGTGGTGACGGGGCGGAAGCTGACCTCCTGAAACCCATCCACGCCAGCGTGATAGGTGCCCGCAATCCGCCGCCACCCTTTGCTCCAATATTCCAGATGCCAGGCCGCCGGCGGGGCAATGCCCTCGTCCGAGCCGGCGGGATGATCGGCGAAAAAGCGGATGCGGCTGGCGTTCAGGGTGACGGGGTGGGGCCAGCGATATTCGATCCAGGCGGTGGCGGGGTTCTGCCTAGTCCAGTTGCTCCACATGTCGGGCGGTAGCGGGTTCGCGCGCACCACGCCGTCGTTCAGCGCGGCGAGCCAATATTGCACCGGCACCGGCGCGTTGGAGGCGGTGGCCGAGGCGCTCGGGGCGACATTGCGCGTGGGGCGTGGCGGTGGACCGGGGGCTTTGGTCGGCTGTACCGGGCGGATGGCGGCGGGGGAGACGCTGTCGTTCCATGTCATCGGATCGAGCGCGACCGAGCGGCGGAAATGGCCGCCGCCTTTCGCGTCCGCCGTATGATAGGCGAGGTACCAGCGCCCTTTGAATTCGACCGCGCCAGCATGGGAGGTGGTGGAGGAGACGGGGCGCAGGATCACGCCGCGGTAGGTCCAAGGACCCATGGGCGATGGGGCCGAGGCATAGGCCTGGCACGCATGGTAGAGCGTCGGGGTGCAGGGGCTGTCGGGGCCGGCATTGTTGGCGGCGTAGAGCAGATAATAGGTGCCGCGTCGCTTCATCAGCCAAGGCGCTTCGAAGAAGCCGGTCGTGCCGGTGACGATATGCTCGGGCCCCTTGGGGGTGACCATGTCCGCCGCCAGCTCCATCGCGCGCAGCCGGCCGAAGGTGCCCCAATAGATATAGATGCGGCCGTCATCGTCGATCAGGACGGTGGGATCGATATTCTGGATGTCGTTGGCGACCGGCGTCTCCTGCGAGATGATTGGGCCGGCGGGATGCGCATCGCGCCAGGGGCCGGTCGGCCGATCGGCAACCGCCACACCGATCGCGAAGCGATCCTTGGCCTGGCTCCGGCTCTCATGTTGCAGGACCGGAGCATAGAGATAGAAGCGGCCGTCGCGTCCCTTGACCATCTGCCCGGCATAGGCACGGCCCGGTTCGGCCCAGGCGAAAACGGTCTCGGGCCGGGCGATGGCGGGGTGGTGTTGCCATCGCCCGCTGGCGGGGTCGTTGGTCGACAGCAGCTGCCACTCGTTCATGATGAAGTCGTTGACGCCGTCCGGGGCTTCGTCGCGGCCCGCCAGAATCCAGAGCGTATCGCCATCGACCAGCGGCGCGGGGTCGGTCGAATAGAAGTGACCATCGCTGAGGGTCGGATTGCCACGGCTATGGATCGTCTCGGGCGACGGCGTCGCGGCACCGGCGAGCAGGATCAGCAAGGGCAGGATGGCGTGACGCCCCCTCCTGCCGCGATGGGTCGGCGAGCGGAGTGAAGCGTCATCAGGGATTGTCATAGCGGCATGATATCGCAATCACGCTGCTATAAAAAACAATAGTATACAATCATAAGTCTGTGTAGACATGTCGACCTATAGACAGGTCTACGGAAAAAAGCCTTGATCGGCAGGGAGTTCGACACTGGCGTCCTTCCCAGTATCTCCATTCAGCACCCAGCGATCACCTTCGCGCGTGGCGGCCTGCTCGGCGCTATGCACCTCGCCTAGCTGACTGGTGAGGAAGGGGAAGGCGGCACGGATGTCGGCACGCTGGGTCCACGCGGGCGGCTGGACGATACGATAGTCGTAGTGCAGCACCTCGCCCTTGACCGCCGGGCCGGTCGCGGCGCCGACATCGCGTGCCTCGGGACGGACCGCGACCACCTGTTTGCGGCCATAGCAGAGCAGAGGCTCGGCCGGGCTGGTGGGGTCGAGGCGGCGTAGCCACAGATCGCGCTTGCCCGCTTCGGTTGGCTCGATCCGGACGCGCGGACGATCGCCAGTGTCGGGCAAGGCGACGCGACGGACCAGCCCGGCCGCGACCAACGCGTCGACCTTGGCACCGCTCAGCGCATCGGCGCTGAATTCGATCGGCCATGTGCCTGACAACAGCGGCGCGCATTGCCGCTGCCCCTTCACCTGCGCGCGGATCTGGGCGAGCGCCTCGTCGCTCGACTGGGGCTGGCTCGCCCCTTCGCTGCACGCGGCGAGCAGCGCCAGCCCGGCGACCAGCGCGCGGGTCACGTCCGCAACCCCAGCGGCGCCAGCGGTTGCGTCATATCGGACAGCCAGGTCAGGGTCCGCTCGGCCGCGGCGACCTCCTTCAGCCGGGCCTAGCCGGCATCGCTTTTGCCGAACCAGCCACCGGGGGCGTAAAAGGCGTTGCCGCGCACCTGCTTATGCACCTTGTCGATCTGATCCTCGACATCGCCGCCCGGGCGGGTAACGCCAACCCATTGCACGGGACCGCGCGACGGATCGGTATTGCCGCGCGGATAGTCGCGCGAACTGGGCAGCGCATCGATCGACTTGCTGGTCAGGCTGTGCATGTTGCCCGGAATGGTCTGGGTCACCAACTCGTCGGAATCGAGTACCCAGACCATATAGAAGCCGAGCTCGATCTTGGGCGCCAGCCGGGCGGGGTCGATCTTGCCATTCGGCTTGTTGGCGATCGGCGCGGCGCGCAAGGAGTCATAGGCGCGCGCCTTGTCACGCTCGCTCAGCGAGCCGCTGCGCTCGATCGCGTCGGCCGCCTCGAACGCCAGCAGCTTGTGGTTGATCAGCCAGGAATTGAGCTGCTTGTCGCGGTTGAGCGGGTCGGTGGCCAGCAGGTCGCGGCTGTTGCTCATCGCCTTGACGACCGAGTCCTTGATCACCTTGCCCGTCTCGTCCTTGACGATGTCGAGCGCCTTGCCGATCGCGAAGGTGGCGGTCGCATTGGCGGCCACCGCATTATAGACGTTCAGCGCGCGGGTGGTGCTGCGCCCCGCCAGCAGGCGCAGCGCGCCGCGATTGGCTAGCACCCGCAGCGAGGAGGTGGCGGCGGTCGCCATCAGGATCGATCCGGGCAGGATCGCCGCGGCGGTCACGAACAGCTCGGCGCGCGCCTTGTCGCTGTCATTCTGCTTCTTGAAGGTGTCGTTGTAGCTTTTGTACGCCGTGTTGTAAGCGATGATATAGGGGTTGCAGACATTGGCCTGCCACGCATCCACCGCATCGCTCACCTGGTTGCGATAGCTTTGTAGTCGATCCGGCATTGTGCCCTCCATCGGTCGTCCGGGGGATGGGCCGCGCCATCGGGACGGTGGTCGAAAGTTGCTCAGTCCGAACGTGGGAGGGACACTAGGGTGCAATATCGTGGGTCGACAAGGGGGTAGCCGCTTCGCCTGGGTTAAGTCGGGCTGTCCAAATCGGCGCGCGACGGACAGTGCGCGGGCGTCGTGCCCGGCCCCGGACGATAGACCAGCCGCATCCGGTGCGGCCCCGTCGGCACGCAGGCGGCCAGGTGATAATCGCGTGCCAATACGCCGCGCAGCACCGCGCGAGTGGCGGCATTGCCAAAGGCGAAGCGCGGATAATCGTCGACGATCGCGCCAGGCCGCTGGGCCAGGATGCGGCGGATTTCGACAACGGGATCGGTGCCGATCGCGGCCGCGCTCGCCTCGTCGCGAGTGTTGAGATGACCGGGAAAGACCCAGCGCGACGGCAGGCAGCTATGGGTCAGCATATAGAGCGCCGGATAGCCGTCATAGACATAGAGGCAGCCGCTGGCCGGTGTCGCCGCGCGCGCGACCGCCATCGCCTCGGCCGAACCGCCTTTGGTACGTTCGCTCAAGAAAAGCACGATCTGCCCGGCCAATGCGATCGCGAGGACGAAGGCGATGATCCATGTCCGTCGCCAGCGGTCGAACACGGGCGCCGCGACGATCACGGCGGGCAGGACGATCGGCATGGCATAATGCGGGCTGCCGAACCGGCCATAGAGCAGCACCGCCGCGACCGTCACCGCCAGCCAGATCAGCAGCACGCCGAAGCCGCCCCGCGCCTCGCCCGGTACGCGACGCCAGGGCCGGCCGAGCGCGATCACCAGCGCCAGCGGCGACAGGATGCCGAAACAGGCCGCCAGCCCTTCCAGCTCATCGGCCAGCGGTCGCGCCGCCTGTCCGCCGACCGACAGGAGATTGCTGAACAGCCAGGCGGGGCCATGCCCCATCGCGGCATAGACGCCGTAAGCGACTAGCGTCGGCAGCAGCGCCAGCGCGATCCACCCCAGCGCCATGCCCGCCAGCCGTACCAACGGCACCCGCGCCCGCCACCCATGCCAGAGCAGGATACAGCCAAAGGCCGCCCCTTCGGGCAGCACCGAATATTTGATCTGAAGGGCGATCCCGATCGCCGCCATCGCCACCGCGCCCTGAACGCACAGCCGCCCCCGCCCTTGGACCGCGCGCAGCACCGCCACCGCAGCCACCAGCATCAGCGCATTGTAGAAGATGGGGGACTGCCCCCCTTCCCCCTCCATCAGGTTCAGCCAGAGGATATAGAGGATCGCCGCCACGACCGTGCCGATGGGGCCGGCGAACCGCCGGGCCACCCGGTGCACACCGTAAGCGGTAGCGATGACGAAGCCGGTCGCGACCAGCTTATAGGCCAGGAATCCGTCGCCCCCGAGCGACCGCGCGCCGGCATAGAGCAGGAACAGCCCGATCGGCTTGCGATCGAATATGTCGACATAGGGCAGCGCACCATGCAGCATCCGGTCGCCGACCAGCAGATAGAATTGCTCGTCGAACCCGATCACCGGATTGCCGAAGGTCCGCGCACGGGCGACCAGCGCGACCAGCGTCAGGAGCAGCAGGACGGCCCCCTGCCCGCCCCAGCCCTGCCCGTTCCAGCCGCGCCGCATCGTCCATCCCCGCTGACCCTGCCCGTCGTTCATGCGACCAGCGGGTGGGTCGCTTTGCCTGCGAAGGCAAGCGGCAATGCGTCGGGGCCGCGGTGATGGACCCCCATGACACCTATGTCATGGGGGCTGTCTATGAATGGGGCGGTCATGCTATCCGGGCCGCCTATGAGCGGGATCATGGGGCATATCGACGAGAATTGGGGCGGGCGGATGACGTGCGCGTCCTGACCTTCCTGCACAGTTTCGAGCCCGGTGGGGTGGAGCGGATCGCGCTGCGCCTCGTCCATCGCTGGCGTGCGACCGGCGTCGATGCGCCGCTGTTCCTGGGGCGGACCGATGGCGCGATGGCACGGGATGTCGGTGCCGACCTCGACTTCGTGACGCCGCGACGTCGCTGGCCGGGCATCGCCCATTGGGAAACGCTGTGGATGGTCGCCACGCTGCCGCGCGCGGTGCGGACGATCCGGCCGGACGTACTGTTCTGCGCGGGCAATACCTATGCCTTTGTCGCGGTGATGCTGAAGCTGATCCTGGGACGCGATTGCCCGCCGATCATCGCCAAGATCAGCAACAATCTCGACCGCACCGACGCGTCCTGGGTCTACCGTGTCTTCTATCGCCTCTGGCTGCGTATCCAGGGGCTGGCGATCGACCATTTCGTCGGCATGGAAAAGCCGATGCGCGCCGAGATCGTGCAATGCATCGGCGTCTCGCCCGCGCGCGTCGCGATCATCCCCGACCCCGCCTTGTCCGAGGCGCAGATCGCAGCCCTGCGTCAAGCTGCGCCAGTCGAGCAGCGGGACGACGGCACCGGCCACCGCTTCGTCACCGTCGCGCGGCTGGCGCCGCAGAAGAACCTCGCGCTGATGCTGCGCGGTTTCGCACGCGGTGCCGCGCCCATCGACACGCTCACCATCTTCGGCGAGGGCCCCGAACGCGTGATGCTGGAGGCACTGGCGGTGGAGCTGGGCGTGGCCGACCGGGTCGCGTTCCGGGGTTATGTCGCCAACCCCGCCAGCCTCCTGTCGGGCTACGATACGTTGCTCCTGTCCTCGCATTATGAGGGAGTGCCGGCGGTGATCCTCGAGGCGCTGGCCGCCAATATCGGCATCATCTCCACCGACTGCAGCCGATCGATGGCCGCCCTCCTGCAACAGGGCGCGCTGGGCACGCTGGTGCCGATCGGCGACGAAGCACGCTTCGCAGCCGCCATCCGCGCCGCCCGCCCCCAGGCCCAGAACGCTGAGCGCACGCTGCACCAGGCGCGCCGCTTCACCATCGAACATGGCGCGGACCATTATGTCCGCGTGATGCGCACCGTCCTGCACCGCCAGACCGTGCCGGCACCCGCACCGCGTATCGAGGTCCCGGTCGCGCCGCAACTCTGAGCCCTGCGCACAGGGCCTGTCGCCTTATGTCAGCCGCAGCGTTTCCAGCATGGCATGAAACTGGGGTTCGAGCGCGGCCATGTCGCCGCGCGGTGCGGTGGCGGCCACGACCACGACCGTATCGAGGTCCGCCGGCAGGAAGGACAGCCACTGCGCCAGCGGCTCCGCGCCATCGGTCCACACGAGCCGCATCTCGGCGGTCGGCAGGTCGGGCGTGGCGTGGCGGCGCATCAATTCCGCATAGCCCGGCTTGCCCTTCCAGCGCGTGATCTCGTCCTCGACATGTGCCTCGATCCGCCGGGCGATGTCGGCGGAGCCTTGTCCGCTGCCTGCCAGCACTTCACGCGTCACCACCAGATTGGCCGCGATCCCCGATGCGCCGGGAGGTGCCGTCAGCACCAGCATCGATCGGTCGGCCCACCCCTCGGGACAAGCGATCTCCATGCCCTGCACCCGGCTCACGACCGCGCTCCCGCCGGTGGCCAGCGCCCTTCCTTGACCATTTCCAGCACCTCGTCGCTCTTGGGCGGCGGAAACGGATAGCCGCGCGCCTTCAGCTTGGCGATCACGCGCAGTCGTGCTTGGTCCTCGTCTGATCCGGGAATGACGCGGCTGGTCTCGGCTTCTTGCGCAACCGTTATGCCAAACTCGTCGTGCGCCCAGATATCGGCACCATGATCGATCAAGGTTTCGACCATGCCCCATTGCATCGTCTCAGCCGCGGCAATCATCGGCGTGCTTTGATTGGCCGGGTCGCGTTCGTTCAGGCCGACGCCCTGTTCCGCTAGCTGGCGAACCCTTTCAGGCCGGGAATGCATTACAGCCCCCAACATCGGCTGTATTGCCGTATTGTTCGTCACCGTGCTCTCCCCCGAGCACCCAGCCGCCAATAGGCAGCCGATCGTCACGGCATAGACCTGCCAAATGATTTTCATACCCTTCGCTCACCTATGACTGCGCTCCCGTCGGTGGCCAGCGTCGTTCCTCGACCAGCTTCAGCACCTCGTCGCTCTTCGGTGGCGGAAAGGGATAGCCACGCGCCTTCAGCTTGGCGATCACGCGCAGTCGTGCCTGGTCCTCGTCTGATCCGGGAATGACGCGGCTCGTTTCGGTACGCTGAGCTGCGGTTATTCCGAATTGATTATAGGCCCAGATGTCGGCCCCGTGATCAATGAGAATTTCGACCACGGTCCATTGGTTTGAGCCTGCGGCAAAGATCATCGGCGTGTCATTGTTGGTGTAATAGCGTTCGTTCAGACCGACCCCCTGATCCGCCAGGCGGCGCACCTCATCGGTCTTGGCATGCATGACGGCACCTAACATCGGCTGGATCGCCTGCTTGTTCGCCACCGTGTCTTCTCCCGAGCATCCTGCTGCCAGCAAGCTGCCAGCCATCATCATTACGTAACGTCGCATAAGCTGTCCTAACCGCATCCGTTGATGACTAGATCGAGTGCAATTGAACGCTGTTTCATATGGAGCGCTGGGATAACCTCGTCCATCAAGTGCAAATTGACCGAGCGCATCGCGGCATATTTACCGGCGGCTACGATACCGTCGCTTTCATAAGCCTGACGCATTCCATCTTTTATGTCGGGTTCGTCTGGGGGCAACGGCCAGGCGCGGGTTTCAGCTGTCCGCGGCATTCCCGGGATTGCCTGACTGGAACGCAATATTTCGCCCTTGAGATAAACGCCGTCTATTTCGGATGGTAGCGCGTTAGGTACGGTGTCGCTGCGCAAACCTGCCGCGTTGAACGTCGTTGCTGGCAGGCCAGACGAGCGCGCTGCTGCTGAGGCCATGCCACCACCTAATGAATGCCCAGTGAAACGCGCGTTTCGCCCCATGCCGCCTGGTGCATTGGCGACCGTATCGCCGATATTCTGTGCATGGGTATAATAGAACGCATCCATCCCCAGGCCTTGGGCAAAATTCTGCCCCCAATCCGAAGCACTGGTCATGGTCGTCCCCTTGAAAGCCACCAGCGGCGTGCCCGTGGCATTGTTGACGAACACGCCGGCCCGAAACTCGGTGGGTTCGCCCGTCGTGGGATCGATGGGATGCTCCAGCATCGCTTCCGTCAGGTTCAACCGGCGCAGATCCTCGGGCGTGGCGTTGCGATAGCCGGGCGGCGGGGTGCGTTCGCCGGGGGGGTCATAGACCGCCTGCGCGGCCTGCGCCTCGACGAGGAATTGCGCGATTTTCGCGGCGTCCGCGCGCAGCAGATCGCAGGTCGAGGGCGGTGGTCCCTGACCGATCCGGACATCGGGCGATCCCTCCAGGATGAGAGCACCGCAATCGAGCGTGTCGGAAACCCGCGCCGCCTCGCGCTGGTTGATGGAGACCGTACGAGACCCGCTGACGACCGTGCGCAGGCCGCTATGCTGGCGGCATTGGCCGGTCGACCGGATCGTCATGGTGGCGGGGCGGCCATTGATAAAGACGTCGCGCGATCCGAGCGTCAGCTGGCCATCGGCCGGCGCCCAGCGTCCGCCGCTCAGCCCACGCGCGATCAGCCGGCCGAGATTGCCCGCGCGCATGTCCACCTCGCTGCGACGGGCAAAGAACAAACCGTCCAGTGCCTCACCGAACAGGCCCTGGCTAAAGCTGTGGCCGATCGGATCGCCCACTCTGGCGGCGGCATTCATGCTCATCGCGGGCGCTTCTCCCTGCATGTCGTCGCGATCGTTTGACCTTATTCGACAATCGTCGGACGGGTAAACAAGCCATATCTTCACGTCAGTTATGAAAACCATGACAGGGTTGCGCTGCGATATTCATCGATATGGCGAACCATGAGCCTTAATTGTGACATGATTGCCACACTAAACATCGCCATCACGTCGGCGATGGGAGTGGCTGGGCGATGGGGTACAGGGAGCGCGCGCGGCCGAGGGGCGGCGTGGGATGGTCGGCGGTTGTCCTGGGACTGGCGATACCGACAGGGGCGATGGCGCAGGCCGATCCCGGCGAACAGGCACCCCCTGCGGAAGTCACCGTCACCGGCAACCGCATTCCCGGCTCCATCATCGGCGCGGTCGAGCCGGTCGCGGTGCTCGATGCCGAGGCGATTGCGGCGCTGGGCGCGCCCAGTCTGGCCGAGTTGCTCAAGCGCGTGAAATCGCTGACCAGTTCGGCGAGCGGGGGCGAGCCGGTGATGCTGCTCAACGGGCGGCGCATATCGGGCTTCGCCGAGTTCCAGAACCTGCCCTATGAGGCGATGGAGCGGATCGAGGTGCTGCCCGAGCAGGAGGCGGCGCGCTTCGGCTATCCACCGACGGTGCGGGTGATGAACTTCATCACCAAGAAGAAATTCCGCGCGGTCACGCTCCAGCTCCTGCCCGGCATCGCGACGGACGGAGGTGGTGAGACTAATTATGCCGAGTTGACCTCGGCCCGGATCGATGGCCCCCGCCGCCTGACCTTCAACCTGTCGCACTTCCGGCAGAACCCCGTCCTCCAGAGCGAGCGCGCTGTCGTGCCCGATCCCGAGACGCTGTTCGCGACGACGGGCAATGTGACGGGTGTGAACGGTGCCGGCCTGGACCCCGCGCTCGACCGGCTGGCGGGGCGGGCGGTGACCCTGTCGGGGGTGCCGGTCGATCCGGCCGCGCGGGCGTCGCTGGCGGCTTATGCGACGACCCCGGTCGCGGCCACCGATCTGGGACCCTATCGCACCCTGATCCCTCGCACCGACACCATCCATGCCGAAACCGGCATCGCCAGCCCGCTCGGCAAGTCCCTGTCGGGATCGCTGACCCTGTCGATGGAGGCGAGCCAGAATCGCGGGCTGAACGGGCTAGCACCGGCTGTGCTGGGGGTGCCTGGTGGGGCGGGGGCGCTGCCTTTCGCCAATGATGCGCTGCTCTATCGCTATCTGCCCGCAAGCGTGCTGCACCAGCGGACGACCAGCATGGCGCTGCATGCGGGCGGCACGCTTCAGGGCGATGTCCGCCGCTGGAGCTGGGCGGTGACGGGCAATTACGACCGGCTGGTTTCGCGGAACAGTTCGGAGACGGGCGTGCCGTTGGGGGCGCTTCAGGCGGCGATCGATGCGGGCGGCGATCCCATGGCACCGATCGATCCGGCGATCGCGGCGCAGCGCCTCGTCAACCGCAGCCGCGCGGTGTCGGACACGCTGGGGATCAAGGCGACCGCCAATGGCCCCATCGTCCGCCTGCCCGCCGGCGAGGCGCAACTGACCGTCACCACCGATTACAGCCGCATCGACAGCCAGGCGCGCTCGAACCTCGCGCTCGCGGACCCCGGCGTCGGACGCACCATGCGTGGGGCCAGCGTCAATGCGACGGTGCCGATCGCCTCGGCGCGCGAAGGTTCGCTGTCCTTTCTGGGCGAGATGCAGCTCAGCGGCATGGCGGGGGTGTCGCAGGTGTCCGACTTCGGCCGGCTCAGCACCTCCAATCTCGGGCTGACCTGGTCGCCCGTCCGCCCGGTCCAGCTCAACGCCTCGGTCAATGTCGCGCAGACCGCACCTGCCGTCACCCAGCTGGTCGCGCCGGTGCTGACCACGCCCAACACGCCCTTTTTCGACTATGTGACCGGGCGCAGCACGCTGGTCACCACCATCATGGGCGGCAATCCCGAACTGGCGCCCGAACGGCGTCGGACCACCACGCTCGGCATCGCGCTCCAGCCGATCCGGGACAAGGATATCCGGCTGAGCGTCGATTATCTCGACACGCGGATCGACAACCAAGCGGCCTCCTTGGGCGGGGCCACGCCGGCGTTTCAACGCGTTTTCCCCGACCTGTTCCGCCGCGACGCGCTCGGCCAGTTGATCAACGTCGATCTGCGTCCGGTGAACCTGGCGTTCGAGCGTGAGCGCAAGCTGCGCATGACGGTCGATCTGCAGGCGACCCTGGGCAAGGCCCCCCCACCCCCGGCCGCGCCCCTCGCCCCCGATGCGGCCAGGACCGCGCCCCCGCCCCGCCCGCCCGCCCAAGCCG
>FWWM01003183.1_pt1 | contig 31491 bp, 23 predicted proteins | sample 2228351 | NCBI WGS metagenome assembly FWWM01 (sample SAMEA103939774, study PRJEB20133) | metagenome | reverse complement strand
CCCGATGCATCGGGGCTTTGTGAAAGTAGCCCACGATTTCAATCGTGGGACAAAAGGGAGCGAAACAGGTTTTGTTAGGCACTCTTAATGTCCTCGCGAGCATAGCGAATCAATCCACGACGTCGGAGATTGCCTTGCCATACTCGCAAGGACAGCCATACTTAGAGGATGAAGCATGAGACACAGAATCATTCAGGCGACTATCGCATTAGCGAGTGTTTTCGGACTGCTCCCAACTGCCCGCGCCGCAGAGAGAGGTTTGACCCTCGTCGACAACGGCGCGCCCAAAGCAACGATTGTTCTTTCCGCGCAGGCATACGAAAAGGTAGCGCCTCCCGGCGCGAAAGTCAAGTTCGCCGCGCAGGAGTTGCAAACTTACATCGCCAAAATCTCCGCCGCGACGCTGCCTATCGTAACGGACGTCGAGAACCCGCCAGGCGCGTTGATTCTCGTCGGCAGGAGCAAACTCACGGACGCGATGAAGGTGAAGATTCCGTCGGGTTTGACGCACGCGCGGCGGGAAGAAGGTTTCACAATTGTATGCAAGGGGAATCGGCTCGTGCTGGCGGGCAATGATGAGGGACCGTATCACGGCACCGAATACGCCGTCTATGATTTTCTGCGGCGTCTCGGCGTGCGCTGGTTCATGCCGGGCGAATACGGCGAAGTCGTGCCGAAGCAGGCGACGATTACGGTTCCTGCACTGAACGTCACCGAGAAGCCCGATTTCATCATGCGCAACTGGTGGCTGCACATCACGCCGGAGTTGCGCGAGCACGAACTCCGCTGGAAGATTCGCAACAAGATGAACCCCGAGGTCATGTTCGCCATCCCCGGCGACAGCAGCGCGCGAAACATTCTGCCGGAGTCGAAATACTTCAAGGAGCATCCCGAATACTTCGCCATGAACCCCGACGGCAGCCGCAACCCGCACCATCCGAATTTGACGAACCCCAAGACGGTTGAAATCGCGGCTGACATCATCAAAGACCACTTCCGCAAGAACCCCAACGCTAACTCCTACGGTTTCGCGCCTGATGACGGTCTGCCCCGCGATTACAGCCCAGAGACGGTGAAGTTGCATCAGGGCTTCGTGGATCTGCTGGGGCGACCGGGCGTGCCAGGCGAGGCGAGCACGAGCGAGGAGTGGTTCACCTTCGTCAACAAAGTCGCCGCCGCAGTGCGCCGCGAGTTCCCCGACGTTTATATTGCCACCAACGGCTACTCCAACCGCAACATGCCGCCGCAGGGCGTGAAACTGGATGACCACATTGTCGTGATGTTTGCGGCCATCTGGAGTTGCACGCTGCACGCTTACGATGACCCGCACTGCTGGCAGAAGGTGCGTCAGGGGCAGATGTTGAAACGCTGGTGCGAACTGAGCAAGAACGTCTGGATTTATGGCTACAACTATCAGATGCTCGTGTCCGCACTCACGCCGCTGCCGGAAACGCGCAAACTCCGCCGCGATTTTCCGCTGATGAAGAAGTGGGGCGTCATCGGCTTCCACGATGAGACGCGCAACGTCTGGGCGGAATGTGGCATCGCCAGCCGCTACCTGCGGGCGCAGTTGGAGTGGAACGCCAACGCCGACGCGGACGCCATCCTCAACGACTTCTACGCGAAATGGTATGGCAAAGCCGCCAAGCCCGCGCAGGCATTTTACGATGCGCTGGAAGACGCGATTGAAAAATCGCCGATGCACGGTCACGAAGACCGCGTGCTGCCCGAAATCTACACGCCCGAACTGCTGACCACGCTGGGCAAGCACATCACCGAAGCCGAACAACTCGCTGACACCGAGAGAGACCGTCTGCACGTCCGCGCCGACCGGTTGATTTACGACCATCTGGAAACCTACGTGAAAATGTCCGCCGCCGAAGCCGCAGGCAACTTCGCCGAAGCCGCGAAACAGGCAGGGCGCCTGATGGAGTTACGCAAACAACTCCACGCCATCAATCCGTTTTACATCTGGTTTGACGAAACGCGCTACCACTCCGGCATCTGGTATTGGGGCGCGCTGGACCGGCAGAAGTATTATCAATCGCTGGCGGACATGACCAGCGGCAAGACCGGCGACCTCATCGCGCTTCTCCCAGAAAAAGCCGCGTTCCGCACCGACCCACACGACGACGGCTTGTTTGAAGAGTGGTATCAGCCCCGCCTCAACGAGAAAGACTGGAAGCCCGTCTCCACGACGCGACCATTCTACGTTCAAGGCTACGAAGACGCGCAGGGACACACTTACATCGGTTACCTCTGGTATCGCCTGAAAGTGGACGTGCCCGCCTCCGCCAGAGGAAAGAAGGTCATCCTCTACGCGCCCGTCGTGGAAACCGAAGCGTGGTGCTGGGTCAACGGGCAATACGTCGGACATCGCCCCTATCAGGAAGGGTATGTGCGTCCGTCGCCGATGGAGTTCGACGTAACCACCATGATTCGCCCCGGCGCAACCAACGTCATCACCGTCCGCGTCAGCACCAGCCTCGCGGCAGCGCAGGCAGCAAGCGGGATTCTGTCGCGGATGTTTTTGTATGCGCCGAAGGCGATTGACGCCACGCACGGCGGGAGGTAGAATAAGAGGCAGCAAAGGAAGGAACGAAGAGGGCAACCGCTGCGAAAACCGAATATCAGCACCTCGAAGCGCGCCCGCACCCGTGGCGGAAACAACTGTGCATCAAGGGGCGCAACTTAGTGTAGTCATTCGCTTGAGTCCAGTCTGCGAAGTTAGTCCAGGCGGGTGCATCCTCCCACTTGACTTCTGCGCCTCAACCCTGTATCATAACGACAGCAAGTAAGCACATCGGCAAAGCGGATGCCCGCACCGGAATAACGATGAGCGATGAGAGATGAGAGAGAAGGGATGGAAGATGAGCCAATTTATCTCTCATCCCTCATCTCTTATCCTTCCCCTTTTTGCGAGAGGTGAGTGCCCATGCCCGTTCGGATTTTTGATGAGCGAGAGATTGAACTGCTGCGTGAGGTGATGGCATCAGGGCGGTTGTCCAGTCTGGGGGGCGGCAAGGTGACGCCGCGATTTGAAGCCGCGTTTGCGGAGGCGTTAGGAGCGAAACACGCGGTGGCGATGAACGCGGCGATGTCGGTGCTGCACGCTTCCGTCGCGGCGTCGGGCGCGGGCGCGGGGGATGAAGTGATTTGCGACCCCGTGTGTGTCTTCGGGGCAGTGGCGGCGATGTATAATAATGCTGTCCCCGTCTTCGTGGACGTTGACCCCGTGACCATGAACATGAACCCCGACCTGATTGAAGGGAAAATCACCGAGCGCACGAAGGCTCTCATCGTCACGCACGTTTGGGGTCTGCCCGCCGAGATGGACCGCATCATGGCGGTGGCGCAGCGGCACGGACTCCTCGTGATTGAGGATTGCGCTCATGCGCTGTTCGCTACGTTCAAAGGCAAGCCCGTCGGCACGTGGGGTGACATCGGCTCGTTCAGTTTCCAGATGTCGAAGCAGATGGTGTTGGGCGACGGCGGCATGGGCGTGACGGATAGCGAGGAGTTGGCGAAGGCGTTGGGCTTGCACAGCGGCGCGCCGACGTTCGCCAGCGTCGCCTACGGACTGCACTGGAACTATCGCATGACCGAGCAAACGGCAGCAATTGGTCTCGTGCAGTTGGAGCGAGCGCGTGACTACGTGAAGGAACTCGTTGAGATTGCGCAACTCTACGACGCTGCTGTTGGCGATTGCGCGTGGCTGACCGTGCAGCGCGCGCCTTACGAGGCGCGGCATACCTATCACTTTTGGGCAGCGGTCTTCTGGGGCGACAGGCACGGCGTCGCCATGGACGACTTCAAGCGCGTGCTTCAGGAGGAAAATTGTTCAGTCGGCATCGGCTATACCGGGATGCCTGCCTACAAACATCCGCTTCTCCAGAACCGCCTCGGCTACGGACGCGGCTGTCCGCTGGACTGTCCGTTTTACACGGGGACTCAGCACCAGTATCCCGACGGCTTGTGTCCCGTTGCCGAAGAGGTCATCCCGCGCACGGTTTTGGTTTACACCTTCAGCGCGAAGGATTATCACGCACGGAACGCGGAGGCGTTGCAGCGGGTGGTGGGGAGGCTGAGTTAGCAAGTATCATTGCGAGCGCAGCGAGGCAATCTCCTTCGGAGAGGATTGCTTCGCTGCGCTGGCAATGACAGGCGAGTAGGGAACACCCATGTCTTTCACCGTCGTCCACAACAATCGCTACCGCCCCCCCTTCGCCCGCTACCTGACAGAGATGCTTCACGCTGCTGGGTTGTTGGGCTGGACGGAACAAGTTGGTGTTGATGTCGCCGCGCCGGTCGTCGTGCTGCCTGCGTGTTGGCTCACGCCTGACGAACAAAAGGCTCTGACCTCGTTTGTGGCAGAAGGCGGAACGCTCATCGCCTCGCGCCCGCCGCTGCCGATGGCGGAGGTGTTCGGCTGGAAACCGACGGGGCGCGTGCTGCGAGACGGATATTTGCGGCTCCTCCCTCCTCCCTCCTCTCTCCTCGCTCCTCTCTTGCCCCTCACCCTGCAATGTCCGTCCGCGATGGACTTTTACGAGCGCGGCAGCGGGGAAGTGCTGGCGTGGCGGTGCGACCCGTTGGAGGGCGATGAGCGGTATCCGGCGATGGTAATGAACCACTACGGGAAAGGCGTTGCGATGGCATTCGCGTTTGACGTGGCGGATTGCGTGGTGCGCTTTCGTCAGGGCATTGCGGCGCAGGCGAGCGACCAGCCCGAAGGCGACCCGTGCGGCATGGGTTCGGTGAAACCGAATGATATGTTTGTGGGGCTGCTGGACGCGCGGCTGCGGCACGTTCCGCAAGCCGACGTGTATCAGCGGTTGCTTGTGCATCTGATAGAACGATGCGCGGCGGCGCGTTCGATACCGTTGCTGCGACTCTGGCAATTTCCCGGCGGCGTTCCCGCCATGGCGACGCTCACGGGCGATTCGGACGGCATGAAGCGCGAGCACTTTGAGCAGGTGTTGTCCATCATCGAGGAACAGGGGGGACGTTACACGCTCTACTTGCTGGAAGAACACCGCGACCAGATTTCGCCCCACGACGCCGACGCGCTGCGACGGAAGGGACACGGGTTATCACATCATACGTGGGTCGGATACAACCCGCCCCCCGACACAATGCGCGCGGGCGTGCGGCGTCAGTTCGACGGCTTCAAAGACCGTTACGGATTTCAGCCTCTCAGCCATCGCGGGCACTCCTGCATCTGGGTCGGCTACGTGGCGCAGGCGCAATACCTCAGCGAAAACGGCGTGCGGCTGGACGGCAATCATTACGCTTACGTTCATCACCAGTACGGTTTTCTCAGCGGCAGCGGTCAGGCGTTTCGCTTCGTGGACGGGGGCGGGAATCTGCTGGATATTTGGGAGCAACCCACGTTGATGTCCGACGATTGTATGTTGCAGGACAAAACCCTGCTGCCGCCGTTCACTCTGGATGAGGCGATTGAGTGTTCCCGCGAACTGATAGACGCCCTCGCGGACCGCTGGCACGGCGTTTATCATCCCTGCTTTCATCCGGTTTACATGCGCACCGATTGGCACTACGTCTACTCCGCCCCGTGGATTGAAGCCGTCGCCGTTCACTGCCGCGAGCGCGGCGTGCCGATGTTGAGCGCTGAAACGTGGGCGGCGTTCATTCAGGCGCGGCGCAGCGTGAAGTTGCTAAGTCAGAAGCAGCAGGGCGAGACGTGGGAGTTCACGCTGCAAGCGGAACAGCCGATTTCCAACGCGGCGTTGCTGCTGCCTGATGGTTTTACCTGTGCGACCGCGCAGCCGCGATGGTTGGAAGGCAGGGAACGGCAGGTGGTTGTTGTGGAGATGCCCAAAGAGGCGCCGGTGTCTGTGACGTTGACAGGCAGGCAAGGCGCGTGATAGAACTGGATGTGAAAAGGTGAGGACAATGATAAGAATTGCTCCGCCGTCTGCGTCGTCCATAGACGAAGAGCGACGCCTCAACCAGCAAGCCTTTGGGCAGATTGGGCAGGAGATAAAAGCAGGCTCCCCCCAAATGGATGAATGGTCAGGGGGTAGGGTTGCGTTCCGGGCAAGTTGTTGCGGTCTCTTTCGACCTCGACGAGGTGCTGAACGCCATTCGTCAGGTCGAGCCTGACCGCAGACGCGGCATGATGTTTCGCGTCGGTGAGGACTACGATGAGCCTGTCAAGATTCTGTGGCGCCACATCTCCGTGCACGTCTTCCGCCGACAAGAGTTCAGCGTTCGGTTCAGGCACTGTCTTCATCGCGATTCACCTCCCATAAGTTTGCGCCACCGTCTCAATCGGGGCATCGCTGTAATGCGTGCCCTGCTGCTGGCAGGTCTTCAGCAATTGGCGGATTTCGTCCTGCATGACCAGTCCGTCCAGTCCCGCCCGCCCCAGCACACCGGGGAAACCCGTGATACGCAGCCCCAACTCCTGAGCCACGTTTCGCGCCGCTCTCTCATCCAGAAAAATTTGCGCAATCATCAAATGCGGTCTCTGCTGCATCAGCACTATCGCTTCCGCTTCGGGAAGGTGGTTGCGCCAGTCTGAGTCGTCTGAGGTGGAGTCTGCGGCAATCCGCTGTGCCACTCGCTCCGCCTCTTCTTTCTCTCGCTCAGGTAGATTCCATTTGCGTTGGTAGTAGCGCAACGAATTGCGCTACTACCAACACAAATGGAATGCACCCGGTCTGGCTTCTTGACCGCAACGGCGTTGCCCTCCCTCACACCCACCTGCTCGTCACCACCTTCCGCCTTGTATAGAATTCAATCCCATCTTTCCCCTGCGCGTGCAGGTCGCCGAAGAAGGAGCCTTTCCAGCCGCTGAACGGGAAGAACGCCATCGGCGCAGGGACGCCGAGGTTGACGCCGAGCATCCCCGCTTCGATGCGCTTGCGGAACTCGCGGGCGGAACCGCCGTTCGTGGTGTAGATGCTGGCGGAGTTGCCGAACGGGCTGGCGTTGGTCATTTCAATCGCCTCGTCCAAATCGCGCACGCGGAGAACGTTCAGCACGGGACCGAAGATTTCGTCCTTTGCGATGGGCATGTCGGGGTGAACGTCGTCGAAGATGGTCGGACCGACGAAGTAGCCGTTGGGGAATTCTTCCACTTTGTCGGCGCGTCCGTCACGGACGAGTTGCGCGCCCTCGTTCACGCCATCGTCGACGTAGCGCAGCACGCGTTCTTTCGCCTGCGGGGTGATGACGGGTCCCATCGTCGTGTCGGGGCGCAAGCCGAACCCCAACTTGAGTTTGTTCGCGGCGGCGACGAGTTCATTCAGCAGCGGTTTGGCGACGTCGCCGACGGCGACGATGTTTGAGCCAGCAAGACATCGCTGCCCCGCGCAGCCATAAACGGAGCCGATGATGGATTCGACAGATGGGGCGAGATTGGCGTCGGGCATAACGATGAGCGCGTTCTTTGCCCCGCCCAACGCCTGCACGCGCTTGCCGTTCGCGGCGGCGGTGGTGTAAACGTGCCTGGCAATGGGGCTGGAGCCGACGATGGACACCGCTTTGATTTGTGGATGAGACATGATGGACTCAGCCACCGCGCGCGTGCCGTGAACGACGTTGAGCGTTCCCTTGGGCGCGCCGCACTCGGCGAATAACTCCGCCATGCGCACCGCCGCCAGCGGCGCGCGCTCCGACGGCTTCAGCACGAACGTATTGCCGCACGCGAGCGCAATCGGAATCATCCACAGCGGAACCATCACCGGAAAGTTGAACGGCGTGAAACCCGCGACGACGCCGAGCGGCTGACGGAACATCTCGCTGTCAATCCCGCGCGCGATGTCTTCGACCACCTCACCCTTCATCAGTGTCGGAACGCCCGTCGCAAATTCCACGACCTCAATCCCGCGCTGCACCGAACCGGCAGCCTCCGAGAGCGTTTTGCCGTTGTCAATCACGACGAGTTCGGTGAGTTCTTGCCGATGCTCCTCCAACTTCTGCTTGAAGCGAAACAACACCCGCGCCCGCTCGACCACCGGCGTCTCGCTCCACGTCTTGAACGCCTCTTGCGCATTAGCAACAGCGTCGTTGATTTCTTCCATCGTTGCCAGCGGTAGGTGCGCGATGACCTCTCCCGTTGCGGGGTTCGTCACGTCCAGCCATTCGGTGGACTGCGACTCTCTCAGTTCGCCGCCGATGAAGAGTTTACAAGTGTCAGTCATTGAGTTTGCCTCCCGGTTTTTTCTCTTTATGTTCACTCTCACCCCGTCGCTTCCTTCGTAAAAGCGGGATTTCCCACGCAGGCGATGGAAGTGTGGGAGTTAAAATGCGAAACAATCAAACTCCCGTGCGCTTGATGCTCTCTGCCAAATTGGGTCGGCAATCGCAGAGTATCGCAGGGCGGTTGTAGGGCGGTGTCTCCGTCCCCGCCTTCGTTTCGTTTTCCGCACCATTTCGGTCAACGCAACAGGGGCAGGGACAGAGACTCTGCCCTACTCTCTGTGCCGCAAATCGCGGGGGATGACTGAAATAAATCGGCAAAGAGCATCAACCGCTGACAAGAAGGAGCGACCCAACCATGCCCACCACCGTTCGCACGCTGCGTGCTGCCCGCATCCATGCGCGGGTGATGAAGGAGATGATGGAGGGGCGGCGGTTCTGGCAGTGTCCGCCGATGGAGTTGACGGAGGAGTTTGTCAGTCAGCCGCTCATCGTGCGCAAATCGCTCGCGTTGAACAAGGTGCTGTCCGAAATGCCCATCGCCATCCGCGAGGAGGAACTGTTCGCGGGCACGATGGTCATCCCCGGCGACCCGCCGATGAAAGTGGGCGGCTCGTTCCCAAACTACGCGACCGAAGAAGAGCGCGAGGCGGCGAAGCAGAAAGGTCTCAGCATCTACTCCGTTTTTGGACACATCGTTCCCGATTACTGGCGATTGTTGGAGAAGGGGTTGGGCGGGATTCGCAGGGATGCGGAGGCGAAGTTGGCGGAGTTGGATGAGACCCCCTCCCGCGCTCCCTCCCCCGAATCGGGGGGGGGATGGGGGGGGGGTTGCCGACAAGCGCGCCTTCCTCCAAGCCGTCATCCTCTCCGGCGAAGCCGTCGTCAAGTTCGCGCACCGCCACGCGGAATTAGCGGAGCGTCTGGCGGCGGAGGCGAAAAATCCACGGCAGCGGCGGGAGTTTCTGCAAATCGCCGTCCACTGCCGCCACGTTCCAGAGAATCCCCCGCGCACGTTCTACGAGGCGCTGCAAAGTTTCTGGTTGCTCCACCTCGTTTTCCACTGCACGATGGACAACCTCGCCTGCGGGCGATTTGACCAGTATATGTATCCCTTCTTCAAGCGCGACGTGGAGCGCGGCAATCTCACGCTCAACGCGGCGCAGGAGATGCTCGACTGCCTGTTTCTCAAGTTCAACGAGCGGGTGGAGTCGAACCGCGATGAAATCGAAAGCCGCGTGGATTTGGAGAAGCGCGAGCGCGAGATGGAGGAGGCGTGGGGGCGGCGCAGCGCGTTCGGCAGCGGGCAGAAACTCATGGCGCGCGACCGCATTGATGCGACGAATCACTGGCTGCAAAACATCATCGTCGGCGGACTCAAACCCGACGGCGCGGACGGCACGAACGAACTGACGTTCCTCTGCCTCGAAGCCTACCGCCGCAACGAGATGACGAACCCCGTGATGACCGTGCGGCTGCACCGCCACTCTCCGGATGCGCTGGTGCGCAAGGCGTGCGAGGTCATTCGGCAGGGCGGCGGGATGCCCGCGATTTTCAACGACGAGGCGTTGATTCCCGCGATTCAGGCGATGGGGATTCCGACGGAGGACGCCCGCGACTACTGCAACGACGGCTGCTGGGAGACCATCATCGCGGGCAAGACCGACTTTCGCTTCACGCGGTTCGGGTTGCTGCGCTGTCTGGAGTGGGCGCTCAATCGCGGCGTCAGTCGCGTGGACGGCAAGAAGGAAAGCATTGACACCGGCGACCCGCGCACGTTCAAAACGTTTGACGACGTGATGAACGCTTTCAAGGCGCAGTTGGATTACCAGATGCAGGGCATCGTCACGCAGCGGGCGGAGCGCTGGACCGACCGTGCCTGCATCGCGCCCGTGCCGCTGCTGTCGTCGCTGCTGGACGGACCGGTGGAGACCGCAACCGACATGACGGCGGGCGGGGCGAAGTATATCACCTTCGGCATCATCGGCGACGGCGGCGCGCACGCCTTCGACTCATTAGCGGCAATCAAGAAAGTTGTGTTCGACGACGGCGCGGCGACGATGAGCGAACTGATGGATGCGCTTGACAACAACTTCACCGACCGCCCCGACCTGCGCCGCAAACTGCTGGACGCGCCCAAATATGGCAACGACGACGACTACGCCGATTCCATCGCCCGCGAGTGCGTCGCCTACTTCACCGAGCGCGTGCGGCACTACGCGCAGCAGTATCCTTACATGAAGTTCCCGACGGGGGTGGGGACGTTCTCGTGGTATGTCGCCATCGGCGGCGGCTTGGGCGCGTCGCCCGACGGACGCCTGTTTGCCGAACCCGTCAGTTCCAACTTCTCGCCCGCATTGGGCGCGGACGTCAACGGACCGTGCGCCGCCGTCAAGTCGCACGCGAAGATGGAGATGATGAACCTCCCCGTCGGTTCGCCGCTGGACTTGCGGCTGGACACGAAGTTAGTTACAGGCAAAGAGGGCCTGCAGCGGCTCACGGCGTTCGTGCGCTCGTTCATCGAATGTGGCGGGAACATGATGACGATAACCGTGACCGACGTCGAAACTCTGCGCAAGGCGCAACGCGAACCCGAAAAATACCGCAACCTGCGCGTGCGCATGGGCGGCTGGTCCGCCTACTTCACCGCGTTGAGCAAGGAGCAGCAGGAGCATCACATCAGGAGGCAGGGCGGCAGATAAGTTCATGAGTTCATGGGGTTCATGGGTTCCTGATGTGTCAATGGTCTCCTGACCTTGACACATCGGCTGACCGAAGGTCTCAAATCTGGAGACCTTCGGTCAAGCATGTCGGCGCGGTCGGGAGACCGGCACCGATCAAGGAGCAATCGCTGTGACTGGTCGGCGCAGAGAATCCTCGCCACTTACCTTCAGCACTGGCCGATTGAGACCTTTCATCAGGACGGCAAAGGGCCTCTGGGGCTGGACGAGTATCGCATGCGCAGCGCCGAAGCCATTGCAAAGCATTGGTGTCTGGTGTTCGTGGCCTATTCGCTGTTGCATCTGGACTGTCTCCCTCCGTCACCGAGCAAAGGGAAAGGGAAAAGACCCTCCCCCCCCGTCAAAACCATCGGGGAGGCTTGTCGGCAGCAAGACAAGCGCTGATCGAAGCGTTGATTCTGTTTGCTCACGACTTGTTACAACAAGGTCAGTCCGCAGCGGAGGTGTTTGCCAAGCCACAGAAGGTGCTGGCGACATAATGGCTCTCACCCGACCGCTCAAATCACAACTATCGAAGAAGTAAGAAGGTTGGATATGTTGGCTATAGTTGGCTGAGGTTGGTTATGGTTGGAATGAGAACCAACCTTAGCCAACCATAACCAACCATAGCCAACCTCAGCTCATTGGTCATTGGACATTGGACATTGTCCCCTGGTACCACTTCCCATCCCCCGCCCGCGCCGTCCACTGATACGTTCCGCAGAAACCGCGCCACGCGAATCGCCCTTCGGCATCCGTGACTCCGCTCGTTCGTGTACGCCATTCGTTGCAAAAGAGTTTGCTCACTACCTTGAACGCCCGGCGCGGGCGCAACGGCGGCGTGAGCAAACCGGATGGGGGATGCTCGTTCGGCAAGTCCGTGAGATTGCCGTAGAAGAACCCCGTCACCTGCGGCACGCTAAAGCAGACGGTCGCTAACTCCACCAGATAATCCGACTGCACGCGCTCGCTGCCGCCCAGCGCGAATGACTTGGACGAAAACTCTTTCCCCGCCAGGGGCGCGCAGACGTCGTAAACGAAGAACGCCCCACGCCGTTCAGCGACTTCCAACAGATAGCGCCGCAAAGTTGCCATGTGCCATCGCTGCTGGGACGGGAGCGCAAGGCTGATGCCTTCCATGTCGCGGACAAACTGAACGCCCCGCGCTTCGCAGCAAGCCACAAGGTCAGACGGTGGCGGGGCGGATGGGATGAGATGCGTCCCCCACATCGCCACGCGCTCGGCATAACGAGCGAAATCAGTCACGTTTTCCTCCGGCGACCACCGCGCGCCAACAATGAAATTAGAGGAAACTTGATAGACCGAAACCGCCGCGCCCGCGAGCGGCTGTCCGTGCGCATCTTTCACTTGCAGGACAACCTCAGAGGTGCGTCCGCGTAGAATTTCGCGCTTAAGAAACGACATGGGTTCATGGAGAGGTTATGCGTTCAAGAAGTTCATGAATCTATTGCGCAGGATGATTGAATCAGGGCTTGGAGAAGACCGTTTTTCCTGCCTTGTCGTAGATTTCGAGTTTTCCGTTATACCCCTCCACCCCCAGTTGAATGACTGTCCGCACCTCATGCTTGTTGAGCAGATTCTGGATCGAAAGGCTTCCGTTATTGTAGATCCCAATCTCCCCGCCCTGACTGGTGGCATGGAGACCGACGGAAAGTCTCTTCTCCTTGTCGTAGAGATCCAGACCTCCACCCTGCGAATCGTATAACGTAACGACTGGTTGCCCTGCAAGATTAAACAAACGTAGACGCGGCCATTGCTCATCAACGTCCACTTCCAGCACGACCTTGCCTCGTGCATCCACAACCTGAAAAGGGGCTTTGACGACGTTGCCCTTCGTCTGTGTCACTGCCGGCTTTGCTATCAACAGGGCAAGGACGCACAATAGCGATATAATTCCGACCCAGCGCATGGCACGCTCCCTCCCCTCTGCGCGCGCCAATCGCCACTCTAAATCTTTCAATCGGTCATCCATTTGCATGTCAGACATAAGACACCTCCAAGTCTAAAAAGGGATTTGACATCAGGGAAGTTTCTTTAAGTCAGGCGGCTAATTCAATCTCCACCCTCATAGATTCCTTACCTAAGGAAATATTTGTGACAACGGGTTCTATGGTATCCTGACAGGTTGCGCTTTTCCACTGGATTTTGTGGTTTAATTATAGCACAACTGAAATGACATCACAAGTCAGGAACTCATAATCTCTTTACCCACGTGGTGTGGGGAGTTTGCGCGAGATGCGGTAGTCGCGCAGGGCGACGCGCTGGTGGGTGCGGATGCGCAAGTCGGAGCGCGGTTTGGCGGTGCAGAGGAGAATGAACCCTGCTTCGTGGTCTTCGGGGAAATATCGCAGTGATGCCGACTGGTCCCACTCGCCTTCGCCCTCCACGCGCGCGGCGCAGGTGATGCACCAGCCCTGCAAACACATACACGGCAGGTTGAGACCTGCCCGCGAGGCAGCGGCATACAATCGTTCATCCTCGCCAGCCTCGAGGCAGGTCTCTCTGCCGTCTGGCAAAATGAAAGTGACACGATACGTCTTCACTCAAACAGTCCTTACGGATTGTAGAACCCCAAATTCTTGCTGTAAGGCGCTTCGCCCGGCGTGCCACGGCGGAAGTGCCCGGACGGACGCACCACGCCGTCGCGCTCCTTGCTCAACAGTTCGATGAACCACGCTTCGTGCTCGGTTTCTTCCTGCAGAATGCGCGATGCCATGTCGTAGGTGCGCGGGTCTTTGCCCAACGTCAAATCGCAGACCTCGCTCCATGTCCGAATCGCGCAGCGTTCCGCTTCGAGCAGAACGGTCAGAATGTTCGTCGGCGTTGGGTCGTCCGGCAGGTAAGCATCGGGACACCCGGCGCGGTCGGCAAACTCGCGGATGTCCTTGGGAATCGAGCCGCCCAACTCGTAAATGCGCGGCGTAATCAACTCAAAGTGCGCGCGGTCTTCGAGGCGGGCGTCCTCGCAAATCTCCTTGTAGTCCTCATGGCCCGCCAAATACATGCGCAGAATCGTGTAGTAGTAATACGTCGTGAACTCCGCGCCAGCGGCGTCAATCAGCAAATCAATCAGCCGCTCCACGTCCACGCCGCGCGCTCGAATCTGCTCCACACCGACCCGTTTCGTCAAATCCCCGTGTCCTACAATGTTGTCGCTCGCGTGCTTCTTTGTCGCCATGAAAAAAAATCCCTCCTGTGAAATCTCTTCTCAACGGCAGCGTGGACACACGCCCTTGAATTCGACGTGCGCGTCAAGAATGGTGAACTTCGTGCGCCGTGTGGCTTCTTTGACCAGCGATTCAATCCCCGACACCTCGTAGTCGAGCATCGCACCGCAGCGCACGCAGACGACGTGGTCGTGCCGCTCCACCTTCGCGTCGTAGCGGCTGGCAGCGTCGCCGAACTTCAACTCGCGCACCAAACCGCTTTCCTTGAGGTGGCGCAGGGCGTTATAGACCGTGCCGTAAGCGAGGCGCGGCATCTTCGCCCGCACGCGGTCAAAGATCTCCTGCGCGGTCAGATGCTCGCCGGCCTCGCGCACAACGTCCAGCACCGCCTGACGCTGTGACGTGAGATAATTTCGTTTCGTGGTGTTGTTCTTGGACATGGTTCACGCCGGTTGAGAATGAATTTAGACTTAGTATAAATTCTATCTCCGCTCTTGTCAAGAGCCAATAACGTTAGCGAACAATTTCAACCTCAGTGATGATGATGAGAACCTCAAGTTGCTGGAATCGTTTTTCCAGCGTGCGCTTGTAGCGGCGAAGGAACTGCCGCGTCTTCGGCGCGGGTTGGGTGTAAATGATGAAACTGACGATGTCGTCTTCGTAAATCACGCCTTCATACTTCCACGCTCCAGAGATGACAGGCAACTCCATCTTGCCTGTGCGTGTCAATGCGCCAAAGCGTTCAAACAGTTCTGTTTCCGTCTGGTCGACCTTTTCTTCCTCGATACGTCGGCGTTGTCCCTTGACGTCTGGGTTGTAGAATTTGGGCAGGTAGATTTCTATCCGCCATGCGTTTTTAGCCAACCTCAACCTCCTTGGGGTCAACGATTTCGTAGTCGTATTTCCGCTTGCCGTTCTTGCCTTCCAGAACTTTCAGTTGTTCTCTGCGCACAAGGTAGACACCAGGTTTGAGGACAACAATGGGTCCTGTTTCTGCCAGCGCATAGGCACCTTTGGCTCTGTCTTTGTCGTTCTTGAAACGAACCGCTACTCGCATATCAATCCCCCTCTTTGATTTTATCTCAAAATAGGCTTTACTGCCCCTCCGTCTTCCCGCCGTTGATGAGGTCAAGAAACTCCTGCTCGTCCAAAATCGTGACGCCTAGCTCCACCGCCTTCTGATACTTGCTGCCCGGCGACGCGCCGACGACGACGTAGTCGGTTTTCTTGCTCACGCTGCTCGTTGCCTTCGCGCCCCTGCGCTTGACCAAGGCTTCGGCTTCGCTGCGCGGCATGGACAGTTCGCCCGTGAACACGAACGTCTTGCCCGCGAGGGAGGAGTCTTTCACTTCGACCTTCTCAACTTCTTGCGGCTGGATACCCACGGCTTTGAGTTTCTTCAAAAACGCTTGGGTCTCTTCGTGGCTGAAAAACTCGTAAACGCTCTGCGCGATTTTGGGTCCGACTTCACGGACGCTGCTCAGTTCCTCAAGGCTGGCTTGGCTCAAACGCTCCAGCGAACCGAAGTGGTCAGCCAAAACTTCGGCGACGTGCTCACCGACGTGTCGAATGCCCAAGCCGAAAATCAGCCGCGACAGGCTGGGCGTTTTGCTGCGCTCAATTTCGTCCAGAACGTTCTGCGCACTCTTGGCACCCATGCGCTCCAAACTCATCAGTTGTTCTTTCGTCAGCACGTAAAGGTCGGCGGGGTCTTTCACCCATCCCTTATCGGTCAGTTGGTCAATCAATGCCGGTCCGACATGCTCAATGTTGAGCGCATTGCGCGACGCCCAGTGCCGCACATGCTCGCGCTGCTGCGCGGGGCACATCACGTTGGCGCAGCGAGCCACGGCTTCGCCTTCAGGACGATACACTTCGCCGCCACATGCGGGACACTGCTTGGGAAACTCCACAAACTTCTCCAGTCCCGTGCGCCGCTCTTTGACGACCTCAATGATTTCGGGAATCACGTCGCCCGCCTTGTGAATCTTCACGAAGTCGCCGATGCGCACGTCCTTTTCGCGCATGAAGTCCTCGTTGTGCAGCGTCGCCCGCTCCACCGTTGAACCAGCAATCAGCACAGGCTCCATCACGGCAACCGGCGTAATCGCCCCCGTGCGCCCGACCTGAAAGATGATGTCCTTGACCTGCGTGATTTGCTCTTCGGGCGGGAACTTGAACGCCACCGCCCAGCGCGGGTGGTGCGACACCGCGCCGAGGTCGCGCTGCAAGGCAACGTCGTTGACCTTCACCACCACGCCGTCCGTTTCATACGTCAGGTCGTGCCGCTTGTCGCGCCACTCCTCCGTGAAGGCGATGACCTCCTCGATGTCCTTGCACGTGCGGCTGTGAGGGTTGACGCGGAAGCCTGCCTTTTTCAAGTATTGCAGCGTCTCCCACTGCGAGCGCAGCGCGACGCCCTCCGATGCGCCGACGGCATAGATGAACGTGCTGAGGCGACGCTTTGCTGTCACGTTCGGGTCCTTCTGCCGCACCGAACCCGCCGCCGAGTTGCGCGGGTTGGCGAAGGGTTTCAGCCCCGCTTCCTCCTGCTGCCGGTTGAGCGCGGCGAAATCTTCCTTCTCCATGTAAACCTCTCCGCGCACTTCCAGCAGCGGAGGAGGATTGTCCAGCATCAGTCGCAGCGGCACACTCTTAATCGTTTTGATGTTGAGCGTCACGTCCTCCCCCGTCGTTCCATCACCGCGCGTGGCGGCGCGGGCGAAGACACCATTTTCGTAGGTGATGGATATGGACAGTCCATCAATCTTTAACTCCGCCACGTACTCAATCGGCGCGGTGGGAGACATACCGAGCATCCGCTTGGCGCGTTTGTCAAACTCGCGCAGTTCGTCAGCGTTGAAGGCGTTGTCCAAACTCAACATCGGCGCGGCATGACGCACCTCGCCAAACTCCTCGACGGGCGCGAACCCGACGCGCTGCGTCGGCGAATCGGATGTCACCCAATCGGGATGCTTTTGCTCCCACTCCACGACGCGGCGGAACAGGCGGTCATACTCGGCGTCGGAAATTTCGGGTTGGTCAAGGACGTAGTAGAGGTAACTGTGTCGGCGGAGTTCCTGACACAGCTCATCGTATTCTTCACGTTCGCTGCGGAATTTCTTGGGCATGGTCATCCTCCTCTGGGAGGGCCGTAAGATAGGCGCGACGGGCGCGCTGATTCACGTAGAGAGCAAAGCGACTGAGAACATCGTGAAAGCCAAACAGCAAAGGAACATCATTGCTTTCCACCAGAAACGCTGTGACGCTCAGCGACTTCACAAACCTTCCGCGACTCAACAGCCGAAGTGTGATGCGTCCGACCTTGACGGGACAGTCGCTTGCTTGGGCATTAGGCTTACCTCTGCCTCCGATTATAACAGAAACCGCTGATTTGATAAAGCCGCGAGAGTCTGTTATCATAAGCCACAGAATAAATCGTGGGGGGGGGGCTGTATGAAGAAGGTGTTACTGACCGGCGCGGCGGGACGCATCGGGACGACGCTGCGCCAGCACTTGCGCGGCGCGTATCATTTTCGCTGTCTGGACCTCAAGCCGACGGAGGGTGAAGAGGACGTCATCGTCGCAGATATTCAGGACATGGAGGCTGTGATGCAAGGGATGCAAGGGATGCAGGCGGTGATTCATCTCGCAGCCAATCCCAGCGGCTCGCAGCCGTGGGAGGAGGTGCTCTCTTCCAGCATCAACGGCACTTACACCGTATTTGAAGCGGCGCGGCGGTGCGATGTGAGGAAAATCGTCTATGCCAGCACGAATCACGTCGTCGGCTGGTACGAAAAAGAGAAAGCCCCTCACGTGACGTGGGACGTCCCCGTGCGCCCCGACAGCCTCTATGGGGTGGGCAAAGCCTGCGGCGAAGCGTTGGGGCGGTTCTACTCCGACGCTTACGGCATCTCCGTCATCTGTCTGCGCATCGGCTCATTTGTCGCGCAGCCCCATCCGAAAAGTCCCGACGACCGCATCCTGCGCACGTGGTGCAGCCACCGCGACCTCGCGCAACTCGTTCAGAAATCCCTTGACGCCGAGCATGTGAAGTTCGCCATCTTCTACGGCGTCTCCGGCAACACGCGGCGGTTCTGGGACATCGGCAACGCGCAGCAACTCATCGGTTATCAGCCACAGGACGACGCGGAAAGACTGCTTGGACAGAATGAACAGGATTAGACCTGTTGCAAAAGTCTTTGTCGGATGCACCGAGATTCTTCGCTGCGCTCAGAATGACATTTTCACGCCGCTACAAAGTCATTCTGAGCGCAGCGGAGGATCTCGTTAGGCGACAAAACTTCTGGCGACCTACTTATTGACAGGAATCTGAAGTGCCCCCCTTTTACCACCGAGTAGAATTCGGTGGCAGCCCTCATTCCGCCGAGCGGAGAGACTCGGGCATACAAAGCCATGCGCGTCATCGTTCCCGCCTTCCCTGTGGGGGGTGAGAATGTCTGCCGTTGGCGGGGCGGGTTGGCAAGGGGTCTTTGCCAGCAGGGCAAAGACCTGTTGGGGTCGTCGCTCGGCGTCGGGCAGTCGGACGTATTGGAGACGCAGAGTCGGTGTGGGCGTCTGTCGCGCCATGTTGCTCCCTCCCAGCGGTCTGTGAGGGGACCGGTTGATTCTGCGAGAGAGGAGAACCCCAACGCCGTCTTTTATGCCAAGGAACAGAGAGGGAGAGGCTGAACTCCAGCTTTAACCGATCACTTATCATGTCGGCAAATACCCTGAGTATAACCGATTTAAGTCAACTGACAAGGTAGGGTTAGCACAGTAAGCGCCCTTGTGCTATAATCACACCCACCATGATCATCGGGATTGACACCGGCGGAACGTTTACGGATTTGATTCTCTTCGCAGAATCCAGCGATGGCAAGTCGTGCCTCCTGACTCACAAGGTCCCTTCGACACCGCCTGATTTCTCGGTAGGGGTGCTGGGGGGATTGCGGGAGTTGCTGACCGTGGCGCAATCTGTCAGATTGCGCTACGACCTCGTTCATGGCTCTACAGTCGCAACCAACGCTCTGTTAGAACGCAGGGGCGCAAACACCGCGCTCATCACGACGAAGGGGTTCCGCGATGTGCTGGAAATCGGGCGGCAGACGCGGGCAGAGATTTATAATCTGAACGTGGAACGACCCACGCCGCTGGTGCCGCGCAACTGGCGCCTTGAGGTGACGGAGCGCGTGGACGCGCGGGGGAACGTGCTGACACCGTTGAATGAAACAGAGGTGGAGCGGGCGCTTGATAAGCTGCAGCAGCGCGGGGTGGAGTCGGTGGCGGTGTGTTTGTTGTTTTCGTTTCTCCATCCGCAGCACGAGCAGCGCATCGCGGAAGCCGCCCGAAAGCGCGGTTTTTTCGTGTCGGCGTCGTGCGAGATTTTGCCGGAGTTCCGCGAGTACGAGCGCACCAGCACCACCGTCGTCAACGCCTACATTTCGCCGGTGATGAGCCGTTATCTCACGCAGTTGGAAACCGAAGCGAAGAAGTTGGGCGCGGCGCACGTGCGCATCATGCAGTCGAACGGGGGGAGCATTTCCGCTCAGGCGGCGGGCGAGCGGGCGGTGCACACGCTGCTGTCGGGTCCGGCGGCGGGCGTGTTGGGCGCGCTACACGTGGCGCGGCAGGCGTTGACTGCTCGCTCACGCTCGCGGCTCAGATATGACATTCTGAGCCGCGAGCATGAGCGAGCGGTCAACATTATCACCTTCGACATGGGCGGCACGACCACGGATGTGAGTTTGTGCGTGGGCGACGTGCGCGTGACGACGGAAGGCAGCGTCGGCGGGTTGCCGGTGCGCGTGCCGATGATGGACATTCACACCGTCGGCGCGGGGGGCGGCTCGATTGCCTACCTAGACGCGGGCGGCGCGCTGCGCGTCGGTCCGCAGAGCGCGGGCGCAGACCCCGGGCCGGTGTGTTATGGCAAAGGAGAGCAGGTCACGGTCACAGACGCAAATTTGATTTTAGGTCGCATTGACCCGGAGCGGTTTCTGGGCGGGCGGATGAAACTCGATGAGGGGAGAGCACGGGAGGCGATGAAGAAGTTTGCGAGGCAATTGGGAAATTGGGCAATTGGGAAATTGGAGGATGCGGCGCGGGCGATTGTGCGGGTGGTGAATTCCAACATGGAGCGGGCGATTCGCGTGATTTCGGTGGAGCGCGGATATGACCCGCGTGATTTTACGCTGATGTCGTTCGGCGGGGCAGGTGGACTGCACGCCTGCGCGCTGGCGGAGTCGCTGCGGATTCCGCGTGTGCTGATTCCCATTCATCCCGGTTTGCTGTCTGCGTGGGGCTGCGTGGCAAGCGACGTGGTGAAGGATTTTGCGCGGACGGTGATGCTCAGTGTAAGAGACAAGGGGCAAGGGACAAGGGACAAGGGACAAGATTTATTCATGTCGTTAGAGCGTGAAGCCGTTCGCACGATGCGACGCGAGGGGTTTGCGACGGATGACATCGTGCTGATGCGCTCGCTGGATGTGCGCTACGTCGGGCAGTCTTACGAAATCACCACGCCTTTTGCGGGCAACCTCGCAGAAACACTGCAAACGTTCCATCGTCTGCATGAGCAGCACTATGGACACAGTGCGCCTGATGAACCCACCGAAATCGTGACGGCGCGGGTGCGAGCAGTTGGGCGGGTCAGCAAGCCGACCCTGCAAGCGATTGTGCGAGGCACCGCCGACGCGCGTGCGGCTCTCATCACTCAGCGCATGATGCAGTTTGAGCGCCCGATGAAGGTCGCCGTCTACGACCGCGAACGCCTGAAGGCGGGCAACGAAATCCCCGGTCCCGCGCTGGTGGTCGAGCCGTATGCGACGACGCTGGTGCTGTCGAACTGGCGTGGGAAGGTGGACAAGTGGGGGAACATCCTTCTGTGTTTGTAGTAGCGCAATTCATTGCGCGTGTCGGGCAGTAACCAACGATGCGCAATGAATTCCGCTACTACAAACCGCTGGACATTCTACTATGCGCTCTGCTCATCGCCATCGCATGAGGAACTTCGTGATTGTCGCGCTCTGTGCGTGCGCGGTGGGAGGGTTCACCTTTCCTGCCACCGCTCAACCGCCGCCGGAGACCGTCGCCGTCAAGGGCAAGGTGACGGATGACCGAGGCAATCCCATCGCGGGCGCGCAGGTGACGCTGCATCGCCTGAGCCGCCCCCATCAGACAGGCACACTGTGGAGCGTGCAGACCCTCACGAGTGACGAAGGCGAATTCATGTTTCCCGAAGTGGAGACGGCGTGGTACGCCTTGAGAGTCACCGCTGAAAACTTCGCTGAATTCGCCTGTGACATCTTCGCCGGCGCGGGCGTGAAAATCGTGAGCCTCCGTCCGATTGAACTGTCTCCCGCGCCGTCGGTGAGTGGGCGCATCTTAGATGCGCGGGGCGCAGCGGTGGCTGACACCACGCTCGACGCCATCGTGGAATGGGAGTCCATTACCAACAAGCGACGCGAAATCAGTATCACGGAGCAGAAAATTCGGACCGACTCGGAGGGCAGGTATAGCCTTATGTTTCGTGGTTTCGGCTCCGGCGCGTTCGTGGTGCGAGTGGCGGGGCGAGGGTGGGCAGTCTCGCCTCCCCTGAGGATAGAGGATAGCAGCGCGATTCAGGGCGTCGACCTTCGTCTGCGATATGGAGTGGAAATTCAGGTTCTTGTCGTCTCCAGAGACACGGGCAAACCCGTCGCTCAGGCAGACGTTTTTGCGCAATATCAGCCGACCTCGATGCGCGAACTGCCTCTGCGTCTCGCTGTATCCAGTCGCACGGGGCAAGACGGTAGATGCCAATTCACCGACATCCCGCCCGGCTGCTGGTCCGTGACAGCGCGTTTTGCGGATGAGACGTTCCGCAGTGAGCGTACGCGGACGGTGCGTGTATCCCCGGAGAAGGCAGCCCGCGTGGCTCTCGACCTCTCCAGCGGAGCGGCGGTCAGCGTGCGCGTCTTAGAGGCAGACGCAAAAACACCCGTGCCCCATGCACAGGTGAGATTGGACTATAACGAAACGCAGGTGACGAACGAAGAGGGCGGCTGCACCTTCGAGCACGTCGCCGCTGGGGCACACCGTCTCTCCGTTCGCGCTCAGGGATTTGCCCTGTCGACCCAGAGTTTCCAACTGACGGATGACAGGAGGGCGTTGACCGTCAACGTCATCCTGCGGACAGCGAACGGCAGCATTGCCGGCTGGGTGCGCGACGCGAACGGCAAACCGCTACCGTATGCGTTCGTTGCGGCGGTCTCTGTGCCGAAGGGGGCAGCGTTTGCGCCGCCGATGTGGGCGTGGACCGATGACGGCTGGCGGGACGTGCTTGTGCAGCAACTCGACCGCTACGGTGATGACGCCGTCGTGGAAGCCGACGCCGCCGGTCAGTTCGTCATCACGGGACTCGCTCCGGGACGATACATCCTGTTCTCGCCCATGGTGTGCCCACCCGATGCCGTCAGTCCCGTCGTCGTTGTAGAGGCAGGAAAAACAACTGAGGACGTCGACGTGACGGTGGATGCGTCTTGCCGCTACCACATCAGCGGGCGCGTTCTACGCGCCGACGGCGCACCGTTGGGCAATGCACTCGTTCAGATGACGCTTCACTACACCGGCGATGGAAGCCGTCTCGTGACCCATCGCTTCCTCCTCAGCACCGATGCGGAGGGGCGTTACTACTTCGTGCGGCGCGGTGGGGGCACTTACTTCATCGAAGCCACCGTGCCGGGCATGGGCGTCGCCAAAATCTGGTGCGACCTGCGGGGCGATGAATTGATGAACAGGCTGGACTTGGTGCTGCGACGGTGAAGGGTCAAGGCGATGATGAGTGGGTGCATCTCATTTGCGTTGGTAGTAGCGCAATTCATTGCGCGTCATGGACGGCGATGAATCGCCTCACTACCAACAAGTTTGAAATGCACCCATGATGAGTTGTCACTTCGACACCGACTCAGTTATAATCAAAGCAACAGTTCCGGCGACGTCGTGAACTCATTACTTCCAATGGAGGTGGCTGACCATGGCAAAGAACGTTGTGCTTTACTCGCAGCCCGGCTGACCGCCCTGCCACTCGGCGAAGGAGTATCTTTCGCGCAAGGGCGTTGAATTGACGGTGAAGGACATCACGCAAGACCCCGAAGCGTTGAACGACCTCATCAACAAAGGTTTCAACGTCACGCCCGTCATCTTCATCGGCGACCAGTTCATCGTCGGCTTCAACCGCGCGGAGATTGACGCGCTGTTGCAAGAGTAACGACCGTGTGGGAGTATGGGAGTATGGGAGAGGATGAAACGCCCATACTCTCCTACTCCCTTACAACGTGCTCAACTGGTTCTTCACCCTCGCCTACATGGGCATCATTTTCTATCTGTCCAGCAGTCCCAATCCGCCCACGCCGCCGCCTTTTCTTTTGAGCGACAAAGTCGGACACGCGGTTGCTTACTTCGTGTTGGGCGCGTTGCTTTGTCGCACGTTACGCGAGACGACGCGGGGGAAATGGCAGACTTACGTTGCATCGGTGATGATAGGGGTTCTTTACGGCGGACTGATGGAGTGGTATCAGAGCCGACTGTCTTACCGCTCGTGCGAGTGGGGTGACATGATAGCGAACGCTATCGGCGTGACGGTGGGAGTTATCGTGTGCCAGCGGTGGCTAAAGAATTACCACTTCCAACCGAGGCTTAAGTCAAAGGTATAATTCTTCTTCGATGGGTCTTCGTGGTAGAGCGTGCGTCCGTTGAAGTTGACGAAGTAGTCGCTGCTGAGGTGGTAACGGGCGCTGAGTTCGTAGATGGTATAGTCGTTCAGTCCCGCTTTGGGAAACTGCTTGCCCAGCGTGTATTTCGCGGCAACGTCCATCACGCCGCCGGGCTTGTCGCTGACGGCGAAGGTGTAGCCGTCCACCGCCGCGCCCGTGCGCAAATCCTCGTTGGCGGTGTAAGTGCCCGACAGGTTGACGCGACCCAACAGCGGCGGCAGTGACACGGAGAAAGCGCGTTCGCTCACTTGATTCACCCCGCTCAACAGCGTCGGCAGAATGGACTCTTTCGGGTTGCCCACCGGCTTGTTGCGCGCGGCGCGTGCCGTCAACTTCACGCCTCCCAACACGCTTTCTACTTTCCAGTCGGTCAGCGCAATCGGGTCTTTGGCGATGTCACGGCGGTCGGCAAAGCCCCAGTCGAGAGCAAACGCCTGATGCGGCTTCGCGGACACGCGCAGGAAATTGACCGGCTGGAATTTGCCGTCCACGCCCATCAACTCCTCCTGTCCCACTTGCAGCGACATCAATCGCTGTTTGGTCTCCACGAAAAAGCCGTGACTGTAATCTTTCTCTTGGTTGTTTTCCACTGCCACCCCCCGCAGGACGAGTTTCGTCGCTCTGCCAAAAGGTTGATGGAACATCACCTGTTCACGCGCCAGCCGTGCGCTGTTGTTGATTTGCGACGTTCTCGTGTATTCCAGCAGGCTGCCGCGCCACGGGTTGAGCGTGAGCCTCTGACTTTGCGACGTCGTGACGGCTCCGGGCGCGACGAGGCGGCGCGTGTGGCTCGTCAGGCTGAACTGCTGCTGTTCGCTGAGTTTCTTGCTGAGAGAAAAACCGTGCTGCGATGAACGCTGGTCAAAACCGTAATCGCTTTGCCACAGCGTATGGAGCGACCACGCGCGCGGCGTCAGCCCCATCGTTAGACGCACGCCGCCGCTGTTGCGTCCGTCGCTGCTGTTGCGCTGCCGCCAGTCGGCATTGAAGCGAGCCACTTTGCCGTAACCCGTGCGCCACTGCGTCGCCAGTTCGTCGGCGCGGATGAGGCGGTCGCCCTCCGTGAGCGTCGACTGCTGACGGCTGAGAGTGGCAGACGTCGTTTTGGAGAGTTTCTGCGACAGTTGAACGGTCTGAGTGCGCTGCACGCTTGCGGGCGTGCCGTCCTCGTTTTTCGGTGCGGAAGTGACGGTCTCGTGCGACGCTTCCACGGTGGACTTTTCTGAAAGGTTGACCGCCACGCCATAACGTTGAATTCGATTGACGATGACTCCATCGCCAAAGAACAAACCGCTGTTCAGGCTGACCTCTTCCGTGCGGCGCAACTCCGACAGGGCGAATTTCTTCGTGCGCCACTCGGCGGTAACCTCGTCACCGGAAACGCCTTTGGACGCGGCTAAATCCTGACGCCCGACGCCTTCCAGCACGGTGTTAGCGACGCTCTGCCCGACGGAGGTTTGCCGCCGCGCCAACGTGAACCCGCCTGCGACGATTTGCGCCAGTCGTTCTTCCACCCCGCCCGAAGACGTTTGCAGGGAGTTTTTTTCCAGCGAGAGTTGCACGTCCTTCGACGGCTCAATCCGCACCGACGCGCCGCTGTCCTTGACGCCGCGCAGAGGCAGAAGGTCTTTCCGCCCCAAACCTTGCAGCACGGGGTCAGAGACGTTGGGCGCAATCGAGCGCTCGCGCTGCGTGATGCTGACGATGCCCGCCTTCAACTCCGTGCGCTCATCGGTCACGCTTCCAGTGGGCGTGTCGGCGTCTTTGCGAAGCAGCGACAGAAAGAACCGCTCGGACGGTTTCCACGTTCCCTGCAACTCCTCCGATTGCACGCCTTTCAGCGCGACGAGGTCGGGGCGTCCCAGACCTTGCAGCACGCCGTTGGAAATCGCGCGGTCCACCGAACGTTCCCGTTTGAGCAGCGAAAACGACCCAGCCGTGAGACGCACGTCGCGTGTGTTGATGCCGCCGCCGGGCGCGTCGAAGTCGTTGCCCTCGATGGCGAAACTGTGCTTGGGCGAGAACGCGTAGCGCAGGTTGTAATCTTCCTGCTTGACGCCCGACAACTGCGATAGGTCGCGCAGGGCAAAAGAGGTATCAGGGCTGATGGCGGTCTTGGCGCGCTGCGCCCACTGCTGATTGAGGCGGTTCACGGTGGACTGAAAAAGCCCCGCCTGTCGAATCTTTCCGATTTCCAGCATGGAGAAACTTCCACTCAAGTTGCCTGCCCCGCCTGCAAACTGCCGCCCGTGCAAGCCGCGCTCGGCGTAGCGGAACTGGTCGCTGAACAAGAGTTTGTAGTCAGGCACGGAGCGAAGCGAAGTGCCGTCTGCCCGCATAGAACGCGGCAGGACCAGCGAGTCTATCAAGGCGGTGGACAGGTAGAAGCGACTCGTGGGGCGCAGCGTCACCCGCGCCTCGCGGTGGGCGTAGCCGGGCGTGAGCGTTTTGCCCTGATACTCCGCCGGGCGGTAGTCGGTCACGACCATAAAATCGTCGCGCTGACCCAGACTGGAATAGCCCAACGGCGGGGACAAAAGCGGTGGAGACGATGAAGATGGGAAAAGAGAAAAACGGGCAGCCTCCGACTCAGCTTTCGCAGTTCCATGCAAACAGCCCAGCAACAGGATAACGACGATGAGACTGACGACTGACTGTTTCATAAGGCTGCTGTCCTTGAGTAGGAAGTAATTCAAAAGAGCGGGGAGGCATTATGAGCCAAACGATGCAACGACGGCACCGCGTGGGAGTCCATCCATCCGTCGTCCCTTCAGAATAACGCGTCCTTTCACTGACTCTCCTTTAGGTAGCGGCAGCATCGTCGAACCCAATGGAATCTTGCGCGGAGCGGACGCTACTTTCGCCGGAGCCGCTGGGGACTCGCTCTCCTCTGGAACGTTCAATCCTCCCGAATGATACCCGACCGTCGGAGCCGATGCCAGCAGAGTGGACACGTCTTCGATAGTTTCAGACGTATTGCCGTTGCCCGTCTCCGGCATGACGTCGGGCATCGGCATGGGGGCATCCGGGATGTCGAACTGGCTTCCGTTGGGTTTCACCGCGCCTTTGTCCAAACTGACGAGGAGACTTTCGGGAATGGCTTCATTTCTGTGAGGCGGTCTGATTTTCGCGCTTGACTTATTGGCTTTAGACGGCTGGACACCGTTGATATTCTTAACAGGCAGTGATACCGAAATCACAATCGCCGCGCCTTTTCCAATGTTTGTGGCGACGTTCTTAACTTTGTTGCCTCCAGCCTCAGCTGATTCAACCGTGCTGCTTGCATCATCTGCCACAGACGGCGCTACCTCATCGTTCCGTTTGAGCGGCGTCACAGCCACCATTTTCGATCCGGCTGCTACGGAAGGATTCTTTTCAATGGGCTGCGAAGTGGGACGGAAGTAAGATGCGAACACTGCCCCCAACACCGCCACCGTCGCCGTCGCAAAACCGTAAGACCAACGCGGCTGCAGGGTAACCGCTGTGCGCACGCGGTTGAACAGACCCGCCAGCCAACTTTTCTGTGACAGCGCCACGCGCTCCAAGATGGCTTCCTTCAGCGCAACGGGGGCGCGCATCTCCGGCATCGCGCTCAGCATCACGGACTGACGCTCCAACGCACATAGTTCGGCATGGCAATCATCGCACGCCGCGACGTGATTCAGCACGCGGCGGGAATCGGTTTCGTCCAGTTCGTTGTCAATGTAAGGCGAAAGAAGGAAAAGTGCCTCCTCGCAAGTCAGCGACGGCAGCGACGGCGCACTCTGAACGGCGGCGAAAATACGGCTAACCATGTTGCGGGGGGCAGACGAGCCGTTGCAAGACGCAAGCAGCGACTTCAAACTCTGCAGCGCGCGCAACTCGTTCTGGCAATGAGTGCAGGCGTCCACGTGCTCGCGCACGGCTTCTCTGTCCGCCTCATCCAAGACCCCGTCACTGTAGGCTGATAACAACGGCTGGTAAAGGTCACATTGCATTCCGTTCACCTTCGTTTCTATCGGACTGCTTTCAGCACGAAAGCCTCTCGGTCTGATTCTGTTTTCCGCCCAATTAGACAGGGAGAGGGGAAGGAAGTTGCAACGTGCGAAACTTTATGGGTAATCCCTTAGAGCCTCTCCCCCAAAGGTTTGTCATTCTGAGCGGAGCGAAGTCCCGATACCTCGGGCTCCTCGACGAGTCGGGAAATCTCGCCGTTGAGATGCTTCCCTGCGTTCAGAACGACATTTTGGGGAGAAGCTCTTAACATTTTGCGCAGGGTGCGCCCTCCCTGTCATGGCGAGCGAGGCGAAGCAATCCCCACTTTGAGATGGATTCGCCTCGCTCGCCATGACCCTGGACCTGACGGCATCCCCTTGCTTGCCTCTCCTGCGAGACTTGGTGTAGAATAACGGTGAACTCAGAGACGCTGGAGGCTTGGATGTTGAAGACCCAAGACGCCCACAAGGGGCTATGCTACGTTATATTCTTTGTTGGCATCATCAACGCCATCACCCCTTCTCACGCCGACGTGCCCTCCGCCGAACAAGTCGTCCGCGACTTGTCCGCGATGGGGTCACGCTTCGTTGGTTCGCCCGGTCTGAACGAAGCGGCGGACTACGTGGAGAAGGCGTTCCGCGACATTGGCTTGCAACAAGTGCGGCGGCAGCCGTTCCGCACAGCGGCGCCGGTGGAAGAGTTCGCGTCTCTCACCGTCAACGGTGAAACGTTTCCGCTGCGCGCTCTTTTCCCCAACGTTGTGCGCACCTCGTCCACCCCGCAGGACGGCTTGACAGGAGAACTGCTCTATGCGCGCAAGGGTGAACTGACCGACTTCGATGGCAAGGAGGTCAAGGACCGCATCGTGCTGCTGGACTTCGACAGCGGCGACAACTGGGTGAACGCCTTCACGTTGGGCGCGAAAGCCGTCCTCTTCATCGCACCGGATCGCACGTCCCGGCAGGAGGCAGAAGAGAAGTTTCTCTCCGTTCCTCTGAACGCGCCGCGATTCTGGGTGGAGCGAGAGGATGGGTTGAAGTTAGTGAGAACTATGGCGGGTTGGCAGGGACGCACCGCCCCTGCAACGGCAACGCTCCGCGCGCGTGTGACGTGGAAGCCGGTGACGTGCTACAACATCTGGGGCAAACTCACCGGCAGCGACCCCAAGTTGCGTGATGAGCACATCGTCCTCAGCGCGTATTACGATTCCATCTCCGTCGTTCCTTCGCTTGCGCCCGGCGCGGAGAGCGCGTGCGGCATTGCCGCGCTCATCGCCATCGCCCAAAAACTGAAAGCCGCGAAGCCCCAGCGCACCATCATCTTCGTCGCAACCTCCGCCCACTTCATGGGCATGGCGGGCGCGGCAACTTACAGCCGAGGGTTTGAAATCGCCAAAACCAACGGCAGCACGAAACTCCCCGCCGAACTGGACAAAGAGGGCATGAAAACCCAAGCCCTCATCGCTTTCTACAAACGCTATTTCTCCACGTTTGAAGACGCCGACAAAAAACCGACCGCCCTTTTCATCGGCTTGGACCTCAGCAGCGGAACGCGCAAAATCGGACTCTTCGCCCGCGGCAGTTACGAGGACAACCGCGACACCGCCCGCGAGCGCAGCTATGCCTACGTCGGCAGAGCGTTCCGCGAGACGCTGAGAGCGATGGAGAGACACACGACACGCAATACCCAACACGATGACCTCTTCGCCGACACCATCAACCCCACCCAGGGTCGCAGTGCAGACACCTTCTTCCCCGAACTGCCCGCGTTTGAGTCGGAGGTTATCAGTTTCTTCTCCGGCGGCGTGACACTGGCGACCTGCTCCGACAGCCGCAATCTCGTGGACACGCCGTTCGACACCGCCGACCGCGTGAACTTTGAAAACCTGCGCGCGCAGGTGGATTTCCTGAGCGCGCTGCTGCCGCGCGCGTTCCGCGACCCGGATTTTCCTGTGTGGATTCAAGAGCCAACATTGCGCAACAAAGGTCCGCTGTTCGGTCAGGTCGTCACCGCAGACCCCAAGAAGAACATCGTGCCCAGCAAGCCCGTTCCCAACACGGTCATGGTCGCGCTGCGCGATTTGGGCTGGCGCGGGAGTTTCATGCGCTCCAACCCCAAGCCGATTTACGGCGTCCATCCCCACGGCTACGCGATAGCAGAGGGCAAAGAGGCGTGGTATAACCTGCTTCACTTCCAGTGGCCCGGCAACGTGCGGCTTGAAGCGTTTCACTTCAACGAGGATGGCGAGATTGACTACGCCCCCGACCTCGGCGGCGACGGCAACGCAAAGTTCAACTTCCGCCAGTTTCCGATGAACGACAAAGGCGGCAAGGTGCTCAACTACGTCATTTTTCCCTGCGTGTCCGTCACGTTCATTGAACTCGTTGACCCACGCTATCTCGTCAGCCTACAAAACCTCAAAGTGATGGACGCCGACACTGAAAGCGACCCGCATTACTTCGGCAACTTCCTGCCGCTGGCGACGCGCTATGATACGTCCTACGTCGAACCCGTGGCGATGGTGTTCGTGCAGAGAAACGCCAAAATCAAGGTGCTGATGAGTCTGGGTCTCGTCGGCTTCCGACTTGTGCTTATCAACGCAGATTTGAAGAATCCGCAATACAAAGACCGCTGGAGCAAGCCGCCGCTCAAAGGTCTGCTGGCGATGGAGAACGACCATCCGCAGGGGCGCGGCTTCCGCATCACGCAGCCCATGATTTTTTCCGACTCGGCGATGCAGGTCACGAAAGACCTGTGGGTTCTCGACGACAGCCGCATGAGCCTTCTCGCCCATCACGGCATTAGCAACGACCGCTTGAATCAACTTCACCTGCTCTCATTGGACGCGCTGGAAAACGCCGCTCGCGCCAAGCAACAGCGCCAGTGGAGCGTCGCCCGCGCCGAAACGCAGCAGGCGTGGGCGTTTGAGTCGACAATTTACCCCGACGTTTCCGCCACCGCCAACGACGTCGTTAAGGGCGTGCTGTTTTACCTCTTTCTCGTCGTGCCGTTCGCTTACTTCGTCGAGCGGCTGCTGTTCGGCTTCGCGGACCTCCGCAAGCAAATCATCGGTGTAGCGGTGATCTTCACGACGGTACTGCTCATTCTCGCCTTCGTCCATCCTGCGTTCAAAATCACCATGACACCATTCCTCATCTTTTTGGCGTTCGTCATCATCTCCTTAGCCGCGCTGGTCATTGGCATCGTGCTGGTCAAATTCAGTTGGGAACTGGAACAATATCGCGGCGGCATGAGGGGGGTGCATCGCGTGGACGTGAACCGCCTCGGCGCGTTGACCGCCGCGCTCAACCTCGGCATCGCCAACATGCGCCGCCGCTCCCTGCGCACCGCTCTGACCTGTGCGACCCTCATCCTGCTAACCTTCACCGTCCTCTCATTCACCTCGCTGAAAAGTTACGTGCGGTTCAACAAATACGAACTGCCATGGCGCGGAACATACGAAGGCATCCTCTTCCGCAGCATGTCATGGGGCGTCATTGAGGACGTGCAGTATCGTCAATTCAAAGCGCAGTTAGGCGACAAGTTCCACCTCGCTCCCCGCTCGTGGCTCATCTCGCGCCGACCAGAGGAATCGCTTGTCATCGAAGTCAAAAGGCAAGTGGATGGGGAGGGACGGGGAGCTAGAAAGATGGGAGAAAAGTCTTCCACACTCCCACCCTCCCA
>FWWM01004677.1_pt1 | contig 31493 bp, 28 predicted proteins | sample 2228351 | NCBI WGS metagenome assembly FWWM01 (sample SAMEA103939774, study PRJEB20133) | metagenome | reverse complement strand
CGATGTGCCGGTGCGCGTCACCCTGGATCGCGCCGGCCAGGTGCTGCTCACCAACCTGCAGGCCACGCCGACCGGCAGCAAGACCCGCTACATGCGTTTGCCCGTCCGGCCGCAGGGCTACAGCAGTGTCACGGTCAGCTTCACGGTCAGCAGCGGCAGCGGCCCGTTGACCGTCGGCGTGGATGTGGGCGCCAACGGCACGGTGGATTGGACGTACGCAGGTTCACCCACCTATCCGGCCAGCCTGACCGCCGATGGCCCTGCCTTCACAGTCGCGGTCAACGCCTACCTGTCATCGGTCGGCGGTCAACCGTCCGCTGATGTCCCGCTCCGCTTCTACCTGTCTCCCTTCGCCACGCTGACCCTGACCGGCTTCACCGCGACGCCGGTCGGCGGGGCGGATGCCAGCATCGGCGAGGGGGATTTGGGATTTGGTGGGGCGGTCACGGCGGCCGTCCACGAATCTCCCACGAATGCACGAATCGTCGGCGGCAATTCGAGTATTCGTGGCCTATTCGTGGACGGCGACCCTACCGAAGGCGACACGGTCACCATCAATGCAACCATCCACAACGCCGACGCTCTCGACGCCGGCCCCCTCACCGCCGCGTTCTACGCCACTCCCCCCAGTATTGGGGGGCCAGGGGGGGCAGGCTCGCCCTGGTACATCGGCAGCGCCTTTGTCCCCAACGTCCCCGCCGGCGGCGCAGCGCAGGCCAGCATCCAGTGGAACACCCTCGGCTTCACCGGCGACGTGCCCGTGCGCGTCGTCGTGGACCCGTATGACCGCGTGGCGGAGACGAACGAGGAGAACAACGCGACCACGGCCAGCCTCACGATCCGCACCCGCCCCGACCTGAGCATTCCGACGATCACGCTGTCCGATCCAGAGCCTAACGCTGGTCAGACGGTGACCGTCACGCTCACCCTGCGCAACAGCGGCCAGACGACTGCAGGCGCACAGACGATCGCGCTGTACGACGGCAATCCCGACGCGGGCGGGACGATCGTAGGGGCGTTGCATGCAACGTCTCTACCCGGCGGCGCGACAACCGACGTCGCCTTCACCTGGACGCCGACGACGCCCGGCCCGCGCCGCCTCTTCGCCCGCGTCGACCGCGATGGGCAGGTCAACGAGTCGGACGAGGGCAACAACGACGCCTGGCGCGATGTCTACGTGGGCCTGGCCAGCCCCGTGCTGCTGGACAGCGGCGGTCCCTCCGATGTGCCCTATGACCCGACCCGTGGCTACGGCTATGTGACCCCCGGCTCCACCGTCATCGCCTACTGCGGCCCCGACGCCGAGCAGACCGCCCGCAGCGCTGCCAGCGGCCGCCTGGAGTATCGCTTCGATCACCTGCAGCCGGGCCGCTTCTACCACGTGGACATCACCCTCTTCGAATGCGATGGCCTGGGCCGCCAGGAACGGGTGCTGGCCGATGGCTTCGAGATCGCCCAGCCCGTGAACCTGGCGGACGGCCAGGTCCACCGTCTCTCCCTGCGCCTCGATCCTGCGCTGTATGTGGATCATGTTGTCACCGTGGCGATCGAAGAGGTTCAGGGGAACGACGCCATCGCCTCGGTGATCGCGCTCTATGACGTGGACTATCGTTACGCGGACGCGGGCGGCGGCCGCGATCCTCAGTATCCGGGCAGCCGGGGGTATGGCTGGCTGGATGGGGTGGCCCAAACGACCTGGGGGACGCTGCCCTCCCAGAGTCGTCGTATCGACCTGGGCGACGCCGATCCCAGCGACGATCCCGATAACGAGCTGCGTTATCGCTTCGACGGCCTCAAGCGCACGGCGCGCTACAAGTTGCTCCTCACCTTCTACAATCGGGCCACGCCCGACCCGACCCTGCGCGTGACTGTGGACGGCGCGCCGGTCACCTCCGAGTTCGCTGTCCCTTATAACACGCGCCTGGACAGGACGGCGTCCATCCCGCCCAGCGCCTATGTCGAGGACGGCAGCATCGTCGTGGGCATCGTGCGCGCCAACGCCCAGGTGGGCGCGTTCGTGAACGAGATCGCCTTGGAAGAGGAGACCCTGCCCCAACCCACCGAGGGATGTCGCGCGCGCGCGACGCCCTACGTGACCTACGCCTATGGCGTGGCGATGATCGCGGGCGAGGCGGCGCCGGAGGGGACCTTGATCGAGGCGCTCAACCCGCGCGGGGATGTGGTGGGCTGCTTCGTGGTCCAGGCCGCTGGCTACTACGGCTTCATGCCCATCTACGGCGAGGACGCCACCGCCGCGCCGCCCATCCCTGGCATGCGGGACGGCGAGACGGTGCGTTTCCGCATCGGCGGCCAGGAGGCCACGGCGACGCCCCTGCTCGTCTGGCATGATGATCGGGGGGTGCATGAGGTGACGCTGGCGGTGGGGGCGACGCGGCAGCAGGCCATCCCCTTGCGCCAGGGCTGGAACCTGATCTCCCTCCGCCTGCAGCCAGCCTCCCCCGCCATCCGCGACGTGCTGCAGAGCATCGACGGCCAGTACGACATGGTCATCGGCGAGACGGGCGTCTTCGTCCCCAGCCTTCCCGACGAGTTCCAATCGCTGCGTGAGATGCGCGCGGGCCGATCGTACTGGGTTCGGGTGACGGCGGTCCAGGGACCCACCTTGCTCCTCAGCGGCGACCCGCTCGACCCGGCCACGTCTATCCCGCTGACGCGCGGCTGGCGTTGGCCCGGTTACCTGCCTGAGGTCGCCTTGCCGATCACCGTGGCGCTGCAATCCATCGCGGGCCAGTATGATCTGGTGCGTGGCGATCGAGGCGCCTACGCGCCGGGCCTGCCCGACATTTATCAGACGCTGCGCGACATGCGGCCGGGCGAAGGCTACCAGGTCCGCATGACCGCCGACGGCGCGTTGCGCTACCCGGGCGGCGGGTCCATCCTCGCCGAGGAGCCGATCGTCCCGGCGTCGCCGGTCGGCGGCGCATGCGCTCACGTGCGCGTCACGCCCTCCGCGCTGTTGGTCTACGGCGAGGTGACGCTGGAAGGCGCTCTGGCGCCGGCGGGGACGGTGGTGGAGGCGATCACGCCGCGGGGCGATGTGGCGGGTTGCTTCGTGTTGGTCGATCCCGGGCGCTACGGCCTGCTCGAGCTGTACGGCGAGGACCCGGACGGCGTCACCCCTGGCTGGCGGGTGGGGGAGCCGATCGGCTGGCGGGTGAATGGCAGGGAGGCGCAGGCGAGCATCGCGCTGACATGGGATGATCGTGGGGAGGTCTATCGGCTCGACCTGAGCGTTGGCCGCCTGCCGTATCCCGTCTTCCTGCCGCTGCTCATCCATCAGGAAAGGTAGGGGAGGAGGCGCGCGGATGGCACGAGGTCCTGTTGGGCCGACGCGAGCGATCTTGTTGGGCCTGGCCTTGCTCGTCGGGCTGGTCGTTGGGGGGCGGGGCGTGTGGGCGGCGCGCCCTGGCCGCGTCGCCAGCGAGCCGACGCGGCTCATCGGCGGCCAGCCGGCGGCGGCGCAGGGGGTCTGTCCGCCGGTGCAGAACACGCCCTACCTGACGATCGCCTATGGCGCCGTGACCGTGGACGGCGCCCCGGCTCCTGTGGGCGCCGTCGTGGAGGCGCGCAGCCCGCGCGGGGACACGGTGGGATGCATCGTCGTGACGACGGCGGGGGTCTACCCGTTGATGCAGATCTACGGCGAGGACGCGACCGCTGCGCCTCCTATCCCGGGCATGCGCGCGGGCGAGACGGTCGCCTTCCTGGTGGATGGCCGGCCGGCGACCGCCTCGCCGTCGCTGGTGTGGCAGGCGGACCAGGAGTATCATCGCGTCGATCTGGCTGCGTACACGCCGACGGCCACCAATACGCCAACGCCAACGCCAACGAATACGCCAACGAATGTGCCAACGAATACGCCGGTTCCGCCGACGGCGACGCCGGTGCCGACGGCAACGCCGACCGACACACCAGATCCGCTGACGGATACGCCGCTGCCGACGGCGACGCCCACGGATACGCCAGTTCCACCGACGCCGACAGACACGCCAGTTCCGCCGACGGATACGCCACTGCCTACGGCGACGCCGGTCACGCCCACCGATACAAGCACGCCGACGCCGACAGACACGCCGGTTCCGCCGACGGATACGCCGGTGCCGACGGCGACGCCCACGGATACGCCAGTTCCACCGACGCCGACAGACACGCCGACGCCGGCCACCCCGGAGCCGACAGTCGCGCCGACGTGGCCGTTCCACCTTTACCTGCCGCAGATCCTGCGCAATGCTGGCGCCGACGCTCCTTGATTATTGGTAGAGACGTTGCAGGCAACGTCTCTACTTAACACACCCAACAGCAAAAAAAGGACCGCCCCACCCTCTGTCACCGGGAGGATGGGGCGGCCTTCGATTCAACAGACCAGGAGAGCGCGTCGGCGCCAGTCCCGATCTCAGCGCTGCGTAAGGACCTGCGAGGCGGTGCGCACGTTTTCGTCGATCTGGAGCAACAGCCGGATAACGTTGCTGGTCCCAAAGAAGAACAGGAAGTACAGGATGCCCGAGACGATGGGCAGGAACGCTATCAGCCGCCCAACTCCAGCCAGCCAGGACGGAGCATTGGCGATCACTCCGCCCAAAACGCCATACAGCGCGACGGTGACGATGACCCCGACCGCCAGGAAAACCCACGCCAGCACCTGAAAGATGATTGCGATCACGCGCAGCCCTGAGGAACTTCGCTCCACTAGCAGCGCTCCTTTCTCTACGCTGGGGCCTGAAACAGGCGGTCTCCCTGCTCGGCGAAGGCTGGGGCCTGAACGAACCCCAGGCCCCAGCCCTTCCCCCTCACATGAAGCCAGCCAGCTAGACGAACAAGACGATCAGGCCGTCGGGAAGTGCACGATCAGGTCAATGTTCGCCTGGCCGACCGCCGGCAGCAGGAAGTAGAGCGTCTCGGTCAGGGGGCTGTTCGGATTCATCTGGTCATACATGGCCGCCGTGTTGGCGAGCACGTCAGCGCCCCAGGCGATGTGCGGCATCTCCATGCCATTGACGTAGATCCAGATGCCGTCGTCGCGCACGCGCAGCTCCAGGGTCTCGATGCCCATCATCTTCATCTGCTCGACGAGCATCGGAGGCAGGCCGATCGCGCCTCCCGGCAGGCCCGCCATCTGAGCCATCTCATCCAGGGAGTAGTCGAACCCCTTCAGGGTGGGCACGCCCGTATCGTCGAAGAGCACCTCGGCCCGCTGGATCATCGAGGTCTCCATCGCCGCCGCGGTCGCCATCTCGGCCACAGCCACCGGCGCACGCACCGGGATCTCCGCCGCCCCCTCCTGCTTGGGGAACATCAGCACGACGCCGATGCCTGTGTTGCGGACGAAGGGCAGGAACGGGGTGATCATGCCCGTGAGGGCGCTCTGGCCCGTGAACATCCCGACCGCCGTCACAACGTTGGCCAGGCTCTCACCAGACCAGGCCAAATGAGGCATCAGCTTCCCGTTCACGAAGATCAGGATGCCCCCCGCGCCGTGCTGGATCTCCACATGCTGAACGTCCGTGTTGGTCATCCAGGAGACCCAAAAAGGATCCAGGCGCAACAGGGAGACATAGGCGTTGATGTCTTGTCCCGTGTAGGTCTGGATAATGGGGGCCAGCTCCTCCAGCTTCAGACCCACCAGGCTGGGCGTGCCATCGGCGGCGTAGGATACGGTGATCCGCGGTAAAGCCAGGATAAACCCCTGTTCCTCGGGCTTATCGGTCGGCAATACGGCGGGACCACAGCTCGTCGCCAGCAGAGCGATGAGGACGACCACGCTGAGGATAGCGAAGGACTTGGGGAACCGCATTGAGTCACCTCCTTAGATGGAATAAGAACCGGTTCCGAAGGGTAGAGAGACGGACATGGAAACTCGCCTTGCGCAACGACTGAGGCAGAACGTAGCGCTTCCCCTGAGCCGGTGACTACTCCAGGAAGCTCGCCGCTGCGTTTGACGTCACCTCAGCCCCGATGCCGATGGTGATCAGCTCGCATGGTGTACGCCCGATTCGCCTCCTTGATCCTGGGAACACGACTGATTGCCAGGCCCGACAGCTTCACGAGGACTGCTGCTCTGCGGCTATCCTAACCGACAGGCGCACAAAAGGCAAACCGGTGGAAGCTTCCCGCGCTATCGACGCCTGGCGAGGGCAGCGATAGCCTGCGGGATTCCCTGAAATTTCGGGGAAACGAAAATGCCAAAACAACCAGGCGAAGTCGGACAGCCAGCGGCGCCTCGCACGCCTATTATACCACAACTTTGGTCTTCGTGAAGCACTTCTTTAGGATGCAAATCAGGCTCACTTGCCCTTGATGTCATTCCGTGTTACAAGAGAGGCAATCCTTGCATGAGGAGGATGCCATGCGCGTCGTCGCGATGATCCTGGCCGGGGGCGCCGGCACACGGCTCGGCGTCCTCTCCGACATCCGGGCAAAGCCGGCGGTCGCCTTTGCCGGTAAGTTCCGCATCATCGACTTCACCCTCTCGAACTGCGTCAACTCCGGCATCTTCGACGTGGCAGTGTTGACGCAGTATCAGCCGCACTCGCTCAACGAGCATATCGGCATCGGCAAGCCCTGGGACATGGACCGCGCGCGCGGCGGCGTGCGCCTGCTCCACCCCTACCAGGCGCGCGCTGGCCAACTGTGGTACGGCGGCACCGCGCACGCCATCCTCCAAAATCTCGATTTCATCCGCGAGCAACGCGCCGATACCGTCCTCATCCTCTCCGGCGACCACATCTATAAAATGGACTATCGGCCGATGTTGCGCCAACATGCCGACACGCGCGCCGACCTCACGATCGCCGTGATGAACGTGGCCCCGGAGGAGGTCTCGCGCTTCGGCATCCTCGAGACTGACGCCGACGGCCGCGTCGTCAAGTTCCTGGAGAAGCCCAAGCAGGCGACGAGCACCCTCGCCAATATGGGGGTCTACGTCTTCAGCGCCGACGCCCTGGCCGAACGCCTGACCCGCCTCGGTCCCCAATACCCCGATCTCGACTTCGGCAAGCACGTGATCCCCTCCATGGTCGAGGACGCGGTGGTCTACTCGTACCCTTTCAAAGGCTACTGGGTCGACGTGGGCACGGTCGACGCGTACTGGCGCACCAATATGGAATTGCTCACCGGCCAGTCGACGCTCGACCTCTACGATCCGAACTGGGTGATCCGCACGCGCAGCCAGGAGCGACCGCCGGTCAAGACGGGGCCGCAGGCGGTGATCCAGGAGAGCCTGGTGTGCAACGGCTGCATCGTGCGCGGACACGTCGTGCGCTCCGTCCTCTCGCCAGGGGTGTACGTCTCGCCAGGCGCCGTCGTCCGCGAGAGCGTGGTCATGAACGATACGTGGATCGGCCCCGGCGCCGTAGTTGATCGCTGCATCATCGATAAGGGCGTGGTGGTGGGAGTGGGCACGCGCCTGGGCGATGGGGATGACCAGACCCCGAACGCGGAGGCCCCCGAACATTTCTACACCGGCATCACGATCGTGGGGGCCGAGGCGCACGTGCCAGCCAACCTGCGCGTGGGACGCAACGTCGTCATCCGCCCCCACGTCGATGAGGACGCCTTCGCCGCTTTTAACGGCGTGGTCCCCAGCGGCGCGACCATCTCGTAAACTGACTTTGTGACGCCAGCAGGATTGACGTTGGCGCGGCTCCATGGTCAGTTGACAATTCGCCCGCGCTGTTGTACAGTATTCCTGTACATTTATGAGGCGGGAGGGGATGGTGACGATCCAGACGACTTATACCCGGGCCAGAGCCACGCTGGCCGCCTTGTGCGATGCAGTCACTGCCGATCGCGAGATCGTGATCATCCAGCGACGAGGCGCGGAGGATGTGGCCCTGATCGCGGCCGACGAGCTATCGAGTCTGCTCGAAACGCAATATCTGCTGCGATCGCCCAGAAACGCTGAGCGCCTGTTGACAGCTCTGGCGCGCGCGCAGGCGCGCGTCGGCGCTGCCCAGTCTCCGGAGGATCTGCGCCGCGAGGTCGGCCTTGACCAACCAGCGTAAAGAGCGCGATGCGGTGTTCCACCCGGAGTTTCGTGAGGACTTGCGTGTCTGGGTAGAGATTGATCGCAAGGTCGCGTTGCGGGCGTTCGCCCTGATTGAGGCGATTCTGCGCGACCCTTTCTCCGGGATTGGCAAGCCGGAGCCGCTTAAATATCTGGCGCCAGGAGTCTGGTCAAGGCGGTTGACTCAAGAGCATCGCATCGTCTACCTGGTTAGCGAGGACCGCATCGACTTTCTGCAAGCGCGTTACCACTATTAAGCGCAGGAGGAAGCCCCATGTCTATCCTGGCCATGATCCTCGCTGGCGGCGAAAGCCCGGCCCTCAGCGTGCTCACCGCCCTGCGTTCGGAAGCCGCGCTCCCCTTCGCTGGCAAGTATCGCATCATCGACTTCACCCTCTCCAATTGCGTCAACTCCGGCATCTACAACGTCGCCGTCCTCACGCAGTACCAGCCGCGCTCCCTGAACGAACATATCGGGGTCGGCAAACCGTGGGATCTCGACCGTTCCACCGGTGGGGTGCGCCTCTTGCAGCCCTACCAGCGCGCGCGCGGCGAGCCGGGCGCCTGGCAGGAAGGCACCGCCGACGCCATCCGCTTCAACCTCGACGTCATCGCCGAGAGCGTGGAGGATGTCTTGATTCTGGCGGGCGATCACATTTACAAGATGGACTATCGTCCCCTCCTGGAGTTCCATCACGCGCGCGCCGCCGATCTGACCCTGGCCGTGCGCACGGTGCCGACCTTCGAGGCCTATCGTTTCGGCATGGTCGCCGCCGACCCAGACGGCAAGATCGTCGGCTACCAGGAGAAGCCTCGTCGCACGCGCAGCACGCTGGCCAGCATGGGCATCTACGTCTTCCGGCGCGAGGTGTTGATCGAGGCCCTGACCACGCGCAACGGTCAGCGCCAGCGCAACCTGGGCGGCGAGGTCATCCCCGCCCTCGTGCGCAGCCGCCGCGCCTACGCCTTCCCCTTCTCGGGATATTGGGCTGATGTGGGCACGGTGCAGGCGTATTGGGAGGCCAACATGGCGCTGTTGGGGGAGACCCCTGCGCTCGACCTTTACGACCCGGAGTGGGTCATCCACACGCGCAGCGAGGAGCGCCCTCCGGCCCAGATCGGCCCGCACGCGCGCGTCGAGGGCAACCTGCTCTGCGATGGCTGTCGCGTCGATGGCTCCGTGACCCGTTCGATCATCTCGCCCGGCGCGTATATCGCCGCGGGCGCGGTCGTGCGCGATTCCATCATCCTCAACGACACCGTGATCGAGGCGGGGGCCGAGGTCGATCGTTGCATCCTCGACAAGCGCGTGCGCGTGGGCGAGCGGGCGCAGGTGGGATGCGGCGACGACAATATCCCCAACCGTCGCTGGCCTGATCGCCTCAACACGGGGTTGACCCTGGTCGGCAAGGGGGCGGTGATCCCGGCGGGGACCCAGATCGGGCGGAACGTCGTCATCGCGCCGCACGCCTGCCCCGCCGATTACCCTGGCAGCCAGGTGCCGAGCGGCGAGGCGGTCGGCGAATGATCGGGCGCAAGCGATCCGTACGGCAAATTGGCGAAAGGTTACGGTATCCTGGCCTGCGGTTGGATATGATCGAAAAGTAGCTCGCCCAAGCGGATTCAGGGCCTGCAATTCACACGAAGGAGAGACCACCATGCTCAGCCAGACCCTTCAGGATGCGATCAACGAACAAATCAACTACGAGCTGTACTCGGCCTATATCTATCTGGCGATGGCCGCCTACTGTGACTCAATCACGCGCCCGGGCTTCGCGCACTGGATGCGCGTGCAGGCGCAGGAAGAGGTCGAGCACGCCATGAAGTTCTACACCTACGTCTACGATCGCGGCGGCAAGGTCGCCCTGCAGGCGATCGGACAGCCCCCGGCCGATTTCCGATCGGAGCTTGACGTGTTCGAGAAGACGTTGGCGCACGAGCGGAAAGTGACGGCCCGCATCAACGACCTCTATGCGCTGGCAGTCAGGGAGAACGATTACGCCAGTCAGTCGTTCCTGCAGTGGTTCGTGGACGAGCAGGTGCAGGAGGAACGCGACGCCAGCCAGATCGTCGAGATGCTGAAGATGATCGGCGACAGCAAGAATGGCCTGTTCATGCTGGATCATGAGCTGGGGGAGCGCAAGGAGTAGGCGTCGCTCTCGCGATCCTTGAATTTTCCGAGATCTGTGTTGGGGCCGCCCGCAGGGGCGGCCTTTTCATTCGGATGCCGCCACGCCGACGCTGGCCGTCGCCGCCGCATCGATGGGTGGCAGCACATCCGTCCGGCGCCGTAGATAATCCACAATGATGTCTGTATCTACGACAAGTTGGGGAGATGCCATCCGGCCCACATGTCCTTTCTGGCCCGCTCGAACTCCGCCTCATCCTCATCTGACCATGACCCGTAGAGGCTGTCTAATGCTTCCAGAGCACGCCGCTCTTTGACGTCAGGCTCTACAGGGCAGAGGTCAGCCTTGGGGCGGATCAGGATGGCCTCCCCTGGTTTGACGCCCAACTTAAGAAGGAGGGAGCGTGGCACAATCAAATCGCCTCCCTCATAGATTTTTTCGATCACTGCCATATCGAGTCTCCGTTCGAGCTTCTACCGGACGTACCGACAATGCCCTGCGATTCAGAACCCCCAAAGTAATTATACCCCACTCTCCGCTATAAGAAAGGAGCAGGAAGCCGCAGAAGGCCCTCGAAAACGCCTTGACAGGGGCGGGCAAGTATGCTAAGATAAGGCTACCTGTAAACGTTCTCACATCCTTCCCTGCATCTTTCCTCCCTTGGCAGCGGCCGTCCCTGTCCACGCGGGCAGCGCGGTGGACTCCCAGCATCGTGTAGCGTGATTTCCGAGCGACCCGGATTCACTTCCATAGAAGGAGGAGCCTCATGATCTCCAAGCAGTTCAGCCGTCGTGAGTTTCTGCGCCTGTCGTCGGTTGCTGCGGCTGGGACCGCGCTCGCCGCCTGCGCCGTCCCCGCTGCCCCTCAGGCTGCCCCGGAGGCCGCTCCCCAAGCCCCCGCCGGGCCAACCAACATCCGCTTCTCAGTCTGGTATGGGCAGGGCGACATCGAAGTATGGGACGCGGTGCTCGACGCCTTCGAGAAGGCCACGCCCGATGTCAAGGTGGATTTCGAGCCGCTGGCCTGGAGCCAGTACTGGCAGAAGCTCCAGGTAGGGCTGGCCGCTGGCGACCCACCTGATGTGATCGGTATGGGCGTCGGCGTCTCCTACGACTACATCGGCCGCAAACAGCTTCTCTCGGTGAACCCCTACCTGGAGCGTGACGGCGTCAAGCGCGAACAGTGGTTCCCTAGCCTGCTGGAGGAGGCGATCTGGCCCAAGCCTGGCGGCGACCTGTACGCGCTGCCCTATCGTTTCACAGGGTCGGCTTTCTTCATCAATAAGACCTTGTTCGATAAGGCGGGCATCAAGTATCCGGAGAAGGGGTGGACGTGGCCGGGCGAATACCTGCAGCTCGCTCAGGCCTTGACTGATCCCGCTGCGGAGCAGTGGGGCACTTCGGTTCCCAACTATCAGTTGGTGGAGCCGTTCCTGGCTACCAACGACACCTCCGCCCTCACCCCTGACCTGCGCAAGAGCAACTTCCTCGATCCCAAGGTGGAGGAAGTGTTCCAGTTCCTCTCCGATCTGATCTGCAAGCATCAGGTGGCCCCCAAGCCAGTGGACGTGCAGGGCATGGGAGATCTCTTCCTGTCCGGCAAGATCGCCATGCATCCCGGAGCGCAGTGGGACATCGCCGCCTATCGCAAGATCCAGGACTTCGAGTGGGATGTCGTTTACAACCCGTTGAAGGAGGGGCTGAACAAACCGGGCACCTATGGCGGGCCGGACATGCTCTCTCTGCCTAAGGATACCAAGCGTCCTGACGAGGCCTGGAAGCTGATGCTGTTCGCCTGCGGCTCGTCTGAGGCGCAGAGGCTGATGTCGGCGACCGCCGTGCCGACGCTGATCGCGGAGGCGGCTAATCCGGACTTCATCGCTGCCCAGGAGAAGCTCGGCCCAGCCAGCTATCGCATCATCGTCGAGCAGGCCGAACATGCGGTTGGGTTCTCCTTCAGCCCGGCCTGGAACGAGTGGAACGGCGCCTACAGCCAGGTCATGAGCGAGGTCTATAACTGCAACATGCCCCTCAAAGAGGCGCTGGCCAAGATCGACGCTGACGTTAACAAAGCTCTCGACGCGGCCTTCGCGGCTCTCGAGAAGGCGGGTTGATCTTCTATCCGCTGCTCTGACGGGCTGGCCGCGGCGCGTTCTGTAAGATCGACGGCCAGCCGATGTCTGCGCCAGCTTGCGGGTGAAAGATTCCCCACGAGGTTGTTCACCTGGGGCGCGGCGTCAGGCCTATCGGGACCGGAGGTGAGGCTTTAGTCGGCCGCGCCCTATGGAAAACCGACTAAAGCCTCTATCTCAAAACTGCATGGAGCGATTTTCCCGGACGAGGCGCGGGACAGCCTTATTTTAGGGGCCGAAGCGCGAGTTTTCCATTGCCAAATGAGCGAGGGATCATGACCAGCGCCGATTCGGTGGTTGCACGCGGTTCATCTGCCTCGGCGCCCGCCCGCTCCTGGTTCCAGTGGCTGATCTGGTCGGACGGGTTCTGGGCCTTCTTGTTCCTCTTGCCCACGTTCCTCGGATTGACGATTGTGCTTGGGTCGGTGGTAGGCGGATTCATCATCAGCCTGACGCGCTGGGACATCCTGACCCCACCCGAATGGAGTGGCGTCGGCAATTATCTGGCGATCTTCCGAGAGGACGAGCTGTTCCGTAAGTCGCTGTTCAACACGTTCTACTTCACGATCGGCGTTGTCCCGTTGGGGACCATCTTCAGCCTGATCGCTGCAGTGATCATGAACCAAAATTTGAAGGGGCGCAGCCTCTTCCGGACGGTGTATTTCCTCCCGACTGTCTGTTCGGGCATTGCGATCGCGTTGCTGTGGGCCTGGCTCTACAATGCGCAGTTTGGCCTGATCAACGCCATGTTGCGCAGCGTCGGCCTGCCGAAGGTCGCCTGGCTGGGCGATTCACGCTACGCCATGCCTTCGGTGATCATCATGAGCATCTGGCGCGGCCTTGGCTACAACATGATCCTCTTCCTGGCGGGCCTGCAGGGGATCCCGCAAGAGTACTACGAGGCAGCCACCATCGATGGCGCCAGTCGCTGGCAGATCTTCCGCCGCATCACGATCCCTCTTCTCTCGCCGACCACCTTCTTCGTCGTCGTCCTCTCCATGATCGGATCGTTCCAGGTCTTCGAAGCCACCTATATCATGACGCAGGGCGGCCCCTACTACGCCACGTATACGATGGTGCTATTGATCTTCAATCAGGGGTTCCAGTGGTTCCGCATGGGCTATGCCTCTGCCTTGGCCTACATTCTCTTTGCCATCATCCTGGCGGTCACCCTGCTGCAATTGCGGCTGGAGAAGCGCTGGGTGCACTACGGCTCGTAAGGACTTGCCGCAAGCATGAGCGATGATCGGGTAGGCTATCGCCCGGATCTAGGGGAGGTCTTGGAGCGACGGCGGGCATTTTATCGCCGAGAGATCCCTGGCAGCGTGTTGGCGGTCTTTGAGGTGGCCGGCCGCGGGCGCACCAGCCATTTGCGCTATATCCCTGACTATCGTGCGATGTGCGCAGCCAACATCGAATGGTTTGAGGCTCGTCGGGACTTGCGCGACGATTGGGTCCCTCTGGCGCAGACCCATTTGGGGATGGGATTATTCGGCGCCATCTTCGGCAGCCCGATCGTCTGGATGCCGGAGAATGAGACGAGTTGGTCCCGACCGCCATTTTCAGAGTGGCCGCAAGACCTGGCGCAGCGCTTGCAGTTCGATCCGGACCACCCTATGATCGACCTGGCGCGACGGACGATCCGCTACTATCGCGAGCAGGCTGAGGGGAGATTCGGCGTCGGTGTGCTCGAGACGATCGATGCGCTCAATCTGGTAGTAGCCCTGCGCGGAGCGACAGACGCCTACGCTGATCTCTACCTCCATTCAGCAGAGGTCCGCACGGCGATGGAATGCGGACTGCAGTGGAATATCGATTGGCTGGAAATGCAGTGGCGCGAGGCAGGGCCGTTCGCTGATGGATGGTGTACGATTGTGGACTGGCTTCCGCAAAAGACGGTGTGGCTGAGTGTGGATGCAGATACGTATTGCCGACTAGAGGTCTATGCGACGCTGAGCCGGCCCTATATGCAGCGCCTGGTTGACCATTTCGGCGCTGGATGGCAGCACTTGCATGCGCCTGGGGTGCGTTTGTTGCCGGAGATCGTCCAGTTGCGCGGCCTGGTAGGCATCCAGATCGGCGATGACATCGGCTGGCCGCGAACCTTCACCCGGTTACGGGAAATCCAGCAAGTCACTGGCGACATCCCCCTTCAGGTGGGTTGCACTTGACAGGAGTTCTGTGAAGGGATCGCGCGCGGCGCGCTGCCGGGTAACGTTGAGTATCATGTTTCAGGCGCACCCAGCGTGGAAGCGGCCAATGAGATGGCGATCGCGGCGCGGCGGTATCGCGATCCATCGCAGTTCAGGCGCTAACCTTAGTAGATGGGCCGGCTGAAGCCTTCAGTCCGATGCCGGTGGCTATAGTCACCGCACGCCAGGGGTCAAAATCGGGAGACAAACCGGCTGCAGCCTTCGGTCCGATCCCGGAAGATGGTTTCGGGACAGTCGGGGGGGATCATGCGACAAATCACTCAGGTCCGGAAATGGGGCATGCGCACGGAAGTTGCGGTGTTGCATGCGCTCTCATATCTGATCTTGATCGCCATCGGGATCAGTATGCTCATCCCCTTTCTGTGGATGATCTCTACCTCGCTGAAGAATCTGGCGGAGACGCAGATCTATCCGCCGCGTTGGATCCCCCGGCCGCCTCTATGGTCCAACTATCGCGAGGTGATGATCCAGGTCCCCTTCGCCAAGTTCATCTACAATTCCTTCAAGGTCTCTATCCTCGGCGTGGTCGGCCAGGTCCTCACCTGCAGCACGGCCGCCTACGCGCTGGCGCGGCTGCGCTTCTGGGGGCGCGATTTCCTGTTCACGTTGTTGCTGGCTACGCTCATGATCCCCTATCAGGTGGTGATGATCCCGCAGTTCCTGATCTTCAAGGCGCTGGGATGGGTCAACACGCACCTGGCGTTGATCGTGCCTTACTGGTTGGGAGGCGCGTTCGGCACGTTCCTGCTGCGACAGTTCTTCCTCTCGCTCCCCAACGAGCTGGGCGACGCGGCTAAGGTGGACGGCTGTAACCCTTTCCAGACCTACTGGGATATCTACATGCCGCTGACGAAACCTGCCCTGGCGACGCTCGCCGTGCTCACGTTCATGGGCCGCTGGAACGACCTGCTTGGCCCCCTGATCTATCTCAATCGCCCGGAGATGATGACCGTCACCGCAGGGTTGAGCTATTTCCAGGGCCAGTATCTGGCGGATGTCCCTTTGTTGATGGCCGGCTCGGTGATCAGCATCATCCCGACGCTGGTCCTGTTCGCCCTGGCGCAGCGCTACTTCGTCCAGGGGGTCGTGCTGAGCGGGTTGAAAGGGTGAGGCTCCGTTGTCAGCGATCACTTTCTTCGACGCCAACTGTCAGGTGGGACGCTACAATTTCCGGGTCGAGGGAGGGCCATACGCGCTGCCCGACCTGCTGGCCGATATGGAGGAGATGGGGATCAGCCGACGCCTCGTCCACCACGCCATGGCCAAAGAGTACAATTCGATGATCGGCAACGAGCGCCTCGCGCGCGAGCTGGCAGGACATGAGTCCCTCGCACCGTGCTGGGGCGTCTCCACCTGGGTTACCGGCGAGATGCCCCCGCCCGCCGATCTGATCGCGGCCCTGCGCCAACACAACGTCCGGGCGGTGCGCTTCTTCCGCTGCTTCTACGATGTGCCGATGGCCGAATGGTCGATGGGCGCGCTGTGGTCGCAACTGGAGGTGCATCGCGTGCCCTTGTTCCTGGACGTGGGGGCGCGCTGGGCGACGATGGACGCCTTCAACGCCGACGAAGTCCATGCCCTCTGCCACGCTCATCCCAACCTGCCCGTCATCCTCGTCAAGCACCGCATCCGCTACAATCGGCAGGTGTATCATCTGTTCGAGGCGTGCCCGAACTTGCGCATGGAGTTGAGCGGATACTGGCACTACCGCGCGGTCGAGGAGTTATGCGCGCGCTTCGGCGCCGAACGCCTCCTCTTCGGCACCAACTGGCCCTACATGGATTCGAGCTTCGCCATCGCCCTGGTGATGTACGCCCAGGTGTCGGACGCAGAGAAGGCGATGATCGCGAGCGGCAATCTGCAACAGCTCCTGGAGGCGGTGCGATGGTGACTTCCACCGATTTCAGTCGGGCCGCTCGCCTGGGGCTGGCGCTGATCGGGGAGACCGTGATCGACGCGCACGCGCACCTGGGCGTGATCAAGGACTATCATGTGCCATGGCCCGAGGCGGCCGATCTCGTCGCCTACATGGATCGTTATGGCATCGCTCAGGCGTGCATCTTCGCGTTCGCGGGCGTGGGATCGGACTTCGTCTACGGCAACGACCTGGTCGCTGAGGCCGTGCGCGCCTTCCCCGAGCGCTTCATCGGCTACGCCACGCTCAACGCCAATTATCCGGAGGAGCTTGTGCCGGAGCTGGAGCGCGCGCAGGGCCGGGGCCTGCGCGGCATCAAGCTGATCACCGCCTATCAGGGACACTCGGAGGAGACCGAACGCTTCTTCCCCGTGTACGAGTGGGCGGAGGCCCGCCGCAAGATCATCCTCTCCCATCAATGGGGCTCGGCGGACTTCTTGCGCGCGATCGCCGAGCGCTATCCGCACGTCTGTTTCGTGATCGGCCATCTCAACTTCGCCTACGCCCCGGTCGTCCGCGCGCGCGACAACGTCTACACGACGACGACGTTCGTGCCGTGGCCAGGCGCGATCGCGGCGGCGGTCAAGGCGTTCGGCGCGGAGAAGATCCTCTTCGGCAGCGATTTCCCCGACCTCGATGTCTCGCTCAACCTCGGCCCGCTTCTCACGGCGAAGATCCGCGACGACGAGAAGCGGGCGATCCTCGGCCTGAACATGCGCCGGATTCTGGAGACGTACGGATGACCACACGCTACATCGCCGCGTACGATACGGAGTCGCCGCAGGCCTGCCTCGCTGCCTGTCGGCGCATTCGGGAGGTGCATGAGCAGTTCGGCTTCCCCGGCACCTTTTTCATCGTGGGCAAACGGTTGGAGGAGGAAGGGACGGAGTATCGGGCCGTCCTGGGCGACGCGCCGGATCTCGAGATCGCGTCGCACACCTACTCGCACCGCATGTTGCGCGACCATCCCTTCTGCGGGCCAGCGCCGGAACGCGCGGAACGGCTGCGCGAGATCCGCCAGGGGAAGGACCTGGTCGAGCAGGTGTTCCAGCGCCCTTGCGTGGGGTTGCGTCCAGGCTGCGGCTTCGTCAACGCGCTGAAGGGCGATCCCTGGCTGGTGGACGCGGTGGCGAGCGCGGGATACAGGTATGTCAGCTCCCTGCTTTGGGGGCCGGAATATACTGTGCCAGCCCTGCTCGAACCGCCGTTCTCCTACGCTGAGGAAGGCCACGCGGATCTGTGGGAATTGCCCGGCCATGGCTGGCATGAGAACCTGCTCAAAGGGCACAACCTGACCGATCGCGTGCAGCGCATCCTGGCCTATCCTTCGCCGTTCCCCGAAGCGATCCGCCTGCAGCCGATCCGCACTCCAGAGGAGGAGTTCGCCGTCAACCGCGTCTTCATCGACCGCGCGGTGCAGATGGGGCTGCCATATGTGTCGTTGATCTGGCATCCGTGGTCGCTGGCCCGCTTCGACCCGGAGATGACCATGTTGCGGCTGACCTTCGCCTACGTGCGCGAGCTGGGCCTGGAGCCGACGACCTTTGCAGCAGAGTGGCGGAGATTGACAGGGGGGATGTGATAACGGCCTGCCGGCCGCGGGTGGATGATCAGCTCTCGCCAGCGGTGGCGTCTAGCGTGAGAGATCAGGCCGCAGCGGTGCTCTGGCCTTGCGCCTTCTTGACATAATGGATGCCTTCCAGGTCCTGGAAGTGCTCATCCTGGGTCTAGAGGGTGGCATGGTGTTCTTGCGCCGTGGCCAGGATGAAGCTATCAGCCATAGGTAAGCGATGCTTTACTGAGAGCAGGGCGGCATTGAGCGCTAAGGCGGGGGTCAGGTCAACGACCTTGCCTTTGAACATATCGGCGATGCGCGCTTCGGCGACCGCCTGGCCATGCGTCTGCAGGATTTTCTTGAACACCTCGTAGATACAAATCACTGGCACGATAAGGTGTTCGGTGTCCTCGATGGCTGGAGCGAAGCAAGCGGCCTGCTCAGAGCCAGCAAAGTATTCCAGCCACGCCGAGGAATCGGCTACGTTGTTCACAGACGGTCCTCCTCGCGCTCTACCGTGGTGTCCAATCCCGGAAGTGAACCGCGAGCTTCCTGGATAGGGCGCTCCGGCACCAGGACGATGCGATTATCATAGGTGATGACCACCATCTTTTGCCCAACTTTGATACCTAGCAATTCGCGCGCCGCCTTGGGCAAGACAACTTGATATTTCGGGGAGACTGTCACTTGAATCATACGTTTCTCCTAACGATCGGTTTTTCGTAATACCATTATACCACGATGCTGTCCTCGTCCAGCTCGCGCACCTTTTCGCCATAGCGGCGTAGCAGCTCGTCGATCGTCATCCAGACCTCGCAGCGGCGCAGGCGCAGCAGGCTGCGCTGGGCCAGGGTCGGCTCATTGAATGCCCACATGATGGCCCACAGATAGAGGTTCTGCCAGAACTCGCCGAAGCGGCCCAGGGGGCTGTGATAGGGCTGGATGATGAAGCCCAATTGTTCGAACAGTTTGATCCCACTGCCGTGGGTGCTGGCCAGGGGCAGCACGGTGACCCCGCCCACGATCTGCGCTCCCGCCAGGCGCGGATCGCGTGGGAGCTGGCGCGCCAGGGCCTGGAACGAGCGGATCAGGCGTCGCCGGATCTGAATGGCCCAGGCGATGGTGGGGCCTTCCGGCGGCAGCGGCGGGATGTGCTCGTTCCACAGGTGCAATTCCACCATGGGCGCGCCCGCCGGGATGACGCCCGTCGGCAACGTCACGGGGTGGGATGTCGTCGTTCGCCGGGCGCGGAGCAGGCAGTGCGGCTCGGCGCAGAACTCGAACACCCCCAGGAGCCAGCGGATCAACCGGTCGAACCAGCGAACGACGCGCTTCATGGCCTGCTCACTATAACGTCCGCAGCCAATGGGTCAGCCACGCTTCCGAGCGCGGCGGGGCCGGCTCCATGCGCCCATGCGCTGTCAGCACGAACTCCTCCCCGCGCCAGGTGATCCGTCGCCCCAGCCCGCCAGCGATCCAGGTCAGCGCGCTCAGCACATCGCGCACGGGCAGCCAGAGGAGCCACTGTCGCGACTCCGAGTCGCCGGTGCAGCCGCTGATCAGCCAGGCGACCACCCAGCGCATCGCCAGCGTCCCGAGCAGGAGCTGGAGGCTTTGCGGCGTTGGGCCGGTGAGGAGCGTCAGGGCCAGCGCCAGCGGCGTGGCATAGCTGATCAGCAACCCCGGATATTCCCAGGGCCGGCTGACGCTGGCGCAGCGCATCCAGCGCACCTCGCGCGCCCATTGGTCCTCGAAGCGGGTGGCTCCCAAGACGCACGCGACCACGTAGTCCGACAGGTGCACCTTCAATCCCAGAGCGGCGATGCGTGCGCCCAGTTGATAGTCGTCCGCCAGGTAGTCGGCCAGCGCGGCGAAGCCGCCGATGCGCGCCAGGTCGCTGCGGCGCAAGGAGACGCTGGCGCCCATCGCGAAGCGCATGCCCAGCACCTTGCGCGCGAGCAAGATAGCGGGCAGGAAGGTGACGCCCATGTGCAGCGCTTCCAGGCCGGCGGTCAGGTTGTGCGCCTGCACTCCCAGATAGGGGCACGTCACCAGGCCTGTGGCCGGGTCGGCCAGAGGCGCCACCACTCGCCGCAGATAATCGGGCGTCACCCGCATATCGCTGTCGCTGACCACCAGCGTCTCGTAGCGGGCCTGCTCGGCCAGATGGTGGAGCAGGCTCGCCTTGCGATTGGCGCCCGTCGGTTGCACGACGAAGAGCCGGATGCTGACATCGGGAAAATCACGCTTCAGGCGCTCGATGAGCGGGATCACCGGATCGTCAGCGTCGGCCACGCCGAACAGCAGCTCGTACTCGGGATAGTCTTGTTGGCAGAAACTGGCGAAGTTCTGATAGGCCTGCGCGTCCACTCCTTTCACGGGTTTGAGGATGGACACGGGCGGCGCGTAGTCGCCGGGGTCGCGCTGGCCGGACCCAAAGAAAGCGAACACCAACCACAGGGCGATCAGCCAATAAAGCCAACTGATGACGAGCGCCGCTGTCAGCAACATCGTGATCATCTGTGCACCTCCCACGTTGTCACCGACCGCCAACATGTCGGCGGCAGCGATCGTCCAGCAGTTCCTGTTGGGGAGTTTCGTCTCTCTATTCTACCGCTTTTTCGTTGCGATGGGGTAAGATCAGCGATGCAATCGATGCGCTGGGGGGAGATGCAGGGGCGCGAGTGAATTCGGAGGAATCTCGGGAGATCTCACACGTTGCCACTCAGCGGCTTCGTTCATACAGCACGCGTCCTCTTGACAGAATCTCACGCACGAGGACATCTCTCCCGGCAAGCGCCTGCTCGATCTCTCGTGGCGTCTTCACCAGGATGTCTACAGGGAACGGGCGCGGATAGAGCAGGAGTGATACGACAATGGATGCTAATCGGTCATCCCTTGACGCCGGATATGACGATGCCCTGCACGAAATAACGCTGGGCGACGAAGAAGATGAGGATCGTCGGCAGCACTGCCAGGAGCGAGGCCGCCATCAGCGCGCGCATGTTGGTGGTCATCTGCCCCTGGAAGAGCCGCAACCCCAGGGCGACGGTGTACATCTTGATCTTGGAGAGGTAGATGAGGGGCGCAAGGAAGTCGTTCCAGGTCCCTGTGAACATGAAGATGGCGACGACCCCCAGGGCTGGGCCGCTCAGCGGCAGGTGGATGCGCCAGAACAGCCCCAGCGGGCTGCAGCCGTCGATGTACGCGGCGTCATCCATCTCTTTGGGGATGGTCATGAAGAACTGGCGCAGCAGGAAGACGAAGAAGGCGGGCGCGAACCAGTTGGGCACGAGCAGAGGCAGGAACGTGCCCACCCAACCGAGCTTTACATAAAGAAGGTAAGTGGGAATCAGGCGCACGTGCTCCGGCAGGATCATCGTCGCCAGCACGATCGTGAACAGGGTATCGCGGAAGGGGGTGCGCAGGCGCGCGAAGCTGAACGCCACCATCGAGCAGGAGATCGCCGCCCCCACCACGTTGAGCGCTGCGATCATGGCGCTGTTCTGGAACCACAGGGCAAATGGAAATACCTTGAAAGGCTCCTTGAAGGTCTCAAAATGGAGCTCGGCTGGGATCCATTGTGGAGGGAAGATGTAGACCTGCCAGGCGGGCATGACTGCGGTGCGGACCATCCAATAGAAGGGGATGCCAAAGATCACCGCCCCAATGATGACGACGACATACAGGAGGAACCGATAGAACGCTTCGACCAGGTTGCTGCCTTGCAGCCTGTGCAGACGGACCATCGTTTATACCCTCTCGTAGTGCACCCAGGTGCTGGCGCTGCGCAAGGCCAACACCACGAATACCAGGATCAGCAGGAAGAGGAGCCAGGCCAGCGCTGACGCGTAGCCGAAGACGAAGCCCTCGAACGCTTTCCGATAAATGTAGAGCACCATCGTCAGGGTAGCGTTGTTCGGCCCCCCTTGCGTCATCACGTACGCCTGCGTGAACACCTGCCAGGAGCCGATGATGTTCATGACGACGTTGAAGAAGATCGTTGGCGTCAGCAGGGGGATGGTGATGGCGAAGAACTGCGTGATCGAGTCGGCGCCGTCGATCTTGGCCGCCTCGTAGAGTTGCGTCGGGATGCCGCGCAGGCCGGCCAGGAACACCAGCATGGCTGCCCCCGACCCCCAACAGGCCATGAGGATGATCGACGCCATGGCCCACTCTTCGCTGTAGATCCAGCGCGGCCCCTGGATGCCGATTTTGAGCAGCAGCGAGTTGAATAGCCCGACATCCGGTTGATACAACCAGCGCCAGAGCAACGAGACCGCTACGCCCGACACGACCGAGGGCAGATAGTAGATGGTGCGCCAGAGGCTCTGGCCCTTGATGCCCTGGTTGAGGAGGACGGCGATCATCAAGGCAATGATCGTGCTCAGCGGCACCATCACGAAGGAATAGACTGCCGTGTTGATGAGCGCTTTGTGCACGAGCTTGTCGTTGATGGCCGCGTTGTACCAGTGCAGGCCAATATACTCCGTCTTCGTCAGGAAATCGGTGCTGAAGAGGCTGATCACAAATGAGGCGATCATCGGCCCGACCGTGAACAGGAGGAACCCGATGATCCAGGGGGACATGAGCGCGTATCCGTAGATCGCCTCGCGCGTCGATTGCCTCATCGGCCGACGACCGAACCAGGCTAAAGGATGGACTGCTGTGGCCATAGAAGCTTCCTTATGACGAGTAACGAGTAACGAGTAACGAGTAACGATTGACGATTGACGATTGACGGACGACATGAGCAATGCTGCGGCTGGTCGCCCGCCAATCGTCCCCTATCGCGTGTGAATCGTTGATCGCCGATCCTGTTCCCTTATCCCCTTATCCCGTGATCGCCTGCACCTTGGCGCCAATGTCCTCGACCTTGATCTCGCCGCGGTTGAATTGCGTCACGACCTCGGCAGCCTGCGCGATCAGCGTGACGGGACCTTTGCCCAGCGTCATTACGACATCGAACACGGGCTGCAGGATGTCGGACTTGCTGGTCTTGTCTTCCTTGAACATCTCTTCGGGCATGCCGATGTTCTTGTAGGTGGCGTCCATGAAGACTTCGAGCTTGACGTTCTCGAAGATCGGGTTCTGCTTGCGCAGCAGCTCCGCGAACTTGGGCAGCACGCTCTTGCGCGACGGCTGCTTGGCAGCGAACTGGGCGTACAGCTCGCCATACCACGGGCTAGTCAACCCCTTCAGCAGCGTCCAGGACTGCTCGGGGTATGGCGTCTTGTTCCAGATGAATGACCCATCCACCGACTGGTGGGTCGTGTGGCCGGCTGGACCATCGGGCATGGGCGCCACATCCCACTTGAAGCGCGCCCCTTCCGCGATCGGCCCCAGATTCCACGGCCCCATCTCCAGCATGGCGATGCGCTCGCCGATGAAGAGCTGCTCGCAGCCCATGCCGCCCATCTCGGCGCCGATCGCGAAGGCATGATCGTCCCAGATCATCTTGCGGATCACTTCCAGACACTCTTGCGCCTCTTTTGCATCGAGGGGGCAATGCGTGTTGTCATTGGGATCCACCATATGGGCGCCCCAGCCGCGCAGCCAGTACTGCGTCAGCCAGTTAGCTGTCAACCCATAGTTGGAAGTGCCGAAGGTAGGCGGCGTCTCGCGGCTCACGAACTGGCGGCCGATCTCCAGGTACTGATCGAACGTCCAGCCGCCCCATTCCTGCGGCGGATAGGGGATGCCCTTCTTGTCGAACCAATCCTTGTTGAAGTAGATGACCTGCGTGCCCGTGAAGCGCGGCATCAGGTGAATATTGCCCTCTTCGTCCTTCCAGGGGTCGAACTGATGCTCGTAGTAATCGTCCATGTTGACTTCTTCGGCGTCGCGATCGATCAGAGGTTGCAGGTTGAGGGTCTGCTTCTTCTGAACGAAGTACGTCGACTCCCAGCAGCACATCTCGGTCACATCTGGGGCGTTGCCGGCGACCATCTGGGCCATCACGGTCTCTGTGAAGTTGCCGCCCGCCGCAAAGGGCAGGAATTCAACCTCGATATCGGGATGCTCTTCCTGGAACTTGGGGTAGAACGTGTTCCACAGTTGCAGGACGCCGCCCGCCATCTCTGGCTCACGCGACTGGTACTTGAGCAGGACCTTGCCAGCGGCCTGGGCCGGCGCAGCCGCCTCCCCTTCCGCAGGCGCAGCGGGCGCGGTCGGGCCTGCCGCTGGCGCGCAGGCTGCCAGCAGGGCCGCGGCGCTCACCGCAGACAAACGCAGAAACTCCCGACGCGAAACCTGTTGCCTGGACATGGCTCCCTCCTCAGGAAATTATAAACCCAGAAGGCGCTAGCGCCTCCTGTTCATCCGGAACGAACAGGATCGACCTGCGGCTGAGACCTAGAACCCTTTCCGAAAACTTGCCGATGAGGGGTAGGCGAATGCATTGCCTTCGCCTACCCCGACGGGGGTTTCGGACGGGCCCTTAGAGACGCCGCAACACCCAGAAGCCGCGGCCTTCATCGCGACTTCGCTCGAGCGACCACCCGAATGGACTGGGAGCGACTGTGTCAGCTTGATGGATAGAGAGAAGGGGGAAAGGCGTTTCTCGAGAGATCGGCGTCTCAGCCCAAAATGTTTGACGGTGATCTCACCTTTCCATTATAATGAGCGCGCAACTCCCTCGTCAACGACTTCTCTGACACGCTGTTGCCAGCTTTTGACAGGATCCTGCCCGACCAGCCCGGCCCGTCGGCGGGCGCCCTGTTGATCTTGTGGCTTCCTGCTGTGTTGAAGCCTGGGGCACGATGATGAACACGCCCTTGTCACCGCATGATGAGTTTGTGGACGCGGTGCGCGACGCGCTGGCGCACCTCTACGATCCCATCCACCTGCAAAGCCATCCTCTGGCCAATTTGCTCAGCGGTCCAGCGGGCGCCGACCGGGTCACGCGCGCGCAGAAGCTGCGCCAAACCCTGCTGGCGGCGGTCGAACGCCTGAATCCGGCCATCGGCGGCGCGGTCCCCTCGCCCGAAGCCACCATCAGCTACAGCGCCCTCACCTACCGCTATGTGGATGGCCTCAGCCCTGAGGAGATCGCCGCCCTCCTCGCGGTCAGCCCCCGCCAGGTCTACCGCAAATTGCGCGAGGGGGTGGAGGCGGTGGCCTGTCTGCTGCGGGATCAGTTGAATCTGCCGACGCATCCCGCGCCAACGCTCCTAGAGCGCTCTGACGCCGAACAGCTTCCCGCGGGGGACGGCCCGGCTGACCGTCGTCACCTGGCCGCCGCCGCCGTCCAGCAGTTGGGCGCCCATGCACAGCCCGAACTATTGGAGATTCATGCCGTCCTCGAAGGGGTCGTCAAGGACCTTGGCTCCTATTGCCGCCAGTGCGGCGCCGCCATCGCCCTGACGCCCGCGCCTGTCCCCATCCATCTTTACGCCGATCGCGCGATGTTGCGCCAGGCCCTGCTGAACCTGATCACCACCAGCCTTGATGAGATGGCCCTGCGCGCGTTGTCGATCATGGTCTGCCCCGGCCCGGGGCGGTTGACGATCGCGCTCCAGGGCGAATCGCGTGCGACGAGCGATCTGTCCCCCTCGACCGCCATCAAGGGAAGCGCGCGCGAGGGGATCGGCCGCGAGATCGCCGTACGTTTGATCGAGATGGCAGGAGGGCAGGTCTGCTGGGGGGAGGCGGATGGGGACACAGCCTGGCAGGCGACGATCGAGCTGCCGAAGGCCGGGCCGCAGCATATCCTCGTCATCGATGATATGAGCGACCTGACGAGCCTTTTCCAGCGTTTCACGACGCAATATGCGGTCGAGGTCATCGGCGCTCAGAGCGCTGCCCAGGCCTTCGAGGCGCTCAACAGCCTGACTCCGGCGCTCATCTTGCTCGACGTTATGTTGCCGCGCCAGGATGGATGGGAGATCCTGCAGACCCTCAAGGCCAACGCAGCGACAGCGTCGATTCCGGTTGTGATTTGCTCCGTCCTCAACGAGCCAGGATTGGCTGCCGCCCTGGGGGCCGATGGGTATCTGCGCAAGCCGGTCACCCAGGAAGCGCTCTTGCAGGAGCTAAGACGCTGGCTGGTTCTGACGCCGGCGCCTGCTGCGGCTGCGGCGTCGCTTGTTTCGTCTCCCATGTCCCCACCTCTGGCGCCGGCCGCAGCGTCGTCGTCGCCGCCCGCAGCAGATTGAGCCAGCCGCTGGCTGGCATCGGTTGAGGCACTTTCACGTTCATCTCCCCGCTGAACTGCGTCGTCTGTTCTCCCAGTTCGGTCGCTGTCACCACAACGACGGTCGTGTGCGCCAGCTCTGGCTCGCGCTGCAACTGGTCGAGCACCCCCAGCCCATCCATCCCCGGCATCGCCAGGTCGAGCAGGATCAGGTCGGGATGCTCGTTGCGGGCGACTTCCAGCGCCATGAGGCCATTGTAGGCCTGCAGGATCTGCGTCTCCGGCCATTCGGCGCGCACGATGCGCGCCAGCAGGCGCACCATCGCCGGGTCGTCGTCGACGATCAGCGCTTTATTGAAGGAATGGGCCAGCCGCGAGAGGGCGCGGCGCAGGCTCTCGCGCGTCACCGGCTTGAGCAGGTAATCCGCGGAGTGCAGCCCTACCGCCAGTTTGGGGCGCGTGGGCAGCGGGCAACTGATGATGGGCACATCGCCGCAGCGCGGGTCGGCCAACAGGCGTTCGGCGGCGGCGCGCGAGTCGGAATCGACGATCACCGCCGTCGGGCGCAAACGCACCACCGACTCGAACATCTCCGAGGCGGAGGCGGCCGGATAGACCTGGTAGTCCTCGAGGTGACGTTGCAGCATCAGCGCCGCGCTGGGGTCGTCGTGCCACACCACCAGGATGCGCTCGGCTGCCTCGAGGGAAGCGCTGGCGGGCCCGGCTGGCGTGAGTCGCTGGGCGCTGGGGACGAACGGCGTCAGGGGCAGCGTGAAGGCGAAGCGGCTGCCGCGTCCCAATTCGCTTTCCACCCAAATGCGCCCGCCGTGCAATTCGACGAAACGTTTGCTGATTGCCAGGCCCAGGCCGGTGCCGCCGTGCTCGCGACGGATGGTATCGTCGGCCTGATAGAACTCTTCGAACAGGCGCGGCAGCACTTCGGGCGCGATCCCCGGCCCCGTGTCGGCGACGGCGACCGTGGCCGTGTGCGCGTCCATCGTCAGCTCGACCGTGATCTCGCCAGCTTTCGTGAAGCGTGCGGCGTTGTTCAGCAGGTTGAGGACCACCTGACGGATGCGCGTCACATCGAACGAGAGCCGCACCGGCTCGTCGGGCAGGCTGACCGCCATGCGCAGCCCTTTGGCCTCCACCATCCCGCGGATCATGCGTACTGCGTCCTCGAGCACCTGGCGCAGGTCTCCTTGCTCGCGCGTCAGCGGCATGCGTTCGGCCTCGATCTGGCTGAGGTCGAGGACGTCGTCGATGAGGTCCGATAAGTGCTGGGCGTTGCGGTAGATAGCGTTGAGGTCGCCGCGGTAGGCAGGGGGCAGCGGCTGGCCGTAGCTCTCGGGCGACGTGACCATGATCTCGCTGAAGCCGATGATGAGATTGAGCGGCGTGCGCAGCTCGTGGCTGACGTTGGCGGCGAAGCGCGCCTTGGCCTGCCGCGCCTCCTCCGCCTGCCAGCGCGCCCACGCCAGGGCCTCATTGGCGCGGCGCAGACGATAGTAGGCCAGATCGAGGTCCTTGAGGACGGTAGAGAGTTGACTGCGGTGCAATTGCGCCTCACGCGTGCGGCGCTCGGCCAGGCGATAGCTCTGGTAGGTCCATTCGACCACAACGTAGAAATCGCGAGCGAAGGACCAGGCCACGATGGCCGCCAGGCTGACGACGAGCGCCACTTCCAGCGTGTTGCCTGGCGCGACGGCGGTTCGCTGCATCAGGAGCAGGCCGCCGTTGACTGCGCCAGCCATCACGAAGCCAGCCCAGGGGGCGATCAAAGCGCCTGCGACCAGCACGGGGATGCCGAAAAGATAGGCCAGGTCTGGAAGGCCGAGCAACGCGATCGCGACTGCGATCGCGGTCGTCACGCTGGCCACCAGGCCGGGCATGGCGACCTGCGGCGCGCGGAAAGCGGCCAGGCGGGTGAGGCCTCCGCCCAGCAGCAACAGGAGCAGGATCGCCAGCGCTTCCCCCGCCATCTGCGGCCTCCCCAGGGTGGTCGTCAGCATCCAGAGCCAGGCCAGGGCGACGGCAATGGCGAACAGGCGCCAGGTCGAGCGCAGGCGCAGTTCTGTGACCAGGCGTCGGATTTCCTCCGGGCTGATCGATGCTTCTGCGGGCATAGACAACTCTCCTCTCACCGACCCGTGCGCCCGCGATGGCAGCGCGGACGCGCTTTCAGCCGGTCATACCGCCCTGGTTCTGGCCAACTCGTTGCCTGACGATAGCGATCGCCGCTGGCGGGTCTTGATTGCGCGCAAGGCGTCCGATTGAAAACGGGCGCGCCCGTCGCGGCGCGCCCGTTCTCTTCGACTGTATCTGGCCGCAGCTCAGGGCGATCGGTTACCCTTGCGGCTTGAGCTGCTCGATCCCGCGCGTCCAGATCTCCTGCAGCTTCTGGGCCAATTGCGGGATCAGTTCCTCGACGGTCGTCTCGCCCAACCACAGGGGACCAAGCTCCGCATCCTGCGTGTTGTTGACCTCGGACCAGTTGATGTTGAAGAAGAGGCGCTGCACCTGGGCGTAGTTGAAGCCGTCCATGTAACCGTCCCAGTTGATGTCGGGCTTCTCCTGCTTCCAGAACTCGTCGACGAACCAGCTGCGCAGCGCTTTGCGCGCGGGGATCATGGTCATGATGCGCAGGAACGTCTTGTAGTTGTCGTCGTCGAGGATCATGAACTTCACCAGCGCCCACGACTGTTCGACGGCGTTCTTGGAGGAGATCACCAGCGCGTCGGGATAGTAGGGGCTGGCGCGCTTGGTGATGTCGGTGCCCGGCGCCCAGGGCACGGGGACGAGGTCCCACTCGAACTCCTCGATCTGCATCCAGGTGCCGGCGTCCCAGGAGCCGGTGGCCGTCATGCCGACCTGGCCGCTGAGGAAGCCGTTGGCGAGGGCCTGCGATTCGGCCTGCGTCGGCATGACCTTGTACTTGTGGATCAGGTCGTAGTTAAGCTGGAAGCCCTTCATCGATGGTTCCTGGTCGATGATGATCTTCTCCAACGCCTCGTCCACCCAGGCGCCGCCATAGCACCAGGGCAGGTTCCAGTTGGCGCCGATGCCCAGGACGCCCCAGGTGCGCTCCATGCCCTCGCCCGTGCTCAACTTCTGGGCTGTCTCGATGAAGGCGTCCCAGGTCCAGGATTCATCCTTCCAGTCTTTGGGCGGAGCCGCCACCCCCAGCTTCTCGAAGAGGGTCTTGTTGTAGACCATGCACATGTCGTTGAGGCCGAAGGGCAACCCGTACAGCAGGTTGTTCTTGGGGATCACCGTGTAGGCGGCGATGGCCGATTGATCCCATTCGTCCTTGAGGTTGATGCCGTCCTTCTCCGCCAGGGGGTTGATGTCGACGAACGCGCCCTTGGCGGCGAAGTCCCACTGGCTCATCCCCATCGTGATGACGTCGGGCGGGGTGCCGCCAGCGACCATCGTCTGGAACTTGCGCGGCGCCTCGGCCCAGGGCACGACGAGCGGCTCGACCGCCGCCACAGCGCCGCCCGAGGCGCTCACGAACTTGGCGAACAGCTCCTTGACGGCTGAGATCTGTTCGGGATTGCCGCCCGCGCCAAAGCCCACGTAGTATTGCAGAGTGACCCCGCCGGCGGCTGGCTTGGCCTCGGGCGCGGCTGCGCCCTCCGCAGCGGGCGCAGCCGGCGCAGCCGGCGCGCAGGCAGCCAGGGCTGCCCCGGCCATGCCGACGCCAGCGAACTTCAGGAACTCACGACGCGACAGATGGTGCTCAGACATCAGGTTCCTCCTCCCAAAAAGAGATGTCAGGGGGAAGCAGAGAAGAGCTGACCCAGCGCGCTTTCACTTCACCCCTGTGATCACGATCCCCTGCACGAAGACGCGTTGCGCCAGGAAGAAGATGATGATCAGGGGCAGCACGGCTACGACCGACGCTGCCATCAGCCAGTGCCATGGCGTTTGCACATCATAGAACTGCTGGAACATGGCCAGGCCCAACGGCACCGTGTAGAGACGATCGGCGTTGAGATAGATCAGAGGCAGCAGGAACTCGTTCCACGACCAGAAGAAGGCCAGAATGGCGATCGTGGCGGTCGCGGCCTGGGACATCGGCATGATGATGCGCCAGTACGTGCTGAAATGATTGCAGCCGTCGATCTTGGAAGCGTCCGAGATCTCGCTGGAGATGCCCATGAAGAACTGGCGATACAGGAAGATGTTGAAGGCGCTGCCGAAGAAGAACGGCACCGTCAGCGGCGCAAAGGTATTGATCCAGTTCAGCTTGCGGAAGATCAGGAAGGTGGGGATCATCGTGACCTGGTTGGGCAGCATCATCGTCGCCAGGACGATGGCGAAGAGGACATTGCGTCCCCATCCGCGCACGCGCGCGAAGCCATACCCCACCATGGAAGAGGAGAGCACCGTTCCTACCACCACCATGCCCGAGACGAAAAGGCTGTTGAGGAAGTACCGGCCGAACGGCACGGCGGTCAGGGCGTCAGGGTAGTTTTCCCAATGAAAGACCTTGGGCAGGGGACGCGGCGGGAAGACGAACACCTCCACCTGCGTCTTGAGCGAACTGGAGATCATCCATAGGAACGGGATCGTAAAGACGACGCTGCCTGCCAGCAGGATGACATAGATGAGCGCCGTGCGCAGAAACCTCTGCACGCGCGCGGCCGTCCACGTCGTGCTGCGAGGTTGCACCAAAGAGCGAGCTTCTGCTTGCGCCATGCGTACTCCCCGATCAAACAGGCTTCAGCAATCCACGCGCCCTGGCCGATGAACCTGGCCAGGACTGCCTCGCGATGAGGTTCGTCCGTCGCGGCGACGACTACATCTGATAGAAAACGCGATCGCGCGAGGTCCGAAACACCAGAAACGTGAAGAACGCGATGATCGCGAACAATACCCAGGCCAGCGCCGAGGCGTACCCCATCTGGAAATATTGGAAGGCGTTGCGATACAGATAGAGGACATAGAAGAGGCTGGCGTTGCCTGGGCCGCCCTTGGTCATGACGTAGGCCTGGGTGAACACCTGGAAGGAATTGATCATGCCGATGATCAGATTGAACAGGATGACTGGCGACACCATGGGGATGGTGATGTTCCACAGTTTGCTGCTCCACCCCGCCCCGTCGATGTCCGCCGCCTCGTACAGTTCGGTCGGGATGCCCTGCAAGCCTGCCAGATAGATCACCATGCCGCCGCCGACGCCCCACAGGTTCATCAGAACAAACGAGGGCAGCACCCATTGCGCGGAAAAGATCCAGCCAGGCCCTGGGATGCCCACCAGATGCAGCAGCCAGTTGATGAGGCCGAACTTAGTGGTTCATCCTGCAAGTATCGGATATAATAAGGGCATCTCAGATCAGGGGGTGCCCGATGCGAACACCAGTCCGTGTGCGTGAGTTGACTGCCGA
>FWWM01004670.1_pt1 | contig 31518 bp, 37 predicted proteins | sample 2228351 | NCBI WGS metagenome assembly FWWM01 (sample SAMEA103939774, study PRJEB20133) | metagenome | reverse complement strand
AAAATTTACCTGATGGTGTTTGGTATTTTAGTGTTCAATTTAGAAATGTTTCAGGCTGGGGAGAAATTGGAAGATATAAAGTTCAAATTGATACGACTAAACCATCTAAATTTGAAATTAAGGAAGTTGAAAGAAAAGATAAGACTGATCCTCGTGTAAAATTTGTTTTTGATGCTCTTGATGAAACTTCAGGTATTGATCATTATGAAGTTCAAATAGGAGATAAAAGAAAAGTAGTAAGAGAGAAAGAATTTATTACTGATCCCTTGCCTCCAGGTAAATATACTTTAATTGCTAAAGCCTTTGACAAAGCTGGTAATTTCTTATTAAGTTTTGCTGAATTTACCATTGAAGGTTTAGAGCCTCCTCAAATCATTGTCTATCCCAAAACCTTAACTCCAGAGGATATTTTAGTTATTAAAGGTATGACTAAATATAAAGAAAGTAAGGTAAATATTTATCTTCAAAAAGAAAATGAAGAACCAAAAGTTTATCAAGAAAAAGTTGACAGTGAGGGAATATTTGTTTTTGTTAATAAAGATAAATTAACTTATGGTCTTTATAATCTTTGGGTAGAGGTTGTTGACAATCGTGGAAATAAAAGTGGTCCAAGCGAGAAAATCACTTTTGTTGTTAAACCACCTGAGTTAGTTAAAATCAGCTCAAGATTACTTACTTTCTTTACTTTTTTTGTACCCCTGATAGCTTTGGTACTTTTATTAATTTATCTTGTTTATTATTGGTGGCAAAAATTTACCAGGTTAAGAAAAAGAATTAAAAAAGAAGCGATTGAAGCAGAAGAAATATTACATAAACAGATTGATTTCTTAAAAGAATCTATCCGCACTAAAATTAAAACTCTTGAAGAAATAAAATCAAAACGTCAATTGACTGAAGAAGAAGAAAGAATTTTTGAAGAGCTTAAAAAAGATTTAGATCAGGTGGAGAAAGTATTAAGAAAAGAAATTAAAGACATCGAGGAGGAAGTTAGAAGATGATAATTGCCCAAGCTTTAATTTAATGAATAAAAAAATAATTAAATATATTTGTCCGATGGGGTGTGTTGAACCACAAGAAAATCCTGGTAATTGTTCGGTTTGTGGCATGAAATTAGTGCCTCAAGAAATCGAAGAAAAAAATAAAGAGCCTTTTGAGAAAGATCATCACCACCGAGCTGAAGATTTTTTAAAAAAATTTTGGCTTTGCTTATTTTTAACTTTACCAATTTTAGGATATTCTGATTTATTTGAAAAAATTTTTGGTTTCAAGTTGCCCTTTTTCTTTGATCCTAATTATTTATCTTTAATTTTAGCTTCAATTGTCTTTTTTTATGGTGGCTTTATTTTTATCCTTGGTGCTTATCGTGAACTCAAGGCTCGTCTTCCAGGAATGATGACGTTAATTGCTTTAGCCATTATTACTGCTTATCTTTATAGTTTTTATGCAGTTTTCTTTCAAAAAGAACATATTTTCTTCTGGGAACTTTCAACCTTAATTACCATTATGCTTTTAGGTCATTATTTTGAAATGAAAGCTGTTGCTGGTGCTCAAAGGGCATTAAAAGAAATTGAAAAACTTTTACCTGATACTGCTGAAATTATTCTTCAAGAAAATAAAACGAAAATAATTCCTCTTCAAGATTTAAAAGAAGGGGATCTGGTTTTGGTCAGGCCTGGAGGGAAAATTCCTGCTGATGGAATTGTTGTGGAAGGAAGATCAGAAGTGAATGAAGCTATGATTACCGGTGAATCAAAACCTGTTTTAAAAGAAGTAAATTCTGAAGTTATGGCTGGCACTTTAAATGGCGATGGTTTTTTGAAGGTAAAAGTAACAAAAATTGGTGAAAATACTTTTTTAGCTGGGATTATGAGGTTAATTCAAGAGGCTCAAGCATCTAAATCAAGGCTTCAAATCTTAGCTGATGTTTTTGCGAAATATTTAACTTTAGTGGCTCTTTTTATAGGTAGTTTAAGTTTTGTGATATGGCTTGTTTTAGGAAAAAATTTTAGTTTTGCTTTGGAAAGATTGGTAAGTGTTTTGGTCATTGCTTGTCCCCATGCTTTAGGTTTAGCTATTCCTTTAGTTGTTTCCATTTCAACTGCTCTTTCAGTTAAAAATGGTTTTTTAATCAAAAATCGACTAGCTTTAGAATTGGCCAGAAAAATTGATATGGTTTTATTTGATAAAACTGGAACTTTAACAAGTGGTAAGTTTTCAGTCAAAAAAATTATTAGTTTTTCTGACCTAAAAGAAAAAGAAATTTTGCAATTAGCTGGATCTTTAAATCAATATTCTCAACATTTTCTTGCTCAAGGAATTTTAGAAAAAGCTAAAAACGAAAATGTTGACCTTTTACCAGTGGAGAATTTTGAAAATTTAAGTGGAAGAGGAGTTAAAGGATTAATTAATAAAAAAATTTATTATTTAGGAGGGGAAAATCTTTTAAAAGAACTTAATTCTTCTGTACCGAAAATTGAGACTTTGGGTACAAAAGTTTATTTGCTGGATCAAGATAAAAATATTTTAGGAGCTATTGTTTTAGAAGATGAGATTAGACCAGAATCAAAAGAAGCGATTAAAGCCCTTCATCAAATGGGCATAAAAACAGCCATGATTACGGGTGATAGTGAAGAAGTGGCAAAATCTGTGGCCCAGGAATTAGGCATGGATGAGTATTTTGCCCAAGTTTTACCTCAAGATAAAGTCGAGAAAATAAAAATCTTGCAAGAAAAAGGCTATAAAGTTATGATGGTGGGTGATGGTATTAATGATGCTCCAGCTTTAATGCAGGCTGATGTTGGTGTGGCTATTGGTGCGGGAACAAATGTGGCCATTGAATCAGCAGGAATAATTTTGATTAAAAATAATCCTTTAGATATAGTGAAAATTATCAAACTTTCAAAAGCAACCTATCAAAAAATGCTTGAAAATCTCTTTTGGGCCACGATCTATAATGTTGTTGCTCTTCCTTTAGCAGGTGGGATCTTGGCTTTTAAAGGTATTTTTCTTCAACCAGCCTTTTCAGCTCTTTTAATGTCTTTATCCACTGTGATAGTGGCTTTAAATGCTTTAAGATTGAAAAGAATAAATTTTTAAACCCTTGACCCCTTGTGATATAATAAAATATAATATATATCACCCAACTTTTAGTTAATTGAGAGAAAGACTTTTATTTTGGTCGGAAATTAATTTTTTCGTTTAACAAAAAATGAAAGTTAAACCTATGAATGATTATCTTTTAATTGAACCCTTGAAAGAAAATGAAGTAACGAAAGGCGGAATTGTGATTCCAGAAACAGCTCGAGAAGAAAGAGCTATTAAAGGAAAAGTTATTGCGGTCGGACCCGGAAAATTAAATGATAAAGGAGAAAGAATACCCTTAACCATCAAAGAAGGCCAAATTGTTATTTTCAAAAAATATGCTCCTGATGAAATTAAAATTAATGATCAAGAATATTATTTTGTGAGAGAAGACGATGTTTTAGCCATTTTAGAAGAATGAGGTCGAATTAAAATTTTTAAAATTTTTTAAAATGGCCAAACAAATATTTTTTGACGAAAAAGCCAGAGCTAAACTTTTAAAAGGAATTAATAAATTAGCTAATGCAGTAATTGTGACTTTAGGACCTAAAGGAAGGGCAGTGGTTTTAGATAAAGGTTATGGTTCACCCACAATTACACGTGATGGTGTCACCATTGCCAAAGAAATTGAATTAGAAGATAAAATTGAAAATTTAGGTGCTCAGTTAGTAAAAGAAGTAGCTGAAAAAACAGCTGATTTATCTGGTGATGGAACCACAACGGCGACGCTTTTGGCCAAAGTTTTAATTAATGAAGGTTTAAAAAATGTCTCCGCTGGGGTAGATCCTATTGAAATGCAAAAAGGAATGGAAAAAGCAGTTAATGTAGTTGTTCAAGAACTTAAAAATTTTTCCAAACCTGTTAAAAGCAAAGAAGATACTATGCATGTAGCTACTATTTCTGCTCGAGATGAAGAAATTGGTAAATTAATTGCTGAAGTTATTGAAAAAGTAACCAAAGACGGTGTAGTCACTGTTGAAGAATCTCAAACTTTAGGTCTTTCCTATGAAATTGTGGAAGGAATGCAATTTGATCGTGGTTATATTAGTCCTTATATGATTACTAATCCAGAAAGAATGGAAGCGGTTTTAGAAAATCCTTTTATTTTAATTACGGATAAAAAATTAAGCTCAATTAATGAATTAGTTCCTTTGCTGGAAAAAGTTGTCCAATCCGGAAAAAAGCAAATTTTGATTATTGCTGAAGATGTTGAAGGTGAAGCTTTAGCTACTTTGATTGTTAATAAATTAAAAGGAGTTTTAGTCTCTGTGGCGGTGAAAGCTCCAGGATTTGGTGATCGAAGAAAAGAAATGCTTCAGGATATTGCTATTTTAACTGGCGGACAAGTTATTTCCGAAGAATTAGGATTAAAACTTGAACATGCTGATTTGCATCAATTAGGTCAAGCTCAAAAAATTATTGTTAATAAAGATACAACAACAATAGTGGGAGGAAAAGGCGATAAAAAAGAAATTGAAAAAAGAATTCAGCAAATTAGAGTTCAGCTTGAGAAAACAACTTCTGAATATGATAAAGAAAAACTCCAAGAAAGATTAGCAAAATTAGCTGGTGGTGTAGCCGTGATTAAAGTTGGTGCTCCTACTGAACCTGAACAAAAAGAAAAACAACATCGAATTGAAGATGCCATTGCAGCTACTAAGGCAGCTTTAGAAGAAGGAATTGTTCCCGGTGGTGGAGTAGCCCTTTTAAGAACCTTACCTAAATTGGAAGAATTAATTGAAAAATTGTCTAAGGAAAGCATTGCTCAATATATTGGTGCTCATATTGTTAAAAAAGCTGTAGAAGCTCCGATCAGACAAATTGCTCAAAATGCTGGTGTTGATCCAGCGGTCGTGGTTGAAAAAGTTAAAGAAGGTAAAGATGGTTTTGGTTTTAATGCAGCGACCTTAAAATTTGAAGATCTTTATCAAGCAGGAGTGATTGATCCCACTAAAGTTACCCGAGTAGCCTTACAAAATGCTGCTTCAATTGCAAGTATTCTTTTAATTACTCAAGCTGTAGTAGCTGAATTACCTGAAAAAAAGAAAGAAACTCCTAAAGAATTACCTGAAGAAGAAGAGTATTAATCTTATCAAAACAGAGAGATCGATTTTTTTGGATTTGTGAGTTATAATTTTATTAATGTCACGAGTTAAGAGAGGAGTAATTAAATTAAAAAAGAGAAAGAAATTGTTGAAATTAGTTAAAGGTTTTCGTGCTCCTTATGGAACCAAAAAGAAATTTGCCAAAGAAGCTTTGCTTCATGCTTTTAAGTATGCGTATATAGGTAGAAAGCAAAAGAAAAGAAATTTTCGTCGATTATGGCAAGTAAGAATTAATGCTTATTTAAGAAATAAAGGATTAAAATATAGTGAATTTATTCATGCCCTCAGAGAAAATAATATTCTTTTAAATCGAAAAATTTTAAGTGAATTAGCTCAAAATTATCCTTCTGTCTTTGATAAAATTATTGAAACTGTAAAAAGTTAATGCTTCCAGGTTTTCATTTTTTTGTTGGTTCTTCTTTAGCTTTAGGTTTGACTCAAAAGGAAGCTTTAGCTTTAGTGATTGGTATTTTATCTCATCATTTTCTTGATCGTTTACCTCATTTAGATTTGAATCTTTTTAAAAAAAATGAAATTTCTTCCATTAAAAATTGGAGTAAAACTATTTGGGTTTTAGTAATAAGTGAATTTTTTCTTTTCCTCTTTTTAACTTTTTCTTTGATGAGGAATTTAGATTTTGATTCTTGGAAAATTGCTTTTTTGGGTGGTTTAGGAGGGATTTTACCGGATTTGTTAACTTTATTAAGTTACGTACAGGGCAGGCCCAAATTTAAAATTTTGGATATCTATCTTGATTTCCATAAAAAATTTCATTATCGCTTTGAGGGCAAATATTTCTTACCTTTGCTGGTTCAATTGCTTCTGTTTTTACTTTCTTTAATTATTTATTTAGGTTCAGTATAAATTATTAGGCATTAAACTTTTGTCATTTCCAACTTCTAAAACATTGGCATTATCACCGTTATCCGTAGTTTCACTTTGATAAAACTGCGTTTCTAAATTAGCGTTAATTTCAAAAGTTGAACTAGCTCTTTTAAAAACATAACTATAAAAATATTTCATATTAAAAGAATTAAGAGGGTCACCGGGTAAGGCAAATAAAGGAGGATAAGGTAAAACACTTAAATTAACCGGAAGCCAACCTCTGCCATTATTTTTAAAAACCTCTGTTGAACTTACTTGAGAAAAATAATAAGTTTTGTTGTTCCATACAATCGTTCTATTTCTTAAATCTTCTTTATCCCAAGGGATAGAGATAAAGATGGTGGAACTTGCTTCCTCAACTCCTTGATTGACTGGTCCAAGAATGGGCGTCGTTGTAGCTAAAAGGTAAGTTCTGAGAGCAATCTCTAAACTTTTTAAATCACCTATTCTTTTATTATCACGAGTTCTTTGAAAATAAACTGTAGGTTTGAAAATTTGAGCTGTTATCGAAAATAAAATTAAAATCATTGAAAGGACAACTAAAATTTCAATAAGAGTAAATCCAGGACCATTACTCCGAGACCGAACCTGTCTGGTACCGTGTTTGCTCTGGGACAGGGTTCTTTTTAAAAATCTCTCGGCATCTCGAAGGATGCTTTTATTAAAAGTGATCAATTCATAAGCTTTTTCATAAGGAAGCCAAACATAACCTTTGTGTTCTTCCGAAAGCCGAACTGTTTGTGTTTTGGCCTGAGCTAAATAGAAAATAACATCTTTAATGACATTTTCACCACGATCTTTAAAAGAATAAGTAATTTTTCTTTCAAAACCCCTAATTATTTTTACATCAAGACCTGTTTCTTCTTTAATTTCTCTGATTGCAGTTTTAATTGGATTTTCATGAAGTTCAATATGTCCTTTAGGAAAATCCCAATGACCACCAGGATAATTCAACAGCAAATACTCAATCTTTTTTCCTTTTTTAAAAAAAATAACTGCTCCGGCTGATGATTCTTTTTTCATTATAATATTTATTATAAATGAGAATTCATTTTTACGGAGGGGTAGAACATGTGACGGGTTCAAATTTTTTATTAGAAGAAGGAAATACCAAAATTTTAATTGATTGTGGTTTAGTTCAAAAAGAAAGATTTTGTTCTTTAGAAAATTTTTTACCTTTTCCTTATAAAGCTGAAGAAATCAAAGCAGTTTTGGTAACTCATGCTCATTTAGATCATCTGGGGCGATTACCCAAATTAATTAAAGAAGGTTTTCGCGGTTATATTTATAGCACTTTGCCTACTAAAGATTTAGCTTATGAAATTCTTTTAGATTCCCAGAAATTAATTGAAGAAAATTGTCAAGAACTTAATAAAGATAATTTATATGACAAAGAAGATCTTGATGAACTGATGTCCCGATGGCAAACTCTAAATTATCATCAAAAATTTAAAATGGATAATTTTGAAATTGAGTTTTATGATGCAGGCCATATTTTAGGCTCTGCTTTTATTAAAATTAACAATCTTGTTTTCTCTGGAGATTTAGGTAATCAAGAAAAAAGCTTAGTTAAAGAACTCGAACCTTTGCCTGAAGTTAATTATTTAGTTTTAGAATCAACCTATGGTGATCGTATTCATGAAAATTTATTCCAAAGAAAACATTTCTTAGAAAGAATTCTTGAAAAAGTTATTTATGAGAAAAGAACTTTAATTATTCCTACTTTTGCTTTGGAAAGGGCCCAAGAAATTATTTTTGATATTCAAAATTTAATTGAAAAAAGACAAATACCTGAAATTAAAATTTTTCTTGATAGTCCTTTAGCTTATAGAATTTCTCAAATTTATGAAAAATATCCTGAATATTTAAATGAAAAAATTCAAAAGGAAATTTTAGCCAAAGGAATTTTTAAAAAAGAATCTTTAAAAATTATTGAAGATCTTAAAGAAGAAAAAGAAATGTTTTCTGCTTCACCGCCAAAAATAATTTTAGCTGGTTCTGGCATGGTCACAGGTGGCCGAATGATAAAAATTTTAGAAAGATATAAAGATGATCCTTTAGTGACCTTGCTTTTTGTTGGTTACCAAGCTGAAGGTAGTTTAGGTAGAAAAATTTTAGAAGGCGAAGAAAAAATTAAAGGAGAAGTTTTATCTTTGTTTTCTTACTCAGCTCATCGGGATCAAGAGGGGATTTTAGAATGGTTAAAACCTCAAAGATTTAATTTAAAAAAGATTTTTTTGACCCATGGTGAAGAAAAAGCAAAAATGGCTTTAAAAACAAAAATTATGGATGAATTAGCTATTGAAACAGTTATCCCCAAAGAAGGAGAAATTTTTGAAGTTTTAGGATAAAATATGATAAAATTTAATTTAAAGAAGGTCGTCATTAATAAATTTTAAATTAATGAAAAAAGGTTTTACTTTAATTGAAATGGCGGTAGTTTTGTTGATTATTGGTATTTTAGCTGGAATTGTTTTAAGAAACATTGGTGGTCAGGCAATTCAAGCAAGAGATGCCAAAAGAGTTGGAGACTTAAGGATTCTATCAAATTATCTTGCTCAATATATGGCTAAAACAGGTGAATTTCCTTCTTCCGCCGATTCATCACCTGACTGGCCAAATTTAAGTCTTGCTTTCTCGGAAGTGGGTATTTCTATCAATTTGCCAACTCCACCAGCCGGTGCTCCTTATGAATATTTTCCTTGCACTGACTCAGGAACTTTTGGTAGCCAGGGTGTTCCAGTTAATCACTTTATTTTAAGAACCCAGCTTGAACAAACATTCAACCAAGCACCCAGAGCTTATGAAGGAACTTATAATTCCAGTTCAGCTCCTTGGAGCTGTTCTGAAGCGAACATTAACTGCTCTGCAGATGAGAGATATTATTGTCTCACTCAATAAATGAAAGGTTTTACTTTGGTTGAGATCGGTTTGGTGATTTTAATTACAGCTATTTTAGCAGGAATTTCACTTCGTTTTACTGTTTTTAGTCCAGAAACTTTGTATTTAAAAAATTTTGTTTATAAATTAGGTTCAAATATAAATCTTTTAAGAGATTTTTCTTTAGGAAGAAAATTAATTGATTCAAATAAAGTTTGCGGTTACGGTTTATTATTTAAACCAACTTCCTCAGGTTATGAATATTTTGGTTATGTTTATGCTACTTCTGTCATTGGTATTGAATGTGAGTTTATTGCTTTATCCTCACCAACAGCTTTTGCTCCCTCTTCGCCTCTTTATTATCTTCATACTAACGGAGAGATCAGATTAAATCCACTCGAGCCATTACAAATAAAAGATTTATTTAAAGGAAAGGATTTTAAAATTTCAATCACCTCTGGAAATTGTCTGGATAATCTTTTTGTTTCTTTTAATCAAATTGCTCTTGTTTATTACAACCCTTATGGAGATCTTCTTTTGTTAGGCAGAAATTCTTCAGGATGGCAAAATTTACTTCCTTCAGATTGGAGCAACCTTTATTTTTGCTTAAAATATAAAGAAGAAAAAAGAAATTTCAGAATTAATCGAGCGGGACAACTTATTTTTGAAAATCCATGAAGAGGAAAGCTTTTAGTTTAGTGGAAGTTATTTTGGTTTTATTTCTTTTGACTTTATCCGTTTCTTTTTTAGTTACTTTTGCTTTCAATTATTTAAGAATTTTAGTTTCAATTAGGGAAAGATTTGTAGCTTTGAATTTAGCTCAAGAAGGATTGGAACTCGCCATTGCTTTAAGGAATAAACAGATTGAAACAGGTGGTTCTCCTTGGTATGGATCAATAAGTGTTCCTGGAAGTTATTGTTTAAGTTTTAATACGAGTACAAGAAAAATATCTACTACTACACCAGTTGATTCTTCTAAAGGTTGTCCTATCAAAATCAATGGTTTGCCGGTTTATTTCAGATTGATTAGATACGAGCAAATAGGAAATATTCCCACGGCTACAAGTGTCAAAATCATTTCAAAAGTAACTTTTGGTAAGGATGATTTTGTTCAATTAAATACTCTTCTTACTCGATGGCACCCCACCCAATAATTAAAAAAAGTTTGCCGTTTAAACAAAGGCCAGTTCTGAAGTATGTTTGTTCTTGTTCAGGTTTTACTCTGATCGAGTCTGTTTTAGTCATTTCCATTTTTATGATTTTGATTTTTATTGCTACACAAATTTATTTTAATTTAATGGATTCTCTTGTCCAAGCTCAACACCTTCAATTAGCTCTTGATAATGTTCGCTTTGGTTCTGAAAGAGTTTGGAATGAAATAAAATTAGGTAGTGATTTTGTGGTCGCTCATAATGGAAATGAAATTAGGTTTAAAGATCGAAATTGCCAAAATATTGAAATTGAGGTTCAAGGTCATAAATTGGTCATCATTACTTTTAATAATATTTCCGTGCCTCTTTTTGATGAGAAATTAGTCAAAGTAAATGATTTTAAAATTTATAGTGACCAACCAAGCGGGGGATATTATTATCAAACAACCTATAAATTATTCCAAATTCATTACGATCTTACTTTAAAAACTCCAAGAGGTGAATTTCCATTAAAATTTTGGCAAACAGTCGCGCCTTTAAATAGTGTTTTTGTTAATCCACCATGTTGGTGAAAAAAGGACAAGTTCTTTTAATCACAGTTTTTATTTTAACTTTTGCTCTTTTTATTTTGCTTTCGCTTTTGTCACCCATTCGGGATAAGCTTATAAGATTAAAAGAAATGGAAAATATTTATCAAGCTATAGCTAATGCTGAAAAAGGAATTGAAGCCTCTTTGTTAATTGTTTATAAAGAAAACCCCAACAATCCAAACTTACTTAATGCTTTGAAATTAAAGATAGCTACACAAACAACTGAGGTTACCTCTTGTGCTGGTTTAACTATACCTTTAACCACAGGAAATGCTACAGGTACATGTTATCATGAAATTTATACTCCTATTATTACAGCTGATTCCTTTTGGACCAAAAACGATGATTTTCGAGCTGATGTTTATATTTTTTCTGTTCCTTTAGGAGCAGACATTTACTTTAAAATGAAAGATATTACTGATGGTTTTATAGGAAAAACTGCCAGAACCATGCTTATGGGTAGCGGAAGATGAATGAAAAAGAAGCCAAAGAAAGAATTGAAAAATTAAAAGAATTGATTAATGAAGCTCGTTATGCTTATCATGTGTTGAATAAAGATCTTTATCCGCCAGAGGTTTTAGATTCTTTGAAAAAAGAACTTTTTGAATTGGAACAAAAATTTCCTCAATTTATTACTCCTGATTCACCGACCCAAAGAATTGGTGGTGAACCTTTAAAAGAATTTCCTAAAGTTCGTCATAAAGTTCCTATGCTTTCTTTTAATGATGCTTTTTCTTTTGAAGATTTAAAAAACTGGGAAGAAAGAAATCTAAAATTACTACCTGAAATCTTGCCAGCCAAACCTGGGGGAACAAAATTAACTTATTTTTGTGAGCTTAAAATTGATGGTTTAGCTCTTAAACTTGTTTATAAAAATGGAATTTTAGTAACTGGTGCTACTCGTGGTGATGGTTATTTAGGTGAAGATGTGACTCAAAATGTCAAAACTATTGAAGCCATTCCCCTTTCATTACTTCCTCGTGAAAAAATTATTGAAAATTTAAAAGCTGAAGGTCTTTATGAGACTGTAAAATATTTTGAAAAAAATTATCCTGAAGAAATTGAAGTTAAGGGTGAAGTTTTTATGCATTTAAAGGATTTTGAAGAATTAAATAAAGAAAGAGAAAAAAGAGGAGAACCATTATTTGCTAATCCCCGAAATGCGGCAGCAGGATCTTTAAGGCAATTAGATCCAAAAATTACTGCTCAAAGAAAATTAGATTCTTTTGCTTATGCCTTAGTCACCAATTTAGGTCAAAAAACTCATGAAGAAGAACATAAAATTTTAAGATGTTTAGGATTTAAAACAAATTTAAATACTAAACTTTGTCAAAATCTTCAAGAAGTTTTAGAATTTCGGAATTATTGGGAGAAACATCGTCATGAATTAAGTTATGAAATTGATGGTGTGGTGGTGACCATTAATGAAAATGAAATTTTCCAAAGACTTGGTGTGGTTGGTAAAGCACCAAGAGGAGCGATTGCTTTTAAGTTTTCACCTAAAGAAGGTACCACAGTTATTGAAGATGTTGTTTTCCAAACAGGAAGAACAGGCATTGTCACACCCGTGGCTCTTTTAAAACCTGTGGAAGTAGGTGGAGTTACTATTTCCAAGGCTTCCTTACATAACGAAGATGAGATTAAAAGATTGGATGTTAAAATTGGAGATACCGTAATTGTTGTTCGTGCCGGAGATGTTATTCCCCAAGTTGATCGCGTGATTAAAGAATTAAGAACAGGTAAAGAAAAAGATATTGTTTTTCCAGAAAATTGTCCCAGGTGTAAAACTAAACTAATTAAAGAAGGTGCTTATTGGCGATGTCCAAATAAAAAATGTTATGCTCTTCAAAAAGAAAGTATTATTCATTTTGCGAGCAAAGCTGGGTTTGATATTTTAGGTTTAGGCGAGAAGATTGTCGAAAAGTTAATTGATCATAATTTAATTCAAGATCCGGCTGATTTGTTTTATTTAAAACCAGGACAATTAAGAACTTTACCAGGCTTTGATGTTTTATCAGAAAGAAATCTTTTAAGGAGCATTGATTCAAGAAAAAAAATTACTTTACCAAGATTTATTTATGCTTTAGGAATTTTACATATTGGTGAAGAAAATGCTAAACTTTTAGCAAAATTTTTGGAAACAAAAAAGAAGATTACTAAACCAACAGATTTAATTGAAATTACTCAAAATTTAAAACCAATTCATTATTCAGTCATTCCTGGATTTGGTGAAAAAGTAAGTCGATCAGTTTATGAATGGTTTAATGATGAAGAAAATAAGAAATTATTAGAAAAATTAGAAAAAGCAGGTATTGAAATTATTGAACCTGCTTTGCCAGCAGGTAGGGAAGAGGGTCAACCTTTGAAAGGACAAGTTTTTGCTTTTACAGGAGAATTGGAAAGATATTCTCGAAATGAAGCTAAAAAAATTGTTGAAGATTTAGGAGCAGAAACTACTGATACAATTTCTTCAAGAGTGACAAGCTTGGTTGTAGGTAAAAACCCTGGTTCAAAATTAGAAAAAGCAAAAAAGCTAAACATCAAAATTATGACGGAAGAGGAATTTTATCAAATGATTGATTCTTTCAAGAAATGAAGGAAAGAAAAAGATTTGAAGTTATTAGAAAAATTTCAGAAATTCTTTTGCAATTTTTACCTAAGAAAAACTTATTAGTTACTGTTGTTGATTTGAAATTACCTAAAAGAAAAGGTTATCTTAAGGTTTATTTGAGTGTTTATCCTGAAAAAGAAAGAGAAGAAATGATTAAGTATTTTAATCGGTTTTCCAAAGAAATTAAAAATGAAATTAAGAAAAAAATTTATTTAAGACATTTGCCTTCAAAAGTTATTTTCTATCCCTCTGATGAATTTATTTCAGCCCAACAAGTTTTTGAATTAATCGAAAAAATTAAAAATGAAATTAAGGAAAAAGAGACAAAAAGGTCAGAGAGCTGAAAAATTAGCCTTTGATTTACTGAAGAAAAAGAAATATCTAGTTTGGAAACCTGCAAGGGTTAAGTTTCATTCCCAAGATATTTTGGGTTTGTTTGATTTAATTGCTTTAAATAAAAAAGAATTAAAACTAATTCAAGTCCAAACAAAAAGAAAAAGGCCTTATAAAACTAGTAAAATTTTCAAACTTCCCAAACCTAAAAAAATTTCTTATGAACTTTGGGTTTATTATCCTCAAGAAGGAAAATTTGAAATTTTCGATAATTTAAGTTATAATAATAAAACTAGTCGTTAATTAATTTGTATTTTTTAAATGTCAAAAACAGAAAAAGGCTTTACTTTAATAGAACTTTTAGTTGTTTTAGCCCTCATTGCTATTTTAGCCACAGTCTTAATTGTGGCGATTAGGCCTCAAGAAATTTTCAAAAAAGCCAGGGATACTCAAAGATCTGGTGATTTAAGGAATTTGGATATGGCTTTGATGGCTTATCTTATGGAAAGATCCCAGACAGCAAATATAATTTTAGACAATGCCAATAATACCACTTGCGTTGGTGGCACAGCTTCAGATACCATTTATGCTTCTGTTGGTTATGGTGAAGGAGCTACAAACCTTAGTCCTTTCGTTTGGACAAAAGGAACAACTTCCCAGGAAATAAATGGCACTGGTTGGTTACCAGTTAATTTTGCTGGAGTGGGTATTCTTCAAGTAGGTAGATTACCAAGGGATCCCTTAAACAGAGAAAACCCTTCTTATTATTATACTTATGCTTGTAAAACAGATTTTAATTACGAGCTTAATGCCCGAATGGAAGCTGATTTTGGAAAAGCAGCAAATGATGGAGGTAATAATCCAAATCTTTATGAAGTTGGCTCTGATAAAAATATTCTTCCGAGTTCAACAGGAACAAGATTTTATCAATTCTGGTAATCTTTATCTTACATAATCTTCGTTCAGCTTTTAATGTTGGTTCAATTTTAAGGACAGGAGAATTTTTAGGATTTAAAAATTTTATTTTAACTGGTTATACGCCGGGTATAGAAAATAAAAAAGTTTTAAAAACTTCTTTAGGTGCAGAGAAAAATTTAAACCTTTTAAGAAAGAAAAGAATTTTACCATTACTAAAAAATCTAAAAAAACAAGGATTTTATCTTGTTTCTTTAGAGCAAAACAAAAATTCAATTCCTTATTATAGGTTTAAACCTAAAAAGAAGATGGCCATTATTTTAGGAAATGAAGTTAAAGGATTAGATCAAAAAATTTTAAATTTTTCTGATGAAATTATTGAAATTCCAAGAAGAGGAGAAATTAAAGAATCATTAAATGTGGCCATTGCTTTTTCAATATTTGCAAGTTATTTAGCTTTTAAAAATAAGCTTTCGGAATCCATTCAAAAACTCTTTTCCTGACATTTTTTTCCTTCCCTCAAGCTGAACTTCTTTTAAATAAATAAAAGCATCTTTTAATCTTAAACCTAATTCATTTTTGAAAGTGAAAAATTCACCTATTTTTGTTTTATTAATAATTTCTTTGGGTAAATTTTTTTCATTAACTTTTTCAATTTCAAAAATTTTAAAAATTTTTCCATTCAAATAAATAAAAGTTCCTGGCCAAGGATTTAAAGCCCTAATTTTTCGATCCCAAGTTAAATAATCATCTTCTAAGTTTAAAATTCCATCTTCCTTTTCAATTTTTCTTGTATAAGTGGCTAAAGAATGCTCTTGTTCTTTTAACTCAATTTTCTCCTCAAGATAATCTTCAATAATTTCCTTTAATAATTTTCCTCCTAATCTTCCTAATTCTTCTTCTAATTTTCGATAATTTTCATCTCCTTTCAAAGGATAAACTTTTTGAGCTAAAATTGGTCCATGATCCACTAATTCATCAATTAAAATTATTGTTATTCCTGTTTCTTTTTCACCTTTTAAGATTACTTCTCTTAAAGGATTAGGTCCACGATATTTGGGAAGCAAAGAAGGATGAACATTTAAAATTCCTTTTGGAAAAATTTGAATAATTTCTTGAGGAATAATTTTCGAAAAACCAGCAATGACACCCATCAAAGGTTTAATCAATTCAAGTTCTTTTTTAAATTTTTCCCAATTTTCAAATTCAAGGACATTTAATTTTTCTTTTAAACAAAAAGAATAAACAATATTAGGTTCAAGCTTTAAGCCCCTTCCTTTTGGTTTTGCTTTCAAAGTTAAAACTAAAATTGGTTTATATTTTTTCAAAAATTCTTTCAAAACATAAATGGAAAACTCACTTGAGCCAAAAAATATTAACGGTAAGGATTTGGTCATTGTTTTAAATTATAACCTCATTGGATCAAGAGAAATTTTTGCCTGGCGACTCGTCCCGGCGGGAAAGTGCAGCGAAGCTGCTTTCTGGGCTGTGGGTTTCGGGGGACGAGTCGAGGGCAAAATTTCATTGTTTTTCTATTTTAAACACCTCAATGGCTTTGTCAATAAATAAAATACCATTTAAATGATCAATTTCATGTTGAATAATTTGAGCTAAAAGCCCTTTTGCTTTTAATTTTTTCTTTTTACCCCACAAATTTAAATATTCAACCACAACTTCGGGATATCTTTTGACATATCCCCAAATTCCAGGCACACTTAAACAGCCTTCTTCCATAATTTCTTCTTTTCCTTTTAATTTAATAATTTTTGGATTAATGAAAACGTATAATTTTGACTTTTTGTTTTTTTCTTCAGGTTCTGCAATAAATAAAGAAAGATTTTTACCTATTTGATTAGCTGCTAAACCTACACCATTATTTTCTTTCATAATTCTTCTCATTTCTTGGACTAATTCTTTGATCTCTTTATTGATTTCTTTTACTTCTTCGGTTTTTTCTTTTAAAATTTTATGAGGAAAGGTAAAAAGTTTCATCTTTTCCTTGATTAAAGTTTTAATAATTTTATGTTAAAATAAACTCAATGAAATATCAAAATAGTGAAGAATTTAAAAAAGACCAGGGTTATTATGTAAATAATGTTTGGTATCCCCGAGTGACGAAAATTTGTGAAGTCAAAAGCAAACCAGCTTTGTATTATTTTTATGCTAATGCCGCCAATATGGAAGAAGCTAATCTGAAAAAATCGAAAGCTGCTCAAGAAGGTAAAATTATTCACGAAATTATTGAAAGCTATATTAGTCATCGTCCGGTAATAGTTCCGGAAGAATATCTAGGTATTAAACAAGCTTTTGAAGATTTTTTGAAGAATCACTCTTTGTTTTCTAAATTTGAATGGTTAGAGAAAAAAGTTGTTCATTCAGGACATCGTTATGCCGGTACTTTTGATATTATTGGTGAAATTGATGGTCATTTTGCTTTGATTGATATTAAAACCTCAGCTTCAATTTATGATGAGTATCGTTTACAGACTTCAGCTTATTTTTATGCTTTAAATGAAGAACCTTTTTTGAGAGATTCAAAAGGAAGAAAAATTGTTTTACCCCGTGAGATTGAAAAAAGATATGTTTTAAGAATTAATCAAATAAGAATTTGTGAAAAATGTGGAGCGGTCATGAAAGTTAAAAAAATGGGAAATAAAATTGAAAGTGGTTCTCCAGATTGTGAACATCAATTTGGGAAAATTATTGGTGAATGGGAATTAAAAGAATTTGATAATCATGAGGAAGATTTTAAAGGCTTTTTACACTGCAAAGGTTTATGGGAATGGGAATACCGAGATTATTTAAAAGAAATTGGTTATTTGTGAAACTTAAACTTAAAACTTATTACTCTCAACCTCAAACTACTACCAAAGGTAGTTTTGCCGCTGGTGGGAGTCGAACCCACACGGCCTCCACGGCCAGCGGATTTTGAGTCCGCCGCGTCTGCCAATTCCGCCACAGCGGCTTTTGGGTTTTTCAATATTATTATAACATCTTCCAAAGATCCTGAGGAGTTAATTTTATTTTCATTCTTTTAGCCTCGATTTCACTGAATTCTTGGGGTTGATTTGTTTTAGGTCCATTAATAATTAAAATCGGTATTGGTCCATATCGATGTTTGCCTGTTTTTGTTTCTGTTAGATGATCACCTGTTAAAATATAGATAGTTTCTTGAGGCAAATTTTTCCTTAATTTTCCAAACCAACGATCAAAAAATTCAAAAAACATTTTTTTTCTTTTGAAATCTTTATCATGACTAGCTTCATCAGCTTCTTTTAAATGAAGATAAATTAAATCATATTTTTTAAAATTTTCTAAAAGAGCATTTTTAATAAAATTGTATCTTTCCCAAAGATTTTCTATTTCAGGTAAAGTTAAAGCCTTAAACCCTACTAACAAACAACCACCTTTAACCACACCATTTTCAGCAATAACTAAGCCATTTTTAAATTTTGTTTTTTTAAAGAAATTTTCTAATTTGGGTAATTGAGTACCAGCTTCTCTAGTTAAAAGATAATTTGCTTTCGGAATTTTCTTTTCTTCTCTCAATTTATTAAAAGGATGATGATCCAGAACATGATGAGCTCGATCTAAAAATTCTTGGATAATTTTAGCAGTTTTTTGAGATAAAGGATCCTTCTTTAATGGTTTTATTTTTCTTACTTTTTTAAAATTTTCATAAGGATCAGCATCAGAAATATTTTCAGAAAGCTTAGCTTTGAAAATTAACACACCTCGATGGCCATAAGTTCGATGAAAATGAAAAGGTATTTCAAAAGGGATTGAATTAATAGCTTTTTCTAATTCCACTAAACCAAAAAGATTTCGACCAGCTCTTCGATCAAGAACCTTCAAATCCTTATCTACTGTAGCAAAATCAACTCTTAAAGCCAACTCACCTTGTTGATAATCAACCTCAGCTCCAACTGCTTCTAAAGGTCCTCGTTTGACTTCGTTTGGTTTGAGCTCATAACCTAAAATTCTTAAATTAGCCAAACCCGTTAAACTTCCACTTCCTTGTTTGGGCCAAGTATCCTTTTTAAAAAGATAGAATTCAGCTAAAAAACTATTTTTCAAAACTCTTTTTAAATTTTCTTTTTTGGCTATTTTTAAGGGCGTTTTTAATGAAACAGGATCAGCGAGACCGTCAATCAAAAAGAAAATTATTCTTGCCATTTTTAAACTCTTTATGGTATAATAAAATTATCCTTTCAAAGCATATTATATAAAAAATTTTTGAAGGAAATGAATTTATTTTATTTTTGGTAGAAAAATGAAAGTTCATCCCGCCATTAAAAAAAGATGCCAAAAGTGTAAAATTGTTAAGCGCGGTAATTATCGATATGTCCTTTGTGAAAATCCCAAACACAAACAAAGGCAAGGTTAACCATGGTGAGAATTGTTGGTGTTGAATTACCCAAAAATAAAAGAATAGTTTTTGCTTTACCCAAAATTTATGGCATTGGTTTATCTTTAGCAAAAAAAATCTGTGAAATGACAAAAATTGATCCGATGAAAAAAACTGATGAGCTGACTCATGAAGAAGTAAATAAAATTGAAAAATATATCGAAGAGAATTTTAAAGTTGAAGGAGCCTTAAGAAGAGAAATTAAAGAAAACATCAAGAGATTAATTGAAATTAAATGTTATCGTGGAATTAGACATCAAAAAGGTTTACCGGTTCGAGGTCAAAGAACAAGATCAAATGCAAGAACAAGAAAAGGTCCAAGAAAAACTGTTCCTACCGGAGCGCGAAGAAAAGCAGGGGGAGGTAAAAGATAATGGGTAAAACACGAACCAAAGTTATTGGTTTAGAAACAGAAACTGGAACTAAAGAAATATCTACAGAAACTGAAACAAAGAAAAAGACAAAGAAAAAGCTACATTTGCCTGTAGCTCGAATTTATATTTATGCTCATTTTAATAATACCATTATTACTTTAACGGATGATCAAGGAAATGTGCTAGCTTGGTCTTCGGCAGGCCATGCTGGTTTGAAAAATACTAAAAAAGGAACTCCTTTTGCTGGAACGAGAGCCATGGAAGTTTTGCTTGAAAAAATGAAAAATTTTAGTATTGATGAATTAAAAGTTTTCACCAAAGGCGTTGGTCCTGGTCGAGAACCAGCTTTAAGAGTTTTATTCAGTAAAAATTATCCTATTACTCATCTTGAAGATCGCACACCCATTCCTTTTGGAGGTCCCAAAAGACCGCGACCAAGAAGAGTTTAAAAATGTGGCTCGGAGCTAAATGTAAATATTGTCGTCGCTTTGGTATAAAAGTTGGTTTAAACGAAAGATGTTTGTCTCATAAGTGTGCTTTAGTGCGTCGAAGAACTAGACCAGGAATGCATGGCCGAAAACCAAGAGTTTTGTCTTTATATGGAAGACAGCTGTTAGAAAAACAAAGATTGAAAATTTTTTATCTCATCAATGAAGCCAAAATGAAAAATTATGTTGAGATGGCTAAAAAAGCCAAAAAATCAGCTCCAGAAGCCTTGATTGAAATTTTAGAAAGGAGATTGGATAATGTTGTTTGGCGTGCTGGTTATGTTCCTGCCAAAACGATGGCTCGACAATTAGTTTCTCATGGCCACTTTTTAGTTAATGGAAAAAGAATGAGATCACCTTCTTACTTAGTTGAAGCTGGGGATATTATTTCCCTGAGACCACAAAGTCGTGATCTTAAACCTTTTGAAGATTTAGTCCAAAGATGGAAATTTTATAAACCACCTTCTTGGCTTGAAATTAATCCTCAAACGTTAGAAACTAAAGTTTTGAAATTACCTTCAGCAGAAGAAATTCCACATAACTTTAATTTAGGTTTAGTGATTGATTTTTATAGTCGACAGTAAAAACATTTTTCTCATGATCATCAGAGATTTAGTTTTACCTGAAAAACCTCAACTTATTTTTTCTGAGGGTAATAAAGCAATTTTCGAAATTAAGCCTTTATCTCCTGGTTATGGTGTCACTTTAGGTAATGCTTTAAGAAGAGTTCTTTTATCTTCTTTAGTTGGAGCAGCTATCACCAGAGTGAGGATTGAAAATGTTTTACACGAATTTTCAACTCTTCCGGGTGTTTTAGAAGATGTTTTGGAAATAACTTTAAACTTAAAAAAAGTAAGAATTAAAATGAATCTGGAAGAACCGGTTGAACTTAGTTTAGAAGCTAAAGGAAAAAAAGAAGTTAAAGCCAAAGATATTAAAATTGTTGCTGGAGTCCAAATTGTTAATCCTGATCATCACTTGGCGACGTTAACGGATGATCAAGCTGAACTTCGAATGTTTCTTACTGTAGAAAAAGGAAGAGGTTATTCTCCGGCTGAGGAGAGAATGAAAGAAAGAGTGGTGGCGGGTGAGATTATTTTGGATGCTATTTTTTCTCCGGTTGTTAATGCGACTTATGAAGTTGAAAATATAAGATATCAAGAAAGAACTGATTTTGATCTTTTAAGATTAACTATCGAGACTGACGGCACCAAAACACCAGAAGAAGCTTTGAAAGAAGCAATCAAAATTTTAATTGATCACTTCAATACTCTCTTGGGAAGATGAAAAAGAAAAAATTTCATCGCCAAACCGATCAAAGAAAGGCTTTGTTTAAGATTTTGTCACATCATTTAATTATGAAGGAAAGAATTAAAACTACTGATGAACGAGCTAAATATTTAAAGTCAATTGTGGAAAAATTAGTTTCAAAAGCAAAAAAGGGCGAACTTCGTCATTTAAGATATTTACTAGAAAGATTACCCAAAAAATCTGCTTATAAACTTTTTTATGAAATTGCTCCCAGGTATAAAGAAAGGACTGGTGGTTATCTAAGAATTATTAAATTACCTTTTCGGCGCCTTAAAGATGGAGCCAAAATTTCATTAATTGAATTTGTTTAAATGTTAGTGATAAGATTTCGAAAAATTGGTAAAAAGAATCAGAAAATTTTGCAATTAGTTTTACAGGAGAAAAGATCGAAATTACAAGGAAAGGCCATTAAAATTTTAGGTTGGTGGAATCCTTATTTGAAAACAGGTAATTTTGATTTAGATTTAATTAATTTTTATTTAAAAAATGGAGCCCAAATTTCAAAAACAGCCCAAAGTCTTCTTAAAAAATTTCAAAAACAATCATCAAAATGACTCATCAATTGATTCAATTAGTTGAGAAAAAATATATGAGAACTGATTTACCGGAAATTAAACCAGGAATGTTGGTGAGAGTTTGGCAAAGAATCAAAGAAAAGAAAAGGGAATTAAGTCAACCTTTTGAGGGAATTGTAATAGCGATAAAAGGAGGAAAAGGAACAAAAAAGATGTTTACGGTTCGTGGTTTGGCAGGTGGTCAAATGATTGAAAAAACTTATCCTTATCATTCTCCGGTAATTGAAAAAATTGAGATCTTGGCTCAAGGAAAAACAAGAAGAGCTAAATTATATTTTGTTCGAAAACTTCATCCTAAAGAAATAAGAAAAAAACTAAAAATTACTTTATGAGAAATTTCAAAAAACTTTTTCGGTGTATTTCACAAGGACCAAATTTTTTGATTAATTTTAAATGATTTTTGGTTCCATATCCTTTATGACGCTCAAATTGATATTGAGGAAATTTTTTTGAAATTTTTATCATATATTGATCTCGAGAGGTTTTAGCTAAAATCGAAGCTCCACCTAAAGAAGGAAGTTTTTTATCGCCTTTGACAAAAAAATAAGTTTTAATTTTTGTTTCGAAATTTTTAAGTTTTAAACCATCAATCACTAAACAATTTGGTTGAAAATAGGTAATAATTTTCTGGATTCCCCAAACAAAAGCATTGTTAAGGCCTATTTTTTCAATTTTTTGATGATCTAAATGAAGAATTTTATAAGGTAAATTCAATTTTTTAATGATTTTACGAAAATAAATTCTTTGTTTTGGTTTTAATTCTTTGGAATCAAAGAAAGCAAGATTATTTTTTTCTAAAATCTTTAAAGCAGTTTTATCTAAAAACAAAGCCCCTAAAGTTAATGGTCCAGCCAAAGCACCACGACCAGCTTCATCAATAGCTATGAGATTTTTATGTGTCTCGATTAATTTTTTTTCCACACTCCAACCCTTTGACTTTCTTTTTTTCTTTAATAAAATTTTGATGAAATGAAATTCGTCCATTTGCATGTTCATTCCCATTATAGCCTATTAGATGGCTTAAGTAAACTGGATGATTTAGTTAAAAAAGCAGCCGAACTAAACTTTTCCGCGCTAGCTTTAACAGACCATGGTGTTTTATACGGAGTTATTGAATTTTATGAAAGAGCTAAAAAAGCTGGCATCAAGCCTATTATAGGTATGGAAGCTTATTTAGCTCCGAGATCAAGATTTGACAAAACCAAAATCGATGCTAAATCAAGACATTTAACTTTATTAGCCGAAAATAATGTTGGTTACCAGAATTTAATCAAATTATCAAGTTTAGCTTGGCTTGAGGGTTTTTATTACAAACCAAGAATTGATAAAGAGCTTTTACAAAAATATCATGAAGGTATCATCGCTCTTTCAGGTTGTTTGAACGGCGAAATTCCTAAACTTCTTTTAGAGGGAAATTTTAAAGCAGCCAAAGAAAAAGTTTATGAATATCAAGAGATTTTCGGTAAAGATAATTTTTTTCTTGAAATTCAAAATCATCCTCGTCTGGAAGATTCTCGAAAAGTTTTCCCTTTACTTATCGAACTTTCTCAAAAAACTAAAGTTCCTTTGGTGGCGACCCATGATTCTCATTATTTAGACAAAGAAGATGCTCCAGTTCATGATGTGTTTTTAGCTATTCAAACTGGAAAAAATATCGAAGAAGAAGATCGGTTGACTATGAAATATGACGACTTTTCTCTAAAATCAGCAGAAGAAATGGCAGAACTTTTTAAGGACCTTCCTTCAGCCTTGGAAAATACTTTATTAATTGCCGAAAGATGCAATGTTGACTTAGAATTAGGTAAATATAAGTTTCCTCATTTTGAAGTACCTGAAGGAGAAACAAAAGAAAGTTATCTAAGAAAGCTTTGTTTTTTGGGACTAAAAAAGAAGAATTTGGAAAAAAATGAAGAGGCTAAAAAAAGAATGGAATATGAATTAAAGGTGATTGAAAGTATGGGTTTTGCGAGTTATTTTTTGGTAGTTCAGGATTTTGTTAATTGGGCTAAAAATAATGGTATTAGTGTTGGCCCTGGCCGAGGTTCGGCAGCAGGAAGTTTAGTAGCTTATTTATTAGGCATTACCGAAGTTAATCCTTTAAAATATGATCTTTTATTTGAGAGATTTTTGAATCCCCAAAGAGTCTCAATGCCTGATATTGATGTTGATGTGGCTGATGTTAAAAGAGATGAAGTGATTGAATATTTGAAAAGAAAATATGGAGAAAACAAAGTAGCCCAAATTATTACTTTTGGAAGAATGAAAGCCAGAGCTGCAGTAAGAGATGCTGGCCGGGCTTTGGGTTTGCCTTATTCTTTATGTGATAAAGTAGCTAAATTTATTCCTCCTGGGGCTCCTTTAGAAGAAGTAGAGGATCTTCTTGAAATCAAAAAATTAATTAAAGAGAAAGAAGAGGTCAAAATTTTATTAGAAACAGCCAAAAAATTAGAAGGAGTTGTTCGCCATGCTTCAGTTCATGCTTCGGGGGTAGTCATTACTCCTGGAGATTTAACTGAGTATTTGCCTTTACAATTTGCTCCTCAAGATCAAAGTAAAATTATTACTCAATATGAAGCCTTAGGTCCAGGTAAAGAATATGGACCTATTGATGATTTGGGTCTTTTGAAAATTGATATTTTAGGTTTAAGAACCCTTTCTATAATTGATGAAACAAAAAAATTGGTTAAAGAAAGACATCAACAAGAGATTGTTTTTGATGAAGAATTGGAGGATCCAAAAGTTTATAAATTTTTACATCAAGGAAAAACAGTAGGAATTTTTCAATTGGAAGGAAGAGGAATGACGGAAACTTTAAAGAGAATGAAGCCAGAAAATCTTGAAGAACTTTCAGCTTTAATTGCTCTTTATCGACCCGGTCCTTTAGAACTTATTCCTCAATATGTTCGAAGAAAGTTTGGTAAAGAAGAAATTGAATATTTACATCCAAAGTTAGAACCAATTTTAAAAAATACTTTTGGAATCATGATTTATCAAGAACAGTTAATGCGAGTTGCGAATGAAATTGCTGGTTTTAGTTTGGCTGAAGCTGATAACTTAAGAAAAGCTATTAGTAAAAAAAATATTACCCTTTTGGAAGAATTGAAAAATAAGTTTATTGAAGGAGCAATTCGAAATGGAACCTCAAAAGAAGTGGCTGAGAAATTATGGCAATTTATTGAACCTTTTGGTCGATATGGTTTTAATAAAAGTCATTCAGTTTCTTATGCAATCCTTGGTTATCACACAGCTTTTTTGAAAGCTTATTATCCTTTGGAATTTTTAGTAGCCTGTTTGATTCATGAAGGTAGTGATATTGAAAGAGTTAAAGTTTATATTGAGGATTTAAAAAATTTGGGGGTAAAAGTTTTACCTCCGGATATTAATGAAAGTGGTTTTTATTTTACTCTTGTTAACGAAACGACGGTACGCTTTGGTTTGGGTTCAATTAAAAATGTTGGTTGGCCTTTGATTGAAGCTATTGAAAAGGAAAGAAAAAATAATGGTCCTTTTAAGTCCATCGCTGATTTTTTGAATCGGGTCAAACATAAAGATTTGAATAAAAAATCTTTAGAAAGCTTAATTAAGGCCGGTGTTTTCGATCGTTTTGTTTCAAGATCAATCCTTATCGGGAATCTTGAATATTTACTTGAATATCTTCAAAAAACTAAAACTCTAAACTTAACTCAATCCCTTTTTGGTACTTCTTCAACTAGTCAATTAAATTTAAAACCAGTGAATCAAATTAATGAGCTAGAGCTTCTTAAATGGGAAAAAGAACTTTTGGGAATTTATCTTTCCGGTCATCCTTATCAAAAATTTGCTCCGTATTTACAAAACAAAACCAAAACCATTAAAGAAATCTCCAAAATGGATCCAGGAATGAAAGTTGCTTTGGGTGGAGTTTTGAATCAAATCAGAAGGGTTTTAACAAAAAATAAAGAACCCTTTGCCTCTTTGGAAATAGAAGACTTAACCGGGAAAATTGAAGTCATTCTTTTTCCCAGGGTTTATGAACAATACTTTGAAATTTTAAAGGAAGGAAGAATTTATTATCTTGTAGGTACTTTAGATCTTCGGGGCGATCAAAAAATTATAAGAGGTGATTTAATCATAGATCTTACAGAAAATAATTTGAAAAATAAAAGTCAAAGCTTAAGAACTCTCAAATTATGAGAAGATTATTCTTAGCTTTTACTTTAACTTCAGGACTCTTAGCTAAGATTGGTTTTTTGGAAGAAAGGCTTGAAAAAAAACTTAAAAGGAAAATTCCTTGGATTCCTTTAAAAAATTTGCATTTAACGATTTTGTTTTTAGGCTATTTAAAAGAAGAAGATCTTATTAAAATTCTTGAAATTTTTGAGAAATTTCCTTTAAATTTTTTACCTGTTTCTTTTAAAATTAAAAAAATTGATTATGGTCCTCCCGGTAAAAAAAGAATGATTTGGCTTTATCTAGAAAAAAATGAAAGAATCGAAAAGATTAAAAAATTCTTTGAAGAAGAACTGACCGAAAAAGGAATTAATTATCAAAGAGAAGAAAGAGAATATTTGCCTCATATTAATTTAGTCAGACTCAAATTTGATTTGGAAACCGAAATTAGAGAAAATTTGAATTGGCAAGTAATTTTGAAAGAAATTGCTCTTTTTGAATCCCATCTTAAAAAAGAAGGAGCTGAATATGAAAAACTAAAAAGTATTAAAATTTAAAAAATTATGTTAAAATATGATTAATGAAAAAAATTTGGAATCTTGAAACCAAAACTTTGATTGGTCAAAAGGTTGAACTTTATGGTTTTGTTGCTAATTTTCGCGATCATGGTAAGATTATTTTTTTTGATTTGAAAGATCGGAGTGGTTTAGTTCAATGTGTTCTTACTCAAGAAAATAAGTTTTTTAATTTAGCTAAAAAAATTAAACCTTATGATGTGTTAAAAGTTAAAGGTGAAGTAAAAGCTAGACCTTCTCATTTGGAAAATCCAAATCTAGAAACAGGTAAAGTGGAAATTGAGGTGGAAGAATTAGAAATTTTGTCTCAAGCTCAAACTTTACCCTTTGATGTGGAAACCGATGGTTATGAAATTGATGAAGCCTTGAGGATGAAATATCGTTATTTAGATTTAAGAAGAAAAAGATTGCAAAAAAATTTAATGAGAAGACATAAATTCTTACTTTTTCTCAGAAATTATTTAGATACTCAAGGTTTTATTGAAATTGAAACTCCAATTTTAACTAAATCAACACCAGAAGGAGCACGAGATTACTTAGTACCTAGCAGGCTTTATCCAGGAAAATTTTATGCTTTACCTCAATCTCCTCAACAATATAAACAACTTTTGATGGTAGCTGGAATCGAAAGGTATTTTCAAGTAGCTCGTTGTTTTCGTGATGAAGATCCGCGAGCTGATAGACAACCAGAATTTACGCAACTTGATTTGGAAATGAGTTATATAGAAAGGGACGAGATTTTAGATTTAGTTGAAAAAATGTTCATCGAAGCGATTCAAAATCTTTACCCTGAAAAAAGAATTACTCAAATACCTTTTCCTCGAATAACCTATGAAGAAGCCTTGAGAATTTATGGCACAGATAAACCTGATTTAAGAAATAATCCAAACGATCCTCAGGAATTGGCTTTTTGTTTTATTATTGATTTTCCTATGTTTGAATGGAATGAAAGAGAAAAAAAATGGGAGACCATGCATCATCCTTTTACTCAACCAAAATTGCCTGACGGAAGTAAAGATAAAGAAGAATTAATTAAAGTTTTAGAAACTTCGCCGGAGATTTTATTAAGCGAACAGTATGATTTAGTTTTAAATGGGTATGAAGTTGGTGGTGGGAGCCTTCGAACGACTGATCCTGAAGTTTTAATTAAAGTTTTTGAAGTTTTAGGATATTCTCGTCCAGAAGTTGAAAAAAAATTTGGTCATTTGATTGAAGCTTTTTCCTATGGTGTTCCTCCTCACGGTGGCATAGCTCCCGGTGTGGATCGAATTTTGATGATCTTAGAAAACGAAAAAACGATTCGAGAAGTAATTGCTTTTCCTAAAACAGGTGAAGGACGTGATTATATGATGGATGCTCCTTGTGAGGTGTCTCAAGAGCAATTGGAAGAATTAGGGCTCGAAATTAAAATTAAAAATAAATAAAAACCATGCCTTATCAACCACCTAAAGAAATTTTAAGAAAATATGCTCAGGTCTTAGTTAATTTTGCTCTTGGAGGAGGTAAAGGAATTAAAAAAGGAGATGTTGTTTATCTTCATTTTGAAGAATCAGCTAAACCTTTGGCTTTAGAAATTTTTCGAACCATTTTAATTTCTGGTGGTCATCCTCTCATTAGAATCTCAAGTGAGGATTTTCAAAAAATCTTTTTTGAAACAGCTAAAGATAATCAACTTGAATTTGTACCTAAAAAATTTATTGAAGCTATTATTGAAACTATTGATCATCGTATTGGTATTTTAAGTTCAAAAGATCCTTTGTTTTTGAAAAATATTGATCCAGAAAAAATTGTCAAGGCTAATAAAGAAAGAGGTTTATTTTTAAAATTAATGTTAGCTAAAGAAGATCAGGGAAAATTAACTTGGACTTTAGCTCTTTATGGTACACCCAAAATGGCTCAAGAAGCAAGACTTTCTTTGAAAGAATACTGGAATCAAATTATTAAAGCTTGTTTTTTGAATGAACGAGATCCTCTCCAGAAATGGAAAGAAACTTTTAAAAATATCGAAAATTTGAAAAAGAAATTAAATGCTTTAAAAATTAGAAAAATCCGTATTGTTTCTCAAAATACCGATCTTTATCTTGACTTAGGTGAAAAAAGAAAATTCGTTGGTGGGAGTGGTCGTAATATTCCTTCTTTTGAAGTTTTTACCTCTCCTGATTGGCGAGGTACAGAAGGCAAAGTTTATTTCGATTTTCCTTTGTATCGATATGGTAATATTATCAAAGGGATCTATTTAGAATTTCGAGAAGGAAAAGTGATCAAAGTAAAAGCTGATAAAAATCAAAAATTAATTGAAAAAATTATTTCTCAAAAAAATGCTGATAAAATTGGAGAATTTTCCTTAACGGATAAAAGACTTTCTCGAATTGATAAATTTATGGCCAATACTTTGTATGATGAGAATTTTGGTGGTAATTTCGGGAATATGCATTTAGCCTTAGGAAATTCTTATCATGATACTTATGATGGAGATCCTCGAAAATTAAAAGATAAAGATTGGGAAAAATTAGGTTTTAATTCTTCATCAGAACATTGTGATATTATTCAAACTCAAGATCGAAAAGTTTATGCGGTATGGGACAATCAAGAAAAATTAATTTATGAAAAAGGAATATTTTTGATTTAAGGTCGAAGTAATTATTTTAAAAAATGTTTCAAAGTAAAAATCTTATTTATTTTCTTTTAGCAGTCTTCTTGGGTATTTTGTTGGGTATAGGTTTTGTTTCGCTCTTAAGGGCAAAAAAGAATTATTATGCGGTTTTTTTAAATAATGGTGCCATTTATTTCGGTAAGCTTTCCACTTTTCCTAGATTAAAACTTGACGAAGCTGTTTTTCTTCAACTTGATCAAAATGGTCAAGTTTCAGGTGTTAGTCGGTTTAAAGATGCTTTTTGGGGACCTAAAGGGCCTATCTATCTCAATCGAGATTCCATTTTATTTATTGCTCCTTTAAGCGAGACGAGTCCTTTAGTTAATTTTATTGAAGGAAGACAAGTCACTCCTTCACCTCAGCCCCCAGCTCAACCAAATCAAACTACTACTTCACCTACAACTTCACCTTCTCAGTAAATTTAAAATTTAAAAGGGTAGCTCTTGACTTAATTCTTACTTCTGAATAAAATAATAAAAGAATTAAAACTGATGATTTCTGGTGAATAAGAAAGAACTCTAGAAAGGTTTTTAATTGCCTGGGTTTTGGTATGAGATATGATTTTTAAGGAGAGTTTGATCCTGGCTCAGGGTGAACGCTCGCGGTGTGGATAAGGCATGCAAGTCGAGCGGACCTTAGATGAGTTTTTCTCATCTAAGGTTAGCGGCGAACGGGGCAGTAACACGTACCTAACCTACCCTTCAGTCAGGGATAACCAGGAGAAATCCTGGCTAATACCTGATGGCCTCACTCTAACACAAGTTAGAGTGAGTAAAGCTGATAAAGCGCTGAAGGAAGGGGGTGCGGCCGATCAGCTAGTTGGTAGGGTAATGGCCTACCAAGGCGATGACCGGTAGGGGGCCTGAGAGGGTGTTCCCCGCCAAGGGCACTGAGACACGGGCCCTACTCCTACGGGAGGCAGCAGCCGAGAATCTTGGGCAATGGGCGAAAGCCTGACCCAGCGACACCGCGTGCCGGAAGAAGCCCTTCGGGGTGTAAACGGCTTTTGTGGGAGAGGAAGCCATGAGCCGTGTTTTTGCACGGTTTCATGGTTGACAGTATCCCACGAATAAGGGACGACCAACTTCGTGCCAGCAGTCGCGGTAAGACGAAGGTCCCAAGCGTTACCCGGATTTACTGGGCGTAAAGGGCGAACAGGCGGTTCATTAAGTCTTTCCTTAAAGTCCTGGAGCCCAACTCCAGGAAAGGGAAAGATACTGATGAACTTGAGTCCGCCAGGGGCCAGCGGAACGCACGGTGTAGGGGTGAAATCCGATGAGATCGTGCGGAACGCCGAAGGCGAAGGCAGCTGGCTAGGGCGGTACTGACGCTGATTTCGCGAAAGCTAGGGGCGCGAACCGGATTAGATACCCGGGTAGTCCTAGCTGTAAACGATGGGTGCTAGCTTTGGGGAGTTTCGACCCTCTCTGAGGCAAAGCTAACGCGTTAAGCACCCCGCCTGGGAAGTACGGTCGCAAGACTGAAACTCAAAGGAATAGGCGGAAGCCCGAACAAGGGGTGGACCATGTTGCTTAATCCGAGAGTGAGCGTAGCATCTTACCCGGGCTTGACATGCCACCGTCAAGCTGTACCGAAAGGTACAGTGAGTCAGGTTTTCCTGACAGGTGGCACAGGTGCTGCATGGCGGTCGTCAGCTCGTGGTGTGAGCCGTAACCTTAAGTGGCACAACGAGCGCAACCCCTGTCCCATGTTACACGTGTCATGGGAGACTGCCGGGTATAACCCGGAGGAAGGTGGGGATGACGTCACGTCGGCATGGCCCTTATGCCCGGGGCTGCAAACATGGTACAATGCCGGGGACAAAGGGAAGCAAAGCCGTGAGGCTGAGCAAATCCCTAAAAACCCGGCCCAGTTCGGATTGCAGGCTGAAACCCGCCTGCATGAAGGTGGAATCCCTAGTAATCGCCGGTCAGCCACACGGCGGTGAATACGTTCTCGGGCTTTGCACTCACTGCCCGTCAGCTCAGGAGAGTCATCTCTACCTGAAAACCCTCTTTTGAGGGGCTAGGGTAGGGGTGATGATCAGGGGTAAGTCGTAACAAGGTATCGCTACCGGAAGGTGGCGATGGACCAAATCTTTTTTAAACCCTTTTTCTTTTTTTGAGCTGAATCATATCTTATACCCAAAACCCAGGCAATTAAAAATCTTCATGAAAGTCCTTTTAATTGAAGATGAGAAATTTTTAAGAAATGCTCTCGAGAAAAAATTAAAAGAGGCAGGCTTTGAAGTCATAACAGCGGTTGATGGTGAAGAAGCTTTAGCTAAAATTGTTTCTGAAAGACCTGATATGATTTTGTTAGATATTATCTTACCTAAAAAAAGTGGTTTTTCCATTTTAGAAGAAATTAATAAAGATCCAGAATTAAGAAAAGTTCCTATTTTGATTCTTTCTAATTTAGGCCAAGAAGAAGA
>FWWM01004668.1_pt1 | contig 31522 bp, 45 predicted proteins | sample 2228351 | NCBI WGS metagenome assembly FWWM01 (sample SAMEA103939774, study PRJEB20133) | metagenome | reverse complement strand
CGGGGGTTGAATTCGCCTTTGAAGTAGAGGAGGGCTGGAGGACTCTGGTATATAACTTCGGAGGCCCGGCAGTTGTGCAAAAAAAGCGAATTGAGGATAAAAGCCTCGTAATAATGTCCACAGACGGCGGAGTGCTCACTGTGCGCGGGCCCACGCGCTTTCTATTACTCTCCGGCAGACCTATAGGTGAGCCCATTGCGTGGAGGGGGCCAATTGTAATGAATACGTGGGAGGAGATAAGACAAGCTTTTTTAGAGCTAGAGAGGGGCACCTTCATTAAGAAAAGAGCCTCTGTGGAGGATATATGATACTCATCGCCACTGAAGACGGCGTGTACGACCTCAGTGGAAAAAGGCGGTGTTGCAAGGGGAAAGAGGTGTACGACCTCCTCGAGGATTACTTCTGCGCTTGGGAGGGGGTGTACAAACTGCCAACAGAGGAGAAGATAGAGGGGAGATCTTGCTGGCGCCTCGTGAAGGCAGAGGACAGGATATACGCCTCTATAGAGGGGCCTGTCCTCCTCGATTTGCACAGAGGGAGGGAGATAGATCTCAGCCGTTTTGCCAAGGAGCTGGGCTGGCACTTCCCCTACGGCCCCCCGCACATAACTGACGTAACGCGTTTTAAAGAGGAGTGGATTGTTGCAGTGGAGGTGGGCCATATGCTGGCCGGTCCCAGCTTAGAGGAGCTAAAGCCCCTGGGATTTAAACACGACCAGCACAACCTCCTCCCCCATGGCCGTTTCCTACTAGTCGCCACGGCCGCCGGCATTTATTACACGGCGGATTTATCCAATTTTGCCTTTGCCGAGGGCAGCGCCGGCTACGCACACGCCCTCCTTTACTGCAGAGGGCGGCTGTACAGCCACGTTATGAAAAATACTCCAATAATTGAAAGCGCAGACGGCAGACAGTGGCGTAATCTCGACATTATTAAGCTTCCCCCGCCCACATTCGGCACCACGGCGCTGGGGTGTTATAACGCGGAGTTGATATACTCAACCACATCTACTTATGTAATACGCGATGGAGATCGCGATGTAATATTAAAAGGGCATCCAATGACCAAGAGGGTAATAGTGGAGGGGAGTAAATTCCTCTAGCTAAAGACTTGTGCCGACGGTTATTAACCCTTTTCTACTCCTACGCCGTTGTAAACTTTCTTTTGTGGACACATCCCCTACCTGTCCTATAGCTTTGAAAAAGGCATGAGAGGTTTTTTATTACCCTAATTTTGATAGGAGTAGTTGTATTTTCACGTGAATTAGTTGTATACTGACGGCGGGGTCTTCTACCTCGCCGAAGAGGTGGCCGCAGCCCTTGCATTTTAATATCTTGACATCGTCTAAAAGGTATACGTCAAAGTGTTCCCTGCCCTCTACTCCGCATTTAGGACACTTCCATGGCTTATAGCTCCACGCAGATCCGCATACGCACCTTGCCTCAGTAGCGTATCCTTGGTATATGCCTGTGTCCACCTTTTTCAAAACCACTAGGGTGGCTGGGCCTCCGCAGATAGAACATAGGCCTCGCCACTCGCCGCCGCCGTATTTAAAATACAGTGTCCTTCTAATAAAATAGTCCACAAAGCCCTCAGGCACATATCTACGCGCCGAGGCCTTAGCTGTTTCTAAGTCTATGCCTTTTATCAACGGCTTTGTGTCTATTGCCTCAATGTCAAAACTACGGGCTAATCTGTCAACATATTCTAAAAAAGAGGGGAGTTCTTTAATTTCTTCTAGGCACTCCTTATCCTCGCCGCAAATTGCTCTATCTAAGTCCACGTCTAGCCAAGTATTTAGGCATGTGTTTTTGAACCCAGCTTAATTCGGCCTTTCCATCGCCGAACATAGCCACCAGTAGCGGCCTATTACTTGGGTGAGTCACGGCGAATAAATGAAATGCCACAAAGAGCAGGCCCAGGGCAAAGCCTATGTCGTGTAGTAAGACTAGCCACGATGCGGTGGCGGCTGATATGCCGAGCGCGTCTTTATATACTAACAAGACGCCGCTTGCGCTCAAGAAGATAATAGAGATAAATAGCAATATGGCCATATAGGAGACTAGGACGTTATGTCTCTCCAGCTCTTTCTCCACGTCGGGCGGTAGCGGCCTCCCCGTGAGATAATGCCTAATTAGCGCCTTGGCCTCCGCCATTTGTTTGCTGAGCGGCCGCGCCAGGGGTTTGAAAATCTCAACTCTCCTAAAGGCCAGGAGGTATATGCCGTAAGTTATGAGGAGGGCTCCCCATATGAAGCCAATAAACCTGTGACTTGTACGCAAAAGCTGGACGCCTGCAGTAACTGGGTCAGTGCCTAATACAGTGGACAGCGGCGAGCCTATTATATAGGCGAACCAACTAGTCACTTCTATGCTGAATAAAACCCCGCCTGTTATTGCCAATACAGTAAATAATAATAAATTCCAGTGATGGACTATTTTATATCCTATACTTATAATTTCAATTTTATCCATGTAAAAATATAGGGTCTTAATTTAAAAATTTTTCTTTTATTTAGTCCCAGCCTCTTCCTTTTCCTCTTTTCTGCGCTGGCGCCAAGCCGCTATGCCGGCTATCGTCAAACCCACGGCCAGCAACGCCCCTCCGTATAAAGTCAGCGGCTTTAACACCTCTCTTATTTGTTGTGCAGCCCGCGGGCTTGCGTTAGAGAAGTGTTGCTTAACCGCAAAGGCCCTCCTATCCGATGTCACATATATCCAACGGACTGAGCCGCCAACATAATCGTTTACCTCAAGCCCGTAGACATATCTTCCGCGCCTCTGCTCTTCCCTTGCCTTGGCTATAACTTCGCTAGCTGGGCCAAATGTGAACACATTCGTTGGACATACCTCTACGCACGCAGGAGCGCGGCCGTTTTGAATCCTATCTACACAGAAAGTACACTTGTAGTATCTTCCATCAGATCCCTTCTTGGGGACGTCATATGGACAGGCGGCTTCGCAGTATCCACATCCTATACACTCTTCTTTATTTATAACGACTGCCCCCTCGCCAGTGACTTTAATCGCACCGACGGGACAAGCCCTGGCGCACGGGGCAGCGGCGCAGTGCATACAATTGTACGGCAATGGCGCCAATTCAAACTGGCTGAAAGTCACTTCTCCAGCAGGCGTCATTAACTTCTTGCCAGTTTTGCCCTCATAGAAGAACACAACCTTCCAGTCCTCCGCCGTGAGCCATTTAGGCAACGTGAGAGATCCCGCAAACTCCGTCTTAACCGCCGGCCTTCCGTTCCAGTCTTTACAAGCCACTTGGCAAGCGCGGCATCCAATACACTTGTCTATATCCACAAGCACCGCGACTCCTTCGTTGGGCTTGGGGAAGGTCAGGGACACCATAGTCACGCCAATGAGGCCTTTCTTATTTTGCCAATCCAAGCCTTAGACTCTTGTATCGTAGTAACCACATCGCCGACGTCTGGGTTTAAGAAATTCCCCTGCGGCCCAGTTACATAGCCCTTAAAGCTAAAGGCCCAAATTACGTTCACCACGGGCAATTCCTTGCCGTTGACTGTGAGATAGGCCTCTCCATCTGTCACATACGCCTTCATTCTCAACCCGCCTCTTAGCGTGATGACGTCTACATAGTCGCCTGATTTAACTCCAAGCCTCTCGGCGAGGGCCCTAGGCAAATAGACAAACGGCTCGGGCGCGAGCTCTGCGAGATACGGAACATTTCTACTCATGGAGCCGCCGTGGAAATGCTCTGTAAGTCTGTTACTAGTCATAACTACCAGCTCGCCTGGGATATCTTTTAAATCGTCAGGAGTTAGGGCGACACCAACGTTCTTGCCCTTTACAATATCGGGCTGATCTTGCAGTACTTGTAAATTGTACGGATTTAGCCATGCCAGAGATGGATATCTCACGGCTAGCTCAGGCAAGGGGCTCTCTACGGGCTCTGTGTGTATAGGCCACTGGAAGCTGTACCCTTTGTACCAGCCGCCCATATCGGATATCACTTTTAACACGGCGTCTTTTAAATTCCCAAACTGGCTGTAGTATTGCCCCAGGAGATCTCTCATTTTCTGATATACTGGCTTAAAACTCCTCCAGTCACCGCCGGAGAAGAAAGGCCTCTTCAAAGCCGCTTTAAATGAGGTTGTGTCCGCGTCCCAGTAAAGAGAGTCGTTTACCCACAAGTACTTCATCCCAGTCCTGGCCACGTATTCCTCGTACGTGAGAGTTTTTACCTCGCCGCCTTCCTCCACGATAAATTTGCCTAGTATTCTCACCTCGCCAGTTTTTATAAAGTGCATAATGTCCATACCTCCGTAGACGTCAGCCACGCCAGACAGCCTTCTTTTGAAGGACCTAGGAACCCAGAAGTTGTGCCCCGGGATAAATGCCGGCTTGTATTCGCCGGTGTATTCATCTATCCACTCCCCAGTCTCTCCGGCGACTTCCCACTCCCTCCCGGCGGCGTAGACCTTGTCTGTTACTCCGAGGACAGCCTTTAGCGAGTCATAGTTATAGAGAAATCTAACGTTCATAGGCCACGACCACCCCCAATCCTTATAGACTTCAAACTTAGAACTGAAAGTGCCGTCAATTTGGCCTGGTCTCCTCAACTGCGCAATTCTCTTCATAGTGATTATTTCATCTCTAATTGGGTCGTAAATCCCCTGGTATATAAGCGTGGTGAAGTTTATCTCCTTGTAAATAATCCTCGGGTTGACCTCAGCCTCTATTGGTGATATTGGTGCGCTTTTTCCAGTGCCTCCTGAGTAATCCCAGCTGTTGTCGGGACGCAACGGCCTCTCGTATACAAATACTAATTTGCCGCCTTTTCTAAACTTAACCTCTTCTTTTTTAACGCCTGCAACCTCGCTGGGTAGAACTACCGCCCCTTCGCGCCTTAAGTATTGATAGAGCTTTGTGATTATCCAGTAGTCTGGCCTCGAGTCGCCCTTAGGAGGAACGGCGCGATAAGACCACTGTATTACCCTGTTACCGTTTGTCCTAGAACCTTCCTTTTCGGCGAAAGAGGCGGCGGGCAAGAGCACGTCTGCGAACCACGCAGTCTCTGTCTCAAATATGTCGGAAACCACTAGGAGATCCAACGCGGCCAGTCCTGCCATAATTATCTTAGCGTTGGGGTTAGTCACTGCGGGGTTTTCCCCAAACACAAACGCAGCTTTTATCTCGCCGGCCAGCGCCCTCCTTGGGAACACTACCTCCGTAGTGCCAGTGCCCAATGGGAAGTCGCAAACCACAACCCCGTTTTGCGGGTCGTCCTCAGGTATTGTCCCACAAAACATTCCCCAAGCTAATTCAAACCTCCTCCACCCGTAGAACTTAAAGACTTGTAAAACTTTAGACAAATCGGCCTTGCCAGCGTCTGGGGCTGTGGTTGAGAAGCTAGCTCTAGCCCACTCGGGAACTGACCAATTCCAAGCATCTGGCATGCCCTGTAGCTTCCAGTCTTGGTAAAGCCTAATTTCAAATACCGAGGCTGGGAATCCGTGATAGCCCGGCAATCCGTCTACGCCTCCGCCTTGTACGTCATTAGCCCCCTGTACGTTGCTGTGCCCGCGGAAGGGATGCGTGCCGCCACCGGGGTAGCCAACATTGCCCAAGAGTAGCTGTACAATAGCCGCGGCTCTTATAATGTTTATAGTGGCATTTGTATGTTGTGTAAAGCCCATTGCCCACTGTATAATTCCGTGTTTTTCGTGGTTTGTCACAACGCCGCTGTTCTCGACGTAAATCGAGGCCACTGTCCGCAACAAGTCTTTAGGCACGCCGCTGATGTTAGAGACGGTGTCTGCGTCGTATTCTTTCAACAATTCCTTCAAATCGGCTAGATCGTCGTCTGTAATATTCCACCGCGACCTCAGCCGTTGAAACTCGTCTAGTTGGTCAATGGGGGGATTCCGCTCGAAAAACGCGTAATGTAAAATATAGAGCAGAATGGCTGTATCTGTGCCGGGTCTGAACGGCACCCATAGGTCAGAGGCCGCAGCTGTACGGGAATACCTGGGATCAAAGGTGATGAATATAGTCCCCCTCTCCCTCTTCCCCTTTAAGAAATATGCGAAAGACAACGGGTGGGCCTCCGCCGGGCTTGACCAGAACAACACGACATCGGCGAGGGCCACGTCCTCTATTGAAGCGGTCTCAGCCCCCCAGCCGTAGGTTACTGCAAGCGAGCTGACAGTTGACGAGTGGCATTTGCGGTACTGCGAATCCATGTTTGAAGTCCCGAGGTAAGTGGCTAATTTCTTACTGAGGTAAGCCTCCTCGTTGACTAAAATTGACGACCCAATTATTTGAATTGGGACGTTTCTCCCCACGTAATAATACCCGTCTTTTTGCTTCGGGGAGCCAGTGGAGGCCCTCCACTCGTTTAGAATTCTCGCCAGTCTGTTGGCTACTAACTGCAATGCCTCATCCCACGTGGCCTCCCTCCACATAGGAGGATATTTCCTGACTACTGCGATTAGCTCGTCCCAGCTTTTAGCCGCTAGAATCTCCTCGGGGGGTGGTTTCGGCCCCGTCCTAATTAAGGGCTTTGTTACGCGTAAATCGTTTTCCACTAACTGAAACGCCGCCTTGCCCTTTGGGCACAACGCCCCCCAGTTAATAGGCGAATCAGCAGATCCCCTACTCCACACTATCCTCCCCCCTGAGACGTATAAGTCTATAGAACACCCGACGGAACAATAGGGGCATATTACAGGAGTCACAGTAGCCTTTGGAAGGTCTAACTTGCCGCCGATCTCTCCTATTTCCCACGTGGCCTTTGTGGCCTTGAAGGGGACTTGTGCCTCCGCCCCTATGCTTAAAGCTGACGTGGCTAAGGCGGCCAGTTTTAAAAACCCTCTTCTCGTAACTGCCGTCATAAGAACACGCTCCTCTGAACCCCCTTGTCCCGCTTCCCCATTAATTTTTTAGCCGTGAAACAAGTATAGTCCTCTTTGCCGTTATATAAACTGAGCAATCCGTCTATCGCCTCTGGAACTTCTGTATAAAGCCTTTCAAGATCTTTTTTCACCTGTTCGTAGTGTTTTAAGAGGGCTTCAAAGGACACGGATTATAGGAGCAGGCCTTTTTAAGAATTATTCGAGATTTTTTCGAAGTCGCGGGGAGTGCACAGCGTGGTGAAACCCGCGTTTCTCACGTTTGACACAAGAGTAATGCCTAGTCTGCACGCCGCCTCCACACCGCTGTAAAGAGGTCCTCTTAGGGAGACTATGCCGTTTACGCCTATAGTGGCGAGTCTGTAAACCATGTCGGAGGAAACCCTGCCGGTTGTATACGCAATTTTTAACTTGCCGCCGCCTCTTTTTAAGAACTTGCCAACTAGTTTAATCACGCCGCTGTGCCGACTGGTGTCATGAACAACTAGCCAATCGCCGTCTACGTATAACGCTGAGGTGTGCATTGCAAGATGCGGATCCACGTGCCAAATAGTCATTTTTGTAAACTCCCCGGCAAGTTTAACCATGAGGGCGGCGTCCGCCGGATCCCCCCTGAGCGCCTTAACCAGTTCTCCTACTCCGCAGTCGTCTAGCAGGCGGGCGGCGCGCGAGGCGTTTAATCTGGTCTTTATCCTCACTTGGTTTTGAAGCACTGAAACTTCTATTATATCGTCGATATTGGCCGCATAGCCCTCGCTGTATGCATAGCCAATCCCCAAGTCCTCCAGATCCTCTGGATTAGATACTATCTCAGCGACTAGCCCGTCATTAACCCAGATTTTCACTAATTCGTCTATGGCTATTTTAACTCCGTTTATAATTTTATACTTCGGCATGGGGCGACAACTAGGCCGCACATCTTGCAATATCCGGCGAATATATTGCCTATTAATACTCCGATGTGCACATTATCAATAGGCCCGCCTGCTTCAGCCATAGCGGTTGCTAAGAGCCTCTTGACCGATGGCGGCAAATCGGACAATTTGGCGCCACTCACAGCTTCGAGTAGTGCCGGCAGTATATGCCGTGAGTGGGGCATTCTTTTGGATAAAAACTCCAATGCGTCGCATATTTCCCTGTCGTTTAACTCCGATGCATAATGTCTATTAATTAAGCGCCTCGTGGCGTTAGTAGCGATGAAATTACAGCCCTTATAGGAGACGTAGTACAACACCCCCTTAAAAGTAGGCACGTAGTAATCCCTATCAGCCTCCACAAACCCCTCTGCTTCTAGCCTATATAAGGCGTAATAAACTGTAGAGACGCTGTACGGCAGAGCCTTAGCCAGTTCATAAGCCTTAGCCCTCCCCAGCATTAACACGGCCTCTAAGACACTGTGGCGAGAGCTCATTAAATTATTATGATATATACATTTAAATTTCGCAGTAATAAAAAATCTCTTTACGTTTATAACTATAAGTCAGATAAAAGTAATGAGGGATTGAATACCGCCGAGGCAATAATTTAAATTGCAAATTCGATAGATTCATGGATGTTAAAGAGGTGTTTAAACTGAAGACAATAGCAGTGGTGGGAGCCTCCCGCGACCCGGCTAAATGGGCCCACGTAGTTCCCCTGTATTTAAAACAAATGGGGTATAGAATAATACCCATAAACCCTTCTGCCGGGGAGATACTGGGGGAAAGGGCGTATAAGTCGTTGCTTGAGGTGCCCGAGCCAGTGGACGTGGTACAGGTGTTTAGGCCCTCTGAGGAGGTTCCCAAAATAGCAGAGGAGGTGTTGAAGAGGCGCAGAGAAAGAGGAGATGTAAAGGTGGTGTGGCTACAGCTGGGCATTAGGGCTCCCCCTGGGGTGAGAGAGGCGTTGGAGAGAGAGGGAATAGCGCTATTTGAAGACATGTGCATGATGGAGACTCACGCCAGGCTTTTTGGACACACGCCGCTTCAGCCGCAGGGGGGTAAGGGTTAAATTTTTTTAACTCCCCGTCGGCATTTACGTGTCTGTATGCGACTTGTTCAGAGTCTTAGACCTCGCCGCGCGGCGGGGGGAGACGGCGGTGGTGATTAGGGTAATTGACGGCGGACGGAGCTATATAGACGCCCTGGTGGGAGGCAAGCCGTTGCTTGGCCTAGTCCCCAGGGAAGTGGCCGAGGCCGCGGTGGCGTTGAAAAAACCGGGGGAGAGGGCTGAGTTTAAAGTCGGCAACTTAGTGATCTACGCCGAGGCTGTTTTAGTAAGGCCCACGCTGATAGTTTTTGGCTTTGGCGAAATAGCCCGCAGAGTTTCAGAAGTGGCGGCGGCCGCCGGGCTCAACGTGGCGTCGCTCGGCCACGAGGCGCCTGGCGTTTTTTACAAGGGGCCGGCGTCAGATCTCAAAAGGCTCGTCTCAGAGGGCTCGGCAGTTGTCGTGGCTAACGAAGGGGGGAGGCCGGAGGACGTAGACGCCGTTGAAACCGCGCTTAGGAGCGGCGCGGGATACGTGGCTCTTCTGGCCAGCCAGAAAAGGGCCGCCCTCGTTATAAAAGAGCTGGAGAAAAGGGGCGTGCCGAGGGATGTCATAAAAGAGAGGCTGAGGGCTCCAGCGGGCCTTGACATAGGGGCGAAGACCGCGGGGGAAATCGCAGTAAGTATAGTCGCAGAGGTGATAATGTATTTCAGAGGGGGCACCGGCAGGCCGATGAGAGAGGTGAAAAACCCCTTTGACGTCATCGCCGAGGTCAAGGGAGAGGACCTCTCTAGGTATAAATGCGAATGGAGACCCCCACGTGCGGTATGACGCAGGCCAGCGTCGCAGTTACAAAAACCGCTTGAGCTTTTCCACAAGCTTCAAGACGGCCTCCCTATGTAGCTCAAAGCTTTTCCTTCTCATATAATTGTGGTAAAAATTGGCATGTAACGCCTCTGCCATTCTGAACTCCATTACTATTTCGACATCTCCCGATTCTTCATACAGAGCCTCTATTATCACTGCGTAGTCTCTGTGGCTGTAGTGGGGCATTCCTCTCTTCTCGGCTATGGCGTTGAGCATGGCAGTTACAGCGCCCCAGTACTTCTCCCCTGCCTGGGCCAAATCGCCTATCTCGTAAAGCGACTCAGCCTCTCTTAAGTACTTCTCATGAGGCGAGAGATAAGCATCCAAATTATTTAACATGGCGGGGATGACTTCCTCATATTTAATAGTACCCTGGAGAAGTATTGTGCAGGCGCTGGGCTATATCCGCCGCCCATTCTCTTCGCTGGCGCGCAACGCGTGTGAGAAATATATGGTGGTTAAATGTGTCGTGGATTTAATCGCTCTGTACACTGGAGGCAAGGACAGCCACTTCGCCATAATAGAGGCCTTGAGGAGCGGACATATAGTTAAGTGTTTGATCACGGCCGAGCCCGCCAGGGCGGATTCCTATATGTTCCACGCGGTGAACGCCCGTTGGGCATTGCTCCACGGCGAGGCCATGGGAATACCGCACTACTTAGCTGGGGTTTCCGGCGTTAAGGAGAGGGAAGTGGAGGAGCTGGGGGAGGTGCTGGCTAGATATAAGCGGGAATGCGGCGCAGAGGGGGTATTGACGGGGGCGGTGGCCTCGCGGTATCAAAAAGAAAGGGTGGACAGGCTGGCCGAGAGGCTGGGCCTCGTCCACGTGGCCCCTCTTTGGGGGAGAGACCAGGTCGAGCTTTTATTGGCGGAGGCCTCGGCGTTGGAGTTCATTATAGTCGCCGTCATGGCAATGGGCCTTGACGAGAGGTGGCTCGGGGCGAGGATAAGCCGCCTCGAGGCGCAGAAGTTGTTGGAACTGAGCAGAAAGTACGGCTTCTCGCCGGTTGGCGAAGGCGGCGAGTTTGAGACATATGTAATAGCCAGCCCGCTCTTCCGCGGCAAGAGAGTGGAAATACTAGAGGCAGAAATCCACTGGAGCCCCGCCGGTTGGGGCTACTATGAGATCAAGTCTGCACGCCTCACTAAAAGTATTTAACATCAGTACTCCCTTAGTACGTGTCCCTAGTTATTTCTTCCCCTGTAGCCGAGGTTTTGCGCAAGGCCGCCGGCGGCCGGGACGTTGAGGAGTTCCTTTTAGAGCTTGTGGCTAGTAGGCTTGACCCCTCTGAGAGAATTGATGTTTACCTCGCCCTTCACGAGAAGTACTTAAGAGAGGCTGAGTCGCTTTACGAGATAGGCGATTTGGCCCAGGCAGGGGAGAAGTACTGGGGCGCTGTAACTGCCTTGCTCAACGCCATAGCCGAGAAGAGAGGAATGCCCCACTACAGCCACAGAGACTACGCAGTGATAATAGAAGCGCTCTACGCGGAGACTAAAGACAAAGAGCTGTTAGTGGGATTTAGCCTGGCCGAAAGGCTCCACGCTAATTTTTACCACAACTTTATGAAAAGGGAGAGTTTTGAACTCCACAGAGACGCCGTCTTGAAGCTTGTGGAAAAGCTCAAGCGGTTTTTGTAATCCGTTAAGCGGCAAGGAGCCAGCCTTACGCTGAGATTTACGAATTGCTGACAACAAGACTGTTACCAGATCGAGTCATATGTATAAATTGCCAAGTTTGACATTTTATTTTTAAATGCAGTAAACAGTTTTTGAGGTCTTGGCCGACGTGTGATGAGTCCTTCCGCTTGGGATTAGTGACTTAACATGAGGCGTGCCGGCCGCTGACTTCAGCCTACATACTTCGGAGATCAAGAAGTCTAGTGTCCCGGCGCTAAGTCGCGGCATTTGTCATCGGGCAAATAGCGTTATAAATAGCGATTACGGTGACGCGTTGATATTATTTGAGCGGAGTTCTGACGACCGTTGAAGATAAAAGAGGACTTGACAGCGTCGATAGCCGTCTCAACAGGACACTTTTTTATACAGTTGTCATCTGGGGCGAAGCTGGCGTCGTTGTTAACCGCCTACCACCTCCCCGGGCTCCAACCTCTTGAGGTCGGTTTTGTCAAAATCCTTATCGAAACTGACAATGGGCACGCCTAATTTCTTGGCGTAATAGTAGTGGAGCCCGTCGTCGAAGTCGAGACCAACCTTAGCGGCGGCTCTGGCCGCCTCAATCTCCTCCTCCATATTGCTCTTCACGATTTCAAGCCCGCGCCATGTTGCGATCTCGCTTAGGAACGCCTCCACGAGATCTGGCCTGGCCAAAATGGCTGATATGCCATGTACGGCGAACTGCAAGACGTATCCCCTAATGTTCCCCGACTTGACCTTCTCTAGAAAGCGGTACGGTTCAACCCACTTTTGCCGCTTGTAGAGCAACTCTGGCATCAATTATCCCTCAACGCCTCGGCTAGATCCTCGCCGTTCCACCTCCTCGGTGAGGAGAGGCCGAGCCCCACGAGCCGATCCAGTCCCCCAGCGCTGGGCTGAGGGCCGCCGAGCTCCCTCTCCAAGATCTCCACAATGGCCTTAGATAGAGCGCCCCGCCTCAAGCCGTATCTCTCGGCGGCGTATTTCCTGAGCCTCTCGGCCAACCACTTGGGCACCTCCACCTTAATTACCTCTTTTTCACTCATGTACAAAAGAACTTTAGTACAATATAAATCTTGTAAGGCGGCTGGCGCTCGGATCAGCCGGTGTTGATACGATGGCGCCTTCCCGTCGCTTTGGCTTAACACCGTTCAAAAACTGCTTGGACTTATCAGGAGTCGAACAGCGGCAGAAGGAGTCAAACACCTTGTCGCGTGGCTGACATCATTATCGCGGCGCTGTGGCTCTGCCCAGCGGCCTTTCGGCCAGGCGGCATATATACAGCTCACCCGCCTTGTCTAAAAACTGGCAACCAACACACGCCCTTGGGGTCTCAATTAACCCCCTGTCTATTAATTCCCCCACTATTTTGGCATATAGCATGTGGAGCAGAGCCCTCTCGGCATAGTTAAGCCGCGAGACGACAACTGACAGAGCATCGTATATGCTTGAGATCTCCTCCGCGGCCCTCCTCCCCGCCTCCGTCAGCCTTACCACCTTGACCCTCTTGTCCCTCCCCCTCGCCACCTCAACGTAGCCGAGCTTTATCATTGACTTTAACGACTCAGAGGCCGTTGAGATGGACACGGCGAGTTCTCTGGCTATTTGCGTCACTGATGCCTCACCCCGCTTGGCTAGATACAAGGCGATTTGCCCCTGGAGGGGGCTCAGCCCGTGTTTTTTACTCGCCTCTGCCAACAGTCTCCACAGGGCGTTAGAAAAGGCAAGGATTATATCTACTGTCCGCTCCACGATTTCTTCAACTCCTCTAATTTGGCCATCCAGTAGTCATGTTGATTCTCCTTCTCAATGTCCTCCACAGTCCGCGACGAGGATACCTCTGAGTAGCTTGATTCCAGCATGGGGAACAAGACGTTGTTCTCCTTCATTATGTGCTCCGATATGTGGTCTATGTACAATTTGGCGTAGTCCGCCAGTTCCTTCAAGGCGTTTTGGTCGCCGTTTTTCCACGCAGTGTAGAGCTCCTCCATTACTCTAGCCAGATAGCGCCCGATGCCGTGTTCTGACGTCATGACGTATATAGGCGAGCCGAGGTAGGGAAAGCCCTGTCTATTAACCCCCTGGAACAGTATGTACTCCTCTATTGAGTGGTGGCATTGATCTACAAAACGCTGTATAAACTGAATTAAGAAGTGAACGGCCTCCGGGTCTGGAGATGGGCTGGACAGTACTTTATCCAACAGGGCCACTGCCTCTAGAATTTTATCGTGGTGTTCACTAAGAGCCGACGTCACGTACTTCACTCTGACTTTAGGCATGTATTTTTCGTTGTACGGAATATTTAAAGGTTTAGAAGTATTAAAAGTAGCGGTAAATAGTGCGTAACGCGTAAAACAGCCCTAACCCCGGACAGGCGCCGCTCGGGCTGGCTAATACGCCAAAGGCCCAGGGGATGATAGCCCTCAGCTACTCCCCGCAAGCACTCTGTAAATACGAGAACGCTTATCGTCGCTAACGCTAAAGCCGTTTACTAGACACGGGCGAGCCAAATAGCCGCAAAGACGAGGAATAAAAGCTCCACAGCCTCAAAAACCGCATAGGCCGGCGCCAGGTTTTTATAACGGGCCAGCGCCCCGCGGAGGTACAGCACCGCCCCGGCCCAATGGATTAAAGCCATTACCACAGCAGGCGCCAGCAGAGGCCCCAGAGGGACTGTTAGAAGCGCCGCGTAGAAAGCCGCCTCATATACTGCAATAACCTTCGCCGCGACGCCGCCTAGAAACCTCCCCCGCGGAGTATAAATCGTCGTCCAAAAATGTTTTAGAAACATGACGGGTAATAAAACGAGGACTGCCTCCATGAACATTTTGCCGTACGGAATATTTAAAGATGACATTTCTAAGATTTCAGTCACCTATTGGCATATCATTACGGACGGCGTAAAATCATAAAGTAGGAGTCGTGCCACTTTTTAACCAATACCTCAACGGCCTGTTGCCCAAAGAGAGTAGAAAGCCAATTGCAAAATTATCAATTATTTGTGATAAAATGGGCTAAATAGTTAAGAAGCAGTTAATGAAAAGCCGGCTGATAATCTAGACAATACGCCCGGAGTTCTAAAACGCTGAGTTTTCCCCCAAGAGTTTACAAAACCCCTCCTCGAAAAAGCGACAAGTTAGACACAGCTCCGCCTCTATGAGACCTCTTTTTTGAAGCTCAGCTATCAGGTCTAAAAGCTTAATTCTTAACTCCAACCCCCCAATTTTTTGGGCAATTCCATCTATTTCCGCAAATAGGCTCTTCACCTCCTCGACGGCTTAACGCCTTTTTCTGTGAGCTTTATCACAGTGGTCTTACCGACTCTATGCCTCGTTATAAAGCCCTTTTTCTCTAAAGCCAAGAGAGTATCTGTCGCCGTGGGCTGCGCCACCATTAGCCTATCGGCTAATTTCACCACTGTATTGACGCCCTCAGCGGCCGCCAGTAGGGCGGAGAGCTGTAATTCCGTGAGGCCCATGGATACGGCCTTTTCAATTAACATGTGCCTATAGGCCCTCAGGAGCCTATATAAAACATCTGAAATCACGCCCCCTCCCCGATGGATATATATATTGTTGCGATCGCAAGCCCCCGCGGACTGACTACTTCCCAACTAGCCGGACCCCCAGCGGATCTACCACGTCTATTTCGAGGCCGAGCCTCACCTCGAGCAGGCCTGCCCCTCCACGCGGCTGGGGAACCGGCCAGGGATTAAAGGCGAAGTGGTGGTGGTAATCGCCGTAGGCCAAAAACACAGCACCTCTCCAGCGATAAGTCGTCTTAAAGCCCAAGTCGTTGTAAAACCTCTCAGCCGCCTCCACGTCGGCAGTTCTCATGTGGATATGCCCCAGCTCCAGCCCGCCGGGCCGCGCCCCGGCTTCTCTCAACAGAGATCTCACGTCTAGAGGCAACGTGTCCATGGCGTAGCCGCCGTTTTTCCTAGGCCACGCGTCCCTCGGCTTGTCCGCATATATCTCAATTCCTATGCCGTCGAAATCCCTGACGTATAAAGACTCGGAGACCAGATGGTCGGCGAAGCCCTCCACCACTTCTTCAAACTCCAAGGCCCTTCTCAACACGGCGCCTAGACTCCTCCTATCGGGCACCCTCAAGGCCACGTGGTATAAATACGAGCCCTCCGGGTGGCGGGAAGCGCCCTCTACTAACATCAACGGGCAGTCGCCGACGCACACCCCCTCCCCCCTCTGTTTAACCTCAAGGCCGAGGATTTTGCCGTAGAACTCAGCCGCGTCTTTAAGACTGGATACCGCCAATACCGCCGTTTTTAAGACCATATATTACACGCATTGATTATATTTAATCTAACGCTTGGGCGACCGCCCTTGCCACCTCCTCGTCCTGGTCGCCAGTGCCGCCGCTGACTCCCACCCCGCCGGAGAACTCCCGCTTTGCCACGTAAATACCCCCCTTTCCGAATATTAAGCCGGCGTGTACAGTCAGCCCGATGTAAAAGGGGAGGTTCTGCGCCGCCCTCTCCATAAGCTCGGCCGTGGGCCTTTTGAAAATAGCCGCAGTCCTCGCCTTTAGGAGGGCTATTTTTGGGGAGAAGGGATAGGCGCCGGGCATTTTGTACAAGGCCACTACCTCCCCCGCCTCGTCCACTAGGGCGATGGCCACCCTCACCCCTAACTGCTCCGCCTTGGCCACGCCGGAGGCGATGGCTTGGAATACCTTCATGGCGCTATTAGCACTTTGCCCACTCTCTCGGGGGATTGGAGCTCTTCCAGCGCCTTCCTCACGTCGGCGAGGGGATAGACGTTGTGTATAAATGCCTTAATCCTCCCCGCCTCAAGCAACCTCACCACTGTATTGAAATCGGCTCTGCGGCCGCCGGTGGCTCCTATTACTGATATCTGCATCCCGTAAAGCCTCCTCAAGTCCAGCCTCACCTCGGCTCCCGTCAGGGCGCCAGCCGTGACGTATCTCCCCCCTCTTCCCAACACGCCGAAGCTCAGATCCCAGCTGGCCGAGCCGGTGGGGTCAAGCACGACGTCGAAAGGAGCCGCCGATTTCGCCTCGTCGGGGGTGAGGACGGCGTCTGCGCCGGCGGATTTCAATATCGACTCCACCTTCGCCTTCCTGCGGGAGATGGCGTAAACCTCCCCGCCGAGCAGCTTGGCGAACTGCACCGCATATATCCCCACGTTGCCCGTGGCGCCCACCACGGCCACCTTCTCCCCAGGGGATATAGAGGCCCTATAGGCCATGTTCCAAGCGGTTAAAGCGCCGATGGGCAGAGTGGCCGCCTCCTTGAGATCGGCCCTCGTCGCCACGGCGTTTTTGGCGGGGACTACGGCGTATTCGGCGTATCCCCCCTGGGTCACAACGCCTATTATGCCGCCTCCAGTCACTTCGCACATCTGAGTCCAGCCGGTCAAGCATTGGCGGCAGTGGCCGCAGTACAGCCTGTTGTAAACCACGACGGGATCGCCTCTCGACACGCCGGCCACCCCGGGGCCCGCCTCCTCGACGACGCCGGCGAACTCGCTGCCGGGTATGTGGGGCATTGGAGAGGCCTTGACGGCCCCCGCCACTACGTTGTAGTCCAACGGGTTTACCCCGGCGTATTTAACTCTTATTAAGACCTCCCCGGGGCCGGGCCTCGGCGTCTCCGCCTCTACCAGCTTTAAATTCTCAAGCCCTGGGGTTGAGAACGCGGCCGCCCTCATTTCATGCCCTCCTCCACCACGTAGTTCCTTAAAACGCCTATTTTCTCCACCTCGGCCTCTACCACGTCGCCGTGTTTTAAGAATTTGCCCTTGGGGAATCCAACGCCGGGGGGCGTCCCGGTGAATATGAGGTCGCCGGGCTTGAGGGTTATGCCCTGGGAGGCCCAGTGTATGAGCTGTTGCACGTTGAAAATAAGCTCTGAAGTGTTGCCCTCTTGCTCCAACTGGCCGTTGACCCTCAGCCGAAGGCCCAGCCTATTGGGGTCTTCAATTTCGTCTTTCGTCACTATGTAGGGCCCCACGGGAGCCGCCGTGTCCATGGACTTGCCCCATATCCAGTTCTGCCCGTATGGGTTGAGCTGTTGCGGCCAGCCGGGGGGGAACTGCCAGTCTCTAATTGATATGTCGTTTCCCACAGTGTAGCCGAAGACGTAGTCGAGCGCCCTCGCGGGGTCAATATACTTGCCGGCCCTCCCGATTACCACTACCAGCTCCACCTCCCAATCTACCTTTTGGGTTACCTTGTGTTTAATTACGGGCTGCTCGTGTCCCACCAGCGCGTTGGGGAACTTGGGGAAAAAATAGGGCCTTTCCGGCGGCTTCACGCCGGCCTCTTGGCCGTGTGCTTTGTAATTCACCGCCACGGCGAAGATTTTCTCAGGGTTCGTGACGGGGGGCTCCCAGACTATCTCCTTGGGGCTCAGCTTTGCCTCCTCCGGGGCTTTACGCGCCAAGTAGTCTACTATCTCCAGCGCGGGCCTGCCCACTGCAATCAGCTTCTTCATGTCGTAGAGAAAGTCCGGCGCCTCAAAGGCGTCGTAAACGGCTAAATACGCCTTGGGCAGGTCAATAATTACATCGCCTTGTAGAACCCCAACCCTTCTCACCTCCCCCTTTCTGAACGTCAACAGCTTCATGGGATCACGGCCGAAGCTCTCTTTTAAATATTACCTTTAATTATATGGCTGATTAGTTAAATAAAGGTTAAGTGTGTTGGTCAGATACGATTTTTAAAATCTTGTCGTCACCTGCCCTCAGAGAGCCTCTGCCGTCTCTATTACTTGTGCTTATGAGTATCCCCCCGTCGTCGTCAATAACCACGTCGCGGAGCCTCCCGAACACGTTTTTGAAAAAAGTGGATATTTTGCGCACCTCCATATTATCGCCAAAGTTTACTGCCGCCAGCATGCTACCTCTGAGACACGCAATTAACAACCAGCCGCGAAGCCCTGGAAACATGTCCCCGTGGACAAAGGAGGCGCCTGAAGGCGCCCAAGTCTCACTGCCCGTGTCAATTACGGGATCTACAAACTCCCCTCTTCCCGCCTTACCCGTGGCGAGAGGCCACCCGTAATTCCCTCCCTTTAAAATTATATTAACCTCGTCGTGTCCCACTGGGCCGTGTTCCGTTGCCACCATAACGCCGCTGGCCCTGTGCCAGTCTATGCCCTGGGGATTTCTATGGCCGTAAGACCAAATTGGGCTGTTGGGAAAGGGATTGTCAGCAGGTGGCCTCCCCTCCTCGTCTACCCGCAGGATTTTGCCGGCTAGACTTGATAAGTCTTGGGCAAGCCTAGGGTCTGCGGCATCTCCCGTGGTGATGTACAACATTCCATCGGGGCCGAACCTAATTCGCCCCCCGTTGTGAATATAAGCCCCCGGAATGCCGTCAATTAAAGTCTTCACCTCCTTTAGCTTAAAAGTAGAGCCGTCTAACCTCCCCCTAATTACCCTGTTCCTAATATGTCCCCCCTCGGCGAAATAAGAGGCATATAGATATACCCATGACTTTTTGGGGAACTCCGGGTGTAGCGCCAAGCCCAGTAAGCCCGCCTCGCCGACATTTGCCACGTCAAAAGACGCTACCAGTTTCTTGCCGCTTGGGCTTATCAACACAAGGCGGCCTGGCCGCTCAGTCACTAAGTACCGCCCCCCGCCCAAGGGGGCAATTGACCACGGCACTTCTAAATCAGACGCCACCTCAGAGATTTTAAATTTCCACTCCTCAGAAGGCCCCTTTCTTATCAACGCGGTCAACAAGCCCAGACTCGCCGATAGGCTAACCAAGACTGCCAGCGTTAAAAACGTACGCCGGCGCATTATCTAACACAGACTTTCATTTATAACAGTTAAGCGGCTGGCGTCAATTAATTAAATTAAATTTTTGATAACTATATATTTCAGCAAGAATATAATTTCCATGTACAAGGTCGAGGTGCTATGGCATAGGTGTAGGGGCTCTCCAGATTGTGAAAAGGCGGCGGCGTTGTTCAAGGTGGTCCCCACAGAACATGGGATGAAGGCCACGGTCAAGGGGAGTAGAAAGGCCGTAATTTCAAGCGAAGAGCTGTATCAGCCTGGGCGTGATGAAAAACCTCTCGCCGAGCTTTACCCCGGCGGCGTATCTTATGTACAAGAGTACCACGTAGATGTGGGAGACGGCAAAATCACAGTGCTGGACTTACTCATAAAGGTTAAGGAGGATTTAGACGGCACTCTTGTATTCCGCTACGCGTGTAGAATGGGCCTCTGCGGCGCGTGCACTGTGAAAATCAACGGGAAGCCGCGGCTGGCCTGTATGACTATGGTGGCCGATTTAGGAAGCGAAATAACCGTGGAGCCCATTACTGAAAAGGTGATTAAAGACCTCGTCGTTGACGCCTAATCGGCACTATTTCGTCAAGTGCGCCTCCCTCCACGGCCTGCTTCAGCTGGAGGACTTCGTTGACAATATCCCTAACCGACACGACTCCGTAGAGCTCGCCCCCTTTAGTGACCACCAAGTGTCTGACGCCGTGCTCCCTCATTAATTTAGCCGCCTTTATCACATCTTCATCAGCCTCTATTGTGACCACCCCTCTAGTTGCTATTAGCGACGCAGGCTCTTCCGGCGAAATGCCCTGGGCCACAGCTCTTATAATATCCCTCTCAGAAACAACACCAAACAGCCTTACCTCTTTCACCAACACCAGCAGTCCTATTCGCTTTTTCGTCATTATAGACGCAGCCTCTTTAATGCTGATATTATACGGCGCCGTAATGGGATGCCTCCTCGCAATTACCCCAATCTTCATTTCTCAGAGTCTGTTTGTCTGTGCGGCTCTACCTTGAGGTCTGGGGCCATTGCCGTTTTAATGCCGGCTAAGCTACTGGCGATTTGCTCAACTTTTTGGAAGTCGTATACCCTCTGGATAGACAGGCGCTGGGCTTGCGGGCTGCCCGCGCCGTGTACTGATTCTATTAAATAAGCCACGCTGATGCTGGTGTTTTCAAGGAGGCGCAGAAGCCTGAGCCTCTCCTCCGCTGGGAATTCGGGCACGCCTTGTAGGTACTTCTCCAACAGGGGCCGGAGCTCGGGGTTTTTGAAGTCTGCCTCGCTGGGGGCCGTGCCGAGGAGACCCCCCGCAATGTCGTGGGCTAGGCGGGATATCTCGTAGGGGAATCTCGTCACTAAGTGTTTAGTCACGTTGGCGTACATGGGGTTGACCCACCAGCCGCCGTCTTTTAAAAGCTTCCTCGCCTCCCAACTAGCCGCGAGGCCCGCTGAGTACATTGTCTCGTTGAGGAACGCCATCTCCGTCAGTTTTTCTTGTATGTGGGGCTTGTCAGCCACGCCGAGCCTCCTGGCCAGGCCGTAAGACGCGCCTATTATAACGTCTCCAAGCCCCGACTTACAGCCGGCGTATCCCTGTCTGTGGTAGTTGGAGAACACCTCAACGAAAACTCCCGACCACCTCCACTCTTTATAGAAGAAGACCCTCTCCCAGGGCACGAAGACGTCTTCAAAAATGAGCAAGCCCTCGTGGTTGAACATATAGGGCAGTCCGTCAATCTCTCCCTCTTCAAACCTCCTGGAGTCGTTTAACTGCCTGCCCACGACTACTTTGACGCCGGGGGTGTCCAGCGGTATGGCAAAGGATATGGCGTACTCCGCGTCTTTTTCAGTCATGGCCCTCGTGGGCATGACAATTACCTCGTCCACAACGGCGATGCCTGTTATATTCGCCTTAGCCCCCCTAACCACAATTCCGTCCTCCCTCTCCTCCACCACTCTGACGTAGGCGTCTTTATTGGGCTGTTCGCTGGGCCTCAGAGTCCTGACTCCTTTGACGTCAGTCATGGCGCCTGCGAGGGCCAAGTCGTTTTTCTGGACGTATTTCAAATACTCAATAAACCTCTCGACATACTCCCTCCTCCCCTCCCTCTCGGCGATTTTCCCAGTGATAATATAAAGAGTATTTAAGGCGTCCCACCCAACGCACCTCTGGAAACAAGTCCCCGTCTTGTGGCTGAGCTTTCTCAGAAGCTTCACCTTAGCCACTAAATCCTCAGGGCCTTGGTGGATGTGGACAAACCTATTTACCACCTCTCCAATAAAGGGGCTGTAGGCCCTGGCGAGGCCGCGGGTATCCTCGTCAAAAGCCGCGTCAAATGTGGCCTTAAAAGACTTCACAGAGGGTTTGAGAAAGGGGTGAGCAGTGACGTCCTCCACCCTCTTACCCATTACGTATATTTCTACGTGCTTCCTCTTCCTAAGCCCCTCCACGTACTGATCCCCAGTTCTTAAACCCATGGACCACATAAGATTACTATATTTAAACTTTTCCCTTAATTGACATAGAGATATAATTTAAAATAATGATAAAAATGAAATTAATACTGTGTACAACTAATTTAGAATTGAGTAAAGAGAGAAAAGGTTCCGTGGAGAGAGCCTCTGGGGAACGGCCAGGTAACGGTGCCTACAATAGTACGAATTTCACTTATCACAGCGCCGACACTCCTTTGCCCACACGCCCCCACATGAACGGCGTCTGTGTAGCACAAGGGAAAAACATAGCCCAATTAAAAAGAGGCTTAGAGATACATTACGATACCACCGTAAACTTCTTCGAGAAAGTATTCGGCGCCTCTCACGTCGTCAACTACATCGACTAAATCCCCCTTTGATATGCCGTAAAGTTGAGACGCCAGCGGGCATGCGTATATTTTAAACCTTTCACCATATTGAGCCTTCAACTCCTTAAGAAAATCATACCACGTTTTTAAAGCGCCCTTGGCCACGGCCTCTTTCAAATTTTTCAGATATACTTGGACATATGGGGTATACATCGCAGGCGATATAGTAGTCTCCACATCACCCGCATTAAGCCTAGGCAAAACGTCTTTCCTAAATGCCACTAACCCCTCATTAACTAAATGAACAACTACTCTATAGCCCGAGGCTAAAGCCGCAGCACTGTACACCACCAGACAACAAATCCTATTCGAGGCACCAGAGGCAAACACTATTCCTAACTTTCGATCCATGATATCTATTTTAACTCCACGTATATATTATGTAAATTTATGCAAAAATTTCATTTAATGAATTTTAATATTTCTTAATAAATTTCATATCAAAGAATGAGCATAAACTTAAATTAATTGTATTATTTATGTTGTGCGCCGTGCATAATTATACGTCGCTGGATGGCTATTAGTACAAGTTAGGAAATTTCCCCAATAACACTGTTAATACACGTGGTGCTGTGATTACGACCAGGCAGTATATAATTATTATTATTCCGTTGCAATCAAAGCGTTATTTTTTAGCTATTAACAAAGTTAATATTTAAAAATGAATTTCGAATTGAGTCCTATGTACCTAAGAATCGACAGGCTCCAAATAGAATTGCCTGCGCCGAAAGAGCCGGATCCAAACGCCGCGGCTGCTGTGCAGGAGCTTCTCGGCGGCAGATTTGGGGAAATGAATACTTTAATGACATATACATATCAATCCTTCAACTTTAGACTGCACAAAAACCCTGCGTTAAAACCCTTCCGCGACTTGGTCGCAAATATCGCCACGGAGGAGCTGGGCCACATAGAGCTGGTTTCGGCTGTGGTAAATGCGCTATATGTGGGAGCCACAAAGCCCGGCCCGCCCGAGAGCGCGCCGCTAAAGCCGCTGAAAGACGCGAGAAATACCTACCACGCGACAATGACGGGGCTAACGGCTTTTCCATTCGACTCCCACGGCGCGCCGTGGAAAGGCGAATACATTTTCGTGAGCGGGAACTTAGTCCTAGACTTCTTATATAACTTCTTCCTAGAGGTAGGCGCCAGGCTTGTCAAAATTAGGGTTTATGAAATGACCGACAACCCGGTGGCAAGAGAGATGATAGGCTATTTATTAGTAAGAGGCGGAGTACACGCCCTGGCCTATGGAAAAGCGCTTGAGGCATTAACTGGGGTTGAGGTGTGGAGAATGCTCCCAATTCCAAACATACCAAATAGTAAATTCCCCGAGGCTGCAAAATATGAGAAAATGGGCATTCACAGGACATTGTACCGCTTCAGCCCCTCAGATTATAAAGATATTGAGAAGATCTGGCGCGGGACTCATCCAGAGGATGGACAACCTTTGAAAGTATACGACGGTCCGCCGCCGGGCGGCGAATATTTTGAACTCCCCGAGGTGCCTGAGGAGTTCGCCCCAGGCCTATCAGCTGACGACTTTAGAAGAATAGCAAAGCGACTTGGTATAGAACTATAATTTTTAACCTTTTAAAACTTTTTTTCTAAAAATATAACTAATTATATCTATTACTCCAACAAATAGAAATGTTAATAAAACTAGGGTAAAAACAGCATCGTATCGCAATAGGCTAATGTATTGGGAAATGTAATAGCCAATGCCTCCTGCGCCGACGAATCCGATTACTGCCGCTGTCCTTAAATTATATTCAAATATAAACATTATATTTGTTATAAACTGTTTTCGTAACTTGAGATAGACTAAATGGGCCAATAGCGGAAGGCTGTGAGTAAAAGTCCTCATGACGTCTAAAAATTCTTTATCTACATTTTCAAAAGTTTCGTAAAATAATTTCGCTAAGTAGCCTGTGGTATATATCGTTAAGGCTAGCGCACCGGCCACAGGCCCGGGTCCTACCATTATTACGCCTATAACAGCGTATAAAAGAGATGGCACAGTTCTAATAAGCGACGTGAACATTCTCATCACTGACGCTATGGGCGCAGGCGCTATAGATGGCGTTGATAAGGCGGCTAGGGGGAAGGCTATTAAAGTGCCGGCGGCGGTGGCAAAGGCCGAGATATACATTGTGTCTAACAATGCGTATAAACCCTCAGCGACAACGTCTGTGTTAAAACCGCCTTCAGAAATCCACGTAATAAGATTAGACATAGCCCTGCTCCAATTCACTTGGTGGAAGCCTAATAAAAACGCAGAAATAATCACAAGAGCGGCCAGTAGTGGTATTACCATATTCTATAGGCCTTCCCCCCCTCTAGGCGGTAGCCCTTGTCGAAATATTTTATCGCTAAATCGACGTCGTGCAATACGGCGAGTACAGCGCCATTTTCCTTAAACGCTATTAGTAACTTTAATACGTCCTCGGCTGTTTGTAAATCGAGGTTTGAGACAGGCTCATCCGCTAGAATTATTTCGGCGCCGTATATGAGCGCCCGGGCGACGGCGACTCTCTGCTTCTCCCCGCCGCTGAGATTGGCCACGGGCTCTCTTAACCTGTCCCCCAGGCCAACTTGGCGCAAAACCTGCACTGCCTTTTCTATTAAATGTCGCGGCCAGCGCCCGGTGAATATGCCCAATGGATTCCCGCTGGCTATTAACACGTTTTCTAAAACGGTAGCCCCCTCAATTAGGCCAATGCTCTGGGGGATGTAGCCAATACGTGAAACATGTCTTTCAATTATGCCAGAGGTTGGCTTTAAGATTCCGGCGCCAATTTTTAAAAGCGTCGTCTTGCCCGCCCCGCTTTTGCCTAAAAGTGCTACTGCCTCTCCTCTGTTTATTTCAAGAGTAACATCTCTAAGAATTGTCTTCCCATTTACGGCATACGACACATTTATGTAGCGGAGCACATGTGGTTTAGCATATTACTTTTAAAGTATTAACATTGTTAATAGTTCTAAGTAGAAACGAGTTCTAACCTGAAGTTTTTTCTTCAAAAAAGCATTAACAATGTTAATACTTTAAAATTCAAAACGCCAATGGGGCATGGCAATCGGAAAAAAGGCGTTAATAATAGCAGGAGTATTAGCCGTTGTCATAGTGGCGGCGGTATTGGCGTTACAGAATTACCCCGCGCAGACGCCGCAATCCGGCGCCGCGCAGGGGAAGTTCCGTATTGTCGTTAACCCGGGGGTAGCTGAGAAAGTTAGCATCAAGGAGGCCCAGGAGCTGGAAAAGTATTTAGAGGATTTGATGGGGATGGACGTGGAGCTGTCATATCCAGCTTCTTCAGCGGCTCTCATTGAGGCTTTGAGGTTTGGGCACGCAGACGCGGCCCTTGGGCCAGGCGCCTTAGTTGGAGCGCTGGCGGTCAGCTTAGCTAACGCAGAGCTCGTCGCTGTGGAGTACAGAGAGGTTATTATTGACGGAAAGAGGGAGACGGCTCCTTATTACTACAGTTATTTTATTGTGTTAAAAGAATCCCCCTATGTCTATATAGACGAGCTTAGAGGAAAGAGAGTTTGTTTTCCGTCTGAGACCTCAGTGTCGGGCTTTATAATGCCTCTAAAGGCCTTGGCGGATAGGGGCTATATAACGCCGGGGGAGGTTGAACGCCCGAGAGACTTGGCGTTGCAATTCTTCGGCGACGTGGTATTTGGCGGGGGCTATGCCCAGTGCTGGGCCGCTTTAAAGGAGGGCAAGGTAGACGTAACTGTCATGGCGGGCGACGTGGCCGCCAGTTTATACTGGGAGGCTATGAATAACAGCAGAGTTTTGAAATGGAAAGACGGGGGATATGCAATTGCCGGCCCCAACCCCAGCCATGTGGTATTAGTCAGAGGGGATCTGCCAGAGGATGTCAAAACTAAATTTGTAAATGCCATATTCGCCTTGAATAATAAGCCGGAGTTAATGAGGAAGTACGTCTCTGCAATATTTGTAAGATTTGAGCAAAGAGATGTAAATGAACACCTAAAACCGTTAATTGACGCACTGGACTATTTAAAAATTAAAGAGTTCTATCTAAGGTAAAGGTAAAACTTATAAACCTGTATTTTTTTAATATTATGGCCGAATTCATAGAACCTGTCGATAAACAAAAGATTATAAATATGTTACTATCGGCATATGCAGACGAGTGGATTGCCGCCTACTATTATACTCTAACCGCCTATGCCATTAAAGGCCCTCTATCGGAAGAGGTCGCGGAGCATTTCCTAGAGGAGGCTAAGGAGGAGCTGGAAAAACACGCGAGGCTTATTGCAGATAGACTACAAGACTTCGACATAGATCCCCCCAGAGACTTTACAAAACTGTGGGAGATCTCAGGCTGTAAATATCCGCCTATTCCCAACGATCCCTACGACATAGATGGGTGGATAGCCGCGGCAGTGAAGGCGGAGGAATGTGCCATAAGAGCCTATAAGGAGCTATATCAATACACTCACGGCAGAGATCCTGTAACAGAGGAGTTGGCAGAGGAGATCTTGAGAGATGAGGTTAAACACCGCACAGACTTGATAAATCTCCTTACAAAAGAGGGGGCGAAGAGGCTGTAAGAGCCCTCAAATTCCCATTTTTAACAACATTTTAATAGACGTATCGGACTTTATCTAATGAAAATTGCAATAGCGTGCGACTTGGAGGGAAACGTCTTTCCGGGGCACTTCGCCCACGCTCCCAAGTATAGAATATATCAGTACGAAAATGGACAATTAAGGCTTTTGGAGGAGAGGGAAAACCCCCTTGGCTCTCTGCCTGACTACGACGAACATCACGGCCATGAGATAACAAGGCTTAACGCGGACTTCCAGGGGGAGGAGATGCCCCCAGCCCACGGCCTGCCTAAATACTCCTGGCTGAGGAGCAAGGTGTTGCCCGACGTGGACGTAATTATTGCAAGTGGGGCGTGTCAAACAAGTTATAGGTACTTCACCAGCCAGGGAGTGAAGATGTTGTTCACAGAGCCTGTGGAGGTGTCCGCCTTGGAAGAGTACATTGCCAGTGATCCGGTATCGTTTGAAGAAGCTCTTAGACAAGCGGAGTAAAGAACTAATTTTTATAGAAATCAAAAATTTATAGTAGAAAATTTTTAAATAATATAAAGGAAGGACTTTTTAAAGATAATAATCATATATTTAAAGTTAATGGAAATTATTAAATTTGTTGATTCTCATTATTTATTAAGGTGCATTAAATTGCGTTGTATGTATGTTGTAGTTGGCGGTGGGGTTGTCGGGCTTTTCACCGCCTATTATTTAAGCAGAGAGGGAGCAGATGTTGTTCTCATAGAGGCCGAGTCTTTAGCCCACTCCTCAAGGGCTGCGGCCGGGGTTTTGGAGTTTACAAAATTCGAGCTTAATAGGATAAACGTGAGGGGCTACGCCTCTAGATATCTAAAAATGATAATAAACGGCAAGGCCGCAATACGCCGTATTGACCCGCTGTGGTTGTTGACATATCTAAAAGTATATGGCAGAGATCCTGACCCCAGCGTCTGGACTTTTATGAGCGAAATGGCCCAGTTCTCAAAGAGGGAGTATTTCAGACTGGCGGAGGAGTCTAACGATTTTGAGCTCCGGGAGGAGCCCGTGTTTGAAGTGGTGGAGGATGTAGAAAAAGAGGTGGAGGCGCTTAAGAAAGACCCCCTCAGGCCTAGGTTTGAAGTGGGGGAGTTAGACGGCCGTCAAGTCATTGTTTACCTCGACGCGGTCATTGTCTCCACAGACCTCCTCGCAGAACGGCTGTCTAGGGAGTTGAAAAACGTGAGAATATTAAAGGGCCGCGTTGCGCATTACGGCGACGGCTACGTAGTGCTTGAAGACGGCAGTAAAATCGAGGCCGAGGGGGTTGTCTTTTCAAGCGGCTGGTGGTGTAGAAAGCTGGGGATTCCGGTGGCCCCGCTGAAGGGATACGGCGTGAGGGCCACGACTTCTAAAAGGCCGAGTAGAGCCATTGCGGATTTCGTAAGGGGGGTTTTCGTAGTGCCGTTTACTAAATGGGTGAAAATAACGGGCAGATTCGACGTGGATCCCTACGGCGATTTGAAATACCTCCCGCCGGTGTTGGAGGCGGCGAGGCATTGGGCTGGGGACATCAACGCCTTTGACATAGCCGTCGGCTTTAGGCCCTGCACTCCCGACGGCCTCCCGGTTTTAGAAAAACGCGGCGGTGTCGTGATAGCAACGGGGACCTGCCGGCTAGGCTGGACCTACGGCCCTGCCATGGGGAAAATCGCGGCTGAGCTGGCCTTGGGGAAGCGTGGAGACTCTCCGCTATCTGCGCGACGTTTCGCCGCTAGATAGGCCTTATCTCTACAACCCAGCCCTTTTCCACGACCCGAGTGGACCCGTCGGCTTCTATTAAAAACTTGTCTTTTGTCTCGTGGACTACCACCCCCTCTATTACTATTAGATCTGTGGTCTGGTCGCAACGGGCGAGGACAAGCCTAACCCGGCGCCCGACTAGTCCACCGGAGCTCATTGCAACGACGCCATCAATCCCCTCCTTAAGCTTCTCAACCACTTCCTCAACTCGGCGTTGGCATCTTCTCTGGAGAGCTTATACCACGGCACTAGGGGGAGCCTCTCGGCTTGCGAGGCTCTCCTTATAGCCGCCACTGGGCACACGAAAACGCAGGCAAAATCGTCGTTACACCTGTCCCAGAGGAGAATTGGCTTTCCCTCCTCGTCGGGAATCAAGGCGCCGTAGGGGCAATAGGCTATACAGGCGCCGCAGGCAATACAATTCTCCCTATAGATCACGACTTTCTCCACGGGTATATTTTTAGCCAAGTTTATAAATCTTATTACAGATTTATCTGAAAATATACACTAACGGCTTAGCCCTTGTTGCAAGCCTCTTTTATGAGCTGCGCCAAATTGGCCAGCCCCATTTTTAACGTGTAGAAGACTAAGACGTAAGTCCTCTCCCCGTCGCTAATTGCAAGACACTCGCCGGAACAAAGCCGCTCTTTAACCTCTTTAAAATCCGCCTTTGTAAAGGCAGGGGGGAGCTTCACAATACTCCCCTCGGCGTATATCAAAGTCTTTAAGTTGCAAGTACAGACTAGTTCAAACACCACATCTTCTACACACCGCCTTGCGTCTGCCACGTTTATTTCCACGTACATTACACCACTAACACGGGCCTATTGGCGCAAATTTCTAAAAAAGTCAACGGCCCGCTGGCCTTAAACCCCGGGGGGATCTCCCAAGGGAGGTAAGTGCAGATTCTCACTTCGCCGAGAGCAGCCGCCTTGGCCGCAAGCCTTCTGCCCTCCATGGCTAGAAATATATGCCTGGGTTTGAAAATTTTCAATATCTCCAGCGCGTTTTCGTCGGGGGTTGTAACAAGGGCGCAGATTACCTCGTCCTCTTTATTAAAAACCTCATCCATCCCCCCTCAAGCTCGTTGAACTCAACCAGCTCGTTTTTTGTAAACCTACACCACGTTGGTATGTCTTCTTTCGCACAGGGGTCGTTAGTTATAACCTCTAGAAAACCCCCTATTGGCACGTCGGCAATTGCCTTTTTTAACTCCACCGGCCCTAGACAGTGGGCCCCGCTTATTTTAATGGTTTTAATCACAACTCCTCCTCAATTTAAACAAAAAAACCTTATTTCCCCAGATGCTGGGAATGTCTATATAAACAGAGTAACTGCCGCGTCTTTCGCCCTTTCTAAAAACGTGGCGGCGCCGACTACGTCGTCAACGAAATCCGCCAGGGCTGATTTGTCTTTTATGCCGAACATCTCCATTGTAGTGGAGCAGGCGTAAACCCTGACATTGCCCATCGCCTTTGCCTGCCTGAGTAATTCATGCCAAGCGGGGAAGTTCATCTGTTTGATTGCCTGCGCCACCGCCGGCCCATATTCAGCAAAGTCCGCGGAGATTTTCGGCGGAGCGTTTAACATCTCTTTCCTAATGGCGTTTAGACCCCAGAAGGTGAAGAAGACTTCCACCTCCCAGCCCCCGGCGGCCGCGGCGCTGGACAGTATAGCCACGGGGTATAGTTTATCTACAGTGCCGGACCACGCAATTATTGCTAATTTATTTTTCTTTTCCACTTTTTCAGACATACTCTACTTACGATATTGTCATTTAAAAAAGTTGCGAACGAGTCCTTAGGAAAAGGTATAAATAGCCCACTCGCATGTTATTTTATGATGAGGGAGGAGTACATCGTCTACAGGATTAAGTTCAAGAACTACCTCGACGCTGTGAAGTTTTTAGGAGACTTGGCCCAAATCGCCGAGAGGCTGGGCCACCACCCAGATGTGGAGTTGAAATACGTAAACCTAGTTCTCAAGCTCACTACTCACGACGCCGGGAATAGAGTTACCGATAGGGATTTGGCCCTGGCCAGGGAAATAGACAGACTTGTAGAGAGCTATAGGGATAGGATATCGGCAGTTGAGTAATGGAGGCCAGGCTCATTGCCGCTGCGGCGCTGGCGTGGGGAGCGACGGCCGTAAGCGCGTTGGGATACGTCTTTTCCAACAGCGTGGTGGTTTTAGGCGATTTTCTACACGGCGTTTCCGACGCTTTGGGCATCACCTTAGCCGTTCTAGTCGCATGGCTTGTCGCAAGAGATCCCGGCGGGGTGTTTACCTACGGGTATCACAGAGCGGAATCTCTGGCCATATTTACAAACGCAGTGATGATACTCTTCGGCTCTATCTACGTCGCTTATGAAGCCGCGCTGAGGTTTTTTAAAGGAGTTGAGATCGACCCACTATGGATGTTGTACTCCTCCTCTGCGGCTTTAATCCTCAGCGTCGGGTCTGCGGTGTTGTTGAAAGGGAGGAGTGAGGCGAATTTAAAAGCGGCTTATTTACACGCCTTAGCCGATTCTTTAACGTCAATTATAGCGCTTGCCTCCGCCGTCTCTATAATATTGGCGGGGATCCCCCTAATTGACGCCGTCTTAGGCCTGGGAATTTCGGCTTATTTATTCTCCAGAGCGCTTCCCCTGTTCGAAAGCTCTCTATTATCGCTACTGGACGCATCGCCTATAAACCCAGAGGCGTTGAAAAAAGAGATTGGGCTACACGTACACGATATGCACATCTGGTCCCCGTGTCCCGATTTCAAAATAGCCACTCTACACATTGTAGTGCCCGAAAACTACACGTTAACAGAACTGGAGGAGATAAGGAAGAGGGTGGAGCACACGCTGAGGAGCAGAGGTATAAACCACGTGACTATACAGTTCGAAAGCGGGCATTGTTCAAACAGCCACAGACACTAAGCCCTCAAAGCGCCTAAGACAAGAGTCGGCTACTAAATATTAAAAAGTAAGTTTAGAACCGGTACATATGGAGATTTTAGAAAGGCCTCTTCCCAAGCCGTCTTCTGAGGGCTATGTCTCTGCGCGTTTGTTAGAGTCTCTCGTGGAGGCTGGCTTGGCCTTGAAATTCCTCGAAGATGGTTTAGTTAGAAACGCCGCTGGGAAGGCTTTTCAAGCATGGCGGGCG
>FWWM01004655.1_pt1 | contig 31606 bp, 25 predicted proteins | sample 2228351 | NCBI WGS metagenome assembly FWWM01 (sample SAMEA103939774, study PRJEB20133) | metagenome | reverse complement strand
TCTCCGCGGTCCTCCAAACCCCCTCTCTCAGCATGGGTCCCCAGATCCAGGCTTTCGAACGCGCATTCCAGGAATATTCGGGATGTAATCACGCCATTGGAGTAAACTCAGGCACCTCGGGTCTGCATCTATGCGTACGAGCTGCCGAGGTAGAAAAAGGAGATCTGGTCATCACCACCCCGTTTTCCTTTGTCGCCTCTACCAATGTCATCCTCTACGAGGATGGCATCCCCGTTTTTGTCGATGTCGATCCTCTCACTGGAAACATCAACCCGGCTCTCGTCCGGGAGGCTGTCCAGGACCTGGCAAAAGATGGATCGAACGCCTGGTGGTGGTTGCCCCGCCGGGGAGCGGAAAATGCCCGTAGATTGAAAGCGATCCTGCCTGTAGATGTATTTGGGCAACCTGCAGATCTGTCCCCGATCCTTGAGATCGCCCGATTGTTCGATCTTAGGGTGATCGAAGATGCGTGCGAGGCACTTGGAGCTGAATATAACCACCTCAAAGCGGGAACACTCGGTGATTACGGTGTCTATGCTTTCTACCCGAACAAGCAAATGACAACCGGTGAAGGGGGAGTGATTCTGACAAACGATGATGCGAGCGCACAATTGATGCGTGCCCTGCGTAACCAGGGACGTGCCCCTGGCGATACCTGGTTACAACATACTTATTTGGGGTACAACTATCGCCTGGACGAGATGAGCGCAGCGCTCGGGGTCGTGCAGCTCAACAGATTGGAAGAGCTCATCAAGAAACGCGAGCGAGTTGCGAGCTGGTACATGGAACGTCTGTCTTCCCTGCCAGGGGTTGAAATACCAACCGTTGCCCCCACCACAACTCGGGCAAGCTGGTTCGTTTATGTGATTCGATTCGCTCATGGGATTAATCGGGATAGAATCGCCCACGAACTCAACCAGATGGGGATCCCCACCAGACCTTATTTCTCGCCAATCCATCTCCAACCTTATATGAAAGCCAGATTTGGGTATCAGGAAGGAGACTTCCCCATCACAGAAGATCTGGGCAGGCGCAGCCTGGCTATTCCATTTTCGGGTGTGATGACCGAAGATCAGGTAGATTTTGTTTGTGATTCCCTCAAGAAGATTCTCGAAAAGGAGAAAATTACATGAATTTCGTCATGTGGCGGAAAGCATTACAGGTAATCCCGCGCATCAGTAAGGAAGAGTGGGAAAATCTGGATGTCATTTCAAAATGGATGATCTCATCTCGCGCTGTTGTGCTTATCATGACTTTTATCTCAGCCTCTATCGCCGGGATATTGTCTCTGCGTGACGGCAATTTTCATCTGGGACGCTGGCTGGTTCTCTCCATCGGTCTAATCATGGCTCACGCCACAAACAATCTCCTCAATGATTTCGTGGATTACACCAAAGGGGTCGACCAGGACAATTATTACCGGGCGCAATACGGTCCCCAGCCACTCGTCCACGGGCTGTTGACGAGAAGACAGATATTGATTTATGCCTCGATCAGTGGATTGATCGCGATTCTCTGTGGCGCGCTCCTGGTCTACTTACAAGATGGGCTCACCTGGGTCTTCTTTGTTTTTGGAGCCTTCTTTGTGCTTTTTTACACCTGGCCATTAAAATACTTTGCCTTAGGGGAGATCGCGGTGTTGATTGTCTGGGGGCCTTTAATGATCGGTGGCGGTTATTATGCCATTAGTGGATCGTGGAACTGGAATATTTTGATCGCGAGCCTCCCCTATGCGTTAGGGGTCACTGGTGTGATATTCGGGAAACACATCGATAAATATGAAATGGATCGGCAGAGAAGAATTTTCACATTACCTGTGGTTTTAGGGGAACGGACTTCGCGGATTATCGTCGTAGCGATGTTCGTCCTTCAGTATCTGGCAGTCATCTATCTGGTTATAGCAGGATTCTTCTCTCCAGTGTTATTGGTCGTCCTTCTCTCACTGCGAATTCTCTTCCAGATACTTCCGATGTTCCGCAAACCTAGGCCCGCAGAGAAACCCGAAGACTACCCCGATGTATGGCCGAACTATTTCGTGGCAGGGGCTTTTGTTCACAACCGCCGGTTTGGATTGCTTTACCTGGTCGGTCTAATCCTGGATACGCTGTTAAAAACCTTCCTCAAAGTATAGACCGAGTCCGTCTTGAGAGAGGATCTCGATCAAAGGCTTCAAAAGACGACGTCCTCTTTCCCGGCAAGCTTATCTTTGATCCGTTCCACGACGATGTCCAGATGTTTTGAGTTGTGGACGAAATCCAAGGGACCCTCTGCACCTAGTTTACCCGTGTGGATTGTCAGAACAGGGCATACCTCGAAGGTGGATATCCATTCGTTATAGAATGAATCCAGCAAGGCAAGATATTCCTCTGTGATCCCACTCTCGATCGACCTGCCACGCCGACGAATTCGCTCCATCAAAACCTCGACAGGGGCTTTTAAATAGATTAATAGATTGGGAGGGGGCAAGGTCGAAACCAGCAGATCGAAGACCCGCCTGTATGCCAGATAATCCCTTTCTCGCAGGTGCCCCATGTGATGCAACGCTCGGGCAAAAATATATGCATCCTCATAGATGCTGCGATCTAAAATCACCGAGCGGGGTGAACGCGCCATCTGCAAGTACTGCTCTGCCCGGTGGCCAAGAAAGAAGATTTGCAGATGAAAAGACCAGGCTTTCATATCTGCATAGAAATCGGACAAATAAGGATTATCAGAGACCGACTCGAATGCTGTCTCCCAGCCCAGGCGCGCCCCCAACCGTTCGGTCAGAGAGGTTTTCCCTGCGCCAATATTGCCAGCCACGACGATGATTCGCTTGGACATATCCGATTAAAAGTTACGCGCGAAAATGCCCCTAGATGCAATCGAATATGACTTTAACTGCATTTCAGCATTCACTGAATCCACAGGCATAGCACTTACGACATCCTTCTTCGTTGATTAATGCAGCCTGTCCACACTCCGGACAGAGATCGCCAATGGCAATCTCGAGCTGGCTTCCAGCGAATTCTTTATCTATCAGATTTCCATTCCCGTTTCCTTCAGACTCCTCCCCGGCACTCATCTGATCTTCGATTTCAAGATATTCAGCCAGAGCTCGGGCAACACCATCTGGCAGAGATCGAACCCGATTTCTCCCAAACCCCAGCGGCCTACCGCCACCGATGCCGGCCAGCTGTCTCCAGATCTCCAGCAACCGTTCCCTTGGAGGAACAGGCGAAGCCAGTCTCAAAGTATAAGAAATCAAACGACCGATCGCCTCAGAAACAGCCGCGGTCTCCGAACCTGCCTTGGCAGTGTTGACGAAAACCTCGAAAGGCTGCTTGCCTCCGTTCTCGTTGATCGTAACGAAGGTTTTTCCAAGAGGTGTGTCGACCACGATCGTATAACCGGGTAAACGACGTGGACGTGGTTTTTTGGATTCGTGCCACATGGGGATTTGGTCCGCTGCTGGATGGTCGCTTTCTTTCGCAAGGTTCAGCTTCTCTTTCAACGTCGCCTGTGTTTCCAGAACAACCTTCTGGCGGGAACCAGTCACATAAACTGTGATCCCTTTACACCCCAAGTCCCATGCAAGTCGGTATGCCTCAGCCACATCCTTCTGCGTGGCGGTTTCCGGAAAATTGATGGTTTTCGATAAACTGTTATCGACAAAGGCTTGCATCGCGGCTTGCATGCGTACATGCTCTTCAGCAGTGATATCCTGCGAGACGACGAAGACTTTTCTGATCGCCTCAGGAACGATTTCGAGATCCTGACATGTTCCGTGTTCCAGGATATGGGCAATGATCAGCTCACGTGTCTCTTCCGGGATGTTCGCTGAAATCAGGGCACGTTCGAATAGCGGGCTGGCATATTGCAATTGCAAATCACGGCCATTATCGTTGACATGGCGTATATATGCCAGGGCAAAAACCGGTTCACATCCATAGCCTTCACATCCAGCCACAGTTGCGATCGTCCCTGTCGGCGCGATGGTTGTCTGAGCTGCATTACGAATCCCATGTCTTTTAATACCCTCGAGGACGAGCGACCACTCTATCTGTGGTCTGTCCCAATTCATGGTAAACGGCTCGAGCGGTGAAGGCGGTTGCCAGGTTAACTCATCGGGATCATAAATCGAACCTTTGATGGCTTCAAACGCTCCGCGCTCTTCGGCAAGCCGAATGCTCGTCAACATGGCATGGAAGCGGATGAATTCCATCACCTGAGCGGAAAATTCCTGCCCTGCTTTCGAACCATAACGCACTCCGACTTGGTACATCAGGTCAGCGAGCCCCATTATCCCCAGACCGATGCGCCGATTGCGGTAGGCAGCCTCCTTCAATTGAGGCACAGCCGGCACATATGCATTGACCTGAACGACATCATCGAGAAATCGCGTTGCAGTTTCGACGCTTTGTCTTAAGGATTCCCAATCCACCGATCCATTATCTTTCACATGCTTTGCCAGATTGATCGAGCCCAGGCAACAGTTCTCATATGGACCAAGCCACTGCTCGCCGCAAGGGTTGGTCGCTTCCAACTGGTACAAATGTGGAACCGGGTTGGTTCGATTGGCGGTATCAAGGAATAAGACGCCCGGTTCACCGTTGTGGTGTGCCTGGCGAACGATCTTATCGAACAGAGCTCGGGCGGAGACTTTTCGATATACTTTTATGGGAATACCGGCTTCGATCGCTTCTTCGAGAGTCCCATTGAATCCTTTATACTGGGGAGAAGTGACATCCGGAAAACGGAGCTCCCACTCCTTATCTTCCATGACTGCCTGCATGAACGCATCCGTTATTCCAACCGAAATATTGAAATTCGTGATCGCGTTCTCGTCGGTTTTACATGTGATAAACTCCTCGATGTCCGGATGATCGACGCGTAAAACTGCCATATTGGCACCCCTGCGGGTGCCACCTTGGGCAATTTCACCGAATGCTTTATCATATACTCGCAGAAATCCTACCGGACCGGTAGCCTGGCCAGCAGATGACCGGACTACAGTTCCCTTGGGACGCAGTCGGGAAAAAGAAAACCCATTTCCACCCCCCGTCTGTTGGATAAGTGCAGCATCTCGAAGTGTTTGAAATATTCCTGCCGGATCCTTACCCATATCATCCGCAATCGGCAGTACAAAGCAGGCTGCCAGCTGACCGAGGGGTGTGCCAGCCCCGGTGAATGTGGGAGAATTGGGGAAGAATTTCCTGGTCGCCAGGAGTTTATAGAATTCAATTGCCCTTTGCCTGACAACCTCCTCACCTCGCTCGGGTGCCCAGGTCTCCTCGGCTTTTGCCACATGATAAGCGACTCTCCAAAAAGTCTCCTCCACCGTCTCAACTGGCTTTCCTTCTTCATCCCGGCGGACATACCGGCGTAGAAAAACCTTTCGGGCGTTCTCTGATAATTCTACTTTAGGTGCATCTGATGGAAGTGGGGGAGTTGGCAACAACCCGTATTTGCTTTCGGTTTTGGCATCATGAAGCATCGCTCATCCTCCTGAAATAATATTAAGTTATCGACATGAAAGATGACCAACAATAAAACGTTAAATCCTCGGGAATTTAAATCCCCTGAGGATCAATTTTCCAACAATCGATCGATTTCGGTCCGAATTGAGTAAAGGTCGTCAAGACCCAGGTAAACTATCGCATACCGGATGTAAGCCACCTGATCAAGCTGTTTCAAACCCGCGATAACCATATCCCCGACCACTCGAGACGAGATCTCTGCCCGACCCATAGCCTGCAGCGATGATTCGATCTCTCCAACCAGGCGTTCAATATCCGCTGCAGAGACCGGTCGTTTGGCACAGGCGATCCTGATGCCGCGGATCAATTTATCCCGATCGAATTCCTCTCGAGTGCCATCTTGCTTGATGATGAGTGGCGTAGCAAGGATCGCGCGCTCATATGTGCTGAAACGTTGTTTGCACACCGTGCACTCCCTGCGCCGGCGCACCCCCCCACGCGAATCATGGGATGTATCGATCACACGTGTCTCGTCACTCTGGCAATAAGGACAACGCATCCTAATCCTTCATCTAGAACAATTGTCGCAGCCACATATGGTGGTAATAACACAACCACCCCTGATATGTGGCAGTGTAAGGGGCATCATTCTAGCACACTTGCTCTCTTCTGGCAAGATCGTTTCGCTCATTCTAATCTTAAAAATCTTGGAATCGTTGTATGCCCCACCCCCTCCCTGGACGAAGGCACAACCAGGAAGGGGGTGAGGAACCCCGGTTTACTCAGGAGGAGCGATTCCAGGGATTATCCACATCCTAGCTGCTATCACAAAGCCCTTTCTTGAGAAAACACACGAATTCCCAACTCAGCCTCTGTTTCAGATTTATCGAATCCTGTTACGTAAGAATGTCGGGATGTCCAGATCCTCGGTGTTGAAGGTCCTCGGTTGGAATTCAGCCGGCTTATCAAGGTTAACAGGGACTTCACTGAGATTGCCAACATGCTCACGCATCGATTCTGTTTTTGCTGCCGGTCTTTCGATAAGCCGTCGTGGAACTCCGGTGCGCTCGAAGCCAGTAGCGATCACCGTGATCCGCAATTCATCACCCATATTCGGATCGATCACCGCGCCGAAGATCAGATTCACATCAGGGTGGGCGGTCTCTTTGATAATGGCTGCTGCCTGATTGACCTCAAACAATGTCAGATCGGGGCCTCCCGTCACATTGAATAGAATGCCGCGCGCGCCATCTATGGTGATATCAAGCAGCTGGCTGGAGATCGCCTTCTCGGCAGCTTCCCTGGCTCTCTCCTCACCTTTGGCGCTCCCCACTGCCATCAATGCCGCGCCACCTTCCGACATGATCGTGCGCACATCGGCGAAATCGAGGTTGATCAATCCGGGTACCGTGATTAATTCAGAAATCCCCTGAACACCCTGGCGCAGGACATCATCAGCCATGCGGAAGGCATCTTGCAGTCCGGCGCGTTTATCGACAATCTGCAATAGCCGATCGTTCGGGATGACGATCAAGGTATCTGCCTGTTCTTTCAGCTTGGCAATTCCACCTTCCGCGGCCTGTATCCGTCGCGACCCTTCGAAAGTGAACGGTTTCGTCACGACCCCGATAGTTAGAGCGCCAACTTCCTTGGCGATCTGAGCAACCACCGGGCAGGCGCCGGTACCGGTGCCACCACCCATACCGCCCGTGATGAAGACCATGTCAGCGCCTCGCAGGACATCGTACATCTCATCCGCAGATTCTTCGGCAGCTTTATAGCCGATCTCAGGATTCCCGCCGGAACCCAGCCCACGCGTGAGCTTTTCTCCAATCCGAACCCGTTTGGCTGCTTTCGAGAGCATAAGCGCCTGGGCATCAGTGTTAATAGCAATGAATTCGACCCCTTGCAGACCCTCTTCGATCATCCGGTTGACAGCGTTGCAACCCCCTCCGCCAACCCCGACAACCTTGATGTTGGCGAAAGATTCCAGCTGATTCGGGATTGTTGTCGTACTCATAATTACTCCTCCTGATTAGCGATTGATTTTGGTATTTCTATATCAGATCTCTGAAGAACCGATATAAATTTCTGAAGCTTTTCATCTCATAAAATCAAGGCAATAGCCTGCGAAGCCAGTCTTTGATGTTTTCCCAACTCAATCCACCTCCTTTCGAGAGCGGTCTGTGCTGACCTGCGTCAGCGCCAATTTCTGACATTAATGTTGCCCAGCGCAATAAACCAACGCTGGTGGAGAATGCTGGCGAGTGTAACTTGTCCACCATGCCGACAAGACCTTCCGGTTGTGCCACCCTGACAGGAATCCCCAACACCCTGCTCGCCAGGGTGCGAATCCCGGGGAGTACAGCTGTGCCCCCTGTCAACACCATCCCCGCAGGCAGAAGTCCGTCATAACCCGAACGCTTGATCTCCTGTAAAACCAGACTGAATATCTCTTCGACTCTGGCTTCGATGATGTGCGCCAGCGCACGCCGGTTGATCTGTAAGGGAACCTCTTCGCCGAAAGGTCGGATATGGAATTCCTCGTTCTCCCCGACCTCTGATTCGACCGCATGACCGTGTAACTTCTTGATCTCTTCCGCCTGAGAGATGGGCAGACGCAATCCATGAGCTATATCCGACGTGATGTGATCTCCGCCAACGCCAAGCACCATGGTATGCCAGACATCACCATCGATGAAAATCGCCATGTCGGTAGTTCCACCACCGATATCACAGACAACAACCCCCATCTCACGTTCGGTCTCGGAGAGAACCACCTCCGCGGAAGCCAGTGGATTCAAGACGAACTGACTGACCTCGGCACCGGCATCGATCACACAATTGCGCAGGTTTTCTACAGTTGACGCAGAAACTGTGATGATGTGCGCCTCTACTTCCAGACGGTATCCGTGCATTCCCAGAGGCATTCGAATTCCATCCTGCCCATCGACTGTAAATCCACGTTGAATGACATGGATGATCTCTCTATTGTGAGGGATGGCAACAGCCCGGGCAGCCTCCATCGCTCGAATGATGTCTCCTTCATCGATCGTCCGCCCTGAAATGCCCACCACACCCCGACTGTTCACCGAGGAAACCTGTGATCCCGCCAGGCTGACCAGTGCGGAAGTTATCTCCAACCCTGAGGTGCGTTCAGCTTTATCGATGGAACGTGATACCGCCTGTGAGACAGCTCGTAAATCTACCGGTACGCCTTTTCGCATCCCCGCTGATGGCTCGATCCCTACACCAAGGATTCTCAGGAGCCCATCCTCCTCGATGCGCGCGACAAGGGTGCAGATCTTTGTCGTCCCAATGTCTATGCCCACAATGATAGGCTCATCCATAGGCTACCGCTCCACACGGAAATACGGCGCGTGGACGTGTTCCACGCTGATCATCGTCGGCTGAATTCCGGCCTTTTTCAATCTTTTCCACAGCACTTTGTAAACACGCAACTTCATCTCGATATCGGATGTATCCTTCCCGAAGTATACGGTCCATCCCCGGGGATCTTGCCACCCAAACCCTTTTTGGTTGTCAAAGACCAGCGGGACGCCTTCTGGAGCTGCTTCGCTCATCCGCAGGATGACATTCACCAGGTCGGGCGAGATCCTTCTCAATCGCCCTTCCACGAGGCTCGACCCATCCCCTTCTTTCGAGATCTCCGGCAGTTCCGATGCCGAAACCACAACAGCTGGACCTGTGTCTGTTGTCGCCGGGAACGCAAACCCTTTCGCATCAACCCACCAGACGATGTCGTTTGCCTGCCAGGTCAGGACAGGCTGGCGTTCGATGGCAGTGATCCTTATTTTCGCCGGGATCTGCACATCGACTTCCACGGAGGATAATTGAGGAAAGGCCGCTATCAACTCAGTTTCCATCTTCACAGGATCCACGGTCACCACCGGTTTTCCAATCAGATCAATTGCCGCGTTGATATCCTCTTTGGTCAAACGAACCAGGCCAGATATTCGGAAGTCATTAACCTGAAACAGCGGATTGTTCCACAGCTGATAGGCGATCAACGCAAAAAGAGCTGCCAGAAACATCGAGACGAACCGCCATCCCAACGCAACTTGAGGTAGCGCAGGAAGACGCATCTCAGCTCCCAAACCATCCAGGGCGACATCGAAGCGACGTTTTATTTTTTGCTTTGCCCTGACCTGGCTTCCAAATAGCGCTCCCCTGACAAGCACAGGCGGTTGATCGACGGGTACCTTGCGAACCGTACGTCTTCCAGCTTGCGTTTTTCCTGTCCGGCGCACTTTTTCACGCCTCTGGCGGATTAACTCCGCGCGTGTCACATTAGTCCTCATCGCCATTCGAACTACCTCTGATACCGCCACTCTGTTTTGTCACGCTCCGATCTTCGCTCCAGAGCCAGTTCGATCAATCGATCAACGAGCTCCCGATAAGATAAACCACTGGCTTCCCATAATTTTGGATACATACTGATTTTCGTAAACCCAGGGATAGTATTCAATTCGTTCAGGTAGAGTTCTTCCGTATCCTTGTCAAGTAAGAAATCCACACGGGCCATGCCTGCACAATCGATTGCCTTGTATGCTCGAACGGCGTACTCTCGCACTTGCTGCGCTAACTCGAAAGGTATTGGCGCCGGGATGAGCAACTGAGAACGTTCGTCGAGGTATTTGGCTTCATAGGAGTAGAAATCAGCTGCAGGGATGATCTCTCCAGGTACCGAGGCAATGGGATCGTCATTACCCAACACACTTACCTCGATCTCTCTGGCACGTATCCCGCGCTCGATCAAGATCCGCCGATCGAATCGGCAGGCTTCCATCAGCCCCTCGAGTAAATCAGATCGATTTTGACACTTACTGACGCCCACCGAGGAGCCCAGATTGGCTGGTTTAGTAAAGAGCGGATAGGGCGCCAGCGATTCTGCCCTATGAATGACCTCGTCCAGATTGCTCTCGATATCTTTTCGGAGAACAACCAGTGTATCAACCTGAGGAATACCATTTGCCCTCATCACATCCCTGAAAACACCCTTGTCCATCCCAAGAGCAGAACCCAGCACACCAGCTCCAACATAAGCGACTTCTGCCATCTCGAAGAGACCCTGGATGGTGCCATCTTCTCCATAGGTCCCATGCAAGATCGGAAAAACAACGTCTAAATCCGCCAGCTTTTCGAGTAATTCGACCCCTTCGAGGCGGCGGATTCCATAGATTCCTCGTCGCGAGGGATCAGGAAGGATCGTCGCAGGCGATAGAGCGGATATAGTTTCCCGCTCCTTTCCCGATCCCATCAAATCTAACAAATTATCTCCGGTCCACCAGCTCCCGTCGTGCATGATAGCAACCTGGAACTGATCGTATTTTTCAGGATCGAGAGCTGAAATGATCGAACGCGCGGATAGCAGCGAGATCTCGTGCTCGCCTGATCTTCCGCCAAAGATAATTCCGACCTTCATGCGCCTGCTACTCATCTCTTCTCGACTCAACGCCAATCCCCGATCAGTTGGATCTCCAGCTCCAGGGATTGCCCAAATTTCTCTGCAACTGTACTTTGAGTTAATTCAATCAATTCGCGCACCTCAGCCGCAGTGCCATTCCCGTAATTGATAAAGAAATTCGCATGCAGCGGGCTTATCCCAACACCGCCGATACGTTTCCCCTTCAAGCCTGCTGCTTCGATCAGGCGTCCAGCATAATCGCCGGGAGGGTTTTTGAACATAGATCCCATACTAGCACCGGGAGGTTGTGTCATCCGCCGGTGCCGGCTATATTGTTCGATGCGTGTTTGTACCTCTACCTGCGAAGCTGGTTGCAATTTCAATGTTGCACTCAGCACGATGCCCCCCGGTTGGACGGGGACCCTGTGTCCGTTTTCATCTCCATTGCCTGACGTGACCGCCTTTGAAATTCCAGCTTTCAACAGGCTGCCGCGATAGGTAAACTGGAACATCTCAGGCGTCCAATTAGACCGATAGATTCGCAGATCAGTACTCAAACGACCACCAATCGATTTATTCTGCCAATCACGATGCAAGATTTCTGCCAGTACCAGCGAGGAAGCTATATCGCCTCCATGGGCACCCGCATTGCCGACGACCGCACCACCGATCGTCCCGGGGATGCCTACCGCCCATTCCAGACCGCTGAATCCGCGCGCAGCAGCCTGGCGGGCCACGATGCCCAGGTTGGCGCCTGCTGCAGCCCAAACGGTTGGCGGTTCTCCCTCCACATCGAATTTCACCTGACGGCATCGATTTAATATCACCACCCCACGGAAGCCTGCATCACTTACCAGCACATTCGATCCACCACCCAGGACGATGAAAGGCACCCCAGTCTCCCAGAGGAATACGACCATATCAGCCAGTTCATCAATCCCTCTGGCGGTTAAGAGCACATCAGCAGGTCCACCCAGGCGCGATGAGGTATAGAGTTTCAGGGGGACATCCAGCCTCACCCGATCTCCAAATCTCGACTTGATCTCATCAACTTCCTGCCGATGCAAAGACAAAACCTCCATACCGATTTAATCCTTTACCCTCGATACCCTTAAAGCTCGCTCAGCCGTTTGATCACCCTCAATAAGTTCTCCCTCGAGATCAACTTTATGGCGTTTTTTTGAACAGAGGCCTCACCATCAGTGAGGACTTTTTTATTCGTATTTTTCTCATAAGTGTGAAGTCCTGTCCGATCGGCTATTTTTCTTGAGATCATCTCATGACCTCCTGTTCATTTCCGCTTTCCTGTAAAAGCATTTCGCTGATACGATCCGCATCGCCAGCTGAAAGCACCAGAATCACATCGCCGCTGCGTGCACGTTCAACCAGATAATTCACGATCCGATCGAAATCAGGGGAATAACTTGCATCAGGATGATTCATCTTCTCCAGCAAGTGACCAATGGAAAATTCAGGATCGACCCCTTCCCGGGCAGCATATACATCAGTCAGAATCACATGATCTGCATCAGTGAATGCTGCAGCGAACCCATCCGCAAACAACCTGGTGCGTGAATAGGTATGCGGCTGCCAAACCGCCCAGATCTCTCCGGATGGAAAACGTTGCCTGGTCGCTGCCAGAGTAGCACGGATCTCGGTGGGATGATGACCATAGTCATCGATTACGACAACACCATTCTTGACCCCTCGGATTTCGAATCGCCTTGCAGTACCAGCGTACTTTCCGATGGCTTTTGCAACCGAATCGAGAGGCAATTGTAGTTGGTGAGCTACAGCCAGGGAAGCCAGCGCGTTACTGATATTATGAGCTCCCGGTAATGGCAAAGAGACACTTAAGAGCTCCTCGCCATGATAGAGTGCTATAAAATCACTACCTCCCCGTTGATTAACCTCAATACGGGTTGCAGCATAATCAGCACGATCCATCTGACGCGAAAGCGCGTAAGTGAATGTGACCCGCTCTAGCTCCCGATTGACCCGAGCTAATCTGCTGGCTCCATCGTCATCGGCACAGGCAATTAGAGTGCCGGTCGGTTCTAGGCGCTTGATTAGATCCAGAAAAGCCTGAAAGAACGCATCGGCGGTTGGAAAACAATCTGGATGATCATGCTCGACGTTCGTGACAACAAGCAAAGATGGGGATAAGCCGAGAAACATGCGATCATATTCGTCTGCTTCGATGACAAAGATCCTGCCCCTCCCGGCATGGGCGTTCGACCCAAGATTCTTGGACATCCCTCCAATAATATAGGATGGATCGAGTCCCAGGTCTGTGAGTATCCAGCTGATCATGGCTGTAGTTGTCGTTTTGCCATGTGTGCCTGCCACCGCGATGCAATAATGATTTTGCGTGAGTTCTCCAAGAAACTCAGCCCTTTTCATCACCGGAATGCCTGCCTGTTGCGCCGCTCGAATCTCAACGTTGTCATCCCGAACCGCCGAGGATTGAACGATGAGATCTGCCCCCCGGATATTTTCCTCGTGATGACCAATAATGACCTGTGCTCCCAGGGAGCGCAGGGTTTGGAGCATCGGGGTCATCTTCACATCCGAACCACTCACCGCATATCCTTTTTCGAGCAGATAACGGGCGATGGCAGACAACCCACTTCCGCCAATGCCAACGAGATGAACAGTCATCATCAGATAAAAACCACTACAACAAAGAAAAATGCCACCGCAACGGCAAAATATATCCAGGGAGGGTTGAGGAGTGCCGGAGCCATCTTGGTAATCATGCCGAATGCGAGGTCTCCCATTTGTGTACCTTCCTCTGGCGGGAGGAAATATGGTTGCAAGGGATATTCCATGCGATGCATTAGGTACCAGATCGAACCAACGATCAGATATCCATTCAACGCGCCAATGATCATACCCAACAGGGTATCTTGAAGCCTCTCACGGGCGAATCGGGGACTGGCGATCACCCGAATGTTTGGCGTTTGATAGCCGAAGAATGCCAGACCTCCGACGATCAGAGCCTCAATCCAAAATCTGGTCGTTTGACTTAGACCCGAATCTGGTTTTAGGAAGGGTAGATACGTCACTAGCAAATTCACAATAAATAACCCCAGGATTGTACTGAACGTCACCAGGATCTCTTTCGCCCAACCGCGGGATGCCCCAATGATCGCAAACAAGATCACGAACATCCAGAACAATACATACAGACTGACCATAGTTCAACTCCTTCCCTGGCTAACCTGCACAGCCATATCGATAATAAGAGATGCAATGGTCTCCGCCGCCTGAGGACGAGCCAGGGAAGCCATAGCCAGACGCATCGATTCAAGCCGTTGGCGATCCTCAAACAGACTCCGCACGATGTCCAAGATTCGGTCTGATAAAATCCTATCTTCAACGACCAGGGCAGCGCCTCTTTTCTCCAGATATTCTGCGTTGACCTGTTGATAGCGCCAGGCGTAAGGATAGGGCACGAGAATCGCGGGCAATCCGAACAATGGAAACTCACCCAGGATAGAAGCTCCAGCTCTGGACAGGACCAGATCAGCCGCTCTCAAGGCTGCGCCCATTTCTTCATGCAGATAAGGGTAGATGTGATAGCGAGATGCCTGGTTTTTTGAAAGGCTATCACGCGCGCTCTTGACCTGTTCCCAATCCAGATTGCCACTAATATGGACCACCTGGGCGATTTCCAAAAGTGCCATGAGATTCGCGAGAACAGCCAGATTGATCGAATGAGCCCCTTTACTTCCACCAAATACGAGCAGGGTCGGCAAGTCTTGAAATAAATCTAGCCTACGACGCGCTTCCTCCCGCGACCACGCGGATAACTCTCTCCGGGTGGGATATCCCGTCACTGTCAATGGAATTGTGCGAGAAAAATAACCCATAGACTCCTCAGTCGAAAGAGCAATACAATCAGCAAAGCGTGAGAGCACCCGTAGCGCGAGACCAGGTTCGATATCGGGGACAAATAGCAATGTCTTTGGTCGAACGCTTCTGCTGCCCGCAAATCGACCGGCAAGCGCAACAGGCACCGCCAGGTATCCTCCAGTGAAAAACATCACCTGTGGACGGAAGCGAAGTATTATCTGGCGTGCGGAGAGAAAACCTCTCACAATCTTCATTAAGTTCCCTGGTAATGCCCTCCATCCAACGCCATGAATACCCGCCACCGGGATCGTTTCCAAAGGAATCCCAGCGCGGTTCAATAAACCTTCCTCCATTCCACCTTGACTGCCAACCCATATAATCTCCAAAGATTCCAGTCTCTCTCCGACCTGCTTGCCCGGTCGTCCCTGTTGGAGGTCTTCTAACTCAGACTCGGGCTTATCGGGAGCGCCTGCCTGAAGCGCTTGAAGGACGGCCAGAGCCGGATACACGCCGCCGCCAGTCCCGCCAGCGCAGATCAACAACCGCATCTAGTGTCCTCTCCTCGGTTTCTCGCATCCGCGCGGAAACCCGGGAAATGTTCATTAAAATGCCGATGGCCATCAACGAAACGACCAGGTTGGAACCGCCATAACTGATAAAGGGAAGGGCATTGCCAGCGAATGGCACCAGACCAACGATCACCGCCATGTTGATGATAGCTTCCAGACCGATCCAGATCGATAGACCTGCTGCAAGCAAACGTCCCAATCCATCCGGTGCTCTTTGTGAAATCCTCAGCCCTCTCCAGATCAGAATGGTGAATAAGAGCACGATGATCGAGGCGCCGAAGACCCCCATCTCCTCACCCACCACGGCAAAGATGCTATCCGTCGGCGGCACCGGCAGGCCGGTCAGCTTCGTATCGGCACGGCCAATGCCTACGCCAAACCATCCGCCTTTCACGATCGCCTCCAGCGATCGAGATAGATGCAATGGTGCCTGTGTGATATCCCGGATGCTGATCAAATATTCGGAAAGGCGCTGGCTGCCGGTCGGATGAAACTGAAAGACCGACCATCCGACGATCCCTCCAAACAACAAAATGAAAGCGATCTGACGCAAATCCCCTCCCGCCAGGAAAAACATGATTCCACCGAGCATGAAGATCGTCGCTGTAGCGCTCAGATCGGGCTGGAGAAAGATCAAGCCACCCAGAATCCCTAAAATGATGGCAAGGGGAACCAAACCAAAACTCACACTACTTATCTGATCTCGCCGGGAATGCAGCCACACCGAAAGGTACAAAACTATCGCCAGTTTCGCCGCTTCGGAAGGTTGACCGGAACCCTGGAAGATGGTTCGAGCGGCATTGTTGATCACTTCATTGACCAGAAGGACAGCGAAAAGAAGAATGATGGTCACGATAATCACCAGAAGCGCCAGCTTCTTCCAGATGTGGTAATCCAGCCAAGCAAAGATCGTCGCCAGGAGGGATCCGACCCCCATGAAGATCACCTGGCGTTGAAATAGATATGTTGGTTCTTGACCAAGCACCATATAAGAGTAATCGGTGCTCGCAGAATAGACCATCAACAGTCCGATGACCAAAAGAGTACATACAACCAGGAATAACCACAGGTCGAATCCAAGGTAAAGGGTGCGTTTGACCGTTTGGTTGCGATAAGATCTACCTATCAAATCCTGTTCGATCATCACTGGAGCTCCTTGACCCATCTTTTAAATGCCTCCCCGCGATCTTCAAAATCGCGAAACTCATCGAAACTCGTACCTCCCGGCGCCAACAGCACAACATCCCCGGGTTCGCTGACCTGCGCAGCCATTTGAACCGCCTCAGCCAGACTTGCACACAGGGTCGTCTCGAGCGAAGACGGAACGTCGACGGTAGACAAAGCCCGAGCGATCTTCTGCGCGGCTTCACCGAACAAGACGATATGTTTGACCCTTTGGTGGACCAACCTGGCAAACTCCTCCCAGGGCAGGTCTTTATCCCTTCCACCGGCAAGCAGTATTAGAGGCTCTGAGAAGGAACGAATAGCAGCCATGGCTCGTTCTGGTGCAGTGGCGATCGAATCGTTATACCAATCGACGCCTTTCCACCGCCTGACGAACTCCAACCGATGCTCGACACCTTTGAAACCTTTAATGGCTTCACCAATGGCTGAGACAGGCAAACCCGCCGCTAATGAAATCGCACAGGTCGCCAGGACATTGACCAGATTGTGTCTACCGCGCAACTCGATTGCACTTACTGGAAGGATCGGTTGGGGAGAGAATATTCCCTCCCGCAAGTTCCGGTATAGTATGGTGCTGCGATCCTCGCTCATGAAGACACCCGCTTCAACCTTGTCGCTACCTTCAAACCCAAATGTCCATAGTTCTCCCTGTACATATGGGACGAGGCTCCACGATCCGGGATCGTCACGATTCAGGATGGCAATATCACCATCAGTCTGATACATGATGATGTTTGCTTTTGCCGCCCGATAGGTCTCCATGGATTTATGGCGGTCCAGGTGATTTGGGGTGATGTTCAGGACTGCAGCAATATCTGGTGAACGATCCATGATCTCCAGCTGAAAACTGGATAATTCCACAATGGCAAGATCTCCCGCCTGCATCTCGTCCAATCGATCCACCAGAGGCGTGCCGATGTTCCCACCTACCCAGACTCTGCCTGTTTTTTCGGTCTTGGAGCCCTTCGCTGTCAGATCGATGGTTTCATCCACATCTCTGGGTGTGGCAGACCAGCCGAATTCTGCAACCCGGCCTACCATTGTGGTTGTTGTCGTTTTCCCGGCTGAGCCCGTGATGCCGATCACTTTACAAGGTGTCCTCTCGAGGAATATTTGAGAATCATTGGTGACCGGAATACCTTGCTGGCGCGCTTCAACCACCACCTCGAGAGTGAGGGGAACCCCGCCTGAAACGCACACCATGTCAGTGCCGCGTAACAGCTCCAGAGGATGACCTCCATAAACCCATTCGATCTGCAGGTCTGCCAATTCCCGATGGGCATCTTTGAGTTCTTCTTGGCTCAGGCGATCGTTGAGGATCACAGAGGCACCGTGGCGTACCAGATATCTGGCCAGGGCGGTCCCCTGCCGCGCCGCACCAATGATAAGGACGCGCTTGCCAGCGAATTCTCCCGATGGGGGTTTTCTCTCCTGAATAGAGGAATCGGAATTTTTCACGTTGACTACATCCTCAACTTCAGCCACAAGTCGCTCCAGTTCATGTGATCGCCAGGGCGATTCCGATCATCCCGCTCAACAAACCGATTAGCCAGAAACGTTGCACAACCTGGGTTTCGCTCCAGCCCGCCAGTTCGAAATGGTGATGAAAGGGGGTCATGCGGAAGAGCCTTCTGCCACCGGTTAACTTGAAATATCCAACCTGTAAAATGACACTCAATACCTCGCTGGTTGGGATAATGGCGATGACAGGTAAAAGAATCCAATGACCGGTCATTAGAGCCACCACTGCAAGGGTCGCCCCAAGCGCCTGAGAACCAGTATCTCCCATGATCAATTCCGCGGGATGGATGTTGAACCAGAGAAAACCAAAAGTCGCTCCCGCAACAGTGAAACAGAAACGCGCCAGATAAATTTGCTCCTGGACTAGGGCAATGGCGCCATAAGCCACGAAGGCAGTGACAGATATCAAGCCAGCCAGCCCATCCAGGCCATCGGTGAAATTCATGGCGTTGGCATATCCCACGATCAAAAAAATCGCCAGGGGGATATACAAGGGGCCGATATCGATCTCCGGTTTTATCCCGGGCAGATACATACGCGGAACATCGAGGAAATATACCAATCCAATGGTTATGATCAATGCAAACAAGATCTGAAGGGCGAATTTGGTCCTGGCCTTCATTCCAAGACCCCGGCGTTTACCCCGGATGCCTTCCCAATCATCGATCACACCCCCCAGGGCGAAAATGACCATCACACCCAATGGTAACAGGACCGAACGTCCAATTACCGTCAACCCGATCAACTTCGCGGCGTTCATTAAAATGGTCACCAGAGCCACAGGCATGACGATCATGACTCCCCCCATTGTAGGCGTCCCCAGCTTGGTTATGTGGCGTTCTGGGAGCTCAACCCGAATGATCTTCCCAATTTTGAAATACCTCAATATTCTCAACAACGGCGGACCCCAGATCACAGCCATGATGAAACTGACACTTGCAAGGCCCAAAGCCAGGGCGATCTGTCTCATCTCCTGGCCTCCAAGGCGGAGACGATCGTTTCCATCTGCATGCCACGGGAACCCTTCACTAGGACAACATCTCCCTCCGAAAGTCTCTCACGCAGGTGAGCTATTGCCTCCCCGTTGTTAGAGAAAATTGTGATTCGATCGCGTGGCAGTCCAGCCACATATGCAGCTTCCGCAATAATCCTCGCGCGGTCGCCGATTGTGATCAGTTCATCGACGACTTCCGCGGCGCGGGCACCTACCATCTCATGCCCCTGGTGTTCATATTGTCCTAACTCCAGCATATCTCCCAAAACAGCAACCTTCCGTCCCGTCAGTTCCTCCAAGAGATTCAGAGCTGCCATGGTCGACTCCGGTGAGGCATTGTAGGTATCATCCAGGATGATGGCTCCGCTTTCGGCCTTGACCGCCACCAGCCTTAACTGAGCATGCTTCGATTGCAACCCCCTGACGATATCCTGCCAGGTCATGCCTTCGATCAGGCCGACAGCCGCAGCACGCAGGACCGTGTGTACCGAGTGTCTGCCGATCAATGGGACATGCAGGTAGATCGTCTCGCTCCCGTGATGTAGTCGAAACCGGATCCCATCCAGGCCCAATCCTTCGACCCCATCAGCCCACAGATCAGCTTCAGGGCTCATCCCATAGAAGAATACTTCAGCCTGTGTTTGGTCAGCCATCGCTCTGACCCGCGGGTCATCATAATTCAGGACAGCCACACCATCTGGGGCTGGAGGTAAAGCGCGCACCAGTTCTGCTTTTCCCTCTGCAATCCTTTCGATCGAGCCTGCCCGTTCTGCATGGACGGTACCAATGTTCGTGACAACACCCACCTGCGGCAATGCCAGATCGCAAAGAAAGGCGATCTCCCCAGGAACATAAAACCCCATCTCCAAAACAGCTCTCCGGTGCTCATGAGAGAGCTGAAGGAGCGTCAACGGAAGACCGATCTCATTATTCAGATTTCCTGGGCTGCGGAGCGTGCTGTACCGTTGAGATAACACCTCGGCAATGAGTTCTTTTGTCGTTGATTTTCCAACACTCCCCGTGATCCCGATCACGCGCACATTCAGCTTTCGCCTCCAGAAACGGGCGATGGTTTGCATCGCTGTCAGGCTGTCATCGACCAGTAAACAGAGAGGTGTCACGGCGGTATCTGAGCTCACAGATTGGATTGCACCACGGCGCAGATCGATTTGGCTGAACCGAGCGCGCATATCCTTATTGACAAGAGCGAACAAAGCGCCTCGATCGAAGGCATCCTCGACAAAATCATGTCCATCGTGATGTTCACCACGCAACGCGATGAACAGATAACCCGCTGCGCATTGTCGGGAATCTATCGCAACTCCACGGATCTGTTGGGTCAGATCTGCGAAGTGTGCTTCAGTCAAAGCTTCAACCATATCTGCCAGCGTGAGCATCCTCGACTTGAAATAGCACAAGATGGATACAACATACAAATAATCAATTCTAATCCGTTTTCATTGACCTTCGAGCAGTTGCTGGCGGACATCATCGGGTGGGATGCCCATAAATACCACCAGCTTTTCGACAACCTGCCGAAATACCGGTGCTGCTACTACTGAACCCCAGGGAGATGTTGTCGGCTTTTGCAACCATACCATCACCAGAAATTGGGGGTTATCGATCGGACCCCAGCCAACGAAGGAGGCATTGGTCTGACTGCTCGTATAACCATACGGTGTCGGGATCTCCGCTGTTCCAGTTTTTCCAGCCACGCGATAACCCTCCACCAGTGCTGCGGAAGACTCTACTTCTAGCGAGGTGGCAAGCATCTCACTCAATTTCTGTGCAGTATTCTCGGATATTGGAGCTCCCACGACGCGCGGTGAAATATTATATTGTCTTCCATTGTCTATCAGCGCAGTTACGATGCGCGGAAACACCATCTGACCTTTGTTTGCGATCGCCGAGACCGCCGTAATGAACTGTATGGGCGTCACGGCGACCCCCTGTCCGAAAGAATTCGTCCCCAAATCGGCCTCATACCAGTCGCTGTCTCCGGGAAGTTTCAGATGGCCTGGAGATTCGAGAGCGAGATCGATACCTGTCAGCTGGCCGATCCCGAATGCCTGCATATAATCATAGAACCGATTGGCGCCTAATTGCGTCGCTACCCAGGCGAGACAGACATTTAGAGAATGCTGCATGCACCCTAACATGTCCTGGGGACCCCAGGCGCTGCCGTTCCAGTTCCTGATAATCGTCCCTCCGACTTCGATGGCACCAGTATCCAGGAAAGTAGTTTTCGGTTTTACCGCCCCGCTGTCCAGCGCGGCAGCCATGGTCAACACTTTGAAAACAGAGCCCGGTTCGTAGGTTTCGCTGACAGCCCGGTTGAACGGAGTAGAGCCTTCGAACACTTCCTCGTATCGCCAGAATTCGTTCAAATTCAGACGTGGCGAAGTTGCCATAGCCAGGATGTCTCCATTCGAGGGATTCATCACCAGAATGGTGGCGGCTTCTGACCCGCTTTCTTCTATGGCCTGATCGACGATTTTTTCAACCTCCGCCTGAATCTCTCTATCGATGGATAAGATCAGACTGGTTCCTGGAGGGATTTCTGGGATCTCCTCGACCCGATTCGGATCGAGCGAGATCCGGACAACCTCTCGTTTACCGCTTAATTCCTCATTGAACCGCTCCTCGACCCCGAAGTGCCCTTCCCCATCCCAGTCCACAAAACCAAGTACATTCGAAGCCAGATCATTTTCCGGGTATTTACGCTGCAAACGAGGTTCGAAACGCAAGCCAGCCAGACTTGGCCGTTCTTCGATCTTTTGGTTCCTGTAGGTCTTTTCCATTTCGGCTGCCAGCTGTTCGAGGCGCGATTTTTGTTCTTCCGTGACGAACCTGGCGAGAGTGGCATACACTGTTTTTTCTGAAGGAGGCGTGCTTGCCGCATCGAAAACCTTGTCGTAATCGGTGCCCAAAACCGCGTTGAGAGCCAAAGCGATCGTGGAGGGGTTCTCCACCTGCGCCAGATCTACGCCGACTTCATAAGCTGTGGCATTCCCTGCAAGTAAATTCCCATCGCGATCATAGATCTGCCCTCTGGCTGGGATCAAAATTTTGTAATATCCCGAACCGTCCTGGTTTTTCTGACGCAGGTCATTCGCTTGGGGACTAACTTGAATCCGAACCATCTGGACGATAATAAAGAACGCCATGGAAGAGAGCAAAACGCCTAAGGTCGTATAGCGCCAGGAGTGGTCTGCGTTCATGGCAATCCCTTCCGTTCGAGAGCCTGCCCGGGTTCGAGGATCCTTTCCCGGATCCAATCCAGTAGCGATTGCGAGTATTCCTCGGAAAGAGTGAACGCCTCCGGAAGGGTTCTCTCTGGTGGTCCCGCCAGGGTGATTTGCTCGGGTTTCGAATAACCTGAGACCACGATGTAGAAAATTTCTTCCGCAGTCACAGCTCGAAAGCCGAGCTTTTCGGCGCGTTCTTTCATGGTCGAACTGGCGCGCAGAACTGCCAGCTGTGTCTCCAGATTTTCGATGTCTCTCCTTGCCTCTTCCATTTTGGAGTACATTATTTGGATCTCTCGCCCAACTGTGACACTGCGCGCAGAGACGCTCAAATAAACACCCGCAACCATTGCGCCTACGATCAGCAGAAGCAAGAAGATCCCGATCCATTGGACCTGCTTGCGCCAGGGAGCTTGAGAATATGCCTGTGTGATTTTATGAACCCGATACATGGTGACCTAATCAATCCTGTCTACTTTGATTTCGTCGGTTTTGCTTCAGACAAAAATCATGGCCAATTAAGCAGCTCCTCATTGTTTGCAAGAGTAATGCCAATCTCACAGCCTCTCAGCAACCCGCAGTCGGGCGCTTCTGGCGCGGGGGTTGCGAGAGATCTCCTGTCGCGAAGGACGCACCGGTTTCCTGGTGATCACCTTTATGCTGGCTTTATGGCCACAGGTACATACCGGTTGTCCAGGGGGGCAGATGCAATCCTTACTCTCTGATCGAAAACATTGTTTGACAATCCGGTCTTCCAGGGAGTGATAAGAGATCACAGCCAGTCTTCCTTCCGGAGCGAGGGCGGCAATAGCCTGAGGTAATGCTTCTTGCAGCACTTCCAGTTCCCGATTGACCGCGATCCTTAACGCCTGGAAGGTACGTGTTGCGGGATGGATGTCACTTGTTTTATATCGGGTTACAGATGTAACGATCTCAGCCAGCTGTGTAGTGGTCTTGATCGGTCTGGATTTGACGATCGCCCTGGATATCTTGCGCGCCTGCGGCTCCTCGCCAAACTTATACAGTAACTCAGTCAAGTCTCTTTCGGGGAGAGTGTTGACCAGATCTGCGGCGGTTATGGGTTCATCGGGATCGAACCGCATATCTAGATCCGCCTGGCGGAGAAAGGAAAACCCACGTTCTGCAACTTCGATCTGCATTGAAGATAACCCTAAATCGAATAATATTCCGTCGACATTCTCCCACCCCATAGCCTCGATTTGCTGGCTCAGGGTGACATAAGAAGCCCGCAGCAGCTTTATTCGTTCAGAAAAGGGCTCGAGATACTTCTTCGCCATCTCAACAGCCAAAGGGTCAACATCCAAACCCAGAAGCTGACCTGCTGGAAGGCTTGCCTCCAGGATCCCTCGTGCATGGCCGCCGGACCCCAGAGTGCAATCTATGTATCTCCCTCCACTGTGCGGTCTTAAATAGTGTATGACTTCGTGATAAAGTACAGGTTCATGCGGCGCAGGAGCTCGCGGGGATGGCATCGTTTTGATTTTGGCTTGTCTTACTCACCCGTTGAGAGATCCAGATCGATAAACCGCAAGACATCCGATTGATTTTCTTCCATTTGGGACGCCAGCCCAGACCACAGATCTGGCGACCAAATCTCGAAGTAATCTCCCATCCCAACGATAACAGCTTCGCTGTCCAATTTCCCCAGCTCGCGAAGAAATTGTGGGATCAGAATTCGTCCTGCTTTGTCAACCGAAACCAATTCCGCATTGGAAAAGATCAACCGCTTGAGCATGCGTGCATTCGGGTCAGTCATACTGATGCGATTGACGCGCTGCAAAATGCGCTCGAATGTTTCCTGGGGGAAGACGATCAGATTTTGATCGAATCCCTGGGTGATGACCGCACCATTAACTATCAAATGGTTCCGATAACGCGCCGGAACTGTCAGACGACCCTTCTCGTCGATGTTATGATGATAGCGGCCAAGAAACATATGTTCTACTTTTATCCTTAATGCATGAACGCCGGACTTACCGGCGTTCCACTATAATCCACTTTCTCCCACAACCACACACAGTATATACTATTTTGTAATTAATTGCAAGTACTTTCCTCCAATTAACTCCCCCGAAATCTCTTAAAATTTATCCATTACAATTTTGAGAGGAGGTGACAATTCAGACACTTCTTTACGTTCACAATTACAAGAGTTTATTCATTTGCGCACACGCAGGCTCTCACATCCACATATGCAATTTTTGTCAAGAACACTCCTAAGCCATCAATCACCTTTGCCCTCCGCTCCCCCTTTAACATAAGAAACATCACTCTCACCAGCGAAATAGAATACTACTCCAACGATCTTCCCTGGCGGAAGATGGCGAAAGTCCTACATTTCAAAGTTTACCCCTGATGGACAACTCGATGAAGATATTTCGATCGATTTCTTTCCAAATTTGCGGACAACATATCTTAAGCCGCGAGCAACAAAGCCGGCAACGTCACCAGCTATATCATCCCTTCTCACCTGCTGAAAGAAAAGGCCTTTGCTATTGGAGCAAAGATATCCGTCGATTACGCCCAGCTCATCCCCACCGTCAGATCTCGATAAGTATCTCCGACAACCCAGCGCTGCTCGATTACCTGGCTTTATCTGCGCACAAGATGTATGTCCCCAACAGGCTTACGGGACAGGCGCATTAGTCGGTCTGAGAGACAACTGTACAGATAGCGATCTGGATCACAGTGGGGGAGGCATACTCTAATATGCCTTGATCTTATTCCCGAGAGATAGCGTCCATAACTGCGATTGCGGCTATGTTTACAATGTCTCGGACTTCATCGCCTGTCTGAAGAACATGAACTGGTGCTCCCATCCCCAACAGGATCGGTCCAATTGCCTGGGCACTCCCCAAGCGGGCGAGCAGCTTATATGCGATATTGGCAGCTTCCAAGGATGGGAAGACAAGTACATTCGCATCTTTGACTCGGCTGAAAGGATAGCGTTGTTCGATAATTTCGGGCACGACCGCAGTATCTGCCTGCATCTCGCCATCTACTTGTAGGTCTGGACGTATCCGTCGGATAATTTCTACCGCCCGCCGAACTTTCTCAGCCAGCGGGTGGGGAGTACTTCCAAAATTTGAAAAAGACAGCAAAGCCACCCTTGGTTCTAATCCTAACTGGATAGCGAAATCCGCCGCCAATATAGCGATCTCTGCAAGATCCTCACTCGTTGGATCGATGTTGACCGTGGCGTCCGTGAAGAGAAGAACCCGATTATCCACGATCATGATATACACACCGGCGGCCTTGTGGACTTCCGGCCGGGTATGGTGGATTTGCAATGCTGGCCGGATAACATCAGGATAATCATAGGTCAACCCTGAGACAAACGCATCAGCGTCGCCCATTTTGACCATCATGGGACCAAACACATTGGGATCGCGCACCATTTTCCGTGCGTGTTGGATAGTCACACCTTTCCTTTGTCTTAGTTCATAGTAGGCGCGGGCATATTCTTCAATGCGTTCGAAATGCGATGGGTCGATCACTCGCGGGTCGAAATCCAGACCCAATGCTGTCATCCGATCGGAAATGACTTCCGGACGTCCGATGAGAATGGGGATCGCAATGCCTTCGTCATAGACCTGTGCCGCTGCGCGGATTATCTTGTTCTCTTCACCCTCCGCAAAGACTACCCGTTTCTTCCCGGCAGCTGCTCTGGCTTTGCTTATGATGTAATGGCGGATTTGTTGCCCCATACCTTGCCTGAAAGCAAGTTGCTGGCGGTATTCTTCGAGGTCGATAGACTTGCGGGCAACCCCGGTCTCCATGGCGGCTTTGGCAACGGCGGGAGATTCCCAAAGCATGACGCGCGGATCAAGAGGCTTTGGGATGATATATTCTGGTCCAAATTTCAAGCTCTCCAATCCATAGGCGCGCAGCACGCTGTCCGGGACATCTTCTTTTGCCAGCTCCGCCAGGGCGTGGGCAGCAGCAATCTTCATTTCATCATTAATCGCCCTGGCACGGACATCCAGTGCACCCCGAAATATGTATGGAAAGCCCAGGACATTATTGACCTGGTTTGGGTAATCCGACCGACCGGTGGCAACGATGGCATCCGGTCGCACTTCCTTTGCCAGCTCGTATTTGATCTCCGGGTCAGGGTTTGCCATCGCAAAAATAATCGGTTGATCAGCCATGCTCTTCACCATTTCAGGTGTCAGGACATCCGCAACCGATAATCCATAGAACACATCTGCTCCTCGAACTGCATCTCCCAACGTCCGCGCCTCGGTATCCTGTGCAAATCTGGCTTTATATGGGTTGATCTCATTTTTCCGATCGACGGTCACCACACCTTTACTGTCAACCAATGTGACGTTATCTCTTCGAACTCCTAATTTGACCGCCAGCTCGGCGCACGAAATCGCTGAAGCCCCAGCCCCCGAGATCACCAGCCTGATCTCGTCTATTCGTTTGCCAACCAATTCGAGGCTGTTGAGCAGCCCGGCGCTGGCGATGATGGCAGTTCCATGCTGATCGTCATGGAAGACCGGGATATCCAACATGCCCTTCAAGGTTTCTTCAATATAAAAACATTCAGGAGCTTTGATGTCCTCCAGATTGATCCCGCCAAAAGTCGGGGCTATGCTGGCAACAACTCGAACGAATTCATCCGGATCACGCGTCCCAACCTCGATGTCGAAGACATCGATATCGGAAAATACTTTGAACAAGACCCCCTTGCCTTCCATGACCGGCTTCGATGCCAGCGCTCCTCGATCTCCCAAACCCAATATCGCCGTCCCATTAGAGATCACTGCGACGAGATTGCCTTTTGAAGTGTATTCATAAGCCAATTCCGGATTCTCCTCGATCTCCAATACCGGGTACGCCACGCCGGGTGAATATGCCAGCGAGAGATCGCGTTGTGTTGACAAGGGTTTAGTTGGGGTAATTGAAACCTTTCCTGGTCTACCATTCAACTTATGATATTCGAGCGCATCATCTTTGAGTGAGCCCATCTCCACTCCTTGAAAAAATTGTGAATTCATAGGATTTTTCACGCATTATACCCCTCGCATACCGGTGTGGATCAAAATTTTCCCTACATTCATCCGATTTAGGAGATAATTTTTCTTAACAAAACATAAAAATTTCATGTATAATGTACTGACGTTCAACTATAAACCACGTCGTTGTGTCCCATTGAGTCCACGGCATGGGCCTTGAGGTAATTCGACCCTGTCTCGAGCGATCGGTATTAGATAACAGCTGTCCGACGACAGATAATATTACTGGTCAAATTTACTCGGAAAGCTATCTGCCGATTAGATACAACCGGGGTGATGCCCGGAATTGAGCATCAGCGTCTCAGGCGATGAGCATCTTTCGCTTTTATCGTCGGTGAAGACGGACATCTCAATCGAAATGTAATCCCGGGGATGTCAGCTCATTCTACCAGTAGCCGTGGTCACTCAACTGGGACTGCGGCTACATTTGTTAATTGTGAGACTTGAATGGCTCGGAAGATCACCGCGCTTAAAGTTCAAAAAGGAAATCCTTATCGGGTGAATGTCTATCTCGATGGAGAGTTTGCATTCGGTCTGGCGCGCATTCTGGCAGCCTGGCTGGAGGTCGGTCAGGAACTCGCCGATGAGAAAATCACGCAACTTCTCGAGCAGGATGCCATCGAAACCGCTTATCAACTGGGATTGAGGTTGATCGGGTATCGAATGCGGACTTCGACGGAGATAGAGGAACATCTGCGCAAGAAAGGAATCCCAGATCAGGTGATCGCCTGTGTCAGAGAACGTCTCGAACAGAACGGGCTACTAGATGATGACCGCTTTGCCCGCGATTGGATCGAGAATCGTTCTGAATTTCGACCGCGCTCCCACCGATTATTGTCCTGGGAGCTGCGCAAAAAGGGAGTAGACGAATCCATCATCCAGCAAGCCATCGAAGACGCAACGTCAGAGGAAATCCTTGCCTATCGGGCTGGATTGAAATTTACGCGCAGATATAGGCAACTCGAGAAGGAAGAATTTCGCCGAAAACTTTCTGGTTTCCTGGTCCGGCGTGGTTTCAATTTCGAGGTGATCAGACCTGTGGTCGACCGCTTATGGAACGAACGCAACAAGGAAGATGAGTATCTTCTCGATTGATGATTTTACGAAAATAAATTTCTCGAGGGATTAAAAATATGAACGCAGGTATTTGGCTAATCATCGTTTTGCTGGGCCTGCTTCTGGGATTTCTCAGTGGTTACTTCTATCGCCAGCTATCGGCGATCAGGGCACAGAAAGAAGAACAAAAACTCGCCGAAGACATCATAGCCAGAGCGAAAGAGGAAGCCCGCGTCATTCAATTACAGGCTAAAGACAAAGCTTTGGAAATCCGACAGGCCGCAGATGCAGAGATCGCCCGCCGCAGGGCAGAATTGATCAAAGAAGAAGATCGCCTCCAAAGGCGACGAGAAGAGATCGACATTCGCCTGGATCGGCTCGAAAAGCGGGAACAGGCACTGAACAAGCGACAGAGTGCGATCGATAAACGCGCCAATGAGGTAGAACGCCTGCACGCTGAAGAAATGGAAGTGTTGCAGCGGATTTCACAAATGACACAGGAAGAGGCCCGCGCGCAACTCCTGGCGGAGGTTGAAAAAGAAGCCAGGGCTGACATGGCCAGGATCATCCGCCAGATAGAGGCCGAAGCCCGTGAAGAAGGCGAGAATCGCGCCCGGAAATTGATCGCCAGTGCCATCCAAAGGGTCGCCTCCGAACATGTGTCAGAGGTCACGACTTCTTATGTCCCCCTCCCCAATGACGAGATGAAGGGTAGGATTATCGGTAGAAACGGTCGCAATATCCATGCATTTGAGCAGGCAGCTGGCGTCGATGTCATCGTGGATGACACGCCTGAGGCGATCACCATCTCCAGTTTCGATACTGTGCGCCGGGAGGTAGCTGTCCGCTCGATGGCGAAACTCGTCCTTGACGGGCGGATCCACCCGGCTCATATCGAAAAGATCGTCAAGCGCGAACGCGAAGAAGTGGAGCGCATTATCGCCGAAGCAGGAGAACAGGCGGCCTATGACGCTGGCGTGCCAGGTTTACACCCTGAGATCATCAAAACTCTCGGTCGGTTGAAGTTCCGCACCTCCTATGGGCAGAACCAGCTCGCCCATGCCGTTGAGACCGCCCAACTTGCCGCTGTGATCGCCGCTGAATTAGGCGCCGATGTCGAGGCTGCCAAGGCAGGTGCCCTGCTTCACGATATTGGAAAAGCCATGGATCATAACGTCGAAGGTACGCACGCTTTGATTGGCGCTGAGTTCGCCAAGAGGCATGGTGTGCCTCATAAAGTTGTTAACATCATTGCTTCTCATCACCACGAAGTCGAACAAGAATCGGTGGAAGCTGTCATCGTAGAAGCCGCCGATGCCATTTCGGGCGCCAGACCAGGAGCACGCAGAGAAAGCCTGGAACAATATATTAAGCGTGTGCGCGCCCTGGAAGACATTGCCAATTCATTCAAAGGTGTAAATCAGAGTTACGCCCTTCAAGCCGGGCGCGAGATTCGCATCTTCGTGCGGCCTGAAGACATCGATGATCTCGAGTCGATCCGCTTGGCGAGAGATATCGCCCGCAAGATAGAAGAATCCATGCAGTATCCGGGTCAGATTAAGGTTACGGTCATTCGAGAAACCCGGGCTGTTGACTACGCGAAATGACGTCTATTGTAAGAACGGATTGAAACGACGTTCCCTCCCCACAGTAGTCTGCGGCCCATGCCCCGGCAGTATTACGGTGTCATCGGGTAGTGACATGACCTGGCTTTCGATACTGGCGAGGAGTGTCTGAAAATCCCCGCCAGGCAGGTCTGTCCGCCCGATGCTCCCCTGGAAGATCACATCCCCACAAAAGAGCAACTTTTCGGTTGGACTGTAAAACATGACATGCCCCCGGGTGTGTCCCGGAGCATGTCGAACTTCAATGTGATTATTACCAACATACAGAATCTGGCCATGGGACAGCTCGATCGACGGCTCCGGCCCAGGGTCTATGCGCATCCCAAAGAACATCGCACCCCCCTCCATGCGCCAGAGAGGATAATCGTCAGGATGCAGCGCAACCGGTGGAGATGGATTACATTTGTCTGCCACGCCTGCCACACCTGCCAGGTGATCGAAGTGCGCGTGCGTCAACCAGATGCTGGCGATATGCCAGTTCCTCTCCATCGCCTCCGCAACAATGAGTTCCCCCTGATCAGCAGGATCGATGACGACCGCCTCCTTCGTTTCCGGGTCGGCAATCAGATATGTATTTGTTTCCACAGGTCCTAAAGTCAGCTTTACGACGGAAATCATCATTGAACATCCTCGATCTTTTTTTCTCCAAAGTGTCGACGGGAGATGGATCTCATCAATCGGTATCGAACCTTGAGGTTTAATACTTCTTGATCTGGAAGAATAATTACCGATTTCATCGGGTGCATTATAACCGCGCAAACCTGTCTGTCTGAGATACGTGATATCATTAGATACCGACGCACGATATCAGATAATTAACTGCAATTGTCCATTGTGGAGGCCTCCATGGCACATTATCCCCCAGAACCCTTCCGCATAAAAATGGTCGAACCTATCCAACTGATCGATCGCGGTGAACGTGAAAAAGCTCTCCAGCGCGCTGGATATAACCTCTTTGGTCTGCGCTCCGAAGAAATATTCATCGATCTGCTGACCGACTCCGGAACCGGTGCGATGAGTCAGGCTCAATGGGCAGCCATGCTGATGGGAGATGAATCTTATGCTGGGGCAAGATCTTATTACCATCTCGCCGAAGCCATTGAGCAGATATTTGGATTTAAATTCTTCGTCCCAACCCACCAGGGACGCGCAGCGGAAAATATACTGGCTGCCTTGTTGGTTAAACCAGGCGATTATATCCCCTCCAACATGCATTTCGATACGACCGATGCAAATATCCGTGCCCGGGGAGGCATTCCTGTCAATCTCGTAAGCGAATACGCCTTTGATCCTACATATCTCCATCCCTTCAAAGGCAATATGGATCTCGAAAAATTGGAAAATTTCATCGCTGAAGTGGGAAGAGATAAGATCCCTTTCGGGATGATCACCATCACCAATAATGCCGGGGGAGGGCAACCAGTATCTTTGGAAAATATCCGTAGCGTCTCGGAGATCTATCATAAATACGGGATTCCCTTCTTTATCGATGCCTGTCGCTTTGCTGAGAACGCTTATTTTATTAAATTAAGAGAGGCAGGTTATGCAGATTGGACACCTAAAGAGATCGCTCGGAAGATTTTCTCTTTTGCTGACGGTGCTACAATGTCTGCAAAAA